>OHHU01000422.1_pt1 | contig 25954 bp, 26 predicted proteins | sample 1568151 | NCBI WGS metagenome assembly OHHU01 (sample SAMEA3879572, study PRJEB24766) | human gut metagenome | biome: human-associated habitat; feature: feces | place: USA | collected 1985/1987 | reverse complement strand
GACAAAATCAAGCGTCTGCTCCGTGAGGAAGTCCGCAAAATGTGACTTCTTTTTGAATTTGATGAAAAAGTCCTTGACTTTTCGTCTCTGGCAAGACTGCAAAATCGATTTTGGTGAGTACGGCTGTCCGTCTCGCACCCTTTAATCTACCGCAGATCCAAGCTCTGACTGAGCATGACGACATGGACCTTTACACGCTGGGCGAGAAGAAAGTAGCTCTTTATGCTGTCATTCCCGACAACGACAACACGTTCAATTTCCTTGTGAGTCTGCTTTACGCGCAGGCGTCTCAAGCCCTCTATTACAGCGCAGACCAAATTCATCACGGCCCGCTGCCGCGCCACGTTCGCTTTGTGCTGGATGAGTTTGCAGCCATGCCGCTGCCAGGCTTCACCCGCGAGCTTGCAACCATGCGCTCACGTTCCATTTCCGCAAGTGTGATCATTCAGAATATGGCACAGATCAAAGAATTGTATAAGGATAGCTGGGAGACAATTCCAGGTAACTGCGATACCATTTTGTATCTTGGCGGTAACGAGTCCAGTACGCACAAATATGTCTCCGAGATGCTCGGCAAAGCCACGATTGATACGAAAACGCACGGGCAGACGAAGGGCAAATCCGGCTCCTACTCAACCAATTTCCAGATGTCCGGGCGCGAGCTGCTGACCCCTGACGAGGTGCGAAAGCTGGACAACCGTTATGCGCTGCTGTTCATTCGCGGTGCAAGCCCGGTCATGGATGAAAAGTACGATCTCATGCACCATCCCGCAATCTCGCGCAGCTCTCTTGGCGGTGCAACGCCTTACATCCATCACGGAAGCAAACCGTCCATTTACACCGGCCGTCCGCTGTTCCGTGTGGGCAGCACAGAAAATTTGAATCCATTGAAGGAGGAATTTCATTGAAGAAACCTTTTGAATCCAAAGCCAAGCGGCTCTATTCCATCTTCGCCAGCGTGTTTTTCATGCTGGCGGTTTTTGTTGTCCCGGCGTTCGCGGCGGACGGCGATCCGCTGGCGGTCGTCAACAATCTGAGCGACTTCATTTTCTCGCTCATTCGCGCGGTCGGCTTGATCCTGCTCGGCTTTGGCATTTTGCAGGTCGGTTTGTCTCTCAAGTCGCACGATCCGTCGCAGCGCGCAAACGGCATCCTGACTGTTGCTGGCGGCATCGTCATTACGTTCACCAAGGAAATCCTGACGCTGATCACCGGCTGATAAAAATATGGGGAGAGCGAAAAAGCTCTCCCCGATACAACTGGAGGTGATACCATCTCAAGTGGAAACTGGATCATAGATAACCTCAATTCCTCGCTGGAAACGTGGAACGGCAAGCTGCTAGAAATCTGGACGCTGCTGACCACCAGTCCGGAGAACTTCAAGGGCGGCGGGATCTGGAATGTGATCGTGGGCATCAATGACGCGCTGAAAGCAATTGCGTATGCACTTCTAGTGTTGTTTTTTGTGATCGGCGTCATGAAAACCTGCGGCAGCTTTACGGAGCTGAAACGCCCGGAGGTGGCGTTCAAATGCTTCATTCGCTTTGTGTTGGCGCAGGCAGCCGTCACCTACGGCATGGAGCTGATGACGGCGCTGTTCTCGATTGCGCAGGGCACGATCCAGACGATCATGGGCGCGTCCGGTCTTTCGGCAATGGAAGCATCCACACTGCCAGCCGAGATCGCAACGACGATTGAAGATGTCGGTCTGCTGGAGAGCATTCCGCTCTGGGCTGTGACGCTGCTCGGTTCGCTGTTCATCTGGGTGCTGTCGCTTGTTATGATTCTCACAGTTTACGGCCGCTTTTTTAAGCTCTATATGGCGACGGCGATTGCGCCGATCCCGCTTTCTAGTTTTGCAGGACAGCCCTCCAGCAGCATTGGCATGGCGTTCATCAAAAGCTACGCCGCCATCTGCTTGGAGGGCTGTGTCATTTTGCTGGCCTGTATTATTTTCTCGCAATTCGCATCCAGTCCGCCTGTCGTAGCGGAAGGACTTGCCCCGGCAACGGTCGTCTGGAACTATATTGGCGAGCTGGTATTCAATATGCTGGTACTCGTCGGCTCCATTAAAATGTCTGACCGGATCATCCGGGAATTGATGGGACTTGGTTAAAGCATGCGCCGAACTTTCCGCGCCAGCGACACAATCCACGAAATCAGTCCCAGGACAATGAGTGCGTACCAGATCCCATTCGCCAGCGCGTAGTGGCTGTAATACCAGCCGGAGAACAGCGTTGGCACGAGCAGCGCATACAAAAGCGGCAGGCCAAGGTGCAGAAGCGACGCGGCATGAAATAATACGGACAGAAGCAAACAGCCAGCCCCAAATACGATCATCAACATGGCACAGCCTCCTTTTGAAAGTTTGTGCCATGTTAGCTTGGAACAAAGAAAAAATCAAGCCCCATTCCAGAAAAAACTGAAAAACAGGAGGGATTCATCATCGAAGTTAAAATCAACAAAGAAATCCAGCGGTATCAGGAGAGCATCCTGTTCGGCTTATCGCTGCGGCAGATGGTGTTCGCGCTGCTCGCCATCGGCGTGGCGGTCGGCGCGTATTTTGGATTGAAACCGCTCATCGGCGCGGCAGAGGTCGGTTGGGTGTGCATGCTGGCGGCGTTCCCGTTTGCCATGTGCGGCTTTTTTACCTACAACGGCATGCCCGCCGAGCGCTTCCTGCTGGCGGTCATTCGGTCAGAAATTCTCTGTCCACGAACGCTGTCATATCATCCGCAGAATCTGTACGCAGAATTGCTGCTGGATTCCAATTCCATGCGGGAGGTGCTGACGCTTGATTAAAACTCTCAACAACACCATCAAGCAGGACAGAGCAGCTTATAAAATCCCGCGCAGCGTACAGGACGTCATTCCCATCCAGCGAATCTTCGCGGATGGGATTTTTCAGTTCGGAACGAAATATTCCCGAACGCTGCGCTTTTCGGACATCAACTATGCCATTGCCTCGAAGGAGGACAAAACCGCGATGTTCCTCGGCTACAGTGAACTGCTGAACGCTTTGGACAGCGGCTCGACCACGAAACTCACGATCTGCAACAAGCAGGTGGGCCGCCAGGCGTTTGAAGATACCGTTCTGCTCCCGCAGCGCGGAGATTCGCTCGACGGATTCGTGAACGAGTTCAACGGGATGCTGGAAGGCAAAATCTCCGGCAGCTCCGCCAGCGTGGAACAGGATCGGTTCATCACGGTTTCCGTTCACAAGAAAAACGTGGACGAAGCGCGCACGTTCTTTTCCCGCGTGACAGGTGAGATCACGTCCAAGCTCTCGCGGCTCAATTCGTCCTCCAACGAGCTGGACGCTGCCGAGCGGTTGGATGTCCTGCGCGGCTTCTTTAGACCAGAAGAAGCGGCACTGCCGTTCGACCTGCAATCTGCCATGAGGCGTGGACACAACCTCAAGGACACGATCTGCCCAGACAGCTTGGAGTTTCATCGTGACTACTTCAAAATGGGAAGTCATTATGGTCGCGTCCTGTTTCTCAAGGACTACGCCAGCTACATCAAGGACAGCATGATTCTGGAGCTGACCGATCTCAACCGGCGCATGATGCTCTCCATTGACATGATCCCCGTACCGACCGACGAAGCTGTGCGCGAGGTAGAAAACAAGCTCCTCGGCGTGGAGACGAACGTCACCAACTGGCAACGGCGGCAGAACAGCAATCAGAACTTCTCTGCTGTTGTGCCGTATGATCTGGAACAGCAGCGGAAGGAAACCCGCGAGATGCTGGACGACCTCACGACCCGCGACCAGCGGATGCTGTTTGCCGTGGTCACGCTCGTGCATCTGGCAGACAGCAAAGAGGAACTGGACAGCGACACCGAAACGCTCCAGTCCATCGCACGCAAGCATCTGTGTCAGCTTGCAAAGCTGAGCTTCCAGCAGCAGGACGGCCTTGTAACCGCGCTGCCGCTCGGCCTGCGGCGCATTGACGCGCTGCGGACGCTGACCACAGAAGCCCTCGCCGTGCTCATGCCGTTCAAGGCGCAGGAGATCCGCCACCGGCACGGCATTTACTACGGGCAGAACGCGATCTCCAAAAATCTCATTCTGGCAGACCGAAAAGAGCTTTTGAACGGCAACGGCTTCATTCTCGGCGTCTCCGGTTCCGGTAAATCCTTTGCCGCCAAGCGCGAGATCACGGAGATCGCGCTGTCCACGAATGACGACATTATCATCATCGACCCTGAAGCGGAATACCGCCCGCTGGTCGAAGGCTTGGGCGGCGAGGTCATTGAAATCTCTGCGACTTCGCCCAATCATATCAACGCCCTCGATATGGGGTCTGGCTACAACGACGGCGACAATCCCGTCGTGCTGAAATCCGAATTCTTATTGTCCCTCTGCGAGCAGCTCGTAGGGGCTGGGAAGCTGTCTGCGAAGGAGAAATCCATCATTGACAGGTGTACCGCGAGTTCATCCGAAACGGCTATCTCGGCGTTGTGCCGACATTACAAGACTTCCACGCTGCGCTCCTGGAGCAGCCGGAACCGGAATCGCGGGACGTTGCGCTGGCACTGGAGCTGTTCACGGAAGGCAGCTTGAATACGTTTGCCAAGTACACGAACGTGGACACCAATTCGAGAATCCTCTGCTATGATATCCGCGACCTCGGCAAGCAGCTCCTGCCGGTCGGCATGCTGGTCGTACTGGACAGCGTGTTCAACCGCATCATCCGCAACCGCAAGCTTGGCAAGAATACATGGCTTTATATTGATGAAATCTATTTGCTGTTCCAGCACGAGTACAGCGCCAATTTCCTGTTCACGCTCTGGAAGCGGATGCGCAAATATGGGGCCTGCGGCACGGGGCTGACGCAGAACGTCGACGATCTGCTGCAATCCCATACTGCCCGAACGATGCTGGCGAACAGCGAGTTTTTGCTCATGCTCAATCAGGCGAGTACGGACCGAATCGAGCTGGCGCGGCTGCTCAACATTTCGGATAACCAGCTTTCCTACATTTCGGGCGTAGATTTTGGGCATGGACTTCTCAAGTGCGGCAGCACCATCGTGCCTTTCGTGGATCATTTTCCGAAAAACGGTAGGCTGTATCAGCTGATGACCACAAAAATGTCTGAACGGGTGGAGCAGGCGTCGTAATGCGGGAGGTCAAAGAAAAATCGTCGCTGAAAGCGAGAGCCGTCGAAACCCTCAAATCCGCGCCGCAGGCAGCGTTCCGCCGCGGCACGGATGCTTCCTTTCAGCAGCTTCGGCAGGAGCTGCGCGACGCAGCACAGGATGGGCAGCCGGAGGATCGCTACGAGAGCGGCAAGATCACGGATACCGCCGACCATGCCGTGCAGGAAGCCCGCCATCTGGTAGAAAAAGCTGTCCACAAACTGCCGAAAACGAAATCTGAATCGGAAGCCAGAACAAAATCTGTTCCCCAACACGAACGTCCGCAACCCCAGCAGTCTACTACGGCACCGAAAGAATATCCGCCTGCGTCTGCGCGACCGAGCCATCCGCCACAAAGTCAGCCACAGGTAAGCCGACCTGTGCGCGAATCGGCTTCTCCGATCAGGGAGAAGCCGGTTCCTCCTGCAAACGCCCAACAGCCCAAAACGCGAGTATATACGCCGGATGCGAAAGCGCCAGCGCCCCCGTCTCAGTATCCAACTCCGAGGATTCATGAAAACGCAAAGGCTGTTTCTACGGAAACGACACCATCGCTAACGGAGCGTTCTGTCCGAGAGGCGGTTTCTCCAGTTAAAGAGAAGCCTGTTCCTCCCGTAAATATCCCACAGCCCAAAATGCGAGAGCATACACCGACCGCTGATGTATCTGTGCAACAGTCCCGGCATCCAGCTTCGGAGATACACGAAAAGCCGCAGGCTGTTCACCACGCGCAGGTAAACCGATCCGTGCGCGAACTGGAAACATCAGTAAGAGAAAAGCCTGCTGGGAAAGCAAGACTGGCAGAACAACGGTCGCTTGGACAATCTCCTGCCAGCACGGAACCGTCTGCACCTGCGACGACCCCGACGGTGCAGCCATCAGCACGGACTCTGCCAAGAGAAAAAACGCCTGTTTCGTCTCTGCATGAACAGCCTGTCACACCCAAAACGGATACCACACAGTTCGCGCTTCCTGCAATCAAGACGAAAGAGTACATCCGAAAGAAGCGGCAAAAGCAGAATTTTCTCAAAGAAGAATCAAGCAGTATTGAAAACACAATTACAGATTCCGAAACATTTTCACCGGTCATCCGTACACGGGAAACTGTTCGTGAACAGCAAAAACTCCACGTTTCCCATAGTGCGGAGCAGGAGCAGCCAGCTCTGCCGCAGATCCGAACGCGGCAGCCGCAGACAGCTTCCATGCCCGCCGATATAGAACCCACGAAGCCGGAAGTTCCACAGCCACCGCTTCCGGACATCAAGAGCAAGCAAAAGTACATTGCAGCGCAGCAACCGACACAGGTAACGCCCGTGCAGGCAAATCCACAGCAGGCAGCGCATAAAATGATTCGAGGCGACATGAAGTTATGTCAACCGGCATTGACGAATGAAACAGTTTCTGTGCCAGTGAGCAGGAATGTCGCTCCGGCAAAGCCTGCACGTGTCCAGAAACAGGCGCGTCCGGCTTTCGTAAAAAAGCAGAAGATCAAAACGGCCTCGAAAGCGAAAATCAAATCCGCCACACCTGCCGCAAAAGCCTTGCCCAGCAAAGCGTCGGCAGCTGCTCCCAAGCAGGCTGTGACCGCCATTCGCAAAGGACAGGCACTTCGGGATACGGCGATCAAAACGGCGAAGGTAGCAAAAGAGGCTGGAAAGAAAGTCCTGCGGGCAATCGCGGCAGCGGTAGAAAAGCTGGCCGCAGCTATCGGCGCAGGCGGCGCGGCTGCGGTTTCCGTTGTTGTGGTGATCTTGCTTGTAGGGATGCTGTTCGCTTCACCGCTCGGAATCCTGTTCGCCGGTGAGGACACCGGCACGGAGATCAAGATCCCGGACGCGGTTGCGACGCTGAACGGCGAGTTCACCGACGAAATCTACCGCATCATGGAGGATCATCCATACGACGAGTTGGATATGCAGGAGGGCATGGAAGCGGCCATGCTGCAAAACTGGCGGAACGTGCTGGCTGTGTACGCGGTCAAGGTCTCGACCGACGAAGAACACGGCTTGGACGTTATGACAATGGACGAAGAAAAACTCCAGCTCCTGCGGGAAATTTTTTTCGATGCCAACAAGTTGGAATACGAATTGACGACCAGAACCGTAGACGGTGAGCAGATTACAACACTGCACATCTCCGCACAGATCAAGGATGCCATGCAGATGGCAGATGAATACAGCTTCACTGCCCAGCAGCGGGAGATGCTCGAAGAATTGCTGAAGCCGGACTACGACGACATTTTCCTGTCCCTGATCGGTAATTATCAACCGGGCGGTACGCCCATCGGCCCCGTCGACATTTCGGACATCCAGGGCACGCTGCCGGATGATCTTGATCCGCTGCGCGAATCCATTGTCCTGACAGCATATCAGCTTCTTGGAAAGGTGACGTATTTCTGGGGCGGCAAAAGCCTCGTTCTCGGCTGGGATAGCCGATGGGGAACGCCGACGACGGTCACTGCACCGGGCAGCGGTTCGACCGGCAAGGTGCTGCCATTCGGACTGGACTGCTCCGGCTTTGTGGACTGGACATTCTATAACGCCACGAGCGGTGCATACCTGCCCGGACGCGGTGGTGGCGCAGCCTCGCAGCATGGGTATTGCACCAATGTCTCATGGTCAGACGCACTGCCCGGCGATCTCGTCTTTTATGCGGATGACAGCCACGTCGGGATCGTCTGCGGCTACGACAGCGTGGGCAATATCCTCGTCATCCACTGCTCCGGCGGGCAGAATGGCGTGGTCGTGACCGGGCGCGAGGGCTTTGCCGTCGCAGCCAGACCGGATTTGTTTACGGATTAGTCCAATTTGCTTCGTTTGTGCGGCATTCTTTGTTGGCTCTGGTGAATAGCTTTCTTTCCTTTTTCCTGCGATACTTGGCGTACCACGACGAAAGGAGAACACGATGGAAACAAGAAAAAACCTATGCGCCATGCTGCCGGTCGCACTCCACACCAGAGTCCGGCAGGAGCAGGAAAAAGCCGGGATGACCCTCGGTGAGTATGTGGAAGCCATGATCACGGAATATTACGACTGGAAGGATGGAAAAATCATGACTGGAGAAATGAGAACCTTAGCCGCGCAGATCCCCGCAGAGCTCTTTGACCGCCTCGACCGCTACCTCAAGGAGCGTGGCATCAAGAAGAAGGACTTCTTAGTTGACATCATCACCCGCGCACTGGAGGCAGCCGAAGCCGCCGAACCGGTTACAGAAGCATCGCCCCAGGACGAGCTGGAGGAACAGCCAGAAGCGGATGAAACCTGATCCTATCCCAAGCCCCTGCAGGTCATGCCTGCGGGGGTAAACCTTTGTCACAAGCCGTCAGCCGACACGTGCCCGCGTGTCGGCTTTTCTGCGCCCCGGTGGGGACGCTGCACCAGAAACTACAAAAACCGCGCGTTGGCGCGCGTGTGACGAAGTGCGAAAACAGATGTACAGGAGGTAAGAAAACACAAATGCTATCTGAGCACCAAAACAAGAACGCAAATTATCTCAGAATCCTTATGACGCTCCGCGCCCTGCGGCAGCGCGGAGACATTACGGAAAAAGAATACCGCAGAGCAAAAAAATATTATCAGAACCTGACCGGCGCGGACATTGTCCTTACGGATTAAACTGTAATTTGCACGGTTTCCACAAGAATTCCCTTCGCCGTTTCAGCGTTTGGTAGAATTCGGGACCGTTTGAAAGATATCAGTAGACTTGAACCTTTTCTCGGATATACTTGTCGTTGACAAACGGCATGGGAGGTGAGAAAAATGCCAGTTGCAAAACCGATTGCGCCAACGACGAAGCAGGAGATCCCCAAGCTGCGCGTGGCGGCATATTGCCGCGTGTCCTCAAACTCCGCAGATCAGCGAAATTCCTTTGCAACGCAGGAACATGTTTATACGAAATACATTGCAGAGAAGCAGGAATGGGAGCTGGTCGACATTTTTGCCGACGAGGGTCTCAGCGGCATGAAAGCGGATAACCGTCCGGAATTTCAGCGGATGATCCGGATGTGCGAGCTGCACCAGATCGACCTGATCCTCACGAAATCCGTCTCCCGCTTTGCCCGCAACGTGAAAGAGGCGCTGAATTATACGCGCAGGCTGAAGCTGCTCGGCGTTGGGGTGCAATTTGAAGAAGATGGCGTCAACACACTGGCGATGGCCGACGAGATGTTGCTCAATACGTTTGCAGCCATTGCGCAGGAGGAATCCAAGTCCATCTCGCAGAACCAGCGGCTGTCCATTGTCAAACGGATGGAGTCGGGGGAATACATCGCAAGCAATGCACCGTATGGATATCGGCTAATTGATAAAAAACTTGTTATCTATGAACCGGAAGCCGAGGTCGTTCGTTGGATATTTGCAGCGTACTTAAATGGAATGTCGACGGTTGAAATTGCACACGAATTAAGCGCAAAAAGCGTTCTGACAAAGGGGAAGAAAGAACAGTGGAAAGCGAACAGAATCGCGTATATCTTGTCCAATGAAAAATACGATGGGGATACACTATTCCAGAAATACTATGGCGAGGAAACCGTGCCATTCAAAAAACATCGCAATTACGGAGAGATGGATCAGTTTTTTGCGCGCAATACCCACAATGCTATTTTACCACAGGGAATGTTTCAGGCTGTACAAACGCTGCTTCAGAGTAGGGGCAGGAAATTCGGGAAAAGAATGACTCAAGCAGAATATCCACTTACAAGCCGCATTCGGTGTTCCGAGTGTGGCTCTTTCTATCACCGGAAGGTGCGAAATGGCATAGTGAAGTGGGTATGTTCAAAGCATGCAGCGGATACCGCAACCTGCAATTCCGGCTATTACAGTGAGGAACGTATTTACGACGGCATCATCACCATGATCAACAAGCTGCGCTTTTGCGAAGAAGATATCCTTGGTCAGACGATTCAGAAGCTGGAATTTGCCGCCGCAGCCTATAAGCGGAACAACAGAACGGCCAGCCAGCTCAGTCAGAGCATTGCCGAACTGAACGCAAAGCTGCTTGCACTGGAGCGGCTTCGCACAAAGGGATACCTCGCCGCAGATATTTACCATACGCAGGCGCGGGAGATCCGCCAGCAGCTCGATAAACTGAAAACCGAGCGATACAGCAGCTTTGAGTCCAAGATTCTCACCATGCTGGAAGATGTCCGAAAGCTGAAATCCCTGATTGACGAGCTGGAACAGCCGCTGGAAGTGTTCGACGAGAAGCTGTTCCATGAGATTGTTACCGACATTTGCATCAATCACCATGACGAAATGACGGTAACGCTGCTTGGCGGACTCAGATTTACAGAACAGATTTAAGAGGGACGGGTATGAAAAAGATTCGATATTTACCGTTTGGCTACACCATCCGCAACGGTCAAACCGTGATCGACCAGCAGGAGGCCGAAACTGTGCGCGGCATTTTTACGGCATATATTCACGGGGCATCGCTCAAGGAGATTGCGGAAGATCTCACAGCGAAAAACATCCCATACACAGAGCGAAGCTGCGTTTGGGACAAGGCGAGAATCTCTCGGATACTAGAAAACGCCAAATACACCGGCGATGCTGAATTTGACGCGATCATCGAAGACGCTGTCTACGAGGAAGCGGTCGCAGCCAAAAGCGCACGGCGCTGGAATCGGGCCGTTACAGAATGTGAAGGAATCCGGCAGCTCCGCGACCATATCCGCTGCGGAAATTGCGGCGCGCCCATGCTCCGGCACATCAACTCCAAGCGGGCCGTCCGGGAAAGCTGGACGTGCAGCAACACTGCCTGCGGCCTGCGGGTGCGAATCAGCGATGGTGAACTGCTCCAAAAGGTCACGCTGCTTATGAACCGTATCATTGAAAACGCCGATCTCCTGCTGCCACATAAAATAGTGCGGCGCACAGATTCTCCTGCGGTGCAGGAGCTGCAGCAGCAGATCGCAAATGAGATGTTGCGGGAGCAGCCGGATGAGCAGCGGATCGTAGACCTGCTGCGCGAGATTGCAGGCCAGCTTTATCGGCAAACCAATGCAAAAACACAGATCGCCGCGCAGATTGCCAGAAAACGCGCCGCTTTGATGCACCCACAGGATGCGTTCAACAGCGCCTGCTTTTCCAGCCTGATTGACGCCGTCTCCCTTTCCGCAGGAGGCAGCGTCATTCTGCATACAAAGACACAGACCGAGATTTATGAAAGCGAGGATAAACCGAATGGAAGTACAGAAAATCCCAAAGCGGACAGTCACCCTGATTGAACCGAAGAAGTCCATCCTTGTAGACAAGGAGAAATATCACCAAAAGCGAGTGGCGGCCTACTGCCGCGTCTCCACAGACTCCGAAGAACAGCTTACATCCTATCAGAACCAGATGCGCGTTTACACGGAAATGATCGCTGCCAACAAGGAATGGGAGTTTGCCGGCCTTTATGCCGACGAAGGCATTTCCGGCACAAGGGCGGACAAACGCCCGGAATTCCAGCGCATGATCCGCGACTGCCAGAACGGGAAAATTGACTATATCATCACGAAATCCGTATCCCGATTCGCCAGAAACACGGTGGAGTGTCTGGAATATGTACGATCCTTAAAAGCGCAGGGCATTGGCATCTTCTTTGAAGAACAGAACATTAACACGCTGAAAAACGAGAGCGAATTATACCTTGTCATCTACGCGGGCTTTGCGCAGTCCGAGTCTGAGAGCATCAGCAAGCATATCACATGGACCTACCGTAAGAAGTTTGAAGAAGGGAAAGTGAGCTTTCAATACAAAAATTTCCTCGGCTACCGAAAAGGCGAAGATAAGCAGCCGGAGATCGTGCCGGAAGAAGCAGCCATCGTGGAGCGGATCTACGAGATGTTCCTCGCCGGTCAGCCGGTCAAGGTGATCGCCCAGACACTGCAAGCAGAAAAAATTGAGATCCCCGGAAAGAATCTCAGCTTCAGCAAGAACATGATCATGAATATCCTGCGGAACGAAAAATACTGTGGTGACTGCATCCTCCAGAAAACCGTTACGGTCGACTGCATCTCCAAAACACGGAAAGTGAATCAGGGTGAAGCGCCCATGTACATTGTCGAGAACAATCATCCGGCGATTATCAGCCGTGAGGTGTTCAACCGCGCACAGGAAGAATTGATCCGGAGGCAGGCACTCCGGGCAAAGTCAGATAAGACATCCATCACCGCGACCGGAAAATACTCCAAATACGCGCTGACCGAGGTGATGCAATGTGCGGAATGCGGCAGCCGCTACCGGCGCGTCACTTGGACCGCGCACGGAAGGAAGAAAATCGTCTGGCGCTGCATCAGCCGTCTGGATTATGGAACGAAATACTGCAAGGGCTCCATTAGCGTGGAGGAAGAAGCCCTGCATGGGGCCGTTGTCCGAGCGCTGAGGCGCTTTCACGCGGAGGACGAGTCCACATACCTGACGCTCATGAAAGCCACCATTGGAGAAGCCATCGGCATAAATGGCGGTTCGGAGGAAATCGACCTGCTGACCCGCCGCATCGACACGCTGAACAAACGGATGCTGGATCTTGTTAACGAAACCGTTGCGGCTGGGAAAGACGTAGAAAGCAGCGAGGATGAATTCAAAGGCATCTCGGATCAGATTGACCAGCTCAACCGCCGCATCGCAGCAATTCAGGAGAGCATCCACAAGGATGGCTCCCGGCAGGCGCGGCTGGAGGAGATCCAGAGCATCATTGCCAAACGCGGCGCGAACGAAACGCAGTACGATGACAGCATCGTGCGCCAGATGATCGAGTGCATCAAGGTACATAATGATGGAAAGCTGACGATCATTTTCGGCGGCGGGTACGAGATTAAGGAAACGTTATAGAGAATCTGCTCTCAAGAAACAGACAACTACCAAGGAGATCATCCCTGCATTTCAGGGGCGATTCTTTGACACACGAAAGGAAACAGAACACGTTTCTGTGAGAATTTCTCATGGAGGTTGGTATCATAATGTGATACCAACCTCCATGAGAGACGTACATACAAACATATTCGGCAACGGGTATGATGTTAAAGAAAAGCACCCTCAGTTGCATGGTTTCGTGCAATTTCTGATGCAGTAGGCGCTATATATAAGATGATTATTTTATATGACCAAGCATATAAGACAAATATCTGAGCGCATGCGGAGTATGTCTGGTTTTATTGAAAAGAAGGAGAGACGGTGGTATAATGGAAGAAAAAAGTATTCGAGTGGGGATCGATATCATGAACGGAAGCGCAATTACTAGTCTCGCGATGATTTACGCTCTTTGGCAGTCCAACAAGCAAGATCTGTTAGATTTGATCAAACCGTTTGTTCTCTATTCTGTTGGAAGCACTACGACGGTAGGACACAGCATTGATATTGACGCAGTATGCCGCTACTTGGAAAATGAGTTTGGTTATAAGTCATTTCAGCCTGCGGTAGTAGAGAAAGTGTTAAACCGTGAATGTTCCTCAAAACGTATCATTTCTGAACACAAGATTATACGAAAAAATGGCATGCTTGTTTTGGAGAAATCCTATGATGAACAAATTGAACAGTTCTCCGAAAAGAGAACGACCTGTAAAGCACGTTCTGATGCTGTTACGTCAGCTTTGGCTGAATACTTAAACAGCAATAATGTTTACCGTCGGGCTGATTATACTCAGAAAGAGGCAGAAACTAAGTTGCTCTCTTTTTTTGAACGCCGCGGTAGTACGATTTTGGTCTCAGTCGATGATTTGCACCAGCAGATGGCGAAAACCGATGAGTCTGATTATTTTGTCGGCAAATTCATTCTTACACAGTATGAACAGAAAACAGTTCTGATGAACTACATATCAGAACTTGTAAAAGGCTATTTTGTTACAACAGCCCTTTATTTACAAGCTGAGAACCCTGATATCACCCGCGCATCATTTAGAAACGTAACATTTTTCCTTGATACGCGAATCCTGTTAGGCGTTCTTGGTTATAAAACACCGCAAGAAAATGATAGCATTCAGGAAATGGTGAAAAGCCTACAAAGAAACGGAGCAAAACTTGCCTGCTTCCTTTATAATGAAGACGAAATTGAGAGTATTCTTGGAGCATACAAGCAGTCAACTTTATATAGAACTAGCCGCTCTACATACACACTTGAGTACTTTGACGCTATCGGGCGAAAGAGTACACCCGTTGAGGCGGCAGAAAAGCATTTTCGTACAAAACTAAGAGAAGAAAATATAATATCTGTTTCTCCAAGTCAAATTCTTGAGCAGGAAAATTTGGTGGGTTGCACAGAAGGTATTCTGAACGATCTGAGCGTTCGAGAAATAGTATCAAAGTTAAAACCATCCTATAAGTTTGAAGGATTTTCAGATGATATAACTGCAGTTAATACTGTGAGTCGATTAAGAGAGGGCAAAAAACTTCAATACATTGAAAAGTGCAAGGCAGTTTTTGTTACATCGAATACGGTATTAATTACCGCTGTAAAGCAGTACTTTAAAGAATATAGCATCGATTATGGTTTCCCGATTATTATTTCTGGGGATGATTTATGCGTTCTGGCATGGCTCAAAGATTTTGAAATCGACAACAATTTACCTCAAATGCGCCTATTAGAAAATGTAATGGCAGCAATTACACCTACCCGCGAACTTATGGATGCATATTTCACGAATCTAAATAATTTGAAACAACAAGGTAAAATAGATGATGACGAAATATCTTTGTTGCGAGTCGATCGCTTTGCTCAAAAAGAATTGATGGAATTGACATACGGTGATTGCGATAATTTAACTGATGAAACGATAGAAATAATTCGAGAGAGAATAAAGAGTGACAGTTTCGCATCAGGCGTTGAGCATGGCAAAAACTCTGCGGAAGAGGAGTATTTGTCCAAACAGCAAGCTAAGCGTAATAACGCTTGCAAACGAGCCGAACAAGAAGTCGAGCAGGAATACCTACAAAAAGAAAACAAATATGTTAAATGGATAAGAATTGTGGCTGTGATAGTTGCAGTTGTTTTTATTGCGGCGTCTGCGATCTCCTTGCTCTTTCAATGGAATACTCCAATAACGGCTGCAGTAATTGTTGTATCGATAATTAGTACTATACAAGGAGCTTACCCATTTTTTAACAAAGATAATTTTTTGATTGCATATACAAAGAAGCGGCTTTTACGAAAGAAAATTGAAGAAATTGATCGACGTAAAGAAAAATATCTCTCAATCCTTGATAGCATCACTGAGGCATAAGTGAGCGGGATTAACCATTTGAACCAGTAAAATCCGTTTGAAGCTAAAATCTTGCTGGCCGGAATGAAAAAGAGTATGTTAGTATGTGCTTTAATCAAAAAGCCAAAAGCCGAGTATCTATTTGGGTTCGACTCAAGCTTTTGAGATCAGTCAGTTCTGACTTGTAAGAAACACGAAAACCCTTGGGATTTCAAGAAATTTTAGGTCGTGGAATCTAAAAGGGTGCTGCTTGCCATAAAACCACCGTATTTCGATTGAAATACGGTGGTTTTTCTAACTTTTCGCATCATTTTGCAATTCCACAAAACTTGCTTTGACCCCATTTTGACCCCAATTGGTGCCGCTGTCTATAGAGCAATTTAGTTTTCTGGGGCGGGTTCAGCCTGTTTCAGTGTGATCAGCAGACGGATGATATTTCCCGTTTGGTACATCAGGTATTCCAGTACATTCAATTCGGTCTTATCATGGTGCTTTGCATAGCCGTTCATGAAATTACAGTATGTCTGCAGTAGCGTTTCAAAATTTGAAGCAATTTCTTTCGGGATTCCTGCTTTGAATAAATAGTTTCCGTAGATGCTTTTAAAATGGTGAACTCCGTTTTGACTCGAAATCCCCATAGCAGAAGATCTGCATCGTACATTCTGCGCTGAAAGACAGAATACCGGGTCGCTCTTTGATTTGCGTAATGGGTTCAGCGAGGCGGTTGAGGAAGGCGTTGAAAGCGCCGGGGCGGGTGCCCCGGCGCGGATCATTGGCTTCATATAGGAGCGTGCGCCTTACGGCCGCGGTTCTGAGACCTCGCGTCCGGCGAGGAAGACTTTTTTCACGTGGACGAGATCGTCGATGAGGAGCAGGTTGGCTTTTTTTCCGGGGGCGATGGAGCCGAGTTCGCGGTCCAGACCCAGGAGCTTTGCCGGGTTCAGGCTCGCCATGCGGATCGCGTGGCACAGGCCGTAGCCGGTGTGCGCCATGAGATTCCGGCACGCGCTGTCCAGCGTCAGATGACTGCCGGCCAGATGCCCCTCATAGTCATAATTGAGATCCGGGCCCCAGGCGATCCCGTCGGCCTCGTTATTCTTATAATCGCCGTCGGCCGGCATGGAGTCGGTGATCAGGATGATCTTCTCCACACCCTTCGTCCGCACGACCATCTTCAGCATGTCCGGGTCGACATGGATCCCCGTCTCGTCGCAGATGAGCTCCGCGTACATATCCGGATCATACAGCGTATATTCGTCGCAGCCTGCGCCGATGGTCCCCTGCGCAAAGCCCGGCGCCTTGCCGGAATCGCCGTGGTGCGTCTGTACCTTTACCCCGCAGCCGCGCACCCGGCGGCACTGCGCGGCGGTCGCGTGCGAATGGCCCAGCGCGAAGATCGCGTTCGGATCCGCCCGGCGCACGTCCTGCATGAACCGCCCGATCCCCGGCCTGGCCGGGTCGATCGCCCAGATGCGCGCAAAGCCGCGCATCGCATCGATCAGCGGCTGATATTCCTCCGGCCGGATCTCCCCGCGCCAGAGGATCGAGTTCTGGTTGCTGCCCTCGCCGCTCATATACGGCCCTTCCATATAGAGGCCGCCGAGGTTCCCCGCGCCCTGCGCAATGGCGGTCTTTACGTTTTCCAGTCCCTGCAGCATCTGCTGCAGCGTCAGATTGCAGTAAAAGGTCGGCAGGACCGTCGTCTCGCCGTGCGAGAGGAAAAAGTCCGCACATGCGCGCGGCGCGGCATAAAAGTGTTCCCGGACCGTGCCGTGGTTATGGATATCGACCAGCCCCGGCGCGGTATATAGTCCCTGCGCGTCGATCAGCTCCGCGTCCGCCGGGATGTTTACCTCCGCGCGCTTACCGCACTGCACGATGCGTCCGTTTTCAAACGTGACCGCACCGTCCCAGACATAGCTGTCTTCCAGGATCAGCTTTGTGTTGATAATTGCCTGCATGTCATTTCTCCTTTGTAACGCGGGATATCCCGCAGGGTTCCCTGCGGGATACGGGATCCTCTATAACAGCCGCCCTTCCTGCCGGCGGCAGTATAGCATTTCAGAACGCCGCTGCTTCCGTTGGCGCAGCGTTTTCTCAGATATCCTTGTCCGCGATGCCGTTATACCAGCTGCCGAAGGGCTTGGCGATGGCTTCGGACACGTAGCACACGCCCTTCTTGAGACGGTAGATGGATGCCGGGCACTCCATACTGATCGGGCCGTACAGCTCCAGCCGGGAGACCATGCGCTGCCACGAGCTGCCGTCCGCATTGGCGAAATTGTGCAGCTCCACGACCTCCTTCGCGTGCATCACGTCGCGCGGACCGATCGTCGCAGACTTCGGCGGCACGGCCCACACGTCGCCGGACGCGCCCATGGGCCCGAACAGCGAGTTTTCGCAGACCGTCAGCGGGACCTCCGTCGTGATGCGGGAGCCCAGCTGCAGGAATTCTTCCATGGAGGCAGCCTTGAACTCTTCACTGCGCGGATCGATGAATGCCGTGTGGCCGGGCCATCCCGTCGCTGTGTAGATCACGTCCGCGCCGCCGCCCGTCACTTCGTCGATGACGTTGGAATATGCATCGTTCGCCCGGAGTTCGTTCGTAAAGGTGTGCCAGTGGTCGCGCGCCGGACGCAGGTCTTCCCGGATCCGGTAATAGAAGTGGTTCAGGAAGCTGTAGCCCAGGCCCGCGCCATAGGTCAGCGGCGCGACGTTGCCATTCTCATCGGCCCACTCATCCATGGCAAAAGCGTGGAGATTGCGGCAGTTGATATTGAACTTGTTGATCATCTCCGCGACTGCCGAATAGGCCGCCGGCCACTGGTTCGGGCAGATCATGGAGAAGGGCTTATCCTCCAGATCGCTCTTTACGATGCGGTAGAACATATCCTGTACCATGCAGAGCGTCGGATCCAGAACCACGCGCACGGAATATCCGTTCTCGTTCGTGTATTCCATGTCCTCGCGTCTGATATTGCGCACGCGCTCCAGCTCCTCCAGCGGCAGCTCGCTGTGCGGCAGCCACGACGCCGGTCTGAATCTGAATTCGTCATAAAGTCCCATATTTATACTCCTTTTGTCTTCGGTTTGCCGTTGGTGAATACGGCGGTTACGCTTCTTTCTTCCGGCCGTTCAAGCCGGATACGTCTGTTACTTTTGGCGGCGGCGGTTTGCCTCGTCGATCGCGACAGAGATGACCATGATGCTGCCGATCAGCACGTTCTGCAGGTTCGAGTCGATTGCGAACAGCGTCAGGGCATTCGAGATGAGGGCCATCAGCAGAATGCCGAGGAACGTACCGAGGATAGAGCCTTCGCCGCCGGAGAGGCTGACGCCGCCGATCAGCAGCGCGGAGATGACACGGAACTCAACGCCCTGCCCCAGAGAAGCCGGCGCGGAGCCGTAGCGCGAGGTAGCGAGGATACCGGCCAGCGCCGCGAAAAAGCCGATGATCATATAAAGCACGTACACGAACTTGGTGACGTTGATGCCGGACAGGCGCGCAGATTCCGGGTTAGAACCGATAAAATACGCCTGATGGAAAAACGAAACATACTTCAAAAGCAGCGCGGCGACCACCGCGACGATCAGCATGACCACGATCAGCGTCGAAACGCCGAACAGATTCCAGTCCTGTACGATGGCCTTGAACGAAGCCGGGAAGTTGGAAAGCGTGGAGGAATTGATGATCATAAGGCCCGCGCCCTTAAACGCCATCCAGGTGCCCATCGTGGCGATCATGGGGACGACCTTCAGCTGCACGATGCAGAATGCATTCAGCGCGCCGATCGCAACACCCACGCACAGTCCGACCAGAATGCAGACCCAGACCGGGAGCCCCGCATTGAGCAGCAGACCGCAGACAAACGCGGAGCAGCCCATATTGGAGCCGACCGAGAAGTCCGTGTTGCCGGCGATCAGCGAGATCGTCAGAAAGGCGCCGATGATCATGTCGTTTGCCATATAATTGCCGATGGTCTTGAAGTTCGCGGTCGTCAGGAACTGTCTGGAGTTCAGGGCCATGAAGACGCCGAGGACCAGGACCAGCAGCAGGATCACAATTTCACGGATCGCAAATATTTTTTTCAGAATATGCCGGATACCGGATTCTTGTTTCCGGTCATAACGGATTGGCTGCTTCATAACGCGTACTCCTTTGTATCGATTTTCATGCCGGAGGTCAGGGCCATGATCCGTTCCTCTGAGATCTGGTCCAGCGGCAATTCGCCGGAAACGCGTCCTTCGTACATGGCGACGATCCGGTCGGATGCGCCGATCAGTTCCGGCATATCAGACGAAACCATCAGCACCGCCATTCCCTGCCTGGCGTAGCTCCGGATAAGATTGTGGATGGATTCCTTGGTGCCGACGTCGATGCCGCGCGTCGGCTCGTCGATCAGGAGGATCCTGGGGTGGCGGCTGATCCACATGGACAGGAGGACCTTCTGCTGATTGCCGCCGGAGAGCTGCTTGACAAGCTTGTTGACGTCCGGCGTTTTGATCTCGAATTTCTCCCGGTATTCCGCCGCGTCCTGCCGGCCCTCCCTGAACTGCATAAAGCCGTGCCGCGTCAGACGGTCGACGTTGGCAGCCAGCATATTGTCCGCGATCGACATCCGCAGAAACAGCCCCTTGTTCTTCCGGTCCTTCGTGATGTAGGCCAGCTTCTGCCGCTTGGCGCTGCCGGTGGAGTGAATATGGACCTCTTTTCCGTCCAGATACAGCTTCCCGCTCTCCGGGCGGTGTACACCGAAGATGCATTCGAGAAGCTCCGTGCGGCCCGCGCCTTCCAGGCCTGCCAGGCCGAGCACCTCACCGGCATGCAGACACAGCGATACGTCTTTGACGTAGTTTTTATAGCAGACGTTTTCCAGCCGAAGGACCTCTTCTCCGATCTGGCTGGTGCCGGCGCCGTACTGATACACGACGTCGCGCCCGACCATATATTTGACCAACTCTTCCTTGCTGGTCTGCGATACCTGCAGCGTTTTGATGTACTGGCCGTCACGCATGATCGTGACCGTATCGCAGATCTGGAAGATCTCCTCCAGACGGTGCGAAATATAAATGATGGATACGCCCCCGTTATGCAGGGTGCGCATGATCTGCATTAAGACCTCGGTCTCTTTTTCCGTCAAGGCCGAAGTCGGCTCATCCAAAATCAGGACCTTCGCGTTCTGCTTGACCGCGCGCAGGATCTCCACGATCTGCTGACGGCCGACACTCAGGTTGCGCATGGTCGCCTTCTCCCCGACGTCCTGGAAGCCGTATTGGTCCAGGATCTGTCTGGCGTCCCGGTACATGCGCTTGTAATCGATCATACCAAGCTGGTTTTTGGGTGCGTGGATCGTAAAAATGTTTTCAGCAACGGAGGAGGTATTGAACACAGACAGCTCCTGATGCACGATGCTGATACCCTTCCGCTCTGCGTCGAGCGGGCTTGTGACGTGGATCTGCGCTCCATCGAGCAGGATCTGCCCGCTGTCCGGCGTATAAATGCCGGAAATGACCTTCATCAGTGTGGATTTTCCGGCGCCGTTTTCGCCGATCAGCGCATGAATGCTGCCGCGGCGAAGCTGGAACTGCATGCGGTCCAGTGCCTTGACGCCCGGAAAGGTCTTTGTGATCTCTTTTAGTTCAAGAACATGGTCTTCCAAATTGCGTTTCCCTTCTTTCTTTCCAGTTGAAGGGGGAACGCCGCGCGCTGCGGCGTTCCCATATGGTTTGCATCAGCGGGTCGCGTAGGAGAAGCTGGCGAACTTGTCAACGTTATCCTTGTTGATGATCAGCGCGCCGGTATCCACGAAGGAGGGTGCGATCACAAGACCGGCGGCCGCGTCGTCGTCAGAGAACGCATTCTTTGCGCCGTGGTTGTAGTCATAGCAGAGCTTGACGCCGTAGTAGACCTCGGTGTACTGCTTGCCTGCGACGGTGGAATAGATCTCGCCGTTCTGGATGGCCTCGAGCGTAGCGGCGTCACGATCGATGGAGATGACCTTGACCTGATCGAGCATGCCCGCTTCCTTGATCGCCGTCACAGCGCCGATGGCGGAGGTGGACTGGCCGCCGATCACGACCGTGACATTGTCGTTGGCCAGCAGCGCTGCGCCGACCTTGGTCGCAGCGACGGCTGCGTCGGAGCTGTCGTCAAGTTCCGCAACAAGCTTCATATCCGGCCAGTTCTGGATTTCTTCCTTGATGCCGGTGGTAACATCCTCAACAGCTGCAGAACCTGCGGACAGTGCATTGGAATAGATCACGCTGCCCTTGCCGCCGGTAGCTTCCGCCGCCTGACGCATCATGATCTTGCCGTATTCAACATAGTCGGTGCCGAGGAAGCACAGGCGCTTGGAGCCGTCCACACCGTCGACCGTCTGATAGCAGACCGGGATTCCCTTCTCATAGGCCTGCTGGACATACGGCTCATAGGCGTCGGCAAAGTTTGCCTGCATGACGATGCCTGCACAGTTCGGGTCGTTGAGCGCAGTTTCGATAACCGCACACATGGCGTCAACATCCATACCGTCGTCGCCGACGAACTTCGGCGTGACATTCAGCTCACGACAGGCGTCTTCCAGACCGGCCTTATGGGCCAGCCAGTATTCGAGGTTCGCAAGCGGGCAGATGTAATAGTAGGTTTCTTCACTTACCGGCTGGTTGGAGGTCTCTGCGGCCGTCGTTTCCGCAGCGGTGGGGGTTTCCTGCTTCGCCGCACAGCCTGCCAGGCAAGCCGCCAGCATCAGAAGCGCCAGGAGGAGGGCAAGAGTCTTTTTCATGATACATTCTCCTTTTGATTTTATTTTGTATTTTTACACGGATCGAGCCGCATAAATTACAGATGTTCCAGGCTGTAGATCAGGACCGTTCCGAGCCGCTCATCCGCGCCGACGGCCAGATATCGTCCATCCGGACTGTAGCGCGTAGCCGGCAGATAATGACCGAGGTTTTCGATCTTGCCGGTCCCGGTATCCAGCGCAAAGAAGTCCCGGCTGTACATTCCGGCCATATAGAGCCTGCCGTCCGGACCGGTCCGCGCAATGGAGAGCTCATTATAGCGGCAATGGTGATCATACGTCTCGTGCGGGACCTGGAAATCCATATCCTCGATCCGCAGGGTCTTCGGATCGACCCGGTAAAGGTACCCGGTCCGTGAGGAGCCGTAGATCCTTCCATCCTTCGCCCGCACGAGACGGAAGGCATTGTTTTCGCTGACCTTCCCGAGGTCATGCACGCGCCGCTCCTGCAGACGGAAGCAATACCGATGGCCCCGGATCCAGCCCGTAAAGAACAGGCTGTCGGTAGTTGGATCATAGCAGGCCCCGTAGATGGACTCGTGCGGAACAGGACAGCCCAGATTCTCCACATGCCCGGTCTGCGGATCATAGATCAGGATGTGGCCGCCCGCAAAGCCTTCCCAGAGATGGTGATAGTAGGCGATGGGCATCCATGTCGGATGGCAGGGGCTCTTATCGGTGGTATGCGTCGTCATAATCAGCCGGCCGTCCGGCATAAAGCAGATGGAGGAATGAAATTTGCTCGCGCGGATCTGGCGGTCGTACGGAAGGATAACATCCTCCACCCGAAAATGCTCCTGCACCTGCCCCGTTTTGCAGTCGTATGAGCAAAGCCGGACATAGCCGCTGCTGGAGAGCTCGGTCGCAAAACCATACCAGAGCTTCCCGTCAGGACCGGCATTGCTGTCCCAGATCGCGTTGTGGATCCCGCGCGGATAGACGTACTGCTGCACACCGCGCTGGGGGATCAGCGGATCGTTGGGATATCCTTTGAGCAGGCAGTCTTGATGGTTCAGGCGCAGCCTATTATCTCCTTTCAAGACATATGATGATATGCTGTTTGCAGGGAAAGAAGAACGCGGATCGCGAAGCACGGATCTTCTGTTTTTCAGACAAACGTGGGCGATCCGCTCTCAGAGCAGAATTTTTTTGGAGCTTCTGGCATGCTGCGCCATGGCAGCCTGCGCTTTTTCCGGCTGCTGATTGGCCACTGCCGTGAAGATCTGAAAGTGCTCGTTGTAGCAGTCATCGAGCATGATCAGGAACTTATCATACCGCTTGACGCAGGCCTCATTGATCTCCTCAATGGTCTGCAGGCAGGCGAACAGGATCGGGTTATGCGCCGCGCGGGCTAGATCATCATGGAACGCGCGGTCGTATTCAAAAATGGACAGGATATCACCGGCCTGGATGGCAGCTTTCAGCTTGCCGAGGATGCTCTCCAGAATGGCCAGTTCACCGTCGGTGCGCTGCTGCGCAGCCAGATAGGCGATCCCACCCTCGATATATTCGCGGGCAGAGTAGATCGTCTCGATATCGATCTCATCAAAATCGACAAGCTGCAGCATGGGCTTCATAAAAAGGCCAAGATCCACGGATTTGACAAACGTGCCTTTCCCCTGCTTGATCTCCACCAGGCCCATCATGCTGAGCTTTTTCAGCGCTTCCCGCACCGTAATGCGGCTGACCGAGAACATTTCACAAAGCGCCGGTTCCGGCGGAAGCTGATCTCCGGAGCGATATTTTCCGGCAATGATCTGCGTCTTCAGTTCCTGCGCGACATAATCGCATTTGGAAAGCTGTCTGCGTTCAACCTGCTCGTTCAATCCGGATTCCTTTCCCGCGGCAAGCCGCTCAGAAGATGATATGATGTCTATGAAACTAAAATACAGTAAAATCTCATGATTGTCAACGAAAAAACGAGTTTTTATTATTTTTTGTACACTCTTACAAGTTCTCGCCTGCTTTTTTGTAAGATGCGGCCGAGACATCATAACCTTCTACATCTCACCGCCGCGCCAGCTTCACATGGATTGATTCCGACTTATGGAGCGCGAAAAATCCCAGACATCGGACGACGTCTGGGATTTTTGTGTTTTCAGAACACTATGGATCAACCGTTCTTTTAGCTTTCCCATAGATATTTAGTCCGAGTTTTCTCAATTTTTCCCTATACAATCTAATATCCTCTTTTTTTACTGCGCGAATTGTATCGTCAGAAGGTGAAATAGAATTTATAAATTCTAACCGATGCTTGACCAATTCAAGCATAGCTTTAGTCATCTCTGCTGATATAATTTCATTGGGAGTGAAGAAATCTACTTGGAATATATCTGCATAGAGGCTTGCCATTTTAATTTCTTCAAAATCGGAGATTTGTTCAGCAACTGTCCTCCATGGAGTAAAATTATCATCTGACGACACAACGGCGTTTTCAAAGAATTCGATTGTTCCCGTCTTGTCTTTATGATTACGCAGCTTTTTCCAAAATGAGCGCCAGTTAATTTCTTCAGCCATTAAATCAACGATTGCGCTAATAACAATGATGCTTTTTCCGAGCTCTTCACTTGCAATGCAAAGAAGAAAATAACTCCGAGCATACATTTCATTTTCAAATAAAAGTTAAGCTTCATTGTACAGACTTGCTGCATTTGCTTTGATCTTATTATGTGCCACTATTAACTGCTCTAAAGTCAAGGAATCATTATATCTGGCTAAGCTCACACCATATCACTTCCAAAGATAATTATTTTTCCTTCCATAGGGATTTGCACAACAGACAATTTTTGATATCCAGCGATACGCTAATGCAAAAAGAAGATAATCTCCAATGCCGTCAATGTAGGCTTTACCAAAGCAATCGACATATTGATTGTACTTTGCTTTGTTTTGAAGCAGCGCCACAAAGTCCTTATTGCAGAGTGCTTCCATCCATTGTTCTAGGAAGCACTTGCAGCGATCCATTTTTTCCTCAATCTGTGCCAGCGACCCGAAACAACCATTGTTTACGATTCGGGTGTATTGATCTGCAAGCTGCTGATAAAGCTGCTGCGCTTCCAACGAAAATGAGACGCTCTGCGTATTGGCTTGCTGTGTTTTTGCCGCTGGCTGAATTTCGCTGGTTTTGGAGGACACAGCACTTGTCTCAGAAGTGTTCCGCTTGAGCTTACCCGCCGCATAAAGAATCATCGAATCCAGTGACTCATGCAGGTTGTAGTATTCTGTATCTTCCTGCTCCTTTTTACGCTCACGGGCAATATAGCGATTGAAATAATGTTCCGGATTGCGAATTTCCTCTGCTTTTGTTTTGCACCTTAACATGGCGTTTCCTCCGTTCTTTTGAAATTTTGAGAAAATCAAAATTTCAAAAGCGGAGGCGCACGGGAATGGATACAAAAAACGGCTATCGGTATGCGCCTGCCGTTTTGGACAGATGCACACCGATAGCTGCAAGAATTACCGTCTATCAGTGCATGCCTGAAATATGCCGCACCGTGGCTATAACACAGGCTGCACCATTTGTTTGAAGGACGTGCTGCGACGTGCCGGTTCGCTGGTCACCGCAAGAAGCAGCCTATCTGCTTCCAATCTCCCATATAACACATAAGGACTCCATTTCCGGCGGAAATGAAGCCCTTGTGGCCGTAGCGATAGGCTCCCAGTTCTGCCGTTTTTTATATAGCGAACCAGAAGCGTTATCGTTATGATTGATAAAAAGTTTTATTGCCTAGATAATGGCACTTACATGTAGCAAATTTGCTCAGAACTCTCTCGCGTCGAGCTGGAGGGTGTAGTGGACGTCGTGGGCTTTTTCTTCGTCGGTGTACTTGCGGAGGGT
>OHHU01000370.1_pt1 | contig 28482 bp, 22 predicted proteins | sample 1568151 | NCBI WGS metagenome assembly OHHU01 (sample SAMEA3879572, study PRJEB24766) | human gut metagenome | biome: human-associated habitat; feature: feces | place: USA | collected 1985/1987 | reverse complement strand
ACGACATTGAGAACCTGACCGATCCGGCACGACGGGCAAAGTATCACGGCGCGGTAGAGAAAGATCCCTACGGTCGGGAGATTCCCAAACAGGCGCATGGCTCTATCAACCTTGACGAACACACATCATCTACCCGCAAAATAATGTGTGTTGTGTCAGAACTCTTCGACCGGATTGTTGACAAGAATCTGCTTGTCCGCCGTATGTACGTTGTTGCAAATCATGTCCTGCCGGAAGCGGACGCACCGAAGAAAAATGACGGTGCTGTCCAGCTTGACCTCTTCACTGACTACGCCGCCGAAGAGGAAAAGCAGAAAGCCGAGGACGCCGCTTTGGAGCGTGAGCAGAAGATACAAGCCGCCACGCTTGCAATCAAGAAGAAATATGGAAAGAACGCCATCCTCAAGGCGATGAATCTTGAAGAAGGCGCAACCGCCAAAGACCGTAATGCGCAGATCGGCGGGCATAAAGAATAGGAGATTAAGGAGGAAGAATGCAATGAACAACTTGGGCTGGTATCAATGGTTCACGACGAACGCAAAGAAAGTGGGCGGTCCATTGAGATTGATGGGACTTATTGCCGTTGGAGGATATGCAATAATTAGAACCGTTGAAGCAGGAGCAAAAAAATCTATTAAGGTTGTAAAAGCACGCCACAAACGCGCCCTAAACGATGAGCTTCCTATTTGCAATGTCACAGCAGACGGAAGCATTGAAAAAGATGTTCGCGTGAAGAGAGGCGACCAAATAAAAATATGTGCTATTGATGGAAACGCAGTGATGATCGAAGTGATAGGAAATGAAAACAACCCGTACTTCATCGACATGAAGCAATTAAAGTCCTTGACTGACTATAAGTGAAAACAATCCTGCCATGGCGGATGTTGAATGAACTGCGAAAGGTGGCGCTTGTGAATGAAACTGGCAAGTAAATACGAAGAGATTATGAAACATCCTCACCACGTCTCCAAGACGCGACCGCAGATGCCGATGTCAGATCGTGCAGCGCAGTTCGCGCCCTTTGCCGCCCTCACCGGCTACGATGCTGCCATCAAAGAAACCGGGCGTCTGACCGATGAAAGGATCGAGCTTGACGAGGAAGCTCTGACTGCGTTGGACATGAAGTATCAACTTCTCATGGATGCCTTTGATGACGCGCCGGAAGTCACCATTACCTACTTCCAGCCTGATGAGCGGAAGGCTGGCGGAAAATACCTAACAGCAACCGGCGCGGTCAAAAAGGTCGATGATTTTGAGCGGCGAATCACCATGCAGGACGGCGCAAAGATTCCGATGGATGACGTTCTAAGCATTGACGGAGAGTTGTTCTCGTCGCTGGAATAATGTCGCTTGCCATGCGACCAAATGAATTGAATACAGAGATAAATAGACTGCAAGGCGCAATGCCAAGCAGTCTTTTTTATGTGGAAACGATAGTTGCAGACGTATCAAATCAAAACGAGAACAAGAAAAATCCTGTTTAATCCCGGACAAATCCCAATAAACTGTCCGTTGTTATATGAAGGGGTATTTTACGAGGAATCTCTGCGATGGAATACGATTTGAGAGAATAGCAAGCACAGCAAGTGTAGCCACACTTGCGATTTTCGATTAAGGAAACCCTCCCCTTAATCTGAAAAATGCTTGTTGGGAATGCCTCCAGCACCAACAAAGTTGGTGCCACCCTCTTCCTTTACAAAAAGACAGAACGCCTATGGCTAATAGAACAAGACCGATTATCATGCGGCTTGCGGTCACGGAATACGAAAAAGAACTCATCGAAAGGAAGATGCAGCAGCTCGGAACGAAGAACTTTGGAGCGTATGCGAGGAAGATGCTGATTGACGGTTATATCATCAAGGTGGACTATACGCAGCAGAAGAAACTCGCCGCCGCTGTCAGCCGTGTTGCCTCAAATATCAATCAGATTTGCCGCCGCATCAACTCCACCGGACACTTCTATGCGGATGATGTTGCAGAGCTGAAAGAAAGGCAGGGTGAGATATGGCAGTTACTAAAATCAAGCCAATCCGAGGAACTGTAAACAAAGCTCTCGCCTATATTCTCGACCCGCAGAAGACTGACGATGCCTTCTATGTTTCGTCCTACGGGTGTGCTGCAAGCGACGCGGCAGCGAAAGAATTTGAGTGGACGAGAAACCTTGCAGTGCAGCAAGGAATGCAAATGCCGAAGGTACTTGCCCGTCATCTGATTCAGTCCTTTGACATCGGTGAAGTGACGCCGGAAGAGGCTCATGAAGTTGGAAAGCAGCTTGCGGACGAATGGCTCAAGGGCAAGTACGAATATGTGATTGCAACCCACATCGACAAGGGGCATTGCCATAATCACATCATCTTCAATGCCGTGAACTATGTGGACTTCCATGCCTACCGGAGCAACAAGAGAACCTATCGTGAGCTGCGTCAACTCAGTGATGAGATATGCAAGGAACACGGGCTGTCTGTGATCCCTCCGTCGCAGAACAAGGGCATGGACTACAAGGAATATACCGAAGCCAAACGCGGCACGAGCTGGAAGCAAAAGCTCAAGCAGACCATCGACCGGCTTGTCATCACAGCAAAGGACTACGATGACTTTCTGCGGCTCATGCAGGAAGCCGGTTATGAAATCAAGACCGGCAAATACATCTCCTTCCGCGCTGAAGGTCAGGAGCGGTTTACCCGGTCTAAAACCATCGGAGAGAACTACACCGAGGAACGCATCAAGGAACGGATTGCCGGACGGACGCCCCGAAGAAGTCAGAGACAGACCACGCCGAAGGGCATCTCTCTCATCGGAGATATTCAGGAGCGGATCAGGCTCATCGACAGCAAGGGTTACGAGCATAAAGCAAAGCTCACTATCCTCAAGGAAGCGGCACGGACACTCAACTATCTCACGGAAAACAACTTGCTCCAATACGCCGATCTTGAGAAGAAGGTCGAGGATGTTCACAGCTCCTATGACCGTACCGGCAAGGAACTGAAAGACGTTGAAGCACGTCTGCGGGAAGTCCAGCCGCTTATCAAAAACATCTCCAACTACCAGCGCCTCAAGCCCGTATATGACGCATTCCAGAAGGCAAAAGATAAGTCGGGTTTCAAAGCAAAGCACGAAGCCGAGCTTGTGATCTTTGAGGCAGCGAGAAGCACATTACTTGCCATGCAGGGCGATGAAAAACTGCCGAGCTTGAAGACACTGCAAGCGGAACAGCAGCGACTTCTTGAAGAGCAACAGCGGCTCTATGATGAACGTGCGAAGCTCAAAAAGGAAGCTCGGATGATCGACACCATGAAGGCAAATGTAGATATTTTCCTCAAGCCGAGTGTAGTCCAAGAGCCTGAGCAAATTCGAGATAATCAGAGAGAATAACAAAAAGACTGTGCTGGTTTTTGACCGGCACAGTCTTTCTCTTTAGCTGTATATCATCCAAATCGAAAATGATGAACGACTCGTGCAAATCGGTCGTATTCACCCAAAGTTTACGAAACTCTATTGATTAGCAGACCTTCTTGTGCTATAATATAAGTTAGGTTTATTTTACATACTTTGCTGAGGTGAAAGTCATGAAAGCAAGCTACAAAAAGTTGTGGAAACTGCTCGTCGATAAGGAAATGAGCAAGGGTGATCTTCATAAGGCGTCCGGTCTTTCTTCAAGCACAATGACCAAGCTCAGAAAAGGTGAAGACGTGTCAATGGAAGCTCTGAGAAAAATCTGCGTTTGCCTTGACTGCAATATCGGTGACATTGTGGAGTTTGTCCCTGACAACACAACACAGTCCTAAATATGGGACAGGCAATATGGTACAGTATGCTATTAGGAATGGAGCAAATATAATGGATCAGACGCACCCTTATAACGGCAGCTTAACTGCTGAACAGTTTCTCTTCTACGAGATAAGAATTGCTGCAAAATACTATGTTTCTGGCTTGAAAATTGATGAGGCAATCGAGCGGATTAAGAAGAATAACCTCTTTCAATATCCAACAGAGAGACAAGTTTCCCGTTTGGCAAGAGCTTGTTATAAGCGGCTGGACGCGCTCGGCAACGATCAGCTTGTTCACGAGCTTGCCTCTGCACCAAATGAGATTGCAAAGCAGATCAATCTATACGCGGTGATGAGGTATAATCGTTTGGTCTGGGAGTTTATGATTCAGGTGATAGGCGAAAAATACCGCAATCAGGACATGAACTTCTCAAGGAAAGACATGAATGCGTTTTTTTCCAGATTGCAAGCACAGGATGATTCTGTTGCCGCTTGGAGTGATGCGACAATCACCAAAATCAAAAGTGTTCTCGTTCGGATGCTGATAGAGACAGGGTATCTGAACGGGCTGAAAGACACCACGCTGAATCCCGTTTTTCTCTGTGAAGAACTTGAACGAGGTATCGAAGCAAACAACGATTATGATGCACTTCCGGCATTTAATTACTTTAGATAGGCGGGCGGACACGACCATGATAAAACAGGAATTAGACAGGATCAAAGAACGTATCTCGAATAAGGACTTCCTTGAAAACAAAGGTCTGAGCAACGAGGTCGGTATCCATGTTTTCTGCTACAAAGCGGAGGATGAGTTGATCGTTCAGGATTATATTCGCAGATTAAAAAGTGAGGTGAACACGCCATATCGGATCATTGAGTGCGACCTTTATGAAGTGTTTCTCTCCCTTTTGGAGGACAAGCGCATTCTGAAATCAGTTGCAGGGTTAGAAGAAAAACGAGGCAAAAAGTATCTTCTGGATCAGTTGCAGAAGATCGCCACACCGGAAGCTCTCCTTGCCAAGATGGACTATTCACCCCATATCAAAGGGCAGGATGTTCTCTTCATGACAGGCATTGGAAAAATTCATCCGTTTATGCGTTCCCATAAGATGCTTGATAGTATGCAGCATCTCTTTGAAGACATCCCTATTGTGATGTTCTATCCCGGAACCTTCAATGGACAGACGCTCAATCTATTCGACGAGTTCAAAGAAGGCAATTATTATCGGGCATTCAATCTGCTATAATGGAGGTAGCAACGTGAAAATACAGAATATGTTCCAGAAGGACATTGAAAGAGACATCAACGGCGTTATCAAGGTTATGCAGGATGATGACCGGAGTTTGGAACAGGAACTCAGCGAATACATAATTACCAAGGAGCTTCGCCGTCACTTCCGCACATTCTTTGACAACTATACAAAGGCTATCGACCAGCCGACTGATAAAATCGGCGTGTGGATTTCCGGCTTCTTTGGAAGTGGTAAATCTCATTTCCTGAAAATCCTCTCTTACCTGCTTTCCAATCAGGAAGTCTGCGGTAAAAGAGCGATTGACTACTTTGCAGACAAATTTGATGACCCGATGATGTATGCTCAGGCGGTTAAAAGTGTGTCCGTGCCTACGCAGTCTATCCTTTTCAACATTGACATCGAAGGTCCTCTCACGAAGGATAAGACCGCAGTGCTGCGCGTCTTTGCAAAGATGTTCTACAATCACTGCGGGTTTTACGGCGATGATCTGAAAATTGCCAAGCTGGAACGCTTCATTGAAAAGCAAGGCAAGACGCAGCAGTTCCGCGAAGCCTTTGAGAAGGTCAATGGTGCGCCTTGGACGGAGACCCGCGATTCCTTTGCGTTCTTTGAGGATGACATTGTTTCGGTTCTGCAATCTACGCTCGGCATGAGCGAACAGGCGGCGCGGAACTGGTTCAATGGTGAGGAAACGAACGAACTGAGCATCGCTCAGCTCGTAGCTGACATTCAGGAATATGTAGACGGCAAGGGCAAGGATTTCCGACTGCTGTTTATGGTGGATGAAGTCGGTCAGTACATTGGTGACGATGGTGACTTGATGATCAATCTGCAATCTCTTGTAGAAGAGATTGGCATTCGCTGCCACGGCAAGGTTTGGGTCATGGTGACAAGTCAGGAGGCGATTGACTCCGTTGTCCATATCACCGGCAATGACTTTTCCAAAATTCAGGGACGCTTCAATACGCGCCTCAGCCTTTCCTCGTCCTCCGTTGATGAAGTTATCAAAAAGCGTGTTCTGGCGAAAACAGATGCAGCAGATCAGCTTCTTCGCATGGTCTATGACAAGGAACACGCCGTACTCAAAAACCTCTATACTTTCAACAATCCCGTTCTTGACATCAAGGGCTTTACGGATGGTGCGGAGTTTTCTGCAACTTTCCCCTTTGTGCCGTATCAGTTCATCGTGATCCAGAAGGTGCTTGCCGAGATTCGCAAGCACGGCAATTCCGGTAAGCATCTGTCCGGCGGTGAGCGTTCCATGCTCTCCGGCTTCCAAGAAGCAGCACAGGATGTGAAGGATAAGGATGAAAATGCTCTGGTTCCATTCCATCTTTTTTACAATACAGTTCACACATTCCTCGAAAGCCCCATCCGACGGGTTATCGACCGCTGCCAGACTGCGGCAGACAATCACGATGGACTTGAGCAGCAGGATGTCAGTGTTCTGAAGCTCCTGTATCTTGTGCGCTATATTGAGGACATCAAGGCAAATATCGACAATATTTCCATTCTCATGATCGATGACATCCGCACAGATAAGATTGCGCTGCGGGCGTCGGTTTCCGCCTCACTGGAAAGGCTTCTCTCGCAGAACTACATTTCTCGCAACGGCGATACCTATGCCTTCCTGACGGACGAGGAACAGGACATTGCCATCGACATCAAGAACACACCGGTTGACAGTGCGCAGGTCATCACCAGCATTGCACAGACGGTTTACGGAGAAATATATCCCTCCAAGAAATTCAAGCATGACAAGTATGACTTTGCCTATGACCAATACATTGACGAGACCCTGAATGGCTCTGCTTGCGGAGGAATGCGGCTTCGCATTGTGACCGTTGCAAGCGACTACTACGGTGCGCCGAACGAACGGCTCATTATGGATTCTCAGGTCAACAATGAAGCAATCGTTGTGCTCTCCAATGAGACGCCGTATTTTGATGAGCTGGAACAGGCGATGAAGATCCGCAAGTATGTCAAGCAGCGGAACGTATCTCAGCTTCCCGAAAGCATTCAGGACATTATCCGCAAGCGGCAGCAACAGGCGCGTATTCTGGAAGAAAGAGCGCGTAGCTATATTGAAAAAGCTATCGTCGGTGCAAAGGTCATTGTCCACGGCGAAGTCATGGACATCAAGACTGGCAACGCGAAAGACAAGCTGGACGCCGCGATGAACGGTCTGGTTGAGAGCGTCTATTCCAAGCTCAACATGGTCAACCGGTTCGTAGAGAGCGACGCAGACATTCTTTCCATCCTGAATGGAACGGATGACGGGCAGATTGCCTTCACCGGTCAGGGCGCAAACAACGAGGATGCGCTGAACGAGATCAGCCAGTGGCTTGAGCTTCAAAATCAGAAGATGCTCAGTACCTCGATGGGCGATGTGCAACGCCGGTATCAGGCGATTCCCTACGGCTGGCGTGAAATTGATATTGCTGCGCTGATTGCTCGTTTGATCTCTCAGCAGAAAATCTCCATCAAATACGGCGGTGCTTTGGTTGGCAAGGACGAGCGCAGACTGGTTGATTATCTGCGCAAAAAATCCGAGATCGACAAGGCAGTCGTTACCCGCAGAATTGCCCCGTCCGAGGACCTTATGCGCAAGAGCATTGCCTTCCTCCGGGACTATCTTGGCGCGATGGACATTCCTTCCGACGAGGACGGACTGATCCGCTTTGTGCTGGACACCTTTACTCAAAAACAGGAGCATTATCAGGAGCTTCTTGATAAAGCCTATTCTGAGTTCCGTTACCCGGAAAAGGAAGTTGTCACAAAAGCCCGCGACCTCATGAATGATGTTCTGAGTCAGCGCAGGGACAACGTTGCGCTGCTTACCCGCATGGTGCAGCGTCAGGAAGACCTTCTGGATTGCTCCGAGGACATGGAGGGTGTGGAGTTCTTCTTCAAGTCGCAGCGCAGTGTATATGATGAGGCACGGCGTCAGATGGACCGCGTGAATAAGGAACGTGACTATTTTGCTTCTGACGCGGATGCGCTGGAGGTCTTCCATACCATTGCAACCATCCTTGCACAGCCGAAGCCCTATGACCGCATTGGTGAGCTGCCGGAGCTGATTCAAAAGGTCAAAACGGCATACTCCGGTCTGCTGGATTTGAAGAAGGATGAGGTTGCCGAGAATATCCGTCAGTGTATGCAGGACGTTCATCAGCTTGCAACCGAGGCACGGGATGCTGGAGTTCTGCTACGTCAGGCAGACGATTACTTTGTCGGCAAGCGTGAGGCGGCGAAGAACGCATCTTCTCTCACCGAGTTGGACGCTATGATCACCCAGCTTCTCACCTACAAGGACAATATCTGCCGTCGCATGGAGGTTATGTCTGCATCTCATCAGGAACGCATTACCCCGGTCGGTACAGGTACGGCACAGCCCGCTCCGAAGATGCCGAAGATTACGACACTTCGCCGGTATGACCTCTGCTCTGTCAAGCGTCTGCAATCCAAGGAGGATATTGACCGGTACGTCGATGGAATCCGCGAGAAGCTGCTGAAAACGTTGGAAAGCTGCGACGGCGTTCAGATCAACTAAAGGAGAATTACGAGCATGAATAAAGGTGCGATACAAAGATTTGCAATCTGGGCGCGGAACGAGCTGATCGCTCAAGTGTCGCAGAGAGCTTATCAGTATGGAATCACGAAGGAAGGCTGCGGCGAGGCAAACGCCGTGACGGTGGGCGGACGCGCATTGACCGGCGATGAGCAGAAACAGCGCAAGGAGCTTGTCGATCAGATCCGCTCAAAGGGCTACACACAGGTCATGGAAGAGGTTGCCTACACTTGGTTCAACCGCTTTATTGCCCTGCGCTTTATGGAGGTCAACAACTATCTGCCCTCCCATATTCGCGTCTTTTCCGACAGCACCGGTGCGTTCAAGCCGGAGATTCTGAGCGATGTCCTGCACCTTGACCTTCCGGGGCTGAACCGGGAGAAAGTTGCGGAGTATATCGAAAGCAACGACACCGAAGGTCTCTATCGCTATCTGCTTCTGACGCAGTGCAACGCCCTAAACGACCCTCTTCCCCGTATGTTTGAGAAAATGGGCGGCTATACCGAGCTTCTGCTGCCGAACAACATTCTGAAACAGGACAGCGTTCTCGGTCACATGGTCGCGGATATTCCCGAAGAGGACTGGACGGATCAGGTGCAGATCATCGGCTGGCTGTACCAGTATTACAACTCCGAACTCAAGGATGATACCTTTGCGCTGCTCAAGAAAAATGTGAAGATCACCAAGGAGCGCATTCCTTCTGCAACGCAGCTCTTTACCCCGGACTGGATCGTCCGCTATATGGTTGAAAACAGCCTTGGCAGAATCTATGTAGACAAGCGCAAGAACGAGGGCATCTATGCGGATGGTCGCGGCGCAGATGAAATGACATGGGAAGAGTCTGAGGCTAAGAGAATTGCCAACGAAAAGTACATCGCAGAGCAGATGGGCTGGAAATATTACTTGCCGGAAGCTGAACAGACGGAAGAAGTCAGACAGCAACTTGATGAGATTCAGAGAGAGTATGCCAATCTGGATGTCAAAGACATCAAAGTCATTGACCCCTGCATGGGCAGCGGGCATATCCTCGTTTATGCCTTTGATGTACTGATGCAGATTTATGAGGCAAGCGGGTATAGCCAGCGCGACGCGGCACAGAGCATTCTTGAAAACAATCTTTACGGTCTCGATATTGATGACCGTGCGGCGCAGCTTGCCTATTTTGCGGTCATGATGAAGGCACGGCAGTATGACCGCCGCATCTTTTCCCGTGGTATTCAGCCTCATGTGTATGCCATCGTCGAAAGCAACGGACTGGACAGCAGCTCCGTTGACTACTTCACCAACAATGACCCGCAACTCAAAAAGGACTTTGGAACGCTGATGAACGAGCTGCGGGATGCAAAGGAATATGGTTCTATCCTGAATATCTCTCAGGTGGATTTTGCCGCCCTCTACGCCAGAGTGGAAGAAGTGCGTACCGATATCAGCATGTTCCGTGAAATTGTGCTGAACAGCATTCTTCCGCTAATTCAGACGGCGGAAGTTATGGCACAGAAGTATGATGTGGTGGTGACGAATCCGCCGTATATGGCAGTCAGCAACGCCGGGGCGAAGGTCAATAACTATGTGAAGAAGTATTTCCCGGATAGCAAGTCGGATATGTTCGCTGTGTTCATTGAACGCTGCGGGCAGATGGCGAAGAAAAATGGCTATCAGGCGATGATTACGCAACACTCGTGGATGTTCCTGTCCAGCTTTGAAAAGCTGCGTACAAAGCTGCTGGCAGTCGATATTGTCAATATGGCGCACCTCGGCGCAAGGGCGTTTGAGGAGATCGGCGGCGAAGTGGTGCAGACCACATCGTTTGTCATCCGTAAGAGCCACATTGCGGACTATAAGGGAGAGTATTGCCGTCTGATCGAGCCAACTTCTCAGCAAGGGAAAGAGGATATGTTCCTCTCTGGCGAAAACCGGTATGCAGCAGTACAGTCCAACTTCTCTAAAATCCCCGGCTCTCCGGTGGCGTATAATTTCTCAGAAAAGGTTTTTCGTGCGTTCGAAGCATTCAAGCCTCTTCCAGAATACGGAATTACAAGATTAGGGATGACCACAGCAAGCAATGAGACTTTTGTTAGATTGTGGTTTGAGGTCGAAATAAGACGCTGCTATCTGGATGCGACCAATGCGGAACAAGTGCTTAATGCTCATTTAAAATGGGTTCCGTACAACAAAGGGGGATTGTTCAGACGGTGGTTCGGCAATATGGATTGTGTAGTAAATTGGGAGAATGACGGTTATGAGATAAAACACTTCGGAGAAGACACAGGGCATATTCGATCCACAGTTCCAAATACAGAATACTACTTCCTTGAATGCGGAACATGGTCAAAAATATCATCAGGGAAAATTGCAGTTCGATATAGACCTGTCGGGTCAATTTTTGATGTTGCTGGTGCCTGCCTCTATTCTCAAAACAGAACTAACCTATATTTATTGATTGCTTTTCTCAACTCAAATGTAGCAATGAAACTTTTGAGTGTTCTTTCTCCAACAATGAACTTTGAAGGGGGACATATTTCCTCGTTGCCAATTTGTATTCCAGATAAAAATGCGGATTATACAACCAAGGTAGAAAATTGCATCTCCATTTCGAAAGATGATTGGGACTCCTATGAAACCTCGTGGGATTTCAAGCGGAATCCGCTGGCGGTAAGCAGTATTCCGGCCGTATTTGGAGCAGAGTATTGCGGCAAATATGTGACCAGACTGGAAGACCACTATTATGCATGGAAAAATGAATGCAAAGAGCGCTTTGAGAATCTTCAAATAAACGAAGAAGAACTCAACCGCATTTTCATTGACATTTACGGTTTGCAAGACGAGTTGACACCGGATGTGGCGGACAAGGATGTGACCGTGCATCGCGTGTTTGACAGCAAAGACGATGTGCCGGAGTCCATGAAGGGCAGCAACTATGTCCGCACCATGCGCGACGAGATCGTCTCCCTCATCTCTTATGCCGTGGGCTGTATGTTCGGGCGGTATTCTCTGGACGTGGACGGGCTTGCCTACGCGGGCGGCGAATGGGACGAAAGCCGGTACAAGACCATCGTTCCGGACAGCGACAACATCATCCCCATCTGCGACGATGATTACTTCGACGATGACATCACCGGACGCTTTGTAAAGTGGGTAGAAGCTGTTTATGGCAAGGACACACTGGAGGAAAACCTGAAATTTATCGCGGACGCGCTCGGTGGCAAAGGTCCGCCTCGTGATGTTATCCGCGGTTACTTCTTGAATGATTTCTATTCCGACCATTGCAAGTCATATCAGAAACGCCCGATTTATTGGCTGTTTGACAGTGGTAAGAAGAACGGCTTTAAGGCGCTGATCTATATGCACCGCTACAAGCCGGATATCATCGCTCGGATGCGTACCGACTATGTGCATGAGCAGCAGAGCCGCTACCGCACCGCCATTGCCGATCTGGAAAGCCGGATTGCAAATGCCGATACCGGCAGCCGTGTGAAGCTGACCAAGCAGCTGACCAAGCTCCAGAATCAGGCCGAGGAGCTGCGGGTGTACGAAGAAAAAATCCATCATCTTGCCGACCAGATGATCCGGATCGACTTGGATGACGGTGTGAAGCATAATTATGAGATTTTCAAAGATGTGCTGGCTAAAATAAAGTAAGGAGGGATTGCTTATGAGGCCGGATGAAACTATCAAAAACTCCAGAGAGCTTGAATTTGCCGTGTTCTGCATTGAGAATGTTGCAGCAAAGCTGGGCGTGGATGCAGAGCGTGTCTATCGGGCATTTACGGAAAAGAGCGATATTCTGAATGGCTATATTGTGCCGGAATATGAAGTGCTGCACACACAGAGCAAAGAGTATATCGTAGATGACCTCCTTGATGTGATGCGGGAAAGAGAAGTTGAAATCTACTCTCCTGATAGCGCTTTTCAAAGTGCGCAACCATCCGACAAAAAAGCAAATCCGATTTTACTTCAGATGAAATACAGCCGTGTTATCGCATGTTTTGCAAAAGAGCAGGGACTTTCACTGGATGCTGCTTTGGATTCCTTCTACCATTCCAAGGCCTATCCCTTGATTCGGGATGGTGTTTCAGATATGCACTGCATGAGTGATGGGTACATTGTCGAAAAACTGCGGGGTAACTACGAATAAGCTATCGCTGTATCGGCGGAAATATAGTAACAGGCAAGGAGGGGTTTTATGGATGATGAGATTCAGATGAGTATTTCTATTCCAACAGATGACGAAGGATATATTCTCTTGAAGTGCGAACACTGTGGTACATTTTTCAAGGGCAATCCTTCCGACTTGCAAGATGATGGCGTGTTACATATTTTTTGCCCCAGCTGCGGTTTAATCAGCGATAGCTATCTAACTGATGATGTAGTAGAACTTGCATTGAAAATGGCAAAGAATTATGCCTATGATATGATTTACGATGCATTTAGAGATTTGGAACGACATAGCAAGAAAAATAGCCTTGTAAAATTAAAAGCCGGGAAAAAGCCTGCCCACGAAAGTGAAGATCCTATTCGTTCTGGAATAGAGGCCTTGGAGGTATGCACATTCCCGTGCTGTAGGCGAACGGCAAAAATCAAACCATTACTGAAGATGACAGGCGCATATTGTCCTTTCTGCGGGGTAAAGAATTATGAAATTGAATAGAAACGAGCTACGGAAAATTCAATATGATTTCAACAGTATCTCCAACCGACTATTTCAGGCGGATTTTCAAGACTATGCTGAAGTGCTGGGAAAGTTCCTCAGATATATCAACGACGCACCGATTATCATCGAGTACATCAACGCTTGTGGCACATGCGATTGGAATTTGGAAGAAGAAGTACAAACGGTTCAGTCGTCTTATGGGCATAGTATTTTTGGTACTGGAGATACAGATGAGGAAGAAGTTCGCAATGTGTATGCGGTATTGCGATATCTGGTCGATACAAACAACGAAGTATATTCCGGAATCGCTATGGGATACGCTTCTTCTAGGCACTACCAAGACATGATAAAAGGGTTCAATGATCGCTTTGTCATGATCCTGATACGACACATCGAACGATATCTGACAAAGGTAGGAATTGACATGGGGATTGATGACAAGGTGGTCTATAATGTAACGGTACATAATGGACAGGCTATCATTGCTAACGATAATGCGACGATTACTGCAACAAATAGTGTAGGGATAGACAGAGATGAATTGAAAAGATTGATTTCTGAAGTTCGGGCTACTGCACATGACCTTTCCGAAGAAAATCAAGAGACTGTATCGGAATGCTTAGAAGTAATTGAGTCTGAAACTGTTACTCCAAAGCCCAAAAAGGCATTGCTCAAGACGGCTATAACGACACTGAAGACGCTGAAGGGAGCTGCTGAATTTGGCGCAGCAGTAGCTGCATTGATTCAGTTTGTCTTACCGTTTATCCAATAAAGGCAGGGGGAAGCAAAGTGGATATAGAAAAAGTAATTCAAGATTTAACCCGAAGATTTGCTGCGCCCTTGCCGGAGTTCTACAAGCGCCGGATCATCTTCTGGTATGATGAAGATCGGGAGTTCCAAGATCAGCTGGATGAGATTTCTCTGGACGGCGTGGAGCTGCTGATCCTCACCGGCAGCAACACCTTTGCTGCAAAGAAGAAAATCTGCGAGGATTGCCCTACGACAAACTTCCTTGTTTACGATCCCCGTTCCTTTACCAAGGATGATGACAACTGGCTGATCAATGTGCAGCTCTATAGTGAGGAGTTCCGGGCTGACCTGAACTCGATCTGGATGGATGAGATGGGGTTGTCTGCCACCCCCATTATCCGCAATCGGGTGAAGCATTATCGTAAGTTCTTCCGGGCAAAGGATCGCAGAGATGCCGTTAAGAAACTGAGCGGAAGCATCAGCACCGCACCGCAGATGCATCTGGCGGTCATGGCTGCTCTCAGCGGCTGCAATGACATTCAGCCAAGCAAAATCATCAAGGCAGTCATTCATGCCGGTCTCGATATGGATACCAACGAGGTCTATCAGAACTTCCTGACCTATGGTTCGGAAAAGCCCTTCTGGGTCATGGTATCTCAGGCGACCGACTACAACGAGGGCGACGATTCCAGCCTTGGCAGACTCGCTATTCATATGCTGCTCACTGCATCAACTCGCACGATGCATCTGGATCACTTGGCCGGACTGGGTGCCTTCATCTCCACCCCGCATCAGGCCTACTGCTACGATTTCGTTTCGGACTGGCTGCACAGCGAAGACAACATGCAGCTATATGAGGTTGCCCGGTATGTGGAAGAGGAAGCCCGCCTGCCGCAGCGCTTTGCAAAGCTGTCTGTGGAGGATCTGGCTGACACAGAATGCTTCCCATGCATTAACGAGACAATCCTGACCTCTCTGATGAAGGAAATCAGCGATCAGATTATTCAGGTGGATACCATCAAGGCTGCTGTCGAAAAGCGCCGGACAATGGTCTGGTATGACCGTGTTTCCAGCTACTATGACGGCCTTCTTCAGGTTGCCAACATGCAGGCCTTCTTTATGGAGCACTCTGCCGGTTTCCATACCGTTGAGCCGCATAAGATCTGGGCGGAGTACACATCTGATTATTACCGGATGGACACCTACTATCGGCAGTTCCATCTTTGCTTCCAGCGCAGTCTGACGGTCTCAAACCCGCTTTTGGACGACCTATTCAAGCATGTTGCAGACAAGGTGGAAGGTTTGTATTCTCACTGGTTCCTCGGCTCTCTGGGGCAGAACTGGTCAGATGCCTGCGCAGAGAATCTGGCAGAGTATGGCCGTGTGCTGGAGGTTCCGCAACAAGTGGACTTTTATCGGAGCAAGATCAGTCACAGCGAGAACCGGATTTTTGTGATTATTTCCGATGCGTTCCGCTACGAGGTGGCAGCATCCCTCTCGGAACAGCTTCAGCGTGAAATGCAGTGCAAGGTGTCCCTTGGAAGCTGCCAGTCCATTTTTCCGTCCATTACGAAGTTCGGTATGGCCGCGCTGCTCCCCCATAAGAAGCTGGAGGTGGTTCAGCGCAGCAACGGCGTTCTTGGTATTCTGGCGGATGGCCAATCTACTGATGCCGGAAACCGGGACAAGGTTCTCAAGGCAGCACACGCTGCCAGTGTTGCGTTGAAATACGATAATATTATTGGCCTGAAGCGTGCAGACCGTCAGGCACTTGTGAAGGGCATGGATGTTGTTTATATCTACCACGACAAAGTAGATGAAGCCAGTCACACTTCTGACAGTGCTGTGTTCCCGGCCTGTGATGATGCCATTGCAGAAATCAAAAACCTGATTCGGATCATCGTCAATGAGTTTGGCGGAACCAATGTCATTGTTACTGCTGACCATGGCTTCCTGTATACCTATAGCCCCTTGAGCGAGGACGATAAGGTGGATAAGACGACTCCCACGGAGCACGATGTGGAAGTGGATCGCCGGTACTTAATCACTCAGAAAGGCGCGAAGCCGGATTATCTGCTGCCTGTCCGCTTCATGGGCGGTGAGACAGAGTATGATGCGTTTGCTCCCCGTGAGAATGTCCGAATCAAGAAAAAAGGCGGTGGCCTGAACTTTGTTCACGGCGGTATCAGCCTTCAGGAAATGGTCGTTCCCGTTCTGGAGTTCCAGTTCCTGCGCAACTCCAGTAAAATCTATCAGCGCAACAAGGACAAATTTGATACAAAGCCTGTTACTATTAGTCTGCTGTCAGCAGGCCGCAAGGTCAGCAATATGATTTTCTCCCTGAACTTCTTCCAGAAGGATGCTGTCGGCGGAAATCGTGAAGCAGCAAACTATCTGCTGTACTTTACCGATGTCAACGGCCAGAAGATCAGTGATGTGAGTAAGATTATAGCTGACAAGACCAGCGAGAATGCGCAGGAGCGCATTTTCCGCTGCAACTTCAACCTGCGTTCTCAGAAGTACAGCAACCGTGAGACTTACTATCTGGTGATTGAGGACGAAAGCGGCCTGCAAGCACCGATTCGAGAGGAGTTCCAGATCGACATTGCTTTTGCTGTGGACGAATTCAACTTCTTCTAAAATATACTGCCAAGGAGGACAACGAGATGGACGATTTTGAAACGAGCGCCAGTACTCGTGAAATAATCAAGGACAAGCTGCGCCAGAACTTTGATGGGAAAATTGTCCGAAAAGACCTGACGAAGAAAATCAAGGAGGGTGCGAATGTGCCTACCTATGTCCTTGAGTTCCTCCTTGGGCAGTATTGCAGTTCGGATGATGACGAAATTATTCAGAAGGGCGTAGAGAATGTGAAGCGCATTCTTGCGGATAACTATGTCCGCCCGGATGAAGCAGAAAAAGTTTTGTCCAAACTGCGTCAGCGTGGCGCAATGACCATCATAGATCAGGTGACAGTTGAACTGAACCTGAGATATGATTACTATGAAGCACGGTTTTCCAATCTCGGACTCGGTGGAGTTCCGATTGATGAGGAGTATCCGGAAAAGTATGACCGCCTTCTCTGCGGAGGTATCTGGTGTATTATCCAACTGGAGTACAACAACGAACAGGATTCGGACATCCTTGTTCTGGACAAGAAACCGAAAGAGAAAAATGAATCTCTCATCAGCATCCGAAAACTGACGCCTATCCAGATGCCCCATGTAGCCATTGAAGATCTGAAGCAAGGACGCAAGGCATTTACCAAGGACGAGTGGATTGATGTCCTGCTTCGTTCTATCGGCATGGAGCCGGATGAACTGACATACCGGGAAAAGTGGCTGCTTCTCCTGCGTATGGTTCCCCTCGTAGAGAATAACTTCAACTTGTGTGAATTGGGGCCACGGAGCACCGGCAAATCCCATTTGTACAAGGAGATTTCTCCCAATAGTATCCTTGTTTCCGGTGGTCAGACGACTGTTGCGAACCTCTTCTACAACATGGGCAAGCATACCATGGGCTTGGTTGGCCTGTGGGACTGCGTGGCTTTTGATGAAGTCGCCGGAATCCGTTTCAAAGATAAAGATGGCATTCAGATCATGAAGGATTACATGGCGTCTGGTTCCTTTGCCCGTGGCAAGGAAGAAAAGGCAGCCAATGCTTCCATGGTTTTCGTGGGTAACATCAATCAAAGCGTGGATGTCCTTCTGAAAACCTCCAGCCTCTTTGACCCGTTCCCACCTGAGATGGGAACCGATACGGCATTTCTTGACCGTATCCACTGCTATCTCCCCGGTTGGGAAATCCCGAAGTTTCGTCCGGAGCATTTCACGGACGACTATGGCTTCATCACGGATTATCTGGCTGAGTTCCTGCGTGAACTGCGCAAGGAGCAGTATGGAGACGCATTGGATCGCTATTACCGGCTCGGTAGAAATCTCAATCAGCGTGATACAATTGCGGTGAGAAAAATGGTTGGTGGTCTCGTCAAGCTGGTTTATCCCGATGGCGTATTTGGAAAAGAGGGACTGGAGGAAATCCTTCAGATCGCCTTGGAGATGCGCCGCCGCGTGAAGGAACAGCTGAAGAAGCTGGGCGGCATGGAGTTCTATGATGTGAACTTCTCCTACATAGACAACGAATCCTTTGAGGAACACTATGTTTCCGTCCCGGAACAAGGTGGCGGAAAGCTGATCCCGGAAGGCATGTGCAATCCCGGTCAGGTCTACACGGTTGGGCGTGGCAAGTCTGGTATGATAGGTGTTTTTCGACTTGAAAGCCAGATGCTTTCCGGTAATGGTAAGTTTGAGCGCACCGGTATTGGCACGGATCGAGAAGCGAAAGAGGCAACGAATACGGCTTTGAACTACCTGAAAGCCAATGGTGGCCGGATCAGCGGTTCCATCAGCACCACCACAAAGGACTATATCATCAATTATCAGGATCTTCAGGGCATCGGCATGACCGATAAGCTGGCGCTTCCAACTTTGATTGCCCTGTGTTCGATTGCTTTGGGCAAACCGGTTCTCAGCGCTACTGTCGTTCTGGGCGAAATCAGCATCAGCGGTACGATGATCAAAGTAGATGAACTGGCCAATACCTTGCAGGTGTGTCTGGACAGCGGCGCAAAGAAGGTGCTGCTGCCGATGACCTCCGCAGCAGAGCTTGGTACGGTTCCGGCAGAGCTGATTGGGTGCTTCAATTTGATTTTTTACAGCAGCGCAGAAGACGCAGTGTTTAAGGCACTTGGCGTTGAGTAGGGAGATTTCTATGAAGTTAAAAAAAGAGTTTTCTGATTTTTATACAGCTATCAGAATTGATTCAGAATCACATACTAATCATTCAGCTGGGATGAAGTTATATTTATAAGGATTTTGATTATGGTCGGAAATTACAAGGTTATCACTCTATGTGGCAGCACTCGGTTCAAAGACGCATTTCTTGATGCTCAGAAAAAACTCACGCTGGAAGGAAATATCGTCATCAGTGTAGGCCTCTTTGGCCACTCTGGAGATTCCGAGGTTTGGGAGAACATGGACGAAGGTACATTGACCAAAACCAAGGAAATGCTGGATGACATGCACAAGCGGAAAATTGACATGGCGGACGAAATTTTTGTCGTCAATGTTGGCGGATATATTGGCTCTAGCACAAAATCTGAGATTGAGTATGCGATTGCAACCGGCAAAGCAGTTCGGTATTTGGAGGAAAAGTAATCGTTCTATACTGTTGAGCATGAATTATATAGCGGATGTATAAGTTTACAGGAGGATCCAACATGAATCGAACCATTACCATCAAAGGCATCGGCAAGCTGAGCCTGAAGCCAGAGCAAACGGTTGTGTCCCTGACGCTGAAAACCGTCCGTGCGGACTACGACAAGGCCATGGACGAGGCGGCGAAGCATCTGGAACAGCTGCGCAGTGCCATTGCGGAAATCGGCTTTACCAGGGATGATCTGAAAACCACCAGCTTTGATGTGGGAACGGAGTATGAGAACGAGCGTGACAAAAACGGGAATTACAAGCAGATTTTTGTTGGTTACCGGGTCACCCATGGACTGAAGCTGGAGTTTGATTTCGATTCCCAGCGGCTGTCCAAGGTGCTGGGAGCGATCGCAGTCTGCATTGCCGAGCCGGAGTTGAATGTGCAGTTCACGGTGAAGGATAAGGAAGCAGTCGATGCCGCCCTGCTGGAGAGCGCCTGCGCCAACGCAAAGGCAAAGGCCGAAATTCTGACCAAGGCCTCCGGCGTGACGCTGGGCGAACTGGTTTCCATCGACTATAACTGGGGCGAGCTGCATCTGTACTCTCCCACCCACTACGAGATGGATCCGCCCTGTATGGCGAGAGCCAGCGCTGCGCCGACCGCTATGGACATCGAGCCGGATGACATTGACGTCAGCGACAGCGTCACCTTCGTGTGGGAAATTCGATAAGCTTCTTTACCATAGAGCGTATCCCAATTCGAGTAAATCTTCTGCCGCAGCGGCAGCATCAAAGGGGCAATGTGTTTATGGCAAAATCCGTTACCTTTATCGACACGGAAGTCGGTGTCGATGACCACAAAATCCATGATATTGGTGCGATTCGACAGGACCGCGCCAGCTTTCATGCTTCCAATATTCGTGAATTTGCGGCTTTTGTGGAGGGAACGGAGTACATTTGCGGACATAACATTCTCCATCACGATCTGAAATATCTTCAGAATGCACTGGGCTATGAACTACCTGCTATCAAGATCGACACGTTGTATCTATCTCCGCTTTTATTTCCCAAACGCCCCTATCACGCTCTGCTGAAGGACGATAAGCTGCAGAGCGATCAGCTGAACGATCCGGTCAATGACTGCAAAAAGGCAGCTACACTTTTCTACGACGAGGTTAATGCCTTCTTTGAGCTGCCGTCGAAGGTGAAGCAGATTTTTTGCTGCCTGCTGTATGATCACCCGGAGTTTCACGGCTTTTTCCGTTATGTTAACTTTCAGCCGTACCACGTCAATGTGCCCGAACGGATCCGTGCGGAGTACGAAGGACAGATCTGCTCCAATGCGGAGCTTCTCCCGCTGATTCGTCACTATCCGGTGGAATTGGCTTATGCTCTGGCCTTGGTTGGGGCCAAGGACGAGCACTCCATCACACCTCCGTGGCTGATGAGAAATTATCCCAAGATCGAAAATGTAATCAAATATCTGCGCGGGACACCCTGTGCAGATGGATGCGCCTATTGCCGCGAGGCACTGAATATTCACCGGGAACTCAAGCGGATTTTCGGGTACGACAGCTTCCGCACCTATAACGGGGAACCATTGCAGGAAAAAGCCGCACAGGCTGCCGTCGATGGCAAGTCGGTGCTGGCAGTTTTCCCCACAGGCGGCGGAAAATCCATTACCTTTCAGCTTCCGGCACTTATGGCAGGCAGGGCTGTGCATGGGCTGACTGTTGTAATCTCTCCGCTGCAATCCTTGATGAAGGATCAGGTGGACAACCTGAACAGCATCGGAATCACCGAAGCAGTGACCGTCAACGGTCTGCTGGACCCGATTGAGCGGGCAAACGCTCTGGAGCGGGTCGCAAACGGATCGGCCTCTCTTCTCTACATTTCTCCGGAACAGCTGCGCTCCAAAACCATCGAAAAACTTTTGCTGTCCCGGAATGTAGTCCGCTTTGTCATTGATGAGGCCCACTGCTTTTCTGCCTGGGGGCAGGACTTCCGCGTGGACTATCTGTACATCGGTGATTTCATCCGGGAGCTGCAGCGGCAAAAAACAGATAAGAAGCCTATCCCCGTTTCCTGTTTTACGGCAACGGCAAAGCAAAAGGTTATCAGCGATATCTGTGACTATTTCAAGCGCAAGCTGGATCTGAGTCTTGAGATCTTTGCATCCTCTGCCACTCGGGAAAACCTTCATTATACGGTTCTGTACAAAGAGACAGACGAGGAGAAATATGCAGCGCTCCGTGATCTGATCGCGCAAAAGGACTGTCCTACTATCGTCTATGTATCCCGTACCAAGCGAACCCGGGAGCTTGCGGAAAAGCTGACCGGAGATGGTTTTCCGGCCAGACCGTTTAACGGGAAAATGGATCCCAATGATAAAATCGCCAATCAGGAGGCGTTTATCCGTAACGAGATACAGGTCATCGTGGCGACATCCGCTTTTGGCATGGGCGTGGACAAAAAAGATGTCAAGCTAGTTATCCACTATGATATCTCCAGCTCTTTGGAGGATTATGTGCAGGAGGCCGGACGCGCTGGGCGGGATCCGTCTATGGAGGCAGAATGCTATGTTCTGTATAACGACAGCGACTTAGATAAGCACTTTATTCTGCTCAACCAGACAAAGCTGAGTATCAGCGAGATCCAGCAGGTCTGGAAGGCTATCAAAGACCTCACCAAGCTTCGACCAAGCGTTTGCTGCTCTCCACTGGAGATTGCACGGCAAGCAGGGTGGGATGACTCTGTGAACGAAATTGAAACCCGCGTTAAAACAGCCATCGCAGCGCTGGAAAGTGCAGGATATATCAAGCGCGGAAGGAATATGCCGCACGTCTATGCTACCAGCATTCTGGCAAAGGATATGCAGGAAGCATCTTTTCGTATCGACCGCTCGGTCCTGTTCTCCGATCAGCAGCGAACAAATGCGAAGCGCATCATCAAATCTCTGATCTCCAGTCGCAGTATCGCCAAAGCGGGAAATGATGATGCCGAGTCCCGAGTCGACTATCTGGCCGATATACTCGGCATGTCAAAGGAAGAGGTCATCAACTGCGTAAATCTGATGCGGCAGGATGGACTACTTGACGACTCCATGGATATGTCAGCCTATATACAGGCAACAGATACGGAAAACAAATCCGCCCTAGTGTTGGATCGTTTTTCCAAACTGGAACAGTTTCTCCTGCACCAATTGGCGGAGGAGGGAATCGAAATAAGCCTCAAGGAGTTGAATGAACGCGCACTGGCAGAGGGCATCACCACTTCCAGCGTGAAGAATTTGCGTACGCTCCTCTATTTTCTTACCATCAAAAGCTATGTGCGCAAGTCGGAATCCGGTTTTTCACAGACTATGCGGATCATTCCGACCATGGGTACTTCTAAACTTTTGGAAAAGTTCCACATCCGGACAGAGTTGTGCCGCTTTATTCTGGGGGTGCTTTATCAAAAGACTGATCAGGTGAATGCCACCCAGAGGGGCGAGAAACCGGTTCAATTCTCTCTTGTAGGACTACACAATGCGTATCAGGCATCCCCAAACCTGCTTCAACGACAGAAGGTATCTTTGTCGGATGTAGAAGATGCCCTGCTTTATCTTTCGAAAATCGGCGCACTCAAACTGGAGGGCGGTTTTCTTGTCCTGTATAACGGTATGGAGATCAAGCGTCTGGTCACGGACAATCGAATCAAATACAAGGTAGATGACTATCGCTTCCTGGATGAGTTCTACAAACAGAAGATCAGGCAGATCCACATTGTGGGCGAATACGCAAACCTCATGGTCCGTGACTACAATGCCGCGCTGCAGTTCGTGCAGGACTATTTCCAGATGGATTTCCGAAAATTCATCTCGAAATACTTCAAGGGAGAGCGCATTCAGGAGATCGACCGGAATATCACACCGCAAAAGTACAATCAGCTGTTTGGCGAGCTTTCGGATATTCAGTCACAAATTATTCAGGATGCGGATTCAAAGTATATCGTAGTTGCCGCTGGCCCGGGCAGCGGAAAAACCAGAGTTCTGGTGCATAAGCTGGCGGCGCTGCTGCTTCTGGAGGATGTCAAGCACGAACAGCTGCTAATGCTGACATTTTCCCGCGCTGCTGCGACAGAGTTTAAAAAGCGCCTGGTGGCGCTGATCGGCAACGCAGCAAATTTTGTCGAGATCATGACCTTCCATTCCTACTGCTTTGACCTGCTGGGGAAAATCGGCAGTCTGGAGGGTGTCGACGATGTGGTGAGGAATGCCGCAGAACTGATCCAAAACGGAGAAGTGGAGCAGGGAAAGATTACAAAGAGCGTTCTGGTCATTGACGAGGCGCAGGATATGGATGACAACGAGTTTAATCTTGTCTGTGCACTGATGCAGAATAATGAGGATATGCGCGTGATTGCCGTCGGGGATGACGACCAGAACATATATGAGTTCCGCGGCTCGGATTCCGGACATCTGCGCACACTCATTGAAAAGTACGGTGCGGCAAGGTATGAGATGACCGAGAACTATCGAAGTTGCCCGCCCATTGTTACACTAAGCAATGCCTTTGCCGCAGCCATACAAAACCGCATGAAGACCGCCCCCATCGAGGCAATCCGCAGCGACAGCGGTACCGTGCGGATCACGCACCACACAGGGAAAAATATGGAGGAAGCCGTCGTCCAGGAACTGCTGGCCACCCGCGGAGCTGCGCGATGCTGTGTGCTGACCAGTACCAACGATGAAGCACTCCGACTGTTGGGACTGCTTTTGCAAAATGGTGTCCGGGCAAAGCTGATTCAGTCATTGGGTGGGTTCCGGCTTTATAATCTGGCAGAGATCCGATTTTTCCTGAAAAAGATTGACCAATCTCTGAAGTCGCCGGTCATTTCCAACGACCTTTGGAATGCCGCAAAAAAGCAACTCTTTGCTGCCTTTGCCGGAAGCACATGCCTGGAAATCTGCGGCAATCTGATACAGGATTTTGAAACGACAAATCCGACAAAATACCGCACCGATCTTGAGGAATTCATCCGTGAATCCAATTATGAGGACTTTTACCGGGATGACTGCGAAACGGTATATGTGTCTACAATCCATAAGGCCAAGGGCCGGGAGTTCGACAATGTGTATATGATGCTGGCCGGAAATACATCGTCAACAGATGAGGAACGGCGAAAGCTGTATGTGGGGATGACCCGGGCAAAGAACGCTTTGTACATCCACTGCGACACGGATTTGTTTTCACCCTACAGCCTCCCTGGGATAGAGCACACAGAGGATGCAAGGCAATACGAGGAGCCAAAATCGCTTACGCTGCAGCTGACGCATCGGGATGTGGTCCTCGATTTCTTCAAGGATAAAAAGGAGATACTGCTAAAGCTCCGCAGCGGCATGGCGCTTTCTGTGGAACACGATTATCTCCTTGCTGAGCTGAATGGAAGAACTGTCCGAATTGCAAAGCTGTCCAAGGCTTGCCGGGAGCGGCTGGACCGTCTGCGTTCAAACGGATACACGCCGTGCTCGGCCGAAGTTCGCTTTGTTGTGGCGTGGAAAAAGGAAGATGCCGATGAAGAGATCCCGGTGATCCTATCCGACATCCATCTGCAAAAGAACACCGCTGCGCAATAAGTGCCGCGGCATTTCAAAAGGAGGCAATATGAAAGCCCTGACTTACATAGAACACAACCATTTTGCTCTGCTGGAGAAGCCGGAGCCGGAGATCATCAATCCCCGGGACGCCATCGTGCGGGTGACGCTGGGCTCCATCTGCACCAGTGATCTGCACATCAAGCATGGCTCGGTGCCCCGTGCCGTGCCGGGCATTACCGTCGGCCACGAGATGGTGGGCGTGGTGGAATCCGTCGGTGCAGCAGTCAAAACCGTGCGTCCCGGCGACCGGGTGACGGTGAATGTGGAGACCTTCTGCGGCGAATGCTACTTCTGCCAGCGCGGTTGGGTGAACAACTGCACCGACCCCGACGGCGGCTGGGCGCTGGGCTGCCGCATCGACGGTGGGCAGGCGGAGCTTGTCCGGGTGCCCTATGCCGATCAGGGACTCAACAAGATTCCCGACAGCGTCACCGATGAGCAGGCGCTGTTTGTGGGCGATATTCTTGCCACCGGCTTCTGGGCGGCAAAAATTTCGGAGATCAAAAGCGAAGACACTGTTCTAATCATCGGCGTAGGCCCCACAGGCATATGCACGCTGCTGTGCGCGGCACTGAAAGACCCCAAGCGCATCATCGTCTGCGAGAAGGACCCGGCACGGCTCGCCTTTGTCCGGGCGCACTATCCGGAGGTGCTGACCTGCACGCCGGAGGAATGCGAGGACTTTGTGCACTCAAACAGCGACCACAGCGGTGCGGATGTAGTGCTGGAGGTGGCAGGCGGCAAGGATACCTTCCAGCTTGCGTGGCGCTGCGCCCGCCCTAATGCCATCGTGACGGTGGTAGCACTCTACGACGAGGCACAGACGCTGCCGCTGCCGGAGATGTACGGGAAAAATCTGACCTTCAAGACCGGCGGCGTGGACGGCTGCGACTGCGCGGAAATTCTGCGTCTAATCGAGCATGGCAAGCTGGACACCACGCCGCTTATTACCCACCGCTTCCCGCTGAGCGAGATTGAGGAGGCCTACCGCATCTTTGAAAACCGTCTGGACGGTGTCATCAAGGTGGCCATTACGGCGGATAAACCGCATGAAAAATGCGGCACTGTATGATGTGGATGCGTGCACAATCAGCGAACATATTAAGAAAATTAATGCGTACGGCGAATTGGCGGAATCGGCAACTATCCGGAAATTCCGGACGGTTCAAACAGAAGGCTCCTGTCAGGAAAACTGCCGTGTGGGAAATTCGACAACGTCTCAAAGCATCGGACCTTGAAACGGATGGGGGAGAAGATGGATAAAGCAATTTTAGACAAGCTCATTCAATGCTACGAAACGGATATGGACGAGCTTTATGGCTGCGAACACGACGAGATATTCAAGTGGAGGGCGCTCAAAACCTTTCAGGCAGAGTGGTTCCGTGCGGATCATCCCGATTTTCTTTCCAGATTCAATGCGGCCACCAGAGATTTTTCCGTACTGATTGATAACAGCCGTATGCACTCCCGCAGCGGGGTCGTAAAGCTTTGGGAAAAGAATCCGGATGAAGTGGAGCGCTTGTTCTGCGAAGTGCTTTTTGCTGCGGATCATGGCGACCTGACACTGCGCCAGGAGCACATGGACGCATTCGTAGACGGGATGGAGCAACTGCGCGTTGCTCACTATCCCGCCAACTGGTCCTTTAAACAGGATCGCCATACAGCCTCCGCGTTTCTGGCTATGTACGCCCCGGAGGAGAACTATATCTATAAGAGCTCCGAGGCAAACCTCATGGAAAACTACGGCGCGTATGGCTTCCATATAGGTTCCGGAGAACACTTTGACCTGAGTGCTTACTACAGGATGTGCGATGAGATTGCCGCAAGCTTCCGGGAACATTCTGCGCTCCTGGAAAAGCACTTCGATAAAATCCGTGAGCGCGACGACCTCATGGAAGACCACAGTTTGCACATTCTGGTCTATGACCTGATTTATTGCAGCAAAACCTATAACTATTACAACAGGATCCACTTGCAGAAGCGAAAGCCGGAGAAACAGGCAAAAGCAGCAGCCCGGCAGGAAGCGGATGAGGTGAAGCGGCAGGCCCAGATTGAGGCGTTGACGACACAGATAGAGGCATTGTATGAAGCGCTTCCGGATGTTTCCGACATCTCGCTGACCAATGTGGAGGTCACATCCAGACTCTATGGCACTGGGATGGTGATTGAGCACGATCTGAACACCATTCGGGTACAATTCCCGGGTGCGGTAAAGTCTTTTATCCTGAATACGAAATATAATCAGCGGCCTTCTTTTGAAAACGATGCGGAAGTTGTTGCCGCCTATACAGAGTACACGAGTATAATGGACAGAATCCACACCCTTGAAAGACAGTTGCATCTGCTTGCTGCAAAGTAGGCTTTGCAGTCATAAATTCAGGAGAAAGCCATGTTATCCATGAGACCAGACCCGGAGATTCGGGTGCAAAAAATCGCCATTCCCGCAGGCCGACGCCGGATTCCGGCGCTGGTGCTGTCACCGAAGAAGGCTCCGGTGCTGGCTACCGGCGTGCTGTGGATTCACGGCGGCGGGTACATCCTCGGCATGAAGGAAATGGTGCATATGTCCCGGGCGGTCGATTTGGTGAAAAAGTTCGGGGCAGTGGTGGTGTCGCCGGGGTATCGGCTGGCTTTTGCTGCGCCCTACCCGGCGGCGCTGGACGACTGCTATGCGGCGCTGGTGTACATGAAGGCCCGCGCCGCCGAGTTGGGCGCTCGAGCTGATCAAATCATGGTAGGCGGCGAGAGCGCAGGCGGCGGTCTGTGCGCTGCCCTGTGCATTAAGGCCCGGGACACCGGTGACGTGAACGTCGCCTTCCAGATGCCTCTCTACCCCATGCTGGACGACCGCGACACCGAGACCTCCCGCGACAACCATGGCCGCGGCTGGAACACCCGGCGCAACCATCTCGCCTGGCGGCTCTACCTGCGCGGCAGCGACCGCGCGGACCTGCCGCCCTATGCCGCGCCCGCGCGGCTGACGGACTTTTCCGGCCTGCCGCCCGCCTATTCGTTCGTCGGCGACGGCGAGCCGTTCTACGCCGAGACTGTTCGCTATTTCGCGCAGCTGCGCGCCGCGGGCATCCCGGCGGAGATGGACATCTATCATACCGACCTGCACGCGTTCGACATGATGCAGCCGAAGACCGCGCTGAGCCAACAGGCAGCTGCGGCCTTTGACCGGCATTTCGCATGGGCGCTGGCGCACTGTTTCGCACCGCAGAAAACCGAAAAAGGAGCATAATTATGCCATATCCCTGGATCGACGACTATCTCCTGCAGAAGCCCGGTGTCACAAAGGACCTGCAGCCGGACTGGAACTGGATCCGCTATCAGATCGGCGGCAAACTGTTCGCCGCCGTCTGCCTGGACGATCAGGACCAGCCGAGGGCGACTTCCTCTGCGGGCAGTATGAAGACATCCTGCCCGGCTACTACATGAACAAGACCCACTGGAACTCCGTCCGCGCGCAGGGCTCCGTCCCCGACGATCTGCTGAGAAACCTCCTCGACGAAGCCTACCGCCTGGTCCTCCACGCCCTCCCCAAAAAGAAACAACGGGAGATCACAGGCGAATAAAGAAAAGCATGAGCTGCTGCGAAAAAGGCACCGGGGCTATAGACGGGTGTCCGTAAAACAGTTAATC
>OHHU01000354.1_pt1 | contig 29286 bp, 21 predicted proteins | sample 1568151 | NCBI WGS metagenome assembly OHHU01 (sample SAMEA3879572, study PRJEB24766) | human gut metagenome | biome: human-associated habitat; feature: feces | place: USA | collected 1985/1987 | reverse complement strand
TTAGCCATATTCAAATTTTAGTTTATACGTTTTACAATACAATATTAAAGTAACAATCAGAAATAAAAGCACTCTTGTATAACAAAAATGCTCTTGAAACTATCCATTTTGAGATTGTTCACAGAAGTTTGTACTATTTTTCAGTTGAAAAGACGGAAAATTCCATGCTTTTGTACAATCCTACATTGGCTTTTTTAATATTCGCGCATATATTTGCAACACTTTTTCACAGGTAGGAGACCTATTTCTCCTGAGAGAATAGAAAACTAACTTTTGTTTAACTTAATAATTAAAGTATGAAAAACAGCAAGAATTTAAGCTTGTTTGGTCGCACGGGTAAACTCCAGCGGCTGTTCCTCATCGCTTTGTTTTCAGTATTGGCTATAGGGGCTTATGCGCAAAGCAAAACAGTTTCGGGCACTGTGGTTGACCAAACCGGAGAACCGATCATCGGTGCTAATGTTGTAGTGAAAGGTACTACTAACGGAATTATCACTGATCTGGACGGCAGGTTTACTCTTTCCAACGTACCGGATAAAGGTACTATCTCAATTTCTTTCATAGGCTATCAAGATCAGGAGATTTCCGTTGCCGGGAAAACGAATTTGCAAGTGACATTACAGGAAGATAATGCCATGCTGGATGAGGTTGTAGTAGTAGGTTACGGCGTTCAGAAGAAGAGTGACGTAACCGGTGCTATGGCTCGCGTAGGCGAAAAAGAACTGAAAGCGATGCCTGTCAAGAATGCGCTGGAAGGAATGCAGGGAAAAACTGCCGGTGTGGACATCACATCCAGCCAACGTCCGGGCGAAGTCGGTGGTATCAATATCCGCGGTGTACGTTCTATCGATGCGGAGCAAGGTCCTTTGTATGTTGTTGACGGTATGATTATCCAAACCGGCGGCATCGAAAATATCAATCCTTCGGATATTGAAGCTATCGACATTCTGAAAGATGCTTCTGCAACTGCCATTTATGGTTCCCGCGGTGCAAATGGCGTAATCCTCGTGACTACCAAGAAAGGTAAACAAGGAAAAGTGACGCTGAACTATTCCGGTACAGTCACTTTTGAGACGTTGCATGATGTAACCGAAATGATGAGTGCGGCAGAATGGTTGGACTATGCACGTACTGCCAAGTATAACATGGGTTCTTATGCTTCTGCAACTCCCGATTATGCAGCTGATAAAGCTATTTTCGGCAGCGTCGCCGCTTCATGGGCAAATATTGAGCAAGCATGGTCAAACGGAACTTATGATGCTTCAAAAGTCGGTTCCTATGACTGGGCAGCCAACGGAAAGCAAACCGGTATCACCCACGAACATACTTTAAGTGCATCAGGCGGTTCAGAAAAATTCCAGGGATATGCCTCATTCGGTTATTTAAACCAGAAAGGTACACAACCGGGACAGGCTTACGAACGCTATACCCTGAAGACCTCATTTGACATTAATCCGATAGATTTCTTCAAAATGGGAACTTCAATCAATGCTTCTTATTCGGATCAGGATTACGGTTACAATTTCTCCAAATCAGTAACCGGTTCGGGCGACCTTTACAATGCTTTAAGAAGTATGCTCCCCTGGACTGTGCCTTATGATTCAAACGGTGACTACATTCGTAATCCTAATGGTGATGTAAACATCATCAATCCGATTCGGGAATTGGACTACAACACCAACCAACGCCGTACTTTCCGTGCAAACGCTAGTATGTATGCCCAGGTTGATTTCGGGAAAATATGGGAGCCGCTGGAAGGTCTTTCGTACAGACTCCAGTTCGGTCCTGAATTCCAATACTATACGTTAGGAATTGCAAATGCCGCCGGAGGTATCAATGGTGATGGTAACAACGGTGCCCAGTACAAAAACGAACAGAAGCGTTCATGGACATTGGACAACCTGATTTATTATAATAAGAGATTTGCCGAACACCATAATTTAGGTCTGACATTAATGCAATCAGCTTCAGCATACCACTACGAAATGGGCGATATGAGAGCCACTAACGTTGCTTCCGCCGATGAGTTATGGTACAATTTGAGTACTGCCGGTACTCTGAGTTCCTTTGGTACAGGACTGACTGAAACTCAGATGGCATCTTATATGGTCCGCGTGAACTATGGTTTCAAAGATAAATATCTGTTGACAGCTTCCATGCGTTGGGATGGTGCCTCACAGTTGGCTCCGGGACACAAATGGGCCAGTTTCCCCTCTGCAGCTTTGGCATGGCGTATTGATCAGGAAGACTTCATGAAAGACATTAACTGGCTCAGTCAATTAAAACTCCGTTTCGGTGTCGGTGTAACCGGAAATGCTGCAATTGATGCTTATGCTACCAAAGGTGCCATCACCGGTTTGTATTACAACTGGGGACAGACAGACTCCTCCCTGGGTTATGTTCCTTCAGATCCTTCTGCCAAAGATCCCGCCAAGATGGCCAACTCCGAACTGGGATGGGAAAGAACAACGCAGTACAACCTGGGTATTGACTATGGCTTCTTCAATAACAGACTGAGCGGTAGTATTGACGCTTACAAGACTAAAACCAATGATTTGTTGCTGGCCATGTCCATACCTTCACTGACGGGTTATACTTCTACTTATGCCAACGTCGGTAAAACTTCCGGTTGGGGTATCGACTTACAGGTAAATGCCGTTCCTGTTGAAACTAAAGATTTTACCTGGAACAGTACCGCAACCTGGTCAATGGATAGAAACAAGATTGATGAACTGTCCAACGGCAGAACTGAAGACGTAAATAACAACTGGTTCGTCGGAGAAGAAATCGGTGTATATTATGATTACGTGTATGATGGTATCTGGAAAACTTCGGAAGCGGAAGAAGCAGCCGTATATGGCCGCAAACCCGGTCAGATCAAAGTAAAAGACCTCAATAATGATGATAAGATTGATGCAACCAACGACCGTCAGATTGTAGGTCACGTACGTCCTCGCTGGACAGCAGGCTGGACTAACACTTTCAATTACAAGAACTTCGAACTGTCGGTCTTCATTCTTTCACGTTGGGGATTTGATGTACCGCAAGGTTCACTCACCTTGGATGGACGCTACATGCAACGTAAAATTGATTACTGGGTAGCAGGCACCAACGAAAACGCAGAATATTATTCTCCGGGATCAAACGGTGAAGCCGCCGATACCTACAGTTCTTCTATGGGCTATCAGGATGGATCTTACATCAAAGTCCGTAATATTTCATTAGGCTATAACTTCACAACGAAACAGCTGAAGAACACAGGACTCAGCAATTTGAAGGTATATGTACAGGCCATGAATCCATTCTCCATTTACAAGGCTTGTGACTGGCTGGATACAGATTTAATGAACTATGACAACAATAAGAAGACATTCGGTTCGCCTACCACAATCAAGAGTTTTGTAATTGGTGTTAACATCGGATTCTAACAAACCATTAAAAAAGAAAGAACATTATGAAATTAAACAAAATATTATTTGCAGCCGCATTAGCCAGTGTGATAGGCGGTTCAATGACTTCATGCAGCGAATCTTTTTTGGATGAAGATTTAAAGACCCAATACAGCACAGACCGTTTCAAGACGCAGGAAGGTCTGGACGAATTGGTGACAGGTGCTTATCAGAAACTGAAATTCAAATTCAACTACATCTGGGCTATTGAATGCCATAACATGGGTGTAGACGAATTTACAGATGCCAACAACACCATGCCGGCATGGAATCACTATAGCCAGGACTTAAATTCTTCTGAGAACGGAGCCAACCAACCGATGTGGGATAATTATTATGGACTAGTAGAACCGGCAAATATCATTATCAGCAATATGCCGCAATACTATAATCAGAGTAGTGCAACTTACAATACCCGCTTGGGAGAAGGTTATTTCTTAAGAGCCTATGCATATTTTGAATTGGTAAAGCAATTCGGAGGAGTCCCCTTGAAACTGACTCCTTCAACCAGTGCAGAGACTTACTTTACACGCAACAGTGAAGAAGAAATCTATGCTCAAATTATAGCAGACCTGGAAGAGGCATATAGATTATTGCCTCAAAAAGGGGAAGCTACAGGGCGCATTACGAAATATGCCGCCGCACATTTCCTGGCAAAAGCCCATTTATTCCGTGCTTCGGAATTGTATAGCGGCTGGAACAGCAGTTATGTATCAGCTGACCTTGATGCTGTCATCAAATACGGACAGGAAGTAGTTGCAGCACATCCCCTGTGCACTAACTATGTAGAACTGTGGGATTATAATGAACCCAATGGAGCGAATGAAAAAGTAAGTGAAGTTATTTTAGCAGCTCAATTTTCCAATGACGAATCCACATGGGGACGCTACGGTAATCAAATGCATCTTTACTATCCTTCCGTATACCAAGATATGGCGGGAACCAAACGTGATATCTCGGGAGGACGTGAATTCTCGTATGTCAGTGCAACCGAATATACCATGCAGGTGTTTGACCGCGTAAACGACTCTCGCTTCTGGAAATCATTCATCACCTGTTACGGAGCGAACGATACAAACGGTGCGCCCACCTGGACTAAAGAAGACATTGCCAGCGGATATGCTCCCGCAGGAGCGAAAGAAGGCGATAAACGTTTTGTTGCAGGTGAGCTGGGTCTCAAATATATCGTGAATAATCCGGGAGATACCCGTTATGAATCGTATGTGAATGATCCGACTCAGAACGTGCTGAAAAACGGTGTTATTTGTAATACCCATACTTATGTTCGCTATTTCAAAAGCCAAGCTCATAGCTGGAATGTATCCTCTTATACAGGTAACTATTATGGTATCATTCCTCACAAACGTTCTGTAGCTTTATCCAAATTCCGTGATGGATATCGTAACTCGATCGCTTCGCAGTTCGGTACACGCGACGCCATTATCGCCCGTTCGGCCGATGACGTTCTGATGATTGCAGAAGCTTATATCCGTAAAGGTGAGTCTAATTATAGCAATGCAATCGAATGGATCAACAAACTTCGTGAACGTGCAGGCTATGCAGCCGGCGAAGATCGCAGCAAAAATGTAGATGGCGGTCAGTCATACAAGAACAATTCTTATTGCTCCGGCAAAGGTGGAGGTTATTCTGCTGACGGTGCAATCTATTCTGATGCCAATACTTACTATGAATCCAATAATATGGAAGGACAGGAAACAACGGCTTCCACCAAGAGTGTAATGACGCTAAGCAGTGTGGAGGATGTTTATAACTCTTCCACAGACGCACCTATCTATACAGAATTAGGTTGCAGCAGCAATGCGGACAAGATGATGTGTTTCTTATTGAATGAACGTACTCGTGAACTTTGCGGTGAGTTGCTTCGCTGGGAAGACCTGGCACGTACCAAAACATTAGACACACGCTGGCACAAATTTAATGATGGTGTATCCAGAGGTATCGGTGAGTTTAATTCATCCAAACACTATTATCGCCCCATTCCACAATCATTCCTGGATGGTATTACCAATGCATCCGGCAGTGCTCTGAGCAAAGAGGAGAAGGACGCCCTGCAGAATCCCGGTTATTAATTGATTCCACAGAACAGATAAACGAGTTTTGGGAGTAAATACCCAGAACTCGTTTGGTTTTATTATGCATAGTGAGGAATAGCAGATTGAACAAAAATACATGAAAATGGACTTTTCTCCATAGGGAAATAGTGTATTTTGCCGTACTTTTGTATTCCAATCAAAAAGAGATAAGACCCATAATTCTGCAACTAATAAGAACAACAAACATTATGAAAAAACCTTTTTTAAAATCCCTGATGAATATCGCAACGATTGCCGTAGCCACAGTGATTGTCATTGGAGCATCAAGTGCCATACCTGCCCCCCAATATAAGCTAGAAATAGATACGGATGTGCTTTATCAATGGCAGGATCTGATACCCACCTATGAGGAGCAAATCACACGCATCGACGGTCTGCATATGCCCTACGACCACTTTCGTAACGCAACCGATGCTCCGGCTTATGACTATTCGAAGCTGCAAAAGGAAAAGCTGGGAAGAGGTGTGGTAGCTATCCGCGAAAATCAGTCAGAAGTAGCTGTTTCCTGGCGATATCTCTCTTCCGATCCGGTAAACACTTCTTTCAACCTCTATCGTGACGGAAAAAAAGTAGCTGAAGTACCTGCCACAACAGGAACCTTTTATCGGGATACATATAAAAGTAAGAAAGCAGCTACTTATACCATAAAACCAGTTGTAAACGGTGCAGAAACCGGACACATCGAAGGTAGCTACACCTTGCCTGCCAACGCACCGATAGGCTATATCAATATTCCTCTTGATCCTCCGACAGATGGCATAACTCCTGCGGGACAAAAATATACGTATATTCCCAATGATGCTTCCATCGGAGATGTAGATGGCAACGGAGAATATGAGATCATTCTCAAATGGGACCCTTCAAATGCTCATGACAATGCCCACGACGGGTATACAGGCAATGTATTCTTTGATTGCTACCGTCTAACCGGTGAAAGACTCTGGCGCATTGATATGGGACGCAATATCCGTGCAGGTGCACACTACACCCAGTTCATGGTTTATGACTTCGATGGGGACGGACGTGCCGAAATCATCATGAAAACTTCCGACGGCACTATTGATGGCCAGGGAAATATCATCGGAGATGCCTCTGCCGATTATCGTGAGCCAGGGGACTCTACACAACCCACCGGCGGTGACTTCGCTAAAGAAGATCCTCGCGGTAAACCACGTCAGGGAGATCCTTTGCGCAATCAGGGACGTATCCTGACAGGCAATGAATACCTCACCGTCTTCAATGGACTTACAGGAGCAGCCATGAAGACAATCGACTATATTCCCGAACGCGGACAACTGGAAGATTGGGGAGATAACCGTGCCAATCGTAGCGACCGTTTCCTGGCAGCCGTGGCTTATCTGGATGGCGTTCACCCCAGTGCAGTCATGTGCCGCGGATATTATACACGTGCAGTACTTGCCGCTTTCGATTGGAATGGAAAAGAGCTAAAGCAACGTTGGGTATTCGATAGTAATACTCCCGGAAATGAAGCTTATGCAGGTCAAGGTAATCATAATCTTCGTGTAGGCGATGTAGATGGAGACGGATGTGATGAAATCATCTACGGTTCCTGCGCTATTGATAATAATGGTAAAGGGCTTTATTCCACCGGAATGGGACACGGAGATGCCATACATCTGACGAAATTCTCCCCTACAATGAAAGGGCTCCAGGTATGGGATTGCCACGAAAATAAAAGAGACGGCTCAAGTTTCCGTGATGCGGCAACGGGCAAGGTTTTGTTCCAAGTGAAAAGTGGTACAGATGTAGGACGTTGTATGGCAGCTGATATCGACCCGACGAATCCGGGTGTGGAAATGTGGTCGTGGGAATCGAAAGGACTACGCAATATAAAAGGAGAAGTTATCAATCCGGATATAGAAAGCTTTTCTACCAACATGGCTGTATGGTGGGATGGAGATCTGCTTCGTGAATTGCTGGATAAGAATGTAGTTTCCAAATACGACTGGAAAGCCGGTGTTTGCAAACCACTGGCTACTTTCACCGGAGCCGTATCAAACAGCGGCACCAAAGCAACTCCCTGTCTGCAAGGCGACATTACAGGCGACTGGCGTGAGGAAGTTCTTCTCCGCACGGAAGACAACACCGCTCTCCGTCTTTATGTCTCTCCGATAGCCACTGATTACCGTTTCCATACTTTTCTGGAAGATCCGGTGTATCGCATCAGTATTGCCACACAGAACGTAGCTTACAACCAGCCTACCCAACCCGGTTTCTATTTCGGTCCGGACTTGAAAGGGTGGTTCAGAGGAACCGGTATCAGTATCTATGCCCAGAAAAAGAAAGAAGTAATAAATGACTCCAACACTCCGTTGCATCTATTACAACCGGCCTACAAAGTCCCTTATAAAGAACTTACGACTACAGAAATAAAGACAGACATCGACCGCATACTCCGCTATCTGGAAAAGAACACTCCTACCCGCGTTGTAAGTGAAAAAACCGGAAAGGTAATCACGGATTACAAGAACCTCCCGGCTGATGCACAGCTGGAACGGGGCGCTTTCCGCCTTGCCAGTTATGAATGGGGAGTTACGTACTCTGCCATGATGGCCGCTGCCAAAGCTACGGGAGACGCCAACTACATGAAATACGTCACCGACCGATTTAATTTCCTTGCAGAAGTAGCTCCGTATTTCCGGGAATTACAAGAGAGAAATGGTAAGGTTGATCCGCAAATGAAGCAAATTCTGACTCCCCATGCCCTCGATGATGCCGGAGCCGTATGTGCAGCCATGATCAAAGCCCAATTACAAGATCAATCTCTCAATCTCTATCCTTTGATAGACAATTATCTCGATTTCATCTTGAACAAGGAATACCGCCTTGCCGACGGAACTTTCGCCCGTATCCGTCCCCAATACAATACATTGTGGCTGGACGATATGTTTATGGGGATTCCGCCTGTTGCCTGGTATTCTAAATTGGCCAAAGATAATAAGCCCAATTACCTTGCAGAAGCTACCCGGCAGATATTCCAGTTTGCAGAACGGATGTGGGTACCGGAAAAGAAACTATTCCGCCACGGTTGGGTAGAAGGTATGCAGGATCACCCGGCTTTCCATTGGGGACGTGCCAATGGCTGGGCTTTGCTCACCATGACCGAAGTGCTGGACGTAATGCCGGAAAATTATCCTCAGCGTGCAAAACTCATGGAGCTGTTTCGCGAACATGTTCGCGGTTTAGCTGCCTGCCAAAGTGGAGAAGGGCTCTGGCATCAGTTATTGGACCGGAATGACTCTTATCTGGAAACTTCAGCAACAGCCATCTATGTATATTGCATCGCCCATGCCATCAACCAAGGATGGCTGGATGCAATGGCCTACGGCCCGGTTGCTCAATTGGGTTGGCAAGCCGTCTCCACGCAGATCAATGCAGAAGGACAGGTGGAAGGTACTTGTGTTGGTACCGGCATGGCATTCGATCCGGCTTTCTATTATTATCGTCCGGTCAATGTGTATGCCGCGCACGGCTATGGTCCTGTGATCTGGGCAGGTGCCGAAATGATCAATTTGCTAAATAAGCAACATCCGAAGATGAATGACAGCGCCATTCAGTTCTATCACACCGAACAGAAAACACAAGAACCGATTTTCAGTGTGACCGATTCCAATTAGCTCACTATAAATCAAAGTTACCATGAAAAGAGAAGCATTCAAAATGTTCCTGAAATCCGGCTACGAAAAGGAATATGAAAAAAGACATGCGGCCATCTGGCCGGAATTGAAAAAGATGTTGTCCGACGGTGGAGTATATGATTACTCCATCTACTGGGACAAAGAAACCAATATCCTCTTTGCCTGCCAGAAAACGAAAGGCGAAGAATCCTCGCAAGATATGGGTGCCAACCCTATTGTAAAAAAATGGTGGGACTATATGGCAGACATCATGAAGGTGAATCCCGACAATTCTCCGGTAACCATACCCCTGCCTGAAGTATTCCACATGGATTAAAAAAACAAAAGTGCATTGATAGTCTGTTACAATGCACTTTTTCCGTATTTTTGTTTCGCACTAAAATCTATGAAACATGAAAAAGCACATCTTGCTTACGTGTGTATCTTTGCTAGTTAGCCTCCTTAGTACTTCTGCATCCATCGAAGTGCGCTCCACGCACATGACAACCACAGACGGACTGGCCAACAATTCCATCTGTTACATATTCCAGGATAGCAAAGGATTTATCTGGATGGGAACCCTGAATGGTCTCAGCCGCTACGATGGCAATTCATTTGTCACTTTCCTCCCGGAAAGCGAATCCGGTAACAACCGGATCTCCCTGTCGACCAATCACGCCAGAACCATCAGCGAAGATAAGAATGGTTTCCTATGGATAGAAACTTCCGGAGAATTCTTCAATTGCTACGATCTAAGAAAAGATTGTTTCGTGGATTTCACCGGCTGTGGCGAATACAGACAAAACTACGACCGCAAAGCAGAAGCCGCCAATGGTGACGTATGGCTATGGAACAGCAGAAACGGCTGCCGACGGGTGACTTATCAAAACGGAGCATTTTCTTCCGTCAGTTTTAGAAAATCTTTAGGCAATCTCCCCTCAGACAGTGTCGCTTATGTATACCCGGATGAGCAGGGAAATATCTGGATAGGTACCGATTGTGGCGTAGTGCAGGTAACCGGTGATAAGACTATTCTGGTTGAAAAGCGCAATACTTTTGCCGCACAATCTTTCGGAAAAGATGTCTTTTTCCTGTCAACAAACGGTATCATCTCTAAAAAAGAAGAAAACAAGCCAAGCGTAACAGTTGCCCATTTACAAAAAGAGAAAAGCGCCCTGACCATATACGGCACGCTTTGTCTACAAGATGATTGGGTTATATTCACTTCGAACGGAGGATACCTGTTCAATACGAAAACAAACCGAGTCCACCGTCAGGCAGAACTGGACATTAAAAACGGAAATGTCCTGACGGACAATCTCGGTAACTTCTGGATCTATAACAATACCGGTAAGGTATGGTATGTCAACTCGAAGACCCGCGCCCTCAAGACTCTTCAACTCTCCACTCCCGACAAATTAAACTACGTGGATATGGAACGCTATCACGTAGTACACGATTCCCGAGGCATCATCTGGATATCCACCTATGGCAACGGACTGTTTGCCTACGATACCCTTACAGAAGAGCTCCAACATTTCGACTTTCAGATTGACGGCTTCAGCCATATCAGTTCCAATTATCTGCAATATCTCATGGAAGATAGTTCAGGTGCTATCTGGGTTAGTTCCGAATATGCCGGAATAGCGCGCCTGACGATTTTAAATGAAGGAATAAAGCGCATTTTTCCGGAGGCAGTCTCTTTGTCAGACCGTTCAAACACCGTACGTATGATTACCCGGTTAAAAAATGATGATATTTGCATTGGTACCCGGGGCGGAGGAGTCATAGTCTATGATCCGCAAATGAAGACACAGAAAAAGAAACTTCATTTCAACTCCAATATATATGCGATAGCCGAAGATAATGAAGGAACCGTATGGATGGGAAGTCGTGGCGAAGGGCTTCGCATTGGTGATAAATGGTATACCAACCAATCCGGGAATGCTTCATCCATCAGTAATAATAATATCTTCATCTTATACTGCGACCGGAAAGGGAGAATGTGGATAGGAACTTTCGGAGGCGGACTGGATTTAGCCGTCAAAGGTGAAAAAGGATATACCTTCCGGCATTTTCTGAACAAAAGTTTCGGACAGCGACGAACACGCGCCATCATGGAAGATAAAAACGGATGGATGTGGATAGGAAACAGTGACGGGGTATCCGTGTTTCATCCGGACTCTCTGATAGCTAATGCCACGAACTACCTGACCTACAATTACAATAATGGGAAACTACTCAGCAATGAGATAAAATGTATCTATCAGGACACTAAAGGCCGGATATGGATCGGTACATCAGGCGGCGGCTTAAGCATGTGTACCCCGGATAGTGGCTATAAGAATTTGGAATTCAAACATTATGATACCAACAATGGATTGGTAAACAACATGGTTCAGGCCATTGCAGAAGACAGGCAAGGTAAACTGTGGATTGCAACCGAATATGGAATTTCACGCTTCACTCCTGAAACGCAGGCTTTCGAAAACTTCTTCTCCTCGGCTTATACACTGGGGGATGTATATAGCGACAATAGTTCATGCGTCAGTAAAGATGGCAGTTTACTATTCGGTACCAACTACGGATTACTGGTAATCAATCCCGGACAAACAGGAATTAATTTTGCTCTCAATCCGGTGGTTACTTTCACTAATCTGCAAGTCAATGGAATATCTATGCGCCCGGGAGATACTGATTCACCGTTAAGCAGCGCCATGATGTACACAGATGAGATAGAATTGAAGTATTTTCAAAGATCATTCGTAATAGATTTCACGACATTCGATTATTCGAAAATAAACAGTTATACCTATACTTATCGTTTAGAGAATTATGATAAAGAATGGAGTAAGCCCTCTCCGCTCAGCTTTGCGTCTTACAAAAACCTACCACCGGGTAAGTACAGTCTGCATGTAAAAGTCTGCAATGCTACCGGCATCTCAGGCGATCAGGAGGCCGTTCTGAGAATTACAATAGCTCCCCCCTTCTGGCAGACATCCTGGGCATTCCTCATTTATACCCTATTGTTTATAGTTGCGCTTTACATCACCTACAAGTTGGTGCGTGATTTCAATCTTTTGCGTAATAAAGTGCAGGTAGAAAAGCAACTGACGGAATATAAGCTTGTATTCTTTACGAATATCTCACATGAATTCCGTACTCCCCTGACCTTAATACAAGGAGCGCTGGAAAAAATACAGAGTATAGACAAAGTCCCCAAGGAAATGACCAATTCACTGAAAGTCATGAATAAAAGTACACAGCGTATGTTGCGTCTGATTAATCAGTTATTGGAATTCAGAAAAATGCAAAACAACAAATTGGCCCTTTCTTTGGAAGAAACAGATGTCATGGGCTTCCTGCATGAGATCTTTTTAAGTTTCAAGGACACAGCGGCATCTAAAAACATGGATTTCCGTTTCCAACCTTCAGTAGCTTCCTATAAAATGTTTATCGACAAAGGAAATCTGGACAAGGTGGTTTATAATTTATTGTCCAATGCTTTCAAATATACTCCAAGCAATGGTAAAGTCACACTTTCAGCCATAGTGGACGATCATAAGAAGTGTCTGGAAATTTCCGTAGCAGACACAGGAATCGGCATTGCCAAAGAGAAACGGGGAGAACTGTTCAAACGTTTCATGCAAAGCAACTTCTCAAGTAACAGCACCGGCATTGGATTGCACCTGACACACGAACTGGTAAATGTTCATAAAGGCAGCATTACTTATGATGAGAATCAGGGGGGAGGATCTGTTTTCACGGTTTCGCTCCCCACCGACACCAGTGTATATGAAGAGAAAGACTTCCTGATTCCTCACGATGCCTTTCTGGAAGAAAAGGCATATCGGCAGGAAAGCTATGAAGAGGAAAACATTCCGGACGTAGATATTGCAGAGGAAAAAACTCCTTCAAATCAGTACAAACTGTTGATCATCGAGGATGACAACGATGTACGTGAGTTCCTGAAAGAAGAGTTCAAGCCTTATTTTGAGGTGGTAACTGAAGCGGACGGACTCTCAGGCTTGGAACGCGCACGTACTTACGATGCTGATCTCATCATCTGCGACGTATTGATGCCGGGACTTACGGGATTTGAAGTCACCCGCAAACTTAAAAATGATTTCGATACCAGTCATATACCTATTATATTATTGACAGCTATGAGCTCAGCGGAAAATCATCTGAAAGGCGTAGAAAGCGGAGCGGATGCATATATCACCAAACCATTCAGTCCCAAGCTATTGCTGGCAAGAGCATTCCAACTGATAAAGCAACGTGAAAAGTTACGGAAGAAATTCTCGGATGATCCGGGAATGATTACTCCTGCTATCTGTACGTCAGAGAAAGACAAACAATTTGCCGATAAGCTTCAGGCTATTCTGGAAGAACAGATTAGTAACAGTGAATTCGCCGTAGATGACCTTGCTTCAGTAATGGGACTGGGGCGTTCAACCTTCTATCGCAAGGTACGTGGAATAACCGGCTATTCCCCCAATGAATACATGCGTATCATCCGCATGAAGAAAGCTGCCGAACTTTTACTTGAAAATCGTTATACAGTGGCAGAGGTATCTTACAAGATAGGTATCGAAGACCCATTCTATTTTAGTAAATGTTTCAAGAAACAGTTCGGAGTATCCCCATCTGTATATTTACGTGGTAAGAATGATCCGGAAGAAAAGGAAAATGATGATAAAGAAGAAGAGACGTTCGAATAAGATAATCATAGAAAAAAAGACCCGGGAAGTTTTCAATCCCGGGCTTTTCTTTATAATAGCAGACATCACTATTCAAACAATTCAGAATGACTTCCCAACCTGATTACGTCTATATAATTACGATCTTCGTCAATCCATATTAGTAAAAAGCCTCCCTCAATATGACATTCCATACAACCTTTATACTGTCCTATAAGCTTATGCGGCAGAAATGTTTCGGGTATTTCTATATCTTTAATAAGCAAATTCAATAGTTCGTATAGTTTTTGCATTTTTCGAGAATTGACGGTCAAGCAAATCCGTACTGAGCCGAAACGCTGTTTGTTTTCTATCTATCGCTGCCTCCATATATCTTACATTTGTTATATTATGTATCACAAATGTATAACACTTATATAACATCTGCAAGAAAAAAGATGCTTATTCAACTTCTTTTTCAGAACATTAAATTATAAAGATAGATTAAAAATAGCCCCAACTTTATACAGTTGAGGCTATTTATATACACTCTTAAAAAGAATAATCTTATTCCCACTCTATCGTTGCAGGCGGTTTTGACGAAATATCATAGGTTACCCGGTTCACCCCTTTCACCTTATTAATAATATCATTGGAAACCTTGCCCAGGAATTCGTAAGGCAAATGTGCCCAGTCTGCCGTCATAGCATCCGTAGAAGTCACAGCGCGCAGCGCAATGGCACGTTCATACGTACGTTCATCTCCCATCACACCAACTGACTGCACGGGAAGCAAGATAACGCCCGCCTGCCAAACCTGATGATAAAGAGAAGTTTCGCTGCCATCAGCTTCTTTCACCTTCCAGTCACGCAAGCCCTGAATAAAGATATCATCCGCATTTTGCAAAATAGCTACTTTCTCCGGAGTAATATCACCCAAAATGCGCACAGCCAAACCGGGTCCAGGGAAAGGATGACGAGTAATCAGATGTTCAGGCATACCCAATCCGCGACCTACACGGCGAACCTCATCTTTGAACAACAAGCGAAGCGGCTCACAAAGTTTCAGGTGCATCTTTTCAGGTAAACCACCTACATTATGATGACTCTTAATAACCGTACCGGTAATAGAAAGGGACTCGATACAATCAGGATAGATCGTACCCTGTGCCAGCCATTTCACATCTTTAATCTTATGGGCCTCCTCATCAAATACTTCGATAAAACCCTTGCCTATAATCTTACGCTTTTCCTCAGGCTCCGTTACACCTGCCAGTTCTGCAAAGAACTTGGCACTGGCATCCACGCCGATAACATTCAGACCGAGACATTCATAATCGTGCAGTACATTCTTGAACTCATTCTTACGGAGCATACCGTGATCTACGAAGATACAAGTCAGATTTTTACCGATAGCGCGGTTCAGCAATACAGCAGCTACGGAAGAATCCACACCACCGCTCAAACCGAGAACTACCTTATCGTCACCCAACTGTTCCTTCAATTCGGCAACCGTCGTTTCAATAAAGGAAGCGGCACTCCAGTCCTGTTTGCAACCGCAAACATCTACCACGAAGTTCTTCAGCATCTGCGTGCCATCTTCGCTATGAAATACTTCCGGATGGAACTGTACGCCCCACACCTTTTCGTTCTCTATCTGATAAGCAGCAATCGCCACCTTATCCGTCGAAGCTATTTTTTTGAAATTGGAAGGGATAACCGTAATTGTATCTCCGTGGCTCATCCACACCTGTGTATTTTCCTTCACGCCTTTGAACAGCACATTGTCTTTGTCAAAAGAGCTCAAGTGTGCACGTCCGTACTCACGACTTCCGGCAGGCTCCACCCTGCCGCCATTGGTATAAGCGATAAACTGCGCACCGTAGCAGATACCCAAAATAGGATACTTTCCACGAATTTCACTCAGATCAGCCTTAAATGCACTTTCATCGTATACAGAGAACGGGCTTCCCGAAAGAATAACCCCCTTTACACTCTCATCCCCCTCCGGGAACTTATTATAAGGTAAAATTTCGCAATACGTATTCAATTCACGGACACGACGGGCTATAAGCTGCGTAGTCTGCGAACCAAAATCAAGAATGACAATCTTTTCTTGCATATAATCTGTATGGATTTAATTAAAATGTTCCGCAAAAGTAGAAAAAACCAAGCGAAAAACAGGAATAATAGCCGAAAAATCTATATTTATGATATAATTAACCTATTTGGAAAACAAAAAGTCACATGGAATAAGTAAAATCATTCAAAAGAATGATCACTGATAATCAATACATTACAAGGAGTTAACTTCCTGTCAACAAAGAGTTAACTTCTTGTCGACAGGAAGTTAACTCCTTGTTGACAGGGAATGAATTGTTCCGTTTTCCCTACTGCTTATAACCCGAACCGTATCAGGTCCGTATTTGCTCCGTACCTAAGCGCTTAGACCGGATACGGACCAGGTACGGGCCAGACACGGACCGGGTACGTTGAGGATTATTTTTTGTTCTTTTTATCGTTTTTCTTTCAAGATATCCCTGATTTCCGTCAGCAAGACCTCTTCTTTGCTAGGTGCGGGAGGAGCAGGAGGTGCTGCGGGAACTTCCGCCTCCTTCTTAGCCGTCAGCCTGGTCAGCAACTTGATGAACAGGAAAATAGAAAAAGCAATAATGAGAAAGTCAAACGTCACTTGCAGGAAATTTCCATAATTCAAGGTTACGGCGGCAATCTCTTTACCGTCCACAACTTCAGCAGGTTTCATCACCCACTTCAAGTCTGTAAAGTTCACACCTCCCACCAGTAAACCGAGAGGCGGCATAATAATATCTGCCACAACAGAGGACACAATTTTACCAAACGCGCCACCGATGATTACACCGACAGCCATGTCTATCACATTGCCTTTCATGGCAAATGATTTAAAATCTTGTAAAAATGAACTTTTTCCCATCACTTCCATTATTTAATTATAAAATTAAGTGCGAATATAAAAACATTTTCTTACTTTTGCACCGCATTTCAGAAATAAATGCGCAAGAGAAGAGAGATATTTGAACAAATATTATAAAACCCTTAAAAGTTTAAACAAAATGATTAAAGTAGGTATTAATGGATTCGGACGTATCGGACGTTTCGTATTCCGCGCTGCAATGGAAAGAAACGATATTCAAATCGTTGGTATTAACGACCTTTGCCCGGTAGATTACTTGGCTTACATGCTGAAGTATGACACTATGCACGGTCAGTTTAACGGCTCTATCGAAGCAGATGTTGAAAACAGCAAGCTGATCGTTAACGGCCAGGCTATCCGCATCACTGCAGAAAGAAACCCGGCTGACTTGAAATGGGATGCTGTAGGTGCAGAATACGTAGTTGAATCTACTGGTTTGTTCCTGAGCAAAGACAAAGCTCAAGCTCACATCGAAGCTGGTGCAAAATATGTAGTAATGTCTGCTCCTTCTAAAGATGACACCCCGATGTTCGTTTGCGGTGTAAACGAAAAAACATACGTGAAAGGTACTCAATTCGTATCTAACGCTTCTTGTACTACTAACTGTTTGGCTCCTATCGCTAAAGTATTGAACGACAAGTTCGGTATCTTGGATGGTTTGATGACTACAGTTCACTCTACAACTGCTACTCAGAAAACAGTTGACGGTCCTTCTATGAAAGACTGGAGAGGTGGTCGTGCTGCTTCTGGCAACATCATCCCGTCTTCTACTGGTGCTGCTAAGGCTGTAGGTAAAGTAATCCCTGCTTTGAACGGCAAACTGACTGGTATGTCTATGCGTGTTCCGACTTTGGACGTATCTGTAGTTGACTTGACAGTTAACTTGGCTAAACCGGCTACTTACGCTGAAATCTGTGCTGCTATGAAAGAAGCTTCAGAAGGCGAATTGAAGGGTATCCTGGGTTACACTGAAGATGCAGTAGTTTCTTCTGACTTCTTGGGTGACGCTCGTACTTCTATCTTCGATGCAAAAGCTGGTATCGCTTTGACTGATACTTTCGTAAAAGTTGTATCTTGGTATGACAACGAAATCGGTTACTCTAACAAGGTTCTTGACCTGATCGCTCACATGGCTTCAGTTAACAACTAATAAGCAGAGTACAAAATAATATTTAAAACAGGCAATCTCGACGAGGTTGCCTGTTTTTTGTTAAAATACAACGGGTTATTCATTAAATCAGCTATTTTTTTTGCACTTTTGCGGTTAGATTATTTTTACCGAACCTAAGTAAGTATGATAAAATTAAAACTAACGCTAACATTACTCTGCTTTATGAATATAATACAGGCTCAAAACCCTTTTTTTGAAAAGTATTCTACGCCTCACGGTACTATCCCGTTTGAAAAGATAAAGACCGAACATTATGAACCCGCTATTCGTGAAGGTATCAACCGTCACAATGCGGAGATTGATGCTATCACCAATAATCCGGAAGCGGCTACATTCGCCAACACGATCGCTGCTTATGAAAAGTCCGGCGAACTGTTGAACCAAGTCAGCACTGTATTCGGCAATCTGCTGAGTGCGGAAACCAACGATGACATGCAGGAACTGGCAAAATCCATCATGCCGTTGCTGAGCGAACATGGCAATAACATCACTCTGAATGAGAAGTTATTTGCACGCATTAAGGCAGTGTATGACCAGAAAGACCAGGCTAATCTTACTCCCGAGCAAAACAAGCTGCTGGAGAAGGTGTACAATAGCTTTGTTCGTAGTGGAGCTAATCTCGAAGGAGAAGCCAAAGAGCAATACCGTGCTCTGAGCAAAGAACTTAGCTTACTGACCCTGCAATTCGGAGAAAACAACCTGAAAGAAACCAACGACTATAAACTGGTACTGACAGACCCTGCACAACTTGCCGGCCTGCCGCAAAGCGCCATTGATGCAGCCGCAGAAACTGCCAAAGAAAAAGGCGTGGAAGGATGGGTATTCACCTTGCAGGCCCCCAGTTATAGCCCGTTTATGACGTATGCCAGTAACCGCGATTTGCGTTGTAAGCTTTATATGGCATATAATACCAAATGTACCCATGACAATGAAACCAACAATCTGGAGATTGTAAAGAAGCTTGTTAATACCCGCCTGGCTATTGCGCAACTTTTGGGATACAGCAGTTTTGCTGAATATAACCTAAAAGAGCGAATGGCAGAAAACAGCGGCAATGTATATAAACTGCTGGATCAGCTACTCGATGCCTACACTCCCACCGCCAAGCAAGAATATGCAGAGGTAGAGGCTTTGGCACGCCAACTGGAAGGCAGTGACTTCACAGTGATGCCTTGGGACTGGTCTTATTATTCCCATAAACTGAAAGACCAGAAGTTCCAGATAGATGATGAAATGCTCCGTCCCTATTTTGAACTGAGCAAGGTAAAAGAAGGTGTATTCGGTCTGGCCACCCGCTTGTATGGCATTACTTTCAAGAAAAACAGCGATATCCCGGTATACCATAAGGATGTGGATGCATATGAGGTATTTGACAAAGATGGTAAATTCCTGTCCGTACTCTATACAGACTTCCATCCCAGAGAGGGTAAACGTGCAGGTGCATGGATGACTTCTTATAAAGAACAATGGATTGACGAGGCAACCGGTGAAAACAGTCGTCCGCACATATCTATCGTGATGAACTTCACCAAGCCGACAAAAGACAAACCCGCCTTACTGACATTTGGTGAACTGGAGACATTCCTGCATGAATTTGGGCATAGTCTGCATGGTATGTTCGCGAATTCCACTTATGAAAACCTGAGCGGTACAAATGTATATTGGGACTTTGTGGAACTCCCCTCTCAATTCATGGAGAACTTCGCTATTGAAAAGGAGTTCCTTCACACATTTGCCAGACATTATCAGACCGGAGAACTCATCCCGGACGAATTGGTACAGCGCATTGTAGATTCTTCTAATTTCGATGCCGCTTATGCCTGCCTGCGTCAAGTTAGCTTTGGATTACTGGATATGGCATGGTACACCCGTACTACCCCATTTGATGGCGACGTGAAGGTTTATGAAAAAGAAGCATGGAAGAAAGCACAGATTCTTCCTATGGTAGAAGATGCCTGTATGAGTACACAGTTCTCGCATATCTTTGCCGGAGGTTATTCTGCCGGATATTACAGCTATAAATGGGCGGAAGTTCTGGATGCGGATGCTTTCTCACTGTTTAAACAAAAAGGAATCTTCAATCCGGAAGTAGCCGCTTCCTTCAGGGAAAACATTCTTTCCAAAGGAGGAACAGAACACCCGATGACACTATACAAACGCTTTCGCGGACAAGAACCAACTATTGATGCATTATTAATCAGAAATGGAATAAAGAAATGAAAAAGATGAAGACCTATATACAGCTACTGTTAGCCGCTCTCTTCATACCCGTATTGAGCGCTTGTGAGCAGGAAGACGATGTCATCGACATCTTCACCGGAAAAACCTGGTACATGACTTACATTGCAGTGGAAGGACAAAACAAAATGTACGACTTCTGGCAAAACGATCAAGATGCCAGAGAAAAAAGTTTTAAGACGATTACAGGAGATAATTACACTTTAGTGTTTGAAGGTGCTAACGTGAACGATGTAGCAATCGGAACTTTTAGCGGGAAAGCCACCAGTGCCTCTGTCAATGGTGACTGGAGTGCAAATGGGGATAATCGGGAATTAAAGATTACCATAAAAAATGGAGGAGGCACCGATGGGGATAAGTATTTAGGTAAGGCCTTTATGGACGGACTAAAGAGTGCATTCAAATATGGAGGAGATAATAAGAATCTATATATTTATTACAAAGAGGGACAGACTGTAAAGTTCATCTCTTTCGCTCCACAACGTAATTCAGGTAATTAAGACTATGGAAGGTTCTGCTAAAGAAAAACAAGAAGCGCTGGACAAGCGTTATATACGTATGGCAAGTATCTGGGCGGAAAATTCATATTGTAAACGCCGTCAGGTAGGTGCACTCATCGTCAAAGATAAAATGATCATTTCTGACGGGTATAACGGAACGCCTGCCGGTTTTGAAAATGTATGTGAAGACGATAATAACGTTACCAAACCTTACGTGTTGCATGCCGAGGCGAATGCAATCACGAAGATAGCACGCTCTAACAATAGCAGCGACGGTGCCACTATGTATGTCACCGCTTCGCCATGCATCGAATGTTCAAAACTGATTATCCAGGCAGGTATCAAACGAGTGGTTTACTCCGAAAAATATCGTTTGGAAGACGGTATCGAACTTTTGAAGCGTGCAGGTATCGAGGTAGTATATGTAGCTACAAGTGACGAGCTACAGGCTACAAGTAGTGAATGAAAACCTTAAACAAACAATAAACTAAAATCTACGAACCACCAGCCACCACTCGTAGCTTGTAGCTCGTAGCTAACAACTAAAAGATATGAGTACAAAAAACTCTTCCCGCTTTACCCCGCTCGTCATTGCAATCAGCGTGGTAATGGGAATTCTGATCGGAACATTTTATGCCAGGCATTTCGCCGGAAATACGCTGGGCATTATTAATGGCTCGTCCAACAAGCTGAATGCTTTGCTGCGGGTTGTTGAAGACCAGTATGTAGACACCGTCAACATGACGGACCTTGTGGAAAAAGCAATGCCACAGATATTGGCTGAGTTAGACCCCCACTCTACTTACATTCCTGCCCAGAATCTGGAGGAAGTTAATTCAGAGTTGGAAGGTAGCTTTAGCGGTATCGGTATTCAATTCACCATTCAGGATGATACGATTCATGTGAACAGTGTCATTCAAGGTGGTCCGTCCGAGAAAGTAGGACTGATGGCAGGCGACCGCATCGTTATGGTAGACGATAGCTTGTTCGCCGGAATAAAGCTGACCAATGAGAAAGCCATGCGCACTTTGAAAGGCCCGAAAGGAACCAAGGTGAAATTGGGTGTCAAACGTGCCACAGAAAAGGATTTGCTGGACTTTGTCATCACCCGCGGTGATATTCCACAGAATACAATTGATGCAGCTTATATGCTCAGCAATGATTATGGATACATTCAAATCAGTAAGTTCGGACGTACCACTCATGTAGAACTGCTGAATGCTATTGCTCAACTCAGTCATCAGAATTGTAAGGGAATCATTATCGACTTGCGCGACAACACCGGTGGTTACATGGAGGCTGCCGTGCGTATGGTGAATGAATTCCTGCCGGAAGGACAACTCATCGTCTATGCCCAGGGACGCAAATACCCCCGTATGGAAGATTATGCCAACGGAACAGGCAGTTGCCAGAAGATGCCTTTGGTTGTGCTGACCAATGAAAGTTCGGCATCCGCCAGTGAGATTTTTGCAGGAGCCATTCAGGATAATGACCGTGGTACAATCGTAGGACGCCGTTCCTTCGGAAAAGGATTGGTACAACAACCGATTGATTTCAGCGATGGCTCTGCTATCCGCCTGACAATCGCCCGCTACTATACTCCATCCGGCCGTTGCATACAACGTCCGTATAAGAACGGTAAGGATGCCAAGTACGAAATGGATTGGCTGACCCGCTACGAGCATGGTGAATTCTTCTCTAAGGATAGCATCAAGCTGGACGAGAATTTGCGCTACTCCACCCGTTTGGGACGTCCCGTTTACGGTGGTGGTGGTATTATGCCGGACGTATTCGTACCGCAGGATACTACAGGAACCTCTTCTTATCTGATTGAAGTGCTCAATAAAGGACTGACTTTACAGTTCAGCTTCCAGTATTCCGACCGCAACCGGGCTAAACTGAATGAGTTCGAAAATGAAGAAGACATGCTGAAATATCTTCGCCAGCAAGGTATCGTAGAACAGTTTATCCGTTTTGCAGACAGCAAGGGAGTGAAGAGACGCAATATTCTTATTCACAAGTCCTACAAGCTGATGGAAAGAAACCTTTATGGAAACATTATCTATAATATACTAGGCAGGGAGCCTTATATAAGGTATATCAACCAGGGCGATCCTACCGTACAAAAGGCATTGGAAATTCTGGAGAACGGCGAAGCGTTTCCCAAGGCTCCGGAAGATGTTGTGAAAGAAGAAACGAAAGATGAAGGAAAGAAAAAAAGAACTGCGGAAGCGTATGGCATTGTTAAAGACCCGGCACGGGCTTACCACTACGCATCAATCCCAGTCTGCTGAAATACTTGCCGCCCTGGAAGCCCACCCGGCTTTCAGGGCGGCACATATCGTCCTGCTCTATTATTCACTGAAGGACGAAGTCGATACGCATGAATTTGTCCGGAAGTGGAGCCGTGAAAAACGGATATTGCTTCCGGTTGTCGTAGGTGACGATCTGGAATTGCGTGTCTATACCGGTCCCGAAGATCTGGCAACAGGAAGTTATGGTATTGAAGAACCTACCGGAGAACTCTTCACCGACTATGCAGCTATCGACTTTGTCGCCGTTCCCGGCGTAGCTTTCGATCATGCAGGTAACCGTCTAGGTAGAGGCAAAGGTTATTATGACCGACTGCTCCCCCGCCTCACGGCTTTCAAAGCCGGCATCTGTTTTCCTTTTCAATTAGTGGAAGAAGTGCCTGCGGAGCCATTCGACATCCGCATGGATACGATTATAACAATTCAATGAAAACAAATTATCACACTCATACTACCCGTTGCATGCACGCTACGGGTAGCGACGAAGACTACGTGCTCAGCGCCATCAAAGGCGGCTATCAGGAACTGGGATTTTCAGACCACACTCCGTGGAAGTATCACACCGATTATGTGGCTGACATGCGTATGCTCCCCGAAGAATTACCCGGATACGTAGAAAGTCTGCGCTCGCTCCGCGAGAAATACCGGGATCAAATCAGTATCAAAATCGGATTGGAATGCGAGTATTTTCCCGCTTATATTCATTGGCTGAAGGAGAAAATCAAAGAGTATCAACTGGATTATATCCTGTTCGGCAATCACCATTACCATACAGATGAGAAGTTCCCTTACTTCGGGCATCATACCGAGAACCTCGATATGCTGGAACTCTATGAAGAGAGTGCCATCGAGGGAATGGAGAGTGGTTTATTCTGCTGTCTGGCTCACCCGGATTTATTCATGCGCTCATATCCTCAGTTCGACCGTCATTGTAAGTTAATCAGCCGCCATATCTGCCGCACAGCCGCACGCCTTCATATTCCGCTGGAATATAATATCGGTTATGTAGCTTATAATGAGGCGCACAATTTGCAGACTTATCCCTGCCCGGACTTCTGGCACATTGCCGCCAATGAAGGTTGTACTGCCATCATCGGGCTGGATGCGCATAACAATAAAGACTTGGAAACGCCTGTTTATTACAATCGTGCCATAGAAGAATTGAAAGCATTGAAGATACAGAGAGTGGATAGTTTATCACTGATAACTAACCACTAATCCCTATCTGAATATGATATTCGTGATTACCTGCGCACCTACATGACGGTTCAGGTTACGTACCAGCAAGTCACGCCCCATCATCAGCTCCTGGCGCAGAGCGGCAGAGGTCAGATGAACATATAAAACCTGATTGCGGATATAGAGTTCGCGGGTATAAGAGGCAATAGTGGGGCCAAGAATTTCCGCCCATGAGTTGATGAGCCGCTGCTCATTGAGTGGCGACTCCAGACTCTCCTGCCGAAGGAAAGTACGTATCAGTTTACCTATTTGTTCGGCATCGTTACGCTTCATGCTTCATCCTCCTCCCGTTCTGTTATGACTCCTTGATCTACCTGAAACATTTTGTAATCGCTGCCTACCTTATGAAGAATGCGATCCAGATGTTCCCGGTTCGTGTCTGTTATGAATATCTGCCCAAAGTTATCACCGGCTACCAACTTGATGATCTGCTCTACGCGGGAGGCATCCAGTTTATCGAAGATATCATCCAGCAGAAGCAAAGGTACTGTGGTGCCGGTCCTTTTCAGGAAATCAAACTGAGCCAATTTCAGGGCAACAAGATAGGTTTTGTTTTGCCCCTGCGAACCTTCCCGCTTGATAGGAAAATCACCCAGAAGCATATTCAGTTCATCTTTGTGAATGCCATGCAGAGAGTATCCCATAATCTGGTCACGCACACGACTTGCTTTTATTACATCTAACAGGGATGCGTCACGGGCATGCGAATCATAAGTCAGCCCTACCTGCTCCTTATCTTGTGAGATAAAAGAATAAAATGACTGGAAAATAGGAATGAATTCACTGATAAAAGCCTCCCGCTTGCGGAAAACAATCTCACCGGCCTGTGCCATCATCTCTTCCCAAATGAGAAACAACTCTTCTTCTACCGGGACTTCACTTTTCAACAACGTATTTCGTTGAGCCAACGCTTTATTATAGCGTATCAGAGCTTCCAGATACTCTTTATCATACTGCGAAATTACGACATCCATAAAGCGCCGACGCTCGTCACTGCCTCCGGCAATCAATTCTGAGTCGGCAGGAGAAACCATGACCAGAGGCAAGAATCCGATATGATCGGACAAGCGGGTATATTCCTTTTTATTCCGCTTGAATTGTTTCTTTTGCCTGCGCTTCATACCGCAATAGATCTCTTCCGGCGTACCGTCGGGAGCTTCATAGAAACCTTGAATGACAAAGAATTCCTGATCATGGCGGATGTTTTGCGAGTCGATAGGATTGCCCGAACTCTTACAAAACGAAAGGAAATAAATGGCATCGAGCAAATTCGTTTTCCCCATGCCGTTCTGTCCGAAAAAACAGTTCAACTTGGGTGAGAATGAGAGCTCAACTTGTTCCAGATTCTTATAATTAAGTATGGATATACGTTTCAGTATCATATTACAGCAGTAAATTCAGTTACAAAGATAATGCAAAATCTCGATTTAGTGAGCGAAAAGAGAATTCATTCTTTTTTCCGAATGTGAGAGATTTATCTAAACCGAATGCAGTACAAAATAAGCATGCTTATTTTTAATGCGGAGGTGAAGCTTAGCTTATTAAAAAGTAGGAAGAATTTCGGGTTTTCAAGTGTAAAAGAAAAAAAGATGCCGCTAAATTTCGTTGATACCTATAAAAAAGTTACTTTTGCGGGTCGAAATGGCTAAATAAGAATAATAACAAAAAGAATATATAAAATGGCAGAACAAAAGAAAGCTAACGAAGCCCTGAATGTGGAAGAAGCATTATCACAATCGGAGGCATTTCTCATTAAAAACAAAAAAGCAATTATCGGCGCTGTAGTAGCAGTAATCATTATCGTAGCCGGTATAGTAATGTACAAGAACCTTTATGCTGAACCACGCGAAGAAAAGGCACAGGCTGCATTGTTCAAAGGACAGGAATACTTTGAGGCCGACCTTTACGAACAGGCATTGAATGGCGACAGTATCGGATTCGTAGGTTTCGCTAAAATTGCTGACGAATACAGTGGAACCAAAGCTGCCAACCTGGCAAAAGCATATATGGGTATCTGCTACGCTCACCTGGGACAATACGAAGCTGCTGTGAAAGCACTGGATAGCTTCAGCGGAAAAGACCAGATGATAGCTCCTGCAATGAAAGGTGCAATGGGTAACTGCTACGCACAATTAGGCCAGCTAGACAAAGCTGCTTCAATGTTGCTGAGCGCTGCTGACGAAGCTGATAACAATTCACTCAGTCCTATCTACTTGCAACAAGCCGGAGAAATCCTCGTTAAGCAAGGCAAGTATGACGACGCTATCAAAGCATATACCAAGATTAAGGACAAATATTTCCGTTCTTACCAGTCAATGGATATCGATAAGTACATCGAGCAAGCCAAACTGCTGAAGAAGTAATATACCTTATTATATAGTATATCAGACACGGGTTACACAGATTTTACACGGATAAAAAAGAAACAACCGTGAAATCCGTGTAATCCGTTTCTTTTTTTATCCCCCCTTTTATTTTTAATTATCAATTTTAGAATAACTATGGCAACAGCTTATCATAACCTTTCAGACTACGACTTCAATTCTGTTCCTGATGCTAAAGAAATGAAGTTCGGCATTGTTGTTTCTGAGTGGAACTTCAATATCACCGGAAAACTTTTAGAGGGTGCAATGAATACTTTAAAAAAACATGGTGTCAGAGACGAAAACATTTTGGTGAAAACAGTTCCGGGTAGCTTTGAATTAATTTTTGGCGCCAACCAATTCATTGAATATAGTAATGTGGATGCAGTTATTGCAATTGGTTGCGTAGTTAGAGGAGATACTCCACATTTTGACTATGTCTGTATGGGAAGCACCAACGGAATTGCCCAACTAAACGCAACTGGCAACGTACCAGTGATTTACGGATTAATTACCACCAATACGATGGAGCAAGCCGAGGACCGCGCCGGTGGCAAACTGGGTAACAAAGGTGACGAATGTGCAATTACTGCAATAAAAATGATCGATTTCGCTTGGAGTTTACAAAAATAGTCGTATCTTTGCACCGCAATTGAGAAACAAAGCTACTCAATGAGAGAATTGAGATAGATTTCAAAGTGCAAAAGGGCAAATACCAGAGTGGCCAAATGGGGCAGACTGTAAATCTGCTGTCTTTCGACTTCGGTGGTTCGAATCCATCTTTGCCCACAAAAATTGCGGAAGTAGCTCAGTTGATAGAGCATTAGCCTTCCAAGCTGAGGGTCGCGGGTTTGAGCCCCGTCTTCCGCTCTTAGAGAGAATCCTGATAGTCAAATAATTAGCTATCAGGATTTCTCTTTTTTTATAGTCCATAAAACTACAAATTTAGGCGGTTTCAGAGGGTGCATGTAAACCAAGATGTAAACCAAAAACATCGCATGAATGCCTAAGTATCAATAGTTTGCTACAAGTCAAAGACATTATCTAATGGTGAAAGTCCATTAATGCTTCAAGTTTCTAAAAGTGGAAAGCGTAAATATCAGAGTTTAGGCATATCTATTAAGCCTCGCTATTGGGACTTTACGAGGAATAAGCCAAAGCCTAATTGCCCCAATAAAGAGTATATTCAGAAGATAATCCTCGATAAGCAAACTGAACTTCAACTTGGTAAACGACAATATATTCAACTGAATAAAGACATATTCATGTTCAGTTATTTATGTGGTGGGATCAACTTCACAGATATAGCTAATCTAACAAAAGCCAATATTATAGAAGGAAAGAGACTACATTACATCCGTCAGAAAACAGGCAAGTTAATAAAAATAGGGCTATCAGAAGAAGCAATGAAGATTATGAAGTGTTCGATACAGTCCCCAACAATTACTTTATGGATTTATACTTTATTGATACACAAATAAGGTTGAAATTATAATTCAAGCTCTCTTTTACAACAATTCAAGTATCTGCTTCTTATAATTAAGTATAAAGGAATGACCTTGTAAGAATTCGATGTTTAAGAGCCCAATATTGCGATCACCTATTATAAAATCTAATGTATACTCGTCCTTTCCTATCTTGAATGTAACATTTCTACATAATTCAGCAGTTTTAATAGATAATTTATTTCCTATGTCAGCTGTTTCCTTTTGAATTTGCTCAGGTTCTCCTACATATAAACCATGTTGGAGTTTATTGTATTTGCTTCCTGTATCAAAGGCAAATCGTGTTTTTTTTCCATTGACTTTACTATCTAAAATGATATAATCTATTGCCACGTCCGGATAGTCTAAATGATTTTTCCATTTATAAATAATCCCTTTTGCTTTATTGTTGGAATCATATGGTTCGATAATATTTCTTTCCATATCAAATCTCCAAGCGCCTGATTTAAGGATATCAGCCCCGATGATGAATTTGGGCGCATATTTTTGATAAATCCCTGTAAGGTTTGCGACAAAGCAATACACCTTGTGATATGTTTTTCCACAAAAGAATATTGAGTCTATAAAGGTACTTGAAATCTTATCTTTAGTTTGATTAACAGAAATAGTTTGCAGCTTATCTATTTTTATTTCACATGAATCAACAGCAAAAGTAGAATCAATTATACATAATGAGCAGCCTGTATCAATCATAGAAGGTATTGAGTGTTTTTTTGTCTCATTGAACACCTGTACATCCGTATACATAAACTTATCTTTAAAAATAAGCTTTGATTGTGCTTTAGCAGCAAAACTGACAGCAAGCATTATACATAAGGATAAAAAATAGAACTTCATAATTATTTAAAAAATATATCTCGTAAAACATCTCCTATCCACAGTTCTCTCATTTTTTCTCGAAAATAATCATCCTTAAATTTAAAGGCATCTTTATTGTATATTCTTTTAAGATTGTGATTCACACTGTCTCGGTAGTGTAAGATTAGTCGATAATACAATGCAGAGTCATTAATTTCATCTTGTTTTGCAGTTATTGAATCTTTAGCTGCATGTGTAGTAGCAAGGGTATCTTGGATTGTACTTGTTACCAACGTATCTTTTACAAATTTTATATCTAACGTGT
>OHHU01000353.1_pt1 | contig 29287 bp, 29 predicted proteins | sample 1568151 | NCBI WGS metagenome assembly OHHU01 (sample SAMEA3879572, study PRJEB24766) | human gut metagenome | biome: human-associated habitat; feature: feces | place: USA | collected 1985/1987 | reverse complement strand
CATGAAAAAACCTGACGGTTATGTGAACCGCCAGGCCGTTTTTTATTTGTCCTGAAGATCAAAGTACAGCTTCTTCGCGATCTCCTGAACCTTGGGGACAGTTTCGTAGACTTGGCTCTTTCCCAGACCCAGGGCCTTCGCAATGCTCAGGGGGTGCATGTTGCCCTTCAGCAGCTCTTGGAAAATCAGGCCGTACTTCGGTTTGATAGCGGTCAGCCGATCCACCAGAAGCTGCATGATCTCGGTGTAGGCTTCCTCAGGTTGCTGCGCTTCCGCTTCAATGGAAGGCTCCTTCATCCCGGGCGTATCCTCCCCGGCCAGGTACAGTTCCTCTTCCTGATCGCTGTAGAAATCCTGAAAGGCCTCATAGCTGGTTGGGTGGTTCGTGTCGAAGCTGAAGGATTTACAACGTTCGCACTGGGCGCATTTATTCTCCTCCGGGCAGCGAATGAATCCGCCGGAACCGTCAGGGAGCCAGCACCGCGCTTCCCGCTGCTCCTGCTTGGCCTCAGTCTGCTGGAGCCGCTTAAATCCCTTCACTTCATCTTCCGGCAGCAGGTAGATCGCACAGGGGTACCTCCATCCACCGATCTTCACCATCCGGATGGATATTTTCTCCTCCTGATCCGCATACAAGGCGCGGAGCTCGTCGATGGTTTCTGGGGTAATGCGCACGGCGACTTTAACCATGCGCGGGTTGGTTGAGTTGTCCTGATTGCCAATTTTTGTCTGAGCCACCATTGGGCCCTCCTTTCGCATTCGCGAACGGAGGGCCTCAAAGCAGCCGGAAGAAGGGTGCACGAAAGAGACCGGACTTGAGAGCTGTTTTTCAACTCTCCGTTCAGTTTCCGTGCCTTTCCCTCCATAGGTCGGGCAGCTATTCAGTTCGTCTTCCACGGCACCAATGGAGCCTGCCTTTTCCGGATGCAGGTGGTGGAGCTTCAGACGGAGCGGTTTAACGCCATGCTCGGGGCGGTCAATCACTTGACAGGCTTATTAAACTTCTTTTTTCAGGGCATTGCACGAACTCACAGTTTGGATTCAAGCATGAAAAAAGGGCCCTGTGGTCGTGCTTGATTCGCACTGACCACAGGGCCCTCAAAGTAACCTATTTTCCTGCGTTTTTTCCTCGAACTACCAGTTTGGATTTTCCAAAGAATTTTTTTACGATGCAATATTTTCCTCTTTTCCCCAGGTCGGATAGTCTTTTTTCCTGAGCTTTTCGTTGATCAGAAGTAGGGACTCTTTGTAATGATGATGCAGAAGATAATATGCGAAACTGCCGTACTTGGAGTAAGGGTAATGCTGCATGGCTTTTTGTACCATATCATCGCTGAACATCGGATGAAGGTGCAATGCTGCACAAATCGCAAACACAACCTCCGGGCTCGGGCGTTCATCTTCTCCTTTGCGCAGTCTACCGATGTAGACGTCTGACAAACCTGTCCGCAAGGACATCTCCAGATTAGTCATTTTCTTTCCGTCTCCATTTTTGAGCCGCTTCATGTGTGCATCAAAAGTTAATGAGAATGAGTTTGGAAGGGACGCAAGGATTTTGCTTATACGCTCACCCTCTTCATCGATAATGTCCAGTTCCTTTTCCTGTTCCAGAACATCCTGGTTGTCCTCATATTCAATCGTTTTGCTTTCTTTGAAGTCGGCGGAGTTTACATCACTGCTCAGGTAGCATTCATTGTAGTATTCTTCGTAGCGGTTGTCCTGGGTGTAGTGACGAGTAAACTTCAGGCAGCATTCATCGACATGCTCAAGGGCATAATCTGTGAGCGCAAATCCCTGCGGGTATCCCGGCTCTTCCGTCTTGTAGACATAAAGAGGATTGTTAATGCAGACCACACAGCCGGTATACACGTAACGCCCGCTGTCTATTAATTCTGCGAATCTTGGGTCTTCCTCGTAGAGCCTGCTTCCGTTTCTACCGTCCAGAATAAATGTTTGGTAATTTCCAAGCGCATCTGGATTGAAGGAAAAGGCGGGCTGATCATGACCTTTTACACGCAGGAAAGCGCCCTCTGCTTGCTTATAGCCCAACTGCAGCGCCCTCAGCTTTACTTCATAAACCGATACCTGAAAATAGCGGGCTGTATCGCCGATTGCGCATTCCATCACCTGGCCTCTGGTCAAGTAATCATCATCCTGATATTTGGCAAGCTGCTCTGCGAATATCTTGTTGAAGATCCACCTTGGCATCAGATAACGAGGAGCAAGCGAGTTTGCCTGCCACTCTGCCCACCACCGTGCTTTTGCGACTCCCTCCAGACCTTCCGGCGATCCCATGGGCGTTGTTTCACAGTAGAGGCTTTTTTCATCATTTAAGAGTGCCAGCACTTCAAAGAAATGATCATGCTTATCCCAATGGACTATCTCGTGGGAAATCGTGTCTGCACGGCTTCCGTATCCGTTAAGGAAGTAGTGGTTCTTGCTGATGAGCATAGTTCCACGCGGAATTACCTTTCGAACGGTTTCTATCTTAGGAAGCCTCTTGCCGGGAACGCGATACCACTCCTCGTAGGTTTCTTCCTTTTCACGGAAATACATCCGTCCCATTTCACCTTGAGGGAGGTCAGAGAGATACCACTTCAGTTCCAGTGTTGTAAGCAGCTTATTCAATGGCGGCTCAGTCCCGGTATAGTCCTCTTCTTCGCAATAAAACTGTGTAAAATCATCAGCCAGGTCTTCAAGCTGGTCAGTGCTTATGTAGGGGATGAGATAGGCGTCCAGTGCGTTTTCTGGGTCGAACTTCCCGTTGTAGTATTCATCGACATCCGATATCTCTACATTATGCAGGCCATTTTTCAAGACAGCCTTCAGATGAACCGTAAACCAACGGGTCTTACGGTCTGCATCATAGTTCGCCGTTCCAAGCCCCTTTAAAACAATGTCGGTCTTAACGTGCACATCAATTTCAATACGTGGCCCGACATCACTACGGCAACTCAGGCTCATCACCTGCAGGTTCTCAATTCTCTGATCAAGAATAGAAAAAGCAAATGTATGGAACCCTTGCCCGTCGTGATGCCTGGCCACATACCCTTCGATCCCGTTTTGGAGGAGGGTTGTGTAGTTTTTCTCAATGTATTCTTTAAAGCTCTTATACGCCACCCTGTCTTTCCTCCTTCGGGGCCCCTTCATCAATAGTATTGCTCAATGTAACTGTATGCCGTATCAAAGACTTCCTTGTCCTTGATTTTGTATTTCACCCAAACGACACTACGGAGTGCTTTTTTGACTTCCTGCTTGCCGCCCGTGGTATTCTGCCAGCCATCAAAGCGAACGATCTTCACGATGTCATCAATATCGGTCACAATCCGCTCCACAATGATGGGGGTGCTTTGATTCTTAACACCGTTGAAAAGCTCGGTTAGTGCGGCCTTGCCCTTGTCAATTTCCTCTTCCGGCACGACCTCTTTCTCTGCTTGGGCGGCTTCGCGGGCCAGTTCCAGCAGCATCTTCAGGAATTCGATGCTGTTAATAAGGCCTTGCTCGTGCTGCTCGCGCAGTTTCTCCAGCTTGTCGCCAAGGCGTATCCACTTGGGATCGTCGCTGTGCCTATGAATCCGGGCAACCAGGTCAATCTCTACTTTTTTCGCTGTATTCTTCGCGCCTTTATGCTTCTCGATAAACGCGTCAATCAGTTCTGCGTCCAGAGACAGAATTTCCTCGTCCTCATGAACTTCCCCGACATCCATATTGGCGTTGACGATTTCCATCGTCTTGGGGCCAAGCGCAGCCCAGATGAGACCGCCACCACCGTTGGTCGGCTTCACGGATTCATACACCTTGGTCAGCCAAACATAATCTGCTTGGATCGCAGACAAGATTGGATCAGGAGAGATGGCGTTCCATGCGCGGTTCAGCACCTGATAGTCAGCAGCGAACTTGTCCTTCTCTTTGTTGGTGGGAAGGCACTCCTGTGCAGCCATAAGGCCCTCCCAACCGTCAACCGTCCGATCAACGCCCATGAAGTAGCTGAGGCACTTCCTGAGCAGCGCCGGAATCTGCTTTTTGACTTCTTCGATGTTGGTGATAACCTTTTTCATGCTGCCTTCATCGAAGTCCAGCGCTTTAGCTACATTATCGAAGATGCCAATGTAGTCAACGATCAAGCCGTTTGTCTTTCCTTCGTCATAGGTACGATTGGTGCGGCAGATTGCCTGCAGCAGGGTATGGTCCTTCATGGGTTTATCCAGATACATAACCTGAAGAATCGGAGCGTCAAAGCCAGTCAGCAGCTTGGCTGTAACGATGACAATCTGCAGGGGATCGTTCGGATCACGGAAGCGATCGAGCACCTTGGCTTCTTCGTCTTTGGACCGACGATAGGCCTTATACTCATCCGCCTTATCATCATTGGTATCCATCACGATGGTAGAACACTGTTCGCCCAGCAGCTTATCCAGCTCTTTTTTGTATTTGATGCAGCAAGGGCGATCATAAACAACCACCTGTGCCTTGTAGCCGTTGGGGCGAATTTTCTCAGTAAAATGTTTGGCAATATGAGCGCAGACTTTGTGAATACGAGCCTCATTATACATAATAGCCTGCATGTTCACGCGCTTTGAGAGCTCCGCTTTATCGGAATCGGAAAGGCCCTCGGTAAGCACATCAAACTCGCGGTCCATCGTATCCTTGTCGACTCGGAGATCAACCGGCACCGGCTCAAAGTTCAGCGGCAGCGTAGCGTGGTCGCGGATAGAATCCGAGAAGGAGTACTTGCTCATGTATCCGCTGCGATCTTCCGTTGCACCGAAGGTTGCAAAGGTGTTCTTGTCCAGACGGTTGATAGGTGTACCAGTCATACCGAAGAAGAATGCGTTCGGCAGAGCGGTCCGCATCTTGATGCCCAGATCGCCCTCTTGCGTCCGGTGGCACTCGTCGACCATCACTATGATATTGTCACGTGGGCTGAGTTCGCCGGTGACCTCCTGGAAACGGAAAATGGTCGTGATGATAATCTTACGAATATCCTGCCGGAGCATCGTCATCAGCTGATCTCGGGACGATGCCGATTCAAGGTTACCGACATCGGAAGAATGGAACTGCGCCGTGATCTGAGATTCCAGATCCAGACGATCATCTACGATGATAACCGTCGGGTTTTTCAGATCCGGAAGCATACGCAGTTTCACTGCGGCGAACTCCATCAGATAGGATTTACCGGAGCCCTGGAAATGCCAGATAAGGCCCTTCTTAGGATAGCCAGCCCGAACACGCTCCACGATCATGTTGGCACCCTCATATTGCTGGTACCGGGCGATGACCTTATACTTACGGAATTTGCTGTCGGTCGCGTACAAAGTGAAGAACTGGAACAGATCCATAACTCTGTGCTTCTGGATCATATCCATCACGCTGATCTGTACAGCAGCCAGAGAGCCGTCCGATTTATCGTCGGTCGTGTGCCAAGGCCCATACTTTGCGGCTGGCATGCAGACAGAACCGTACCGATAACATTTACCCTCGGTAGCAAAGTTGAATACGTTCGTCACGAACATCTGTGGGATACTCTGCTCATACTTATTGATGTCCTGAGCACCGTCAAGCCAAGTGATGGATGCGCGGACCGGCGTCTTCAGCTCTCCGATGACAAACGGGAAACCATTCACGAGGAGAACGATATCCAGTCTCTTACCGTCTTCCTTCTTTGGATACACCCACTGGTTGGTGACGACATACCGGTTCTGGTCCAGCTTGCTGTTGACCTCGGTTCCAAAGAAGTCGATGGATACCTGTTTGCCATCCTCACCGAAAGGATAGGTATTCTTCTCAAAGACCAGCTGTTTAAAAGCCTCGTTCTGCGTGACGAGATTATGCGCGGTGGTGGAAAGAAAAAGCGTCCGCAGCCTATAGATGACCTCATCCGCCCTGGATTCATCCGCTGCAATCTCCGGATTCAGGCGGACCAATGCCTCACGGACCATAGATTCGACCATGGCGTCACTTTCATCACGGTCCAGATCATCTGCCGTAATGTACTCCCAGCCGTTTTTCACCAGCGTAGAGATGATCATCTGCTCGGTGGTATTGTCTTCATTAAAAACAGCCATTGTAAATCCTCCTCATCAAGCGAAGTTTTCTGCAAGAACACTCTTATAAGCTGCTGTAAGTTTCTTTATAGAGGTCTCTATCTCAGCTTTAGATCTGTCGCACAACGCTGAGAAGGAGACGAATTCTTCTTGTAGTTCCATTGGCGGAAGAATGCACTGGAATGCTCGCAAATTCTTAACCGGCATTCTCGGCATCTGTGAACCACCTGAAATGCCATTAGCATAATCAACAAAATCGTCGCCCCTGAGAATATTGAATAAGAAATACTTATTCAAAATAGTTGTGTCAGGACGCATACCAACAAGCTCTGTTGTAGCATAACCGTACTCATCTGGAACAATGACTTTGTTGAGATATGGACGCAGTTTTGAATAGAGGACCATTGTGCCGTCAAATGGTGATGTCGAGCTTCCGATTTCCTCGGTCGTTGTATAAACCTTTTCAATAACAGCACCGGAGTAGGTTTCGATCATATCCAGATTCAACCACCAGTATTTATCTGCAACTGGCAATGCAGGTGACACCTCTGGAGCGACATCTTTTAACGGCTTGCTCGGCCAATGCATTTCATTTGAAATTGGGTTTCCAAACATTTCAAGGAATCGTGATTTCACAAGTTCATTTGTTGCGCGTATCTGACGCTTATATGCCATTCGTGCATCGGTCATTGCCCACAGAATATCTGCAAGCTCCTGTTGTTTATGAATACTTGGCAAATCGAACTCGTAATCAGCCAATGTACTCCAGTTCGTAAAGAAATTAACCGACCCACTCTTATGTGCTTCAGTATATGTCCAGAAATGATCACTTTGTAGAATAAACGGTAAATAGCGCTGCAAAAGCACCGATTCATCCTTGCTTTCAAGAACAAAGGTCTTCTCCGAACAGATGCCATCAAAAGTGACCATTCCAGCCTTCCGCAGATGAGGGTTTCTGGAGACGAATAACACTTGACCTGCCTTGAATCCAAAGTAGAACATTGGCCCAATGGTAGAGCCTGCTATAAGTCCTCGTTTCTCGACAATAACTTCATCAGAATCGATGTGCTCACCACCAACGTAATATTCCAGGTCTGTGTTGTGACGATCTTCCTTGGTATTGGCTCTGACCACAACATCGCTAAATTTCACTTTACCCATTATGATCACCTCCAAGTGCATCAACGACATCCTGAATTGCAATATGCATTGACTTGAGCCCTTTGAGCCAGTCCGATAGAAGCTCTTCTGAATGTACTAACTCTTGATAATCATTGTTGTGAGTGACGTACCGATTTATGGCTAACGAGTAGTCGTTTTCCGCAATCTCGGTCGCGTTGGCAACATACGCTATGTCCGGAACACTTTCAAAATCAGAGTACATCTTGGCTAATGAGTGTATCTGATCCAAAGTCAGAAAACTCTCAGTTCCTTCTCGTGTGACGAACTGACGTCCATCAATAAAGAGAACACGTCCCTTATGGGCATGTGATTTTTGGGTTCTGCAAATCATGATACATGCTTCCATCGGCGAATTGTAGAAAAGATTCTTCCCAACCCCGATTACGCACTCAAGCAGATCTCTATTAATTACCCCCTCGCGCATGGTCTGCTCCTCCTGACGATTTAACACTCCGTGTGGGAGCAGAATAGCACAGCGTCCTGAGATAGGTTTCAAGCTTGCAAGAATGTGTTGAATAAAAGCAAAATCAGCACGATTCTGATTTGGTACCCCAAGAAAATTTCTGCCATATTTATCGTTCTCGAACGCAGTTCGGTCCCACTGATTAATGGAGTAGGGCGGATTCGCTACAACAATATCGAACCGCTGAAGCTTACCTTTCTCAATGAAAGCTGGTGCTACCAGAGTATCTCCGTTTGCTATCTGGAAATCTTCGATCCCATGCAGGAAAAGATTCATGCGACCGATGGCGCAGGTCAGCGCGTTTACTTCCTGCCCATACAGTGATACATTGCGCCATTCCTTTCCGTTTTCCCGGAGGTGGGATATAGAGGAAATAAGCATTCCTGCACTGCCGCAGGTGGGGTCATAGATAGATTCTCCAGGTTCCGGCTTCAGCAGTTCCGTCATTAGATGTACTACTGTGCGATTTGTATAGAACTCCTGCGCCGTGTGTCCACTATCATCTGCAAACTTTTTGATGAGATATTCGTATCCCTTGCCCAGCTCGTCCTCTGGACAATTCTCAATGGATAGCGTTTTTGAACTAAAATGCTCCAGAAGATCCTTTAGCAAACGATCTGGAAGCCTATTCTTGTTTGTCCACGTTCCATCGCCGAAAATGCCAGTCAGCTTTTCGCTATTAGCTTTTTCGATAGCCCTGAATGCGGCTTGTATCGCCTTACCAACACTAACAGGAACATTCCGCACATCGTTCCAATGAGCACCATCTGGAATAGCATAGCTGTGGGTTTCCTCCCATTCAGCTGCTTCCGGCCCGTTTTCTCGAACGGCTTTTTCCGTTTCTTCTTCATAAACGTCATTTAAACGCTTGAAAAACAGCAGCGGAAAAATATACTGCTTATACGCGCCAGCATCTATGTTATTTCGCAGCAAAACAGCTGATCCCCAAAGGTAAGATTCAAGTTCGTCTTGCGTGATCTTACTCATCGATATATCCTCCTTTAGTCAGAAGCCTTTGCAGCTTATCTTCAGCTCGGCGTACATCAGCAATAGCTTCAAAGTAGCGCTTTCGAACAATGTCCGGGGGTACCGCTTTCCGCTTTTTTTTGTCAATGTACTTTTTCACACTTAGGTCAAAACCGCCATCTTCAATATCCTGAATTGTGACAATTTTGCAGCGCTCGATAACATCTGCATAGTCCGTGTATAGTTTATAAAGGGTTTTTACGTTAGACGCTGAAATCTCATTCTGGGCACGTTGTGGTGTATAGATCTCGGTTCCGTCAATTAGACAAATACGTCCCTTATGTGTTGCCTTCTTTTTATTTGTCAGAAATAGAATGCAGGCGGCAACGCCAGTGCTGTAAAAAACGCCTCGAGCCAATGTGATGACAGCTTCCAACTTATCCGACCTTACCAACTGTTCTCTCATTGCTCCTTCATTGCCAGCGTGAAAGAGAACACCTTGCGGCAATACTACAGCACAGCGTCCAGTCTGACGGTTCATGGATTTGACCATGTGCTGGAGCCATGCAAAGTCTGCATTGGAATCAGTCGGGCTTCCCCAGAAATTTCTTCCATATTTATCGCTTTCAAATTGCTCCGCACCCCATTTTTCCAAACCAAATGGCGGATTAGCCAGGACACAGTCAAATGCTCTTAACCTGCCATGTTCCAGGAACAACGGATCTCGAAGAGTATCTCCTTGCCGAATCTGGATATCCTTCGCGCCGTGAAGGTACAGATTCATACGTGCAATGGCGGAGGTGGACAGATTGTTCTCCTGACCATAAATCCTGCCATAGGCAAGGCGGTCATTCTGCATGTGATGGATGGCCTCGATGAGCATGCCTCCAGTGCCGCAGGCGGGGTCATAGACCGTTTCGCCGGGCTGGGGGTCAAGCAGATCCACCATCAGCTTTACAATGGTACGCGGTGTATAGAACTCCCCAGCGTTCTTCTTGGACATGTCAGCAAACTTCTTGATCAGGAATTCATAGCTGTCGCCCATGATATCAGCTGAGTAATTTTTGTTGCCGAATTTCTTCTTGGACATATGCTCAAGAAGATTCTTCAGACGTTCATCGCTCAGCTTGTTCTTGTCTGTCCAAGTGGCGTCATCAAAACTGCTAAACACACCGGAGAGCGTATCGGGATTTGCCTTTTCAACCCCTGTCATCGCCTTGACGATGGCCTTTCCGACGTCGGTACTAACGTTGCGAACATCATCCCAATGGCATCCTTCCGGGATCACAAAGGAATGCATATCTTCCGCTTCCGCATAATCCGTATCGCCACCAGAGAAGGCCATCGCCTCGTCGTATTCCTCATCATACACATCGGAGATGCGCTTGAAAAACAGGATTGGCGTGACATAGCTCTTATATTCATCCTGATTGATGGGGCCACGCAGGATGTTGCAGGCTTCAAACAGATGGGCAAACAACTGCTTGGCAGTGATCTTCTCTGGAGAATCCTCTGCAGCTTCTGTGTCTTCATCGGCTGCTTTGGTAGCATCCTCGATGATAGTTTCCCGGTCGTCACCTTCTACGGTGTGCCCGGTCCGGCGCTCAACCGGCACACTGATGTCACCATACTTTTTCTCCATGGCCGGAGGATACTTGTTCTCAAAACCCGCCAGGATTTGCAGCAATTCCTTATCCAAGAAGGTCAGAGCATGCTTCCGCAGACCAGACGGAATGCCATAGTAGGCTTCAGCAATGCCACCACAGATCGCAGCGATTGTATCACTGTCACCGCCGATGGAGATGGCATTGCGGATAGCATCCTCAAAATCCGTAGACTCGAAGAATGCTTCAAAAGCTTGAGGAACGGAGCCCTGGCAAGATACATCAAATCTGTACGTCGGGCGGATATCGTCCAGTGTGAAACCCAATGGATAATAATCCCGGGTGATAACATCACGAATCTCCAGCATGCTGCTGCCTCTACGGGCCATAAAGATCGCTACAGCGACAGCTTCAGCGGCTTTCAGCCCTTCCGGATGATTGTGCGTTACTTCGGTAACCTTCCGGGCGATCAGCTTGGCTTCATCAATGCTGTTTGCGGCGAAGCCCGCCGGACTGACACGCATGGCCGCGCCGTTGCCAAAGCTGTTATAGGGTTGTGGGCAGTCGTCAAAAATCCACTGATGGAAATGGCCACCGAACCCACAGTCAGGGTACTTCCGCCCGATTTCTTGCATGTAGCGCACAGCATTTTCAGATAGGTCACTGTAATCCGGCTTGCTTTCCAGAATGGCTTTCGCCAGCGCCAGTGTCATGATACTGTCATCTGTAGGCGAACACCGATAGGTAAGAAGGTCGAATTCTTTACTCTTGTGATTTGCCCATTCAAAGCGGGAACCTGCGATGTCCCCGATAATTGCTCCTAACATGATTCTCGTCCTCCTTACGCGCTTGCTCGTTGCTGCTGGAACAGGTCATTCAACCTGCGGGGAGTATACTGGCGGGCTTTAATTTTCTCCATGATGTCCAGGCTTTGTTGAACCTTAATTCCGAAAGTACCATCCAGGAAAGTGTCCCGCATGAGGGCAGTCTATTCCATCTCATCTTTAATCTGACGGCGATGGCACCGGCGCTCTTTCAGCATTTCAGCGACTTTGAGCATTTCATTGTCATCCAAATCTGTAAACTCCAGATAATGCATGAGGTCGCAGATTTCCTTATCGACGTCAGAAAGCATCTGATTCAGGTTGCTCTGGTAATCGCTCATGTGGCTGCTCATGTAGCAGAGGTTGGACAGGATTTCTTCCCAGTTGTTCTGCAGGCTGTCAAACATTGTCGGCTTCTCAATAGTATCGTATTCCGGGGCTTCATATGTTTCGGCAACATTGGACTCCTGCTCAGAGAGTGAGGCCTGTGGTGCTTCGATGAAAGAATAGAATCGTGCCTTCTTCCCGGTTCCGATCCGGTCATTGGCTTCCTTGAGTGTGAAGAGGGTTGCCTCACTGCTGCTTTTGGCTACTACGAGGTTGTTTTTGTCGTTCAGCTTGAAAAAGTGACCTGCCGTGTCGACGATATGGTATCGCTTGCCAGTGTCATACATGAGATTGCCCTCCTTGTCAAAAGTTTTGCAGTTTGCCGAGGGCTTCCTTCCACCGTTTTTCTGCCTCGGCCTTCGTCTTCATATAAATTGCCAGTTCGTCAATATATGCCTTTGCGATTCTTTGTTGCTCCTCGAGTGGTGGAACCGGAACCTCCAAACTTGCCAAGTCTTTATAACTGATGTTCATGACTGTCATCCCTTGCTGGACACCGCTGATCAGCTTGTTGCCCATAGGGCTGTCCAAGAAGATTTTCAGATACGTGCCATCAAGCTTCTGAGCATCTGGCCGAATGACGATAACATTCGAGTGGGCAATACAGGGGTATGGCTGCTTATGAAATACAGCCGTCCGGATTGCAGTTCCTCTGGCGGGAAGAAGGACGTCTCCTTCCTGAAGAAGATAGTTGGCAACCTTTCGATCTTCTTCTTCCAAATGATCAAGATCATCATAATTGAGTTCATACTCACCGATGGAAGAGATCGTGACGACTCCAATGCTGCCGTTCGGATCTTTCGTCGTTACAGACTTGCCACGAAACACCTGCGCGACATTTCCCAGAATGTCCTTCCGTAGGCCGGAGCTTTGATACTTCTGCCAGTCCTCGTCCTGCTGTGCGAAGATCCGGTCGATGTTCCAATCGCCCTGCTCATACAGTTCATCCTGCATGACGAATGTGTCGTCTTCTGCAACAAGCTCCGCAACACCAGCATGCCGAGATTTCCGGTCGCCTGCACTATAGCGGCGAATGATGACATCGTTATCGTCGGGCCTGGTATTGATCAGATCCAAGTAATAGGTTTTGATGCCAGTCGCTTCAAAAATACCAGCAGGAAGCTCAGCCAGTTCCTTGATTGAGTAGTTTTGTTCAATGAACATCCGCAAGTCTTTCACTTTGCCGGAAGCGAAGGTGATACGACCTGGCAGGATGATCTCCAACTCTCCGCCGTCATTCAGGTGGTAAGCGAGGTTCTCAAGAGCTACCATCTCAAACTCCCTGCAGAGGAAGGTGGTGTCTTCGGTAAGTGTCCGTCCACCGAATGCCGGAAGACAGAGGACCAAATCGAACCGCCTGTTCGCAAACTCATAGTTGTATACGCTGGCATTCAGTACCGTAACGTTTTCATAGCCGTTAAAGATGGTCCGAAGCACGCTGGTGTTCCGAGCATTGGTGTCGGTGAGCACGAATTCGGAATCCGGGTTTTCATCCACGATTTCACGAAGGTGAGGAACAAAACATACAGCTTCGCCAATAAGAACGGCCTTGGGCTTGCTCTGAAAAGTGCTCTTCATCTTCTGAATTAGAATCTCCGGCAGAAGCGAATAACGATAGGATTTCAACTCCATCTCCAGAACGCTTTCCCAATCAATGTGTTCAGGGCATTCTCGGTACATCCGGAAAAACAGCTCTTTATCCTGAAAGGGATTTACAACATTCATCTTGTCCGCTGTGGCCAGTAGCAAGGAATATAATGCATCCGGATCTTCAACAACATTTTCATTTGCTCTGGCCGCTTTGACATTTGCGATAAGGAGAGCGGCAGTAATCATGTCTTCTGCCTTCAAATACTGTCTCATAGCATTGAGATAGTTCCAGAAGGCCTTGGTCAAATCGTTCATAAGGATTCCTCCTTCGATTGGTGCGTAGCTGGGATGTACATATAATAACACCATGCAATATCACTGTCAAGTACTTTTGAAAATAATTTTGGTATTCAAATACCAAATTATAAACAAAAGAAAAACGGCCAGGTTGTTAACGACATCCTGACCGTACTTTTCAATCTTTCCGATACCATTTTGTCTCGTACCCGTCAGCCCGTAGCACAGCCCCCGGAAGCCACGGCGGCACTCGGCCCATCTGCTCACAGATCACCTGCAGATTCACACCTTGGCTCGCTTCGATGATGAGCTCGTCGTGGATGTGTCCGCAGATAAAGCAGTGGCTCAGCGTCCGCATGGCGTAACACAGGATATCCCTACTGATTGCTTGCACAATGTTTTCCACGAATTTCGGGCCGTAACTTTCGATCCGTTCCCATTTTTTCGTAGCACCCACGCCCTCGTAGGTGACGGACTCACCGCCGAATTTATTCTCGCCGATCTTCGGTTTCACATAGGCCAGACGCCTGCCGGACGGAAGCTGAATGAACAGCATGGCGCTCTGGTAAACGAACCGGATGCCGTGTGTTTCTGTTGCCGTCCGTCTCCGGATTGCTGTCTTCACGGCATCATCCACATCCCACCAGAAGGTGACGATTTTCGGATTGGATTGCCGCCATGCGGAAACCAGCGGCTGGAGCTCCTCTTCTTTCAAGCCCATGTCCAAAGCGCCCATCGCTTTCAGAGCGCCGACGCTGCCGCCATAGCCGAGGGCCAATTCGGCGATTTTGCCCTTTTGCCGGAGATGGCCGTTCACACCATGTTTCTCCACGGGCACACCAAACATCGCGGATGCCGACGCACAGTAAATGTCGCCATTGTTGCGGAAAACTTCTGTGCGCCATGCCTCCCCGGCCAGATGGGCGATCACCCTTGCCTCGATGGCGCTGAAGTCACTGACGATAAACTTATATCCGGGTTTCGGCACAAATGCTGTCCGGATCAGCTGACTGAGGGTATCGGGCACATCCTCATACAGCAGCCGGAGCATTTCATAGTCTCCGGCCTTCACGAGGCTGCGGGCAGAGGCCAGGTCGGGAATGTGATTCTGCGGCAAATTCTGCAACTGGATCAGCCTCCCCGCCCAGCGCCCGGAACGGTTGGCTCCATAGAACTGGAACATGCCACGGCAACGACCGTCAGCGCAGACACAGTTTTCCATGGTAATGTACTTCTTTACGCTCGACCGGGCAAGCTGCTGACGGAGTTCCAGTGCCTGGGCCAGTTCCGGCGGCGCGGTCTTCAGCAGTTCCTTCACGGCTTTCTTGTCCAGCGAATCAACTTCCAGCCCATGATCGGCCAGCCACTGCTTCATCTGAGCCACAGAATTCGGGTTTTCCAACTGTGTCAGCTTTTGCATTTCAGTGGAAAGCTCATCACGGGACTGGGCATCCAGCTGGATGGCCTGCTCAACCATCTGCCGATCCAGGCCAATGCCTCTGTCGTTGATCTGCTCGGACAGGTGGTATTCTTCCCAGACGGAATCCGGTACAGGGAACTTGGCCAGCACCTTCTGGATCGACATTTCCACCTCGACATCGCGTTTGTTGTATGCCTTGAAGGTAGCCCACTTGTCCGGCGCATGCTGCGGGCGGTTCCAGAGCCTGCCGCCGTTGACCTTGGTGGGTTTGCAGGGCACGGAGAAGTATTTGATCAGTGCTTTGCCCTCCGACATCTTCTGATCCTGCAGCTTGAGTACCGCGCCGACGCCTTCCAGCGACAGCGGTAAGCCAATGTATGCCGCCCAGATCAGGGAGCATTTCCACGATGCCGGGTTCAGATAATTGCCGACGCTGTCTTCCGGGATGCTGTAGCTGCAGAACAGATCAGGCCGGTTCTTCCGCAGCCATGCCGACAGACAAATTCTCTCAAACGCCGCATTGAACGCCCATTTGGTCACAGACTCATCCACGATAGCCCGCAGCACTTCTTCCGGAATCTGCTCCCCGCAGGCCACATCGATGACGGACACCTCGCCGCCGTTGACAGAGTAACCGAACAGCAGGATTTCAAATTCCGGGTCTTCCGTATATCTGTACACACCGCTCTTGGAAAGGTCAGTGCCGGATTTCGTCTCCAGGTCAATGGAGAGATATTCGATCATATGTCCTCCTGAAAAAGGCGGCACCCGTCCTGCCGATGCCGCCTTGCTACTTACGCCGTCTGCTTGGCGTTTTTCTTTTCCTTCACTTTCTTCACGATCCAGCAGCCCAGACGGGTCAAGGCTTCGAGGATAGTGGCGACCCCAGCCCCGATCACAGAGCCAAAGGCAACTACGACGATAAACTGTTTCATAAACTCATACATGGTCTTTTCCTCACTTTCTCCGGGCGGCAGAGCTCATCACTCTGCCGCCCGGCTTTTTTTCGTATCAGGACAGGAAATCGTCGTCATCGTCGGTGTCAAAGTCATCCTCGGCACGGCTGCGACTGCCCATCGGCTCGCCGTCCCGGATCTTCTGCAGGTTGTTCAGCCCGCAGGCGATACCCTTGTTGCCATTGCTGTTGAAGGCATACAGGTTGATGCTGGCCCTGCCATAGACGCCGGAGTACACCTCGGAGCGATCCAGGATGGGATTGCAGTCCGCGTCCACGATGCCCGGCGCGGTGCTGCTGTTGGCGTTGATGAACACGCACCCGGTATAGGCAGGATCGCCCTTGCGCTCCTTGTCGCCGTCACGCAGCGGCAGCTTCAGGTCTGCCAGGTCGGGGACAAACTTGCTGTTGCCGCGCAGTTTGCTCTGGCCTTCCTCATACGCGGCCTTGATGGCCCGGTTGATCTTCTCGATAGTGGCCGTGTCGGTCTTCGGGATGATCAGGGAGACGGAGAACTTGGGGGTGGAACCATTGATGGACTTGGCTTCCCAGACGTTCGCATAAGACCAGCGGGTGTTGGGGCCAGTGATAACCTTGGTGGGATTGACAAACTTACTCATGATCTTTTTCCTCCATAAAATCGTTTTTCGCAGTGTTCATGGCCGGACGCTTGTCCGACTCTGGTACTAAGGTTGGCTTTCCCGGCGGCTTGAATGTCAGCCCGCCAAGGATGTCGTCGAATCGTTTCTTGCCCAGAAGCGCCTTCATGGCGGTGAGGCCCAGCAGCTTCCGTTCGTAGGGGTCTTCGCCAGCCGCTGTGACGGCGGCAGCTACGGCTTCCTCGTTGGTGTACCTGGTGACGGAGCGCCCCTCCACCACTTTGAAGCCAGGGTAGTGTGTGCCCGAGACCGCCTGCTGCAGCGCGTGCTCCTTCACATCGCCGCCCCATGCGATCAGTTCATCGATCCGGGGCAGGATGGCGGCGATCTCGTCGTCGGTGAGTTCGGAGGGCACTTCGAAGTCATACCGGGCCATTTCCAGGTTGTACTCTGTCCGCTTCCGGCAGGTGGCCTTGGCGGTACAGAACTGGCAGTGGTCTCCGGCTTTGAACTCGCCCTCACCGTTGAAGGCCAGCCTGGCTGTGGGAGCCAGCACATTCTCGGCCCAGCCCAGCAGGTCAGCCTTGCTCATTTCAAAGGTGGAGATGTTCTCCCGTCGGGGCTGGAAGATCGTCATCCGCACGGTGCTCACATCGTAGATGCCGTCGAAGGCCTCCAGCAGACCCAGGGCGTAACACATGGTCTGCGGATTCTGTGTCGCGTCCACCATGATGCCCACGCCGTATTTCAGATCGATCACGTGGAGCACATCGTCGGCCACAATGCAGGCGTCCCCGGTACCGAACCCTTCCGGCACCCACCTGGAGAAGTCCAGCCGTTGCTCCACCAGCACGATGGGATCAGCGCAGTGCTTCCGGGCCTCGGCCAGCTGTTCCATGACGAAGGCGCAGTAGGCATCCGTACAGTCGGCCATCTCCTGATCGAAATACTCCAGATCCTCGGTGGGGTCTCGCACCTTCATGCCCAGCGCCTTCTGCACCTTATAGGCCGCAAGCTCGTGAGCGTCGGTGCCCTGCTGGGCATAAGGTGAAGCCCTGCGGTGACTGGAGGATGCGGAGAGCAGTGCGTGCTTAGCCATGGAGCGCCTCCGCTTCCGCGACCAGATCCGGGTACTTCGCCGGATCAATGTCCGTCAGGCTCCCGCCGTCGCTGTACTTTCTGACCAGGGCCTTGGCCTCATTGCGGAAGCCGTTCTGGGACAGATCCGCGAGGATGGCCCGGACTTCTTCCTTCGTGTACGCCTTCGGCGCGGGCGTTTCCGCTACGGGCTCAGCTGCCTTAACAGGTTCCTGCAGTTTCGGCACCGCGTTGTCGCTCCCAGAGAAGAATTCCCTCACGTGGGCGACCGCCCGGAGGACGTCCTCTCCGCATGTGATTACCGCTTTGACGACCCGCGTAAGGTCATCCAATGTTGTTGCCAGTTCGCTCATTTTGCTCATGGTTGTCTCCCTTCATCATTACCCGTTTTGCCAGCTGCTTGGCCACCACGCTGATGGCGATCAGCACCTCAAACAGTTCCTCATCCGTCGCCTGCTCCACCGGGGCAGGCTTTTCTTCACGCATCGCATCCTGCATCTGCAGCACCTCTCTTTCCGAAGGACTTTGTGTCCCTCTGTCCCCTTACGGACAGTCGGGAGTGTGGTTTTCCGGTTTTCCTGAAACTTTTTTTCGAAGCCGCCTCCTGTCGTCCTCAATCCCTATCGGACAGCGGGCGGTCTGTTTTTCCGGTGCCGCTGCAAATTTCACAGCGCGACACACGCATGTAAAAGGAAACGAAATTTTCCCGCCCCAAAACCGGAAAAAGCGTCCTCTGACTGTCCGTAAGGAAGCGGAGGACGCATGGCGCTCCTCACATTACAGGAAAGGAGCGAGTCCAATGGGGCAAGCGACGATTCAGGAACCCAGGAATAAACACAGGTTGGAGGTACAGGCATGAAGTTGATTTTACAGACGGCGAACCTCGTCGGTGATGAAAAGAACTGCCTCTACCCAAACAGGGCGGAGGTTACCAGCGCCGAGGAACTTCAGGAAGCCGTCAAAATGGATCACGTGTGCGCGGAGTATGACAACGACTACCGCAGCAAGGAGAACTTTCGGCAGTCTAATGTTCTCGTCATGGACTGCGACAATGACCACACGGAAAACCCGGCTGAGTGGATCACACCAGAAAAGCTGGACGAGATGATGCCGGATATCAGCTACGCCATCGCCTTCAGCAGGCATCACATGCTGGAGAAGAATGGCAAGGCACCCCGGCCCAAGTTCCATGTGTACTTTGAGATCGAGCCCACGCAGGACGCGGATTACTACGCGGCGCTCAAGGAAGCCATCTACCGGAAATACACCTTCTTCGATGACAACGCCCTGGATGCCGCCCGGTTTATCTTCGGCGCGGATGTGGGTGACGCCATCTGGCATGAAGGCTGGCTGACCATTGACAGCGAGGTTGAAATCGGCACTCCAATAGAACGGAATGATACGGGCCGCGTCGGCAATGTCATCATCGCAGGGACACGGAACAAGACCATGTCCAAGTTTGCGGGCCGGGTCATCATCCGGTACGGCAATACGGACAAGGCCCATCAGATTTTCATGGACGAGGCTGCGAAGTGCGAGCCGCCACTGGGTGACGAAGAGCTCGCCACAATCTGGGTCAGCGCCGTCCGCTGGTATGAGAAGAAGATCAGCAAACAGGACGGCTACGTGCCGCCGGATCAATACAACGCCCAGAAATTTATGAGCCTGAAACCCGGCGACTACTCCGACATCGGCGAAGCCAAGGTGCTGGCACGGGAATATGGCGATGAGCTCCGGTTCACCGACAGCACGGATCTCATCCGTTACAACGGCATCTACTGGCAGGAATCCAAGCAGATGGCCATCGGTGCCATGATGGAGTTCCTCGACCTGCAGTTGCAGGACGCGAAGGATCAGGTTGCGGCGACAAAGCAGGCGCTGCTGGACAGCGGTGTGTCCCAGGAGGATGTGACCGCAGGCGGCAAAACGCTGTCGAAGGCTGTGTCCGGCGACGATCAGCTGAAGCTCCTCATGGCCTACATGTCGGCCTTGCAGTATTACGCCTTCGTCATGAAGCACCGCGATTACAAGTATGTCATGTCCAGTCTGAACCAGGCCAAGCCCCTGGTGCTGATGGACATCAACCAGTTGGATGTGAACCCGTACCTGCTGAATACGCCGGAAGCTACCTATGATCTGCGCAAGGGGCTGGACGGAGCGCAGGAACACGACCCGCTGGATTACCTGACCAAGTGCACCAACGCGTCCCCCGGCGATTCCGGAAAGGATCTGTGGCTGGACACCGTCAGCCGCGTATTCTGCAACGACCCTGAACTGATCGACTATGTGCAGACCATTGTGGGCATGGCAGTCGTCGGCAAGGTGTTCTCGGAAGCCCTCATCATTTCCTACGGCGACGGCGCGAACGGAAAATCCACCTTCTGGAACACACTGGCCCGGGTGCTGGGCAACTACAGCGGCATGATGAGCGCCGACGCGCTGACGGTTGGCTGTAAGCGGAATGTGAAGCCGGAAATGGCGGAGCTCAAGGGAAAGCGCCTGATCATTGCCGCTGAACTGGAAGAAGGCATGCGGCTGAACACCAGCACGGTGAAACAGTTGTGTTCCACCGACGAGATCGAGGCTGAGAAAAAGTACAAGGATCCGTTCAAGTACGTGCCCACGCACACGATGGTCTTGTACACCAACCACCTGCCGAAGGTCGGAGCCAGCGACGACGGCACATGGCGGCGGCTGATTGTGATTCCCTTCGGCGCGAAGATCCAGGGCAAAACCGACATCAAGAACTACACCGATTACCTGGTGGAGAATGCCAACCCATACATCATGACCTGGGTGATCGAAGGAGCGAAGAAGGCCATCGATGCCGGATTCAAGCTGCACCCGCCCAAATGTGTCCAGGATGCCATCAATGCCTACCGTGAGGGCAATGACTGGCTGGGCCATTTCCTTGAGGAATGCTGTGATGTCGGCCCGGCGCTGAAGGAAAAATCCGGATCGCTGTACCAGCAGTATCGGGCCTTCAGTACCGAAAACGGTGAATACGTGCGCAGCACGACGGATTTTTATTCCGCGCTGGAAGGCGCAGGCTTTGAACGGAAGCGCCTGAAGGAAGGCCGGATGGTTTTGGGGCTGAAGCTGAAAGCCGGACAGGATTTCGCATAAGGACACGGCAGTGGTGACGGTCGATGACGGGCAAATCAGAAACTTTTTTCAGAATGACTGTGGTTGGTGTCAGTCGATGACGGTCATATCTAAAAAAGTCTCTATAGGGAATTTTCAGAAAAAATCTTATATAGGGGGTTTTTGAAAATGACCAGCATCGACCGTCACCCTGGCCCGGAAAGGTACGATTTGATGAGAGAAAAGACTGTGGAACAGAAACTGGTGAAGGCCGTGAAAAACCGGGGCGGCATCTGTCCAAAACTGGTGTGTCCAGGATTTGATGGAATGCCCGACCGCCTGGTCTTATTGCCTGATGGGAAGGTTGGCTTTGTGGAGGTAAAGGCTCCCGGCGAGAAACCCAGACCGCTGCAGGTATCCCGGCACAATCTCCTGAGGAGCCTGGGCCTTCAGGTCTTCACCCTGGACGATATAACCGCCATCCCGCGCATGCTGGATGAGATCGGAGGCAAGCATGACAATCCTTCTAACGGATAAAAAGGTCGCAACGATTCTGGAGCCTCGGCACATGCTGGAACTGGTCGACGAGTACATGGGCACAGACGCCCGCATGTGGTTTGAGGACTATCTCGCCGGGGCTGACAGCCAGACTGCGGATGTGACCGCAATGGAAACCTGGTACGAAAAGCGGATCGAGCATTACCAACAGGTGATTCGGGAGCTCCGCACACATGCGGATAAGCTGGCCGGGCTGATCCGGGAAAAGGAACTGAACCGGACGGCCATCTCCCATGAAGCCGGACAGATCGGTGTGATTACGGGGAGGGAGCTGCGATGAAGTATGTGCCCCATGAGTATCAGCGGTTCGCCACAGATTTCATCGTGACACACCCGACCGCCGCCATCTTCCTGGACATGGGCATGGGCAAGAGCTCCATTACCCTGACGGCGATTGAGCGGCTGATGTATCAGGAATTTGAGGTCAGGAAGGTGCTGATCATCGCACCCCTGCGGGTGGCGAAAAACACCTGGCCTGCCGAGATCCAGAAGTGGGATCACCTGAACGGCCTGACCTGGTCTGTGATCATCGGGACACAGCAGAAACGCATGGCGGCGCTGCGCAGAGAGGCTGACATCTACCTGATCAATCGCGAAAACACACAATGGCTGATCGAGAAAAGCGGGATGCCCTTTGACTACGACATGGTGGTGATCGATGAACTGTCTTCCTTCAAAAGCTGGCAGTCCAAACGATTCAGAAGCCTGATGAAGGTTCGCCCATTTGTCCGCCGCATCGTCGGCTTGACGGGCACACCCAGCGGCAACGGTCTCATGGATCTGTTTGCGGAATTCCGTGTGCTGGATATGGGCCAGCGGCTGGGCCGCTTCATCGGGCAGTACCGGAATGCGTTTTTCAAGCCCGACAGGATGAACGGCCCCATCGTGTACAGCTATAAACCGCTGCCCGGCGCGGAGGAAGAGATCTACCGCCGGATCGGAGACATCACGATCAGCATGAAAGCCTGCGGGCACCTGAAGATGCCGGAACTGATCTCCACGACCTATGAGGTGGAAATGTCTCCCGATGAACAGGAACAGTATGACGCCATGAAGCAGGAACTGGTGCTCTCCTTGCCGGATGGCGAGGTGACCGCAGCCAATGCCGCAGTGCTGACAGGCAAGCTGCTGCAGATGTCCAACGGCGCGATCTATACGGATGAGGGAAACACTATCCAGATTCACGACCGGAAGCTGGATGCCCTGGAAGACATCATCGAAGGCATGAACGGCAGGCCCCTGCTGCTGGCCTACTGGTTCAAGCATGATCTGCAGCGGATTACGGAGCGTTTGACACAGATCGGTGTGCCCTTTGAACGACTGGATTCGGAAGCATCCATCAGGCGGTGGAACGAGGGAAAGATACAGGTTGGTCTGGCACACCCTGCCTCCACCGGGCACGGGCTGAACCTGCAGGAAGGCGGCAATACCATCTGCTGGTTTTCGCCGATTTGGTCGCTGGAACTGTACCAGCAAATGAACGCCCGGCTTTACCGGCAGGGCCAGAAAGCCGAAACCGTGGTGATCACCCACATCGTGACGAAGGGCACCGTTGATTCCAGAGTGTTAAAGGCGCTCGCAGAAAAGGACAGGATTCAGGAAGCCCTAATCGACGCGGTGAAGGCGGAGGTGAAGCGCAGTGGAGGCTGAGAAGGCAATCATCCGTGACATGTGGCTGTATTTGAAAGCGCACCATGATCCTCCTTCCATAGGCAGCGATGCCTGCCTTGCTTTCTGGGAGAAGGCCGCAAAGGATATCGGCGAACTGGTTGGCGGCAAGTGGAGCAATCACCCGCTGGCAATGGAACTGAGAATGGCCCTGTACAGCTATTTGGAGAAGAAGTGCAAGGACAAAAGCGCGGAGGTGGCAATGTGACCGGTTATCAGGCGCTGGCAAACGCCATCATAGAACAAGCGGTGAAAGATTACCGGGCCGCGCTGAAAGTCCTGCGGCGACACTCGGATTCCAAAGCGGCAATGGCAACGGCCATGGAGGTGGAGCGATTCTTCCACTCCTCCTGGTACGCCGTTTTGACAAACATCGACCCGGATTACCTGATTGAAAAACTGAGGAAGGAGGCGGTGAAATGACCGCAAAAGAATATCTGAGCCAGGCCTACTGGCTCGACCGCAGAATCAACAGCAAGCTGGAACAGCTGTCCTCCCTGAATGATATGGCGACCAGGAGCACATCAGTCATGAGCGACGACGTGGTGAGCCGCACCAGGAATGTGCATGCGATGGAGGACGTGATCGTCAAGATCGTAGACATGAAGGCCGAGGTAAACGCGGAGATCGACCGGCTGGTGGATCTGAAAAGGGACATCATGGAAGTGGTCAAGGCTGTGGACGATCCGGAGCTTCAGACCCTGCTTGAACTGCGGTACCTGTGCTTCAAGGACTGGCCGGACATCGCCTGCGAGATGCACTGCTCCGAAAGCAATGTGTACAAGGTGCATTCCAGAGCGCTACAGGCTGTGCGGGTGCCGAAATTGGATAGCAAATTACAGTGAATTCCACTGTTTTCCAGTAGGTCCCTTATGATATGATATACTCAGCAGAACAGGATCGAGAGAGCCTCGCTGGGACACACCCGGCGGGGCTTTTCCCGTATCCGGACAAGGAGTTGAAGCGCATGCTTTTCACCAGCGAGCAGGTGTCCGCCGGGCACCCCGACAAGATTTGCGACCAGATCAGCGACGCCATCGTAACTGACTGCCTGAAGCACGACCGCAACAGCCGTGTGGCGGTTGAGGCCATGATCAAGGACGATCATGCGTATGTGGCCGGAGAGATCACTTCCAAACATGAACCGAACATCAAATACCTGGTGCGAGATGTGCTTCTCAGCGCCCAACCAGATCTGTACGATACCGTTCAGGTGGAGGCACAGATTTCAAAGCAATCCGGGGACATTGCCCTGGGTGTAGACAAGAAGGGCGCTGGCGATCAGGGCATGATGTTCGGCTATGCAACGAAGGAAACCGGGAAAATGCTCCCTCTGCCCTTCGTGCTGGCGACGGAAGCCATCGACAGCCTGCAGACCAGACGGCATTCGGCCCTGCTGCCTGATGCAAAAGCACAGGTGACATACGATTACCGTCGCCGCCGCATCGACACCTTCCTGATCAGCACACAGCATAAAGAAGATGTGGAACCGGATGATGTGCTTCACCTCTGCAAGCGGATCATGGAAAACGTCGCGGATGCACATCACCTGAATAAGGATTTTCGTGTGCTGGTGAATCCCACCGGGCGATTTGTAACCGGAGGCAGCTTTGCCGACACAGGCGTCACGGGACGGAAGATCATGTGCGACACCTATGGCGGTGCCTGCAGGCACGGCGGCGGCGCTTTCTCCGGGAAAGACCCGACGAAGGTTGACCGGAGCGGCGCGTACATGGCCCGAAAGATTGCCAAGGATATCCTGCGGCACGGTTTTGCCCGGCGCTGCGAGGTACAGCTTGCCTATGCCATCGGCATTGAGGAGCCGGTTAGCGTGTACGTGAACACATTCCACACGGGCAAGGTGCCCGCCGCGTATCTGGTCAGCTGGATTCGAAAGCACTACGACCTGACGCCTGCCGGAATCATTTCTTCCCTGGGCCTGCGGGATGTGAATTACAACAACACAGCGACCCTGGGGCACTTCTGGCACCAGTGGATGCCGTGGGAAGAATGATTATTTGCATTGTGTGCCCACAGCCCGTTGACTTTACAGGCATTCAGAGTGAGTAATGGCATGCAAAAAACGCAAAGGAGGTTTTTCTCATGACCATTACGACGAACACGACCGACCGCAAGGCGCTGGCCAAGGCCATCGCCGAGGAACTGGGCACGACTGCCCGCTATCTGGGCCTGCCTTCCTACGGCTACCAGATCGGCGACTTCACCGTTGATCACGACGGAAATATCATCGGAGAGGATTTCGGAGCCCTGCAGGATTTTCTGCGGAGGAACGGATACGTCAACGACGAGCCCGCCGCCGATCAGGAAGCCGTCACCGAAGCACAGCCGGACGAGGAAGTGCATGCCGATTCAGAAGCGGAGCCCATCACCCAGATGGACATTTCGATTCCGGCGCACGACGTAACGGTGACACAGCTGAAGAACCTGATCTTCATGCTTCACAGTCGCCAGACCCTGATCAACCGCATGACCGAAAGCAACTGCCTGAACATTCCCGACATCCTGATCGACAGGTTGCAGGAAAGCACACCGGAAACCCTGGAGGATCTCACCAGCCTGCTGGACGATTTCAGCGCGGTGGCCGAACTGACCGGATTTGATTTCCAGGACGGCAAGGTCAGCATGACCTTCCCCTTCGACGAGGCACAGCCCACCAGGTGGACAACCTACGCCAACCTGCTGAACCGGATTTTCGACGCGGCGATGAAAGCCACGCGGGTGTTCCCGGAGCGGGTGGAACCGGACGACCAGAACGAGAAGTACCTCGCGCACGTCTGGCTCCAGCGGCTGGGATACCACGGCGCGGATTTCAAAGCCGAACGGAAAATCCTGCTGGGCCACCTGAAAGGCTACTGTGCCTTCGGGAGCGGCGACAAGATGCAGGCCCACAAGGAAAAGTACACCGCCCTCCGTCGGGAGCGCAGGCTGGCCGAACAGGAAGCGGCAGTGCTGGAGGTCATGGTTGAGGAGGCGAACACCAATGAGTAAGAACATTCAGGAAGCCCTGCTGGATTTGAAAGCCCGGCAGGAAGCCGGTGAAAAGATGCCCTGCCCGCGATGCGGACGGGACACCATGAAGTCGGATCTGCACACCAACGCCCTGAGCCGACATGCCGACGGCATCTACGTGTGCGACGACTGCGGCACAGCGGAAGCGATGCTGGACTTCATGCGGAACCCGCTCCCGCTGGAGTGCTGGGCACAGTTCAGAGAGGGTGAAGCCACAGCGGATTTCAAAGCGGTGCCCGGCGAGGAAGCGCTGAAAACCATCAAGGCAGAGCATGTGCCGCGCCTGATCCGGATCTTCCAGCAGTGGAAGGAGGGCACAGATTTCAAAGCCCTGCGGATCACGGCGATGAAGGAATGTCCCGGCTTGACACAGATCTGGGACGAGCCTTTCCAGGCGCTGTACACGGTGGCCGACGGTGAGATCGTGATCCGGTTCCGGCAGAACAACGATGCGGTGGAGGTCGCCGCAGACCACCTGACCAAAGCAAAGTAAGCCCCTGCGGATTTGAAAGCGGTTCAGCCAAGCGCTGGCCGCTTTTCCTTTTGCCCGCGTCGCCGCCACGTTGGCCCCTGTCGCGGGCTTGGGGGCGAGGGCCAAGGAAGAACCCGACCGGGCAAAACGGCGCGAACGTGAGCCAAACACGGCGCGGATTTGAAAGCCGCCCAGAGACGATGAAAGCCGCCTTCCGGATTGGAAAGCGGCTGTATTCGTGTGTCCCTGCGGCAGGTGTTGTCTTACCAGTGTGTGCCCCGCTGCAGGCTTCTCTCAAGCGCGGGCTTCAGGATGGTGCTGATTTGAGAGCGCAGGCCGAGCTTCCGGTAGGCGTCCTCGATGCCCTTGTAGTAGGCGCTGTGGGGCGGCGACTGGCGAATCATCTTCATGATGTAAATCATGCCTTCGATTTGAGAGCCGTCCGACATGTGGACAGGCCAGCGCTCCTTGATGTAATAGCTGGGGTATCCTTCGTAGCGGTCAAGGCTCCGTTCGTCGCGGTCGTTGATTTCCCAGACGGCGACGGGTACCCGGTTGCGCTGGTCGCCTGTCTTTTCGACGGTGGCGTGGAGGTAGAACTCCAGCCGGGCCCCGGCGATGTACCCGGTGCCGATGAGACTGGCGTCCGGACAGCGGAACGCCATCTGTTCCTGAACCATGTTGCTTCCGTAAGCGATGTACTTCATTTTCTGTGTCCTCCTTGATTTCAAAGCTCCCGCGCCGGGCAGGTTCAGTTTCCCTCTGCAGCCCGGCGAAGTCAATACGTTTGTGTGCCTGCAGCCGAACTTAATTCAAAAGCTGTGCCCGCAGGCGAAGGGTCAGGCTGCTGATTTCCCGGTGTGTCATGCCGATGATTTCGAGGTCGTTCCTGCCGTTGATGGTCGCCATCAGGATTTCGAAGAGTTCCGTCTTGAAATCCGGCGCGTGGTTTTCCGGGTCTTCTTCCCGGAACTGTGCCCAATCGCGGCGCAGGTCTTGCAGGGCGTAAACCCTGTCGTCGTTCAGGTCGATGAACTGCATGGTGTGTACCTCCTTCGTGATTTGGGAGCCTGTGGCTCCGGGTGAAGGTTCCCGATTCAGGAGCCCTCAACCGGAACCGCCGGAGCGGTTGCCGTGTGCGTCAGCGGATGGTGTACCGCTTGCCCTTCGCCGTGATTTCGAAGCGGCGCTTGCCGTCCTCGTTCCAGACCCGTTCCATCTTTTCGATGTCTTCCAGCCTACAGGTTTTCATCTTCGGCTGTTTCCGGAGCCAGCGCAGGGCCGTCGATTTGAAAGCGTCGCCCAGCGCTTCCCGGCAGACGGTGTGGCTGGCGCGGTAGCGCTCCATCTGGATGCGCCCAATGCTCGCGGATTCGTCAAGATTGATGTACCAGCCCTCGCCGCGACCGTTGACCTCGGCCCACTTGATTTGGAAGCTGGGCTCCAGTCGGATGTTCCAGATGGTGCCGTCCCAGCGGTCGCCGACCCAAGTGTCTGCCGCCGCCCGCCCGATGGTCAGGGTAATCACGTCGCCGTGGAAGCCGTCGCTGATGTGGCTCCAGCAAAGCCCGCGTTCAAGGAGAACCCGGATGATTTCAGAGCCGTTGGTGAGGTCGATGTGGGCGATTTCGCCCTGCGAACCGTTCATGGTGTCCGGGAAAATGGTGTACCCCTGATTCAGGAGCTCGGTGACCTTCTGGGTGTACGCGTTGCGGATATCCTGCTTTTTCATGGTGTGTTCCTTTCCGGGCTCTCGGCCCTGTCGATTTGAAAGCTGTGGCTGGCGCGGGCTTACTTGGCCTCGCGGATTTCGAAGTAGGTGGTGCCGTGTGTCCAAGGGTTGCTCCGCTCCTCGATTTCGAAGCGGCGCTTCATGGCCTGAGCCTGCTCGAGGGTCTTGGTGCCGCCGACCAGACAGCCGTTGCTGTTGTAGATGTGCCAGCGGACGCCGATGTACTTTCCGTACGCGATGGCCTGTTCACGGTTCATCATGGGGTGTACCTCCTTGGGCTGTGTGCCCTGCTTGATTTGGAAGCTCGGGGGCCGACCTTCGGCTGTGGCTTCCCGCGACCGGGCGATTGCTGTGCCCGGTTTCGGCCCGGTGCCGCCGGGCCATCTTCAGGCGGGTCGGTTTCAAAGCTGTGGCCTCCTTGGTGTGCGCCGCCGGGTTCAGGAGGCCCGGCGGGTGGTCTCGGCACCGTTCCTCCAAGCCGCGTTGCCGGGCATGTGCTTCAGGAGGTGTGTGCGGGCGGTCTTGAACTCCTCGCCGTTCATGCCCAGCCGGAGGAGCCAGCACCGGAAGGTGTAGGCCGGGTTGGTGGGAAATCGCGAGGCAAAGCTGGATGTAGGCCTTGACCTCTCCGGCGTGAAGTGTGCTGTTGAAGGCCCGGAACTCGATGGTGCCCTTCTGGAAAACGCTGTGCAGGTTGAGCAGGTGGTAGCGGGAGGGGTCGTAGTGCTGGTGTGCGTGGTAGGCCCAGTCGCGATCGTCGTACCAAATCCGGGCGAAGTCCTCGGAGGTCGCGGGCTTCCGGCGGTTCAGGGTCGCGAGGAAGTCCGGGTCGACGGGCTGGCACCAGCGGCTCCGGCGCTCCGGGCTGATTTGGAGGGCTTGGGTCAGGAGGTCTTCCTTGGCGTTGACCAAGTTGACCAAGTTCCGCAGGGTTTTGGGGGTGTGCTCCCCAAGGCCGACGTGTACGTGGATGCCGCAGGAGGGGTCGGCGTGTGCCCCAGCCGCCCGGAGGGCCCGGACGCAGGCCTGCACCGTTTCGATGTCTTCCCAGCGGCAAATCGGGCTGACGAACTCTGTGCCTTGGTCGCGCGGCCCGGCGATGCTCGCGTCGCTGACCAGCTTCCACCGCCGCCCGTCCGGCGCGGTGACCTCCCAAGCGTCGTAGGCACCGCCCGTGTGCCGGAAGGTCGCTCCTTCGCCGAGGGTTTCCGCGACCACCTGCGCGGCCCGCTGGCGGGTGATGTGGTTCATCTCGATCTCGATGCCGAAGGTCTGGGTTTTCATGGGGGTCTCCTTTCTCCCGGCGGCGGCTTT
>OHHU01000345.1_pt1 | contig 29701 bp, 23 predicted proteins | sample 1568151 | NCBI WGS metagenome assembly OHHU01 (sample SAMEA3879572, study PRJEB24766) | human gut metagenome | biome: human-associated habitat; feature: feces | place: USA | collected 1985/1987 | reverse complement strand
GGTTTTCTTCGTAACAGAGCCTGCAGGCAAAGCAGAAATCTGCTGCTCCAGCTCCGCCGCCCGGGTTTGCATCTCAGATAAGTCCATAGTGCACCTCCTGTGAGATACTATTCTATGCAGAATTATACCCCATTATACCCTCAAAATCAAGGGCATAATGGGGTATAATCGATATTGAAGCCAACTGCACGAAAGAATATAACATCTCACGCTGGGATTGCAAATAAGATATTTCTAGCTCCTGAAGCCAAGAAACTTCTTCCTCATTCTCCTGAAACGCCTGAATGGTGGGCTTTTGCTTTAAATTCCTTCAACGCAGAAAACGAGTAATTCTTCCAAAGAACGAGGCATCCACCATAGCACACGCCAAAGTGCTCGCAAGTGGTACACTCATCAGATGGCAACCTGCGGATCTCGTCCATCGTTTTGCTGTAGTTAGCACTTTCGGTTAATGACAGAAAGCCTTGATAAGGCGAAAAATCTATACCAAACTTTTCCAACCGCTGATAAATGTACATGTCACATGGAAGCAATTCCATCTTCGTATTGAATGTCACGGCATTTTTCAGGTGAATCTGGCAGGGCGTTGCCAGCCTGCCTTTTAGAAGACAATTCTTTCGCTACTATATAATACCAACGAAGAAAAAATGTAAAATATGCCGTTGCCTCAACCCTGTCTGTCCGTTTAGGGGATAAGTCCATGGCGACTTGTTTCCGCGAACGCCTTATGCACTCGACCCGGAATGTCAAATGATATCGTTATGTCAGTTTGTTAGTCCGCTGTCCAGCGAGCTTCAAAATCTTCCTTGTTCATTGCCAGACCTTCATTAAGTCGGGCAAGAACTTTTTTACCATCAGGAATCATCTTTAAAGACGCTACCATCTGTTTTACTGCTGCTCGAATATCCTTTAAAGAAGCTTTTGATTTAATCCAGTTCTGAGGGACAAAGAGTTTTCCAGTATCAGCAGCTACGGTATCCTGTGCAGTTTCCATTGCCATATTTAGGCAGTTTCCAGCCATTTCAACAATATAATCCAGCAGTCCACTCTCTGTCATTTTTCTCAATGCCACGGATGGACTTGGTACCGAATCATTCATCTTATTGATCTCACAAAGGATGACCGATATAGCGAATAACTGATGATAGGGGGCATAAGCTTTCATTGCAAGCAACGTCTCGTTTAGCCCCATAGGGTTCTCTTTGCCCCATTTCTCATAGACAGCTGCAAACATGACATTTAGAGCCTGCACGTTTTCTGGTGCATAATCTCTGTGGAACAGCTGATCAAAGTACTTGTCGAATATTTTGGTTTCGCTGTAAGAGATTGTAGGCCGCTGAGAATGCCAAGCAATCAGTTGCTTGCCAAGATCAGTTAGATTCACGACATGAGCGGTATTGTATTTAACTGTATCGACACGTTCCCCGCGTTTCGTGACAAAGTAGCCGTCCGGAAAATATTGCTCATATGCTCTTTTCATCGCCAAGACGGCCTTGTCATTACTGCGTAAATCCCTGGCTTTAACAGCACTCTGACTATTTGTCGAAGTGCTTATCCTGTCAGCTCTGTCTTGGTCTTCAATTTCATAAAACCTGAACAGAATATATGCATCCGTTGCTTTCTTGGCTGCCTCGCTTGAACTGAATATTGTGCTTAGTGACTGGCATCCGTTTACTACGTTCAGTTCTTTGACAGAAAGCATACCATCATGAATAGACATTTGAGAGCAGATCGCTGTGATTCCGTTATGCAGGAAGAAGAAATCTTCTGCATCCGTTTTTATCGTTTTTGCAATACCTTTATTGACCTTATTGCTGTTGCCAAGCGACTGGCGGACATTCTTTCGGAAAAGGCTACCGTCTTTGATCCCAGGAATCTTAATACAGTCTCTGAGAGGCAAAGCAACGATGACTGCTTTCGTACCTCCAATCATCAGCTCCATGTATTTTCCACTTTCAAGCTTGAATTCATGGTTAATGTACGGCCTGTTTTTATGTAGCGCCTCTTCATACTTGAACTTCATTGTCTCATTATCTACCACGACCAGATTGGCAGATAGGGATTCATTTTCAGACAATTCCTTCTGAAAGGCAGCAAGGTCGTTTTGGGCCGATTCGGTCAGCGTTGAAGTGGTAATCAGCTCGAAGCACACTTCGTAATCGTCTTCCAGCGCAGATGCCATCTCGTTAATCTTTACTTGGAGCTTGTGATTGGCACCATCCTGAAGGTGCTCCAGATCCTTGATTTGCACCCACGAAGACAATACTTCACGCAGCGGTTCAGCATCGACTGTATCGCCGCTATAGAATTTACCTTGAATAATGTAGATGGTGCTGGATTGGTTATCAATATAGATGGCATCAATCTGTTTGTCTCCTGCACCATCTGTAATGCAGTCTTTCGTTTCATAGGTATCGAGGTTATGGATATTCCTTAAATACCACGCAACGAAACGTTGTCCATCATTTGGATAATTCGTTAAATAGTATTCATTCGATATATCAGCTTTGATTTTTTCGTACATACCATCACCTCACTGTGCAATGAAACCATCTGTATCAAAAATATGATCCAGTTCGTCATTGCTCATGGCGTGGGAAACCTTATCCCTGACCGCACTTTTAGACATATCTAAACGCTTGAATCGTTTGTTTCCAGCGGAATCCTTGCCCATCCGGATCAACTGGATTCTACCCACACCAGGATTTTGTCTCGCATATTCGGCAAACCCTTTTGCTTTTCCGAGGTTATCTTTAAATTCCGGATTATGTGGTTCCAGAATATCAATAACGTACCCCAGTACCTTATCGGTTCTCACAATAATGAAATCCGGATAGGTAGGCTTTGTTTCCCCGTCAATCTCATACGGGATGCAAAGGGCCCAAGCACCTCTGGATGGATTGCGAATCCAGCAGACAAAATCATCCCGCCTCTGCTCCTCTGCAATAACGCCAGCTTCCCACTCATTGAGCTTCAGTTTTGCCACACCTGTAATTTCGCTTACAAACAGGTGATCTCTATATTCTGTTCCGCCACTTTCATGGGGAATCTGAATCGTCTCTGGCAGGCGGAAATTATGCTTACTAACGACATCACCATCGGAGACGATGCTGTCGTATTGTCTGCGAATTTTCTCGGAATCAATGGTTGCAATGTACCTTCTATAATCGTCATTCATGCTGTGGAAACGGTTCTCCGCGTAATTGTGCAGTTTGTTCATACACTCATCATCAGCAACGAACAATATGACATCTACCTTGAACCCATTGGGGTCATTGACATCCATATATTTATTGCCATAGACCATACCAATCCCTTCATTGCCAAGCCTTACATCAGCAATGCGGAATTGCCGGTCGATGTCGGTATCTGTAGTGGTAAACAGATCATGGACAGAATAGCTGTCAACCGTCTCACCAAAAGCATCGAAAATCTGCGTTGCCAGTTTGAACTGCTTTACCTGCAGGACCAGGCTATCGTACTTATCCTGCGCCTTAAGCTCTTGCACATAATCGCGAATCATTTCAGCGATCTCTGTCTGAACTTCACGAATAGCCGTTCTGTGTAGCCCGGACATGGTGAGCAGATGCGCCATGCGATACAATGATTTCAGGTAATCGTTAATTCGCAACGCGCGAACATTATAGGAAAGCAAGCCTGCGTCGTTGATAAACTTCATGACAGCTTCCCGATCAAAAAGGTCGTCAGGTGCTTTCTCCTGGGTCGATGCATCTACGGATGTCACTCCCACCCCTGTATTATCCTCTGGAGCTTCTGCATTTTCAGTAGATGCGTGGTGCGCTTCTGTATGCTGAGCATCAACAGTCTGTGAAGTTTTCTCCTGGGAAGATGTCTGTTGATTCTGATCCGGATTATCTGTTATATTCGATGGACTCTGCTGAGAAAGGATTCCTGTGGCCCCAAAACCGCCAACAGTATTCTGGGGCGTATTGCTGGATTCTGCAGCTTCGGAATTCGCGCCTTGATTGAGGAAAGCATCCATGGTCAGCTGTCCCTGAACAGGTGTGGGGCCGCTTTTCTTCTTGGGTTTGACCGTCAATGTCTCAAACTTTCTGCCAGACGTAGTTTCCCCATAGATGTCGGTTGGAATTTCACCGCCCTCACTACTTTGGAGCGCCTCCACAACATCCTTGACGGTATCTTCATTGAAGTACGGCAAAAAGAGATGGACATCGTTCAAAACATCATCCACCTGAATGTGCATCTGCATCGGGGTCCGCACCATGCGCCCAAGAAGCTGTGCAATATAGGTCGCATCGCTGGCATGCTTAAAGGACATCATCGTTTCCGCACGGGGACAGTCCCAACCTGTAGACAGATTTTCTTTAAAGAACACGATTCGAATATTTCTATCATCGGCGATACGCGAAGGCTCTTCATAGCGAACATCGAGGCCGTTCACTTGAATGGCAGAGGTGGTCTGGCCAAAAGTATGTACTACCTGACCGGGCTCGAATTTGAAGCCGGTTCGTTCCTCAATTTTTCTAAGGCAATCATCCAAATCGGTGTCAGTCAGTTTACTTCCGCTACCATTCAGGACCTGGACAATCATGATTGGGTTGACATAGGCATAGTGCTGCTCAAAGCAGTATTGCGTCCAGTGCTCCCACTTCTGTTTCCAGTCATCAGCGGCTGCCTGGAGAATCGCCATATCATTGTTTACGGAGTCTTCCTCCGGATAGGTGATGACAATTCTGTCTTTCAAAAGGCCAGATGCCCGCACTTCATCCGCTGTAACGACGGCTTTGTGAATTGTGGAAGACGTACCTTCAACCAGCGCATTAAAACGCTGTGTCGTAGCCGACATACCAATGACAACTGGCATAGAAGGAATCTTGTCTGTATCGCTGCCTTTGATAAATTTCTGCATGATGGTCGTAGCCTTACTGGCATCGCGTCCCTGCATGCCACGATGGGCTTCATCAATGATGAAATAGAGCCGATCACTCTTATCACGCACGGTATTCGCCAAAGTCTGCCAAATAGTATAAGTACGGTCGTCACCATTTTTTGTCAGCCTTGAGGATGCTGAGAGCTTCTGTGTATTCAGGAAATAGATGTGACCATCCTCAAAGGTTTCTTTATCGAAGGAATCCTCGCTGACCGTAACGCACTGGCTCAGGCGAATTTTATCAGCCTTCGAATCAATCTTCAGCTTAGATTGTTCATTCAGCTGCGGAGAATCCGACAGCCAAACAATAATGGCATTCGGCTGTTCCGCATAGTTTTCGTCGCCAAAGAAAATGCTTTCAATCAGAGAGGCCATGATGATGGTCTTGCCTGCACCGGTAGGCGCAGTAAAAGAGACCACCTGCGGGGCATGTGTCCTGTGGTAGCTGCCCATAGCCTCTGCTGTTTTCATGCGGATATCAGCGAGGGCCCTTTTCTGAAATGGAAATAATTCAACCTTCATTCCGGTTACCTCCCTGTATTGATGCGGAAATTATCCAGATAGTCGCGATAGAGCTGGTAGCAGTCTTTGCCTTCATAGGCCCGGATCATCTCACGGTATGCCGCCTCAGAATCTGTAACAATAAATACGGTCTGGATTTCCGGATGCTGAGCGAGCTGTTGTTCAAATTCCGGGTAGAAGATTTCGTCAATCAACACTGCGATTTTGTTTTTCGGAAGGACGAGCATATCGGGCAATTTTTCACTCTCCAGAACCGGGCACTTGCCAATAGCACCGCCCTTCATCCACAGGATGGGCAAAAGTTCTTTGAACTGCCTGCCGAGGGCAATAGACGTTTTGTCAAGGAAGCTCAGCTTGAAGAATACCGTATTGGCCTTAAATCCATCTGCCATCTGAAGTTCACTCAGTTCCGGATACATTTGCCTCTTTCCTTTTCGATATATCGTCGTTTTCATTGGTTTTCCGGTCGCGTTGGATACAGCAGTTACGCTGTCATCAATTTCATAGCAATCACTCTCAAAGCCATAATTACCAGCCAAAGCATTACCATGAACATCACGTCCAGTTATACTACTGACTGTTCTCGGCCAAGTTACGTGGCGTGCAATTCCAAGATTGTTCCAAGCTTCATCGCCGGGCTTTATGCCCTGCTTGTCAAGAGTCTTCGCTTCATCTGCGGATACTTCATTATTGGTAACCAAGATACACCGGCGATGTCCATTATCAACTGCATTGAGCAAATTCAAGGCATGCAGAGTCGTTCCAGAACCAGCGAAGAAATCAACAATTAGGGCATTGGGTTTGTTCGCTACAAAAAAGCGAATCGTATCATGAACAGCATAAACGGACTTGGGAAAAGTAAATCTACTTGACCCAAACATCGATTTGAGGAGATTTGTTCCTCCAGTACTTGCATCATGCGATCCAATTCTCCACTGCGTACCTGTCACCAAGGAACGTACTTCTGTATCAGATATTATGGAACCATCTTCACGATATCCAGCAATCTGGTATGTCCCCGCTTTTACCTTTGCAATTTCTCCTTTTTTCAAATAGTAGATGGGTACGCTATTTCCTTTTTTCCGCCCAAGCATTACGTATCCCTGTTTGATGAGCTCACGTAAGTTGATATTCGAAATCTGCCAGTTCCCTTCTTCTCCTCCTCTTCTTAAAGGCCAGACAGCAAATGTTCCTTCAGGTGCAGATACATCTTCACGATTATTTCCATAATAAGGCTCGCCTACAGAGTGAATTTTTTTACCATCGTTGTGCACAAAGATAGGATAAAATTGGTTGATACTGTCTTTCCGTAGATAATTCGACCCCGACCTAATTAGCATCGACCAACGCAAATGTGTTACACGTGTGTCGTTTTCCTTCACATTTACACGCCATTCATCACCTAACGGAAGACGATTTACTGAAGATGCACCAAATTGAACAACAAAGATGTATTCATCAACCCGTGCAAAACCATTGTCTCGTGCGACGCCCCGGGAATTGGTTAATGTTGATATCATTTGTATTCTTCCATCCGGAAACATTTCTTCAAGCAAGCAGCCTAAATGCAGATACTCTTTCTCGTCAATGGTTACAATGAGTACTGAATCGTCCGGATTCAGTAACTTCTTGGCCAGCTTTAAACGTTTTTCCATCATGGACAACCATTTGCTATGGCGATAAGCGTCAGAGCTGTCCACATAATCGTTATTATATTTCCAATCCTTGGCTCCCGTGTTATAGGGAGGGTCGATGTAAATGCAGTCCACCTTTTCTGCATACAGATACTCCAGCAGCTGGAGAGCATGGTAGTTATCGGCTTCGATGAGGGTATGCCAAAGATCGCTGTCCGGTGCGTTCTCCACAAAGTCCAGCGGCTTTAGTGTGGGATAAATCGGCTCCCCAAATTCCGCCACAGCAACGATATCGCTCATTTGGAACGTTTTCTGCTCATGTGTCTCTCTGCGATCACACAGCACAGTATCCCCATCAATTTTCAGAACGGTATAAATGTCACTGACATAACCGGTTTTCAATGTAACCTTGCCCCCGACACGGACAGGCACATCGTAAAGTGGTGTACATTCCGGCAGATGTTCTTCAAAAACCAAGCCAAACTTCTTCTGTTTTACGAGTTTATCCGTCTCCTGCATGATCCGCTCACGAAGTACCGGATCGTCAATTTGCTGGATCAAGTCCTGCAAAAGTGCCATGGCTTTTACCTCATCCTTCTGTAATGGTTTTTTCTTTTATGTGATATTGGATGCCGTGCTGCTCGCAAAATTCAGTGACCTGGGCAGCCAGTCTGTTATAAAATGCCTTATGCTGCTTGTAGGCGTTCATTTCTTTGCAGTAATTGGTCCTGCCAAAGATAATCTTGTCCACGAAGTTCACTGCATCCAAAATATTTTGTAAATCCTGTTCAATCAGGTTTGGGGTTGGATATGGCTCGATGCTGACCCAAGTTCTGCATCCGGCATCATGCAACGCTCTCAATGCGGCCAGACGGTCAGCATAAGGCGATGCACCCGGCTCCATTTTCTCACGGTAGCTTTCGTCCAAGGAAATCAATGTAATTCCATGCTCGTTTTCTGGAGAAAGCTGCGCCAGTTCCAACGGCAAAATACCCTTTGTGAGTGTTGTGCATCGAATTCCAGCATTATTCAGTTTCCGGATGGCAGCAATACTCATTGCACCTACTTCCGGATATCCATTCATAAAAGGGTCCGTTGTGAAGCAAAGTTGTACAGACTGAATTTTATCACGGAGCCTTGGGATCTCTCGATCCAGCAGTTCCAACGTATTGGAAACCAGGCACGGTTCCAGCCATTCTTCATAATCCTTGATCTGACCAAAGCGTTTTTTCATCAGGAAAGCATAACAGGGGAATTTGCAGCCATGGGCACAGCCCTGAACATGATTCATCGTATAGTCACCATACTCAACACCGGTCTGGTAGAGCATGGTTTTGCGTGTAATGGTCTTCAAATCGGTTCCATCCTTATAATTATTTATTCTTCAAAATATGATCTGCAATTCTCGAGGCAAGTCGCTGTGCAGCTACACTTTCGTTGGAGATTGCAAAGCAGAACAAAAACATCGGTGAGTTCTTACTGTTCTTAAATATTCTTGGATTGTTAGATACACAGGGAAAAATCGTCTTCAGGCGGGAGATAAGGTATTCTTTTATGTGTTCTGGGCTTGCATCCTTTACGAGTCGCTCTTCATCTTCATCGCCATCAACAAGACCAAGGTCGAACAAAGAAACTTGCGGATCTTTTTTGTAAAACTCAGTTCTCCAACCGTTATCACCAAGTAACCGATCGATTGTGTTTTCCCACGATCCGTATTTACCGTTTTTAGGCAACATCCTATTGAGCGCCGAAAATGGAAACAGGTACCATACATCAATGGATTTTGTTCCGGCGACGCGTTCAAGAGTGGCCCAATCGACCTGCGTTGCGTAAGGGTCTAAGAACAGAAGCCCCCTGTTAAAGCGCCAGTCAATGTCATTGATAATCTTACCGAGTTTTTCATTTGCATCACCGCGATAGACTGTCGTGAACCTTTTCAAGTGCGGAAACTCTGTATCAATCATGTGTTCAAGCTCGGACGCTTTGCTTTCATCGCTCTCAATAAAATAGTAGTAATCAAACCGTTTCTCTGCAGACAACGCCCTCTTTGCAGACCCTGCCAGATATGCTTCACCGTCGCTGGTTTCGATTTCTCCAGTTCCGGCAAAAGCATCAATATATATCTTCTTAAATTTTTGATTTTGTAAGGCAATTAGGTATGCATCGAGGTAACTTGTAAAAATATTGAGTTTTTTAGCTGTCCAATCTCCGCCAAATTTCTGTGATGTCATCGTTTCCGCACCTCCAAACCAGGCTGCTTCGCTCTATTAGAAAGATATCACGGTTTCCTTTTTCCCAGTAAAGGGATCAACAACTTGTTCCTTGGTTGCACCATACATCTCAACAAGTTCCTGCTTTATCTGATTTCTATAGCTCGAAGGGAATATAGGATGTTCATCCAGCAATGCCCACACTTCTTCAATGTGGACCCCCTTCCTGCCAGAGAATGATTTCTGAAGATACTTAGTAATGTCATGGACGGTAAAACAGGATTCATCTGTGGACGTTGTAACAACGGAACCCACATTCGGATCGAGATTTAGTACGAGCTGCCCATCTTCGCCGTGAGTTTTCTTGGTTGAGGATTGATCCCCAAATACCTTCCACGCACTCTTTTTGTATAATTTAAAGCCTTCCCGATTGCTTGTGCAGTGAACGAGACTATATACCTGCGAGTTCTGGGAATTATAGAAAGGAAATGCTGATACATAATAGTTACGCGGCCCCTTCAGCGCCTCGATAATTTCTTCCACACGTTTCTCATATGCTTGTTTGTTGCTGCCATAAGGAACCAGTTCCGCAAAGGCCTCCAGATAGGTGTTCTCGTATTTTTCCTTAGTAGTCTGTCTCTTGGCGCTGGTAATTGCCCTGACAGGATCAGAGACCATGTGATTAATCATTACTTCTCCCCAGTTCCTGAAAAACGGAATGAGGGCGGCCCAGTCTATCGTAGCATCATACGGATCATACAGAAGGAAGTAATGCAGGTGTCCAGCATTATAAAGCTGTGGGCCTATTGTTCTAAGAAGGGCACCAGCATCAAGATCTGTCGTAATAATTTGGAAATTCCTCTCGTTAGCTGGAATATGTTTTCTTAGCTCCTCAACTTTTTCCTTGTTGATGTCATTCAAATACAGCTGAACCATTTTACTGGGATATTTTCTTGCCACATTCAACAGCGCATTCGCAACAAGCACAGATGTCCCATCAACCAAGTTCCCGTCATCATCGAAATAAACACCACAGTTACACATACAATCAATAAAAACGAGTGTATTGCAGTTCTCATATAGCATGAGCTTCTGTGACCAAGATTTTATGTATTCTTCGATCAGTTCAAATTTCTTTATTGTATGTGGATGAGCTGTATCTATTACCGTTTTCTTCTTTCCTCTTGCCATACGACGCCTCATTGTTTGTCAGTATTGTGATCTACAGATATTAATTCCATAATATCTCCAATATCGCATTTCAACGCTCCGCACACTTTCATTAAGACTTCCATACTTACAGTTTCATTCTTTGAAAGCTTTGTAACTGAGGCCCAGCTAATTCCTGCTAATGCCTGTAAGTCTTTTTTCTTCATGTCTTTATCGATCAGGAGTTTCCAAAGCTTTTTGTAGCTGACTTCCAATATGGCACCTCTTTTCCTTAAGGCAGATTGATCTGCTTGTTCTACAAAATTATATCACAGCCTTGTTTTTGAATCAAGAGATATTCTTCACAAACACGAGAATTCACTTTTCATATAATTGAAAATTCTGCATCAACGTGCTATACTATATTGTGATCTATACAAGCAAGTAACGACAGGCCTTCTGGTTGGACATAAGGGAGTGTGGTAGGTAGTGGGGAATTATACAAATGAGATACTATAAAGCGCTCTGACTCCCAAAAACATCTGCCACAAAAGATTCTCCATCGTGCCAATGCGCAACAGGAAGTATCAAGGGACAGCAGATCAAACAATTCTGAAACAATTGAGGCAGCCAAGAGGCTGGAGCAAAAACGGCTCGAGTTCGAGAAGCAAAATTCTATGCGCAAAATTATTACGCCGAACAAATCATGTTGGCAGATGCTACATGATATCATTCAGGCTCGAGGGCTAAGCAAACCACATTTCTGCAATCTTACCGGTCTGGATGAAGTCTATTATCGCCGGGCAGAGACAAACCCAGATACAAAGCCCAGCAAAAGAGCTATCGTTGCTGTTGCCTGCGGCCTTGATATGGACCTAGATACAACAAACAAACTGCTTCAACTGGCTGGACATGCTTTTGAGGACTCCGATGAGGATAATGCTCTGAAATTCTGTATTACAGGATTTGTCGGACAGCCCATAGATGAAGCTAACGAATTTTTGAGTTCTTACGGATATGCTCCGCTCGGTACTCAACAGCGAAAATAGAACATTTTTGTTTAGCCGTACACTCTGCTTAGGGTGTGCGGCTATTTTTTTGAATTTTTCCGACTTGGCAAGTCGGCTTTTTTATTTCATTTATGCATAGCAACCTTACTGTCGTGTCAGTACTGACAGCGATGAGCAGGCGACAAGCTATGAAGCCCAGGTGGAGCATTACACCGAGTACATTCATAAAAATCCAGAATGGGAATTCGCCGGAATATTCGCTGATGACGGTATCACCGGTACCAACACCAAAAAGCGCACCGAATTCAACCGCATGATTGACGTCTGTATGGCCGGTGAGATCGATATGATCATTACCAAGTCCATCAGTCGCTTTGCCAGAAACACGCTGGACTGCCTGAAGTACATCCGTCAGCTCAAGGAAAAGAACATTCCGGTCTAATTTGAGAAGGAATCCATCAACACAATGGATGCCAAGGGCGAGGTGCTGATTACAATTATGGCATCGCTGGCCCAGCAGGAAAGCCAGTCCCTGAGCCAGAATGTGAAGCTGGGTTTGCAGTTCCGCTACCAGAACGGACAGGTGCAGGTCAATCACAATCGGTTTCTCGGCTATACGAAGGACGCGGAAGGCCATCTGGTCATTGATCCCACCCAGGCCGAAGTGGTCAAACGCATTTACCGGGAGTATCTGGAAGGATACAGTATGGACAAGATCGCTGCCGGTCTGGAGCGGGACGGCATTCTGACAGGCGCTGGCAAAACCAAATGGCACACCAGCACCATCAACAAGATTCTCCGCAATGAGAAATACATCGGCGACGCTCTCCTGCAGAAAACCTATACCACCGATTTTTTGAACAAGACCCGGGTGAAGAACAACGGCATTGTCCCGCAGTATTATGTAGAGAACGACCATGAGGCCATCATTCCGCGAGACATTTTCATGCGGGTGCAGGAGGAACTGGTTCGGAGAAGCTCCGTAAAGCCCGGCCCGAACGGGAAGAAGCACACATATAGCTGTAACCATTGCTTTTCCCAAATGATTGTCTGCAGCGAGTGCGGTGAACAGTTCCGGCGAATCCATTGGAACAATCGCGGCTGCAAATCCATTGTATGGCGCTGCATCAGCAGGCTGGAACCGACTGGAATGGGATGCCATGCCCGGACGGTCAATGAGCAGGAACTAGAACGGGTGGTAGTTGCTGCCCTAAATGAGCTGCTCGGCGACCGGGAAGGATACCAGCGCCAGCTCCAGCAGAACGTTGCGACGGTCATTCGCGCCTCGGCCACAGCATCTGCAGATGCCATCGATGAGAAGCTGCTGGAGCTTCAGCAGGAGCTTCTTAAGAAGGCCAACAGCAAGGAAGCCTACGATGAGATTGCCGATGAGATTTTCCGGCTCCGGGAACTGAAACAGCAGACCACCGTTGATACGGTAACAAGAGACGAACAAATCAAGCGTATCACAGCACTTCAGGATTTTATCCGAAGCCAGCCTGCCGAACTGACGGAATTCGACGAAGCGCTGGTCCGGCGCTGGTTCAAGCGGATCACGGTTTATGAGGACCATTACACGGTCGAGTTGAAATCTGGCCTGAGCGTAGACATAGATGCAGAATAATTGTATGGGAACAGCAAAGCCCTCCTGACCACCATGATTGATGGCTGGGAGGGCAAAATTGTGTTGATTGTGAAATGACTCGTTTCGCGCCTAGATTTTGAAACGATTGTATTTTGCTATTTCTTGAGTCAGTTGGTCGTAATGTACTTGCACATTTTTGGGAAAACATTTCTTTTTCTCAAATTTTTTTGCAACATTTCTAGCATTCTTCAAGTGGTTTTTATCGAGATTGAGGGCAAATAAGCCTATTTCCGCAATTCCGTATATTAAAAGAGCATCATCATAATCAGAATCTTTAATAGAGAGCCGTTCGAAATTCTTTACTGCGTCATCTGCATAATGAGATGCTGGTTCAAGTGAATTACTAGATAGGAGGAACATGGCATATATCCAGAGAATTGATGGATATGTTCTTGTGTTTTTTATCTGAGCAAACGATGGGGAATTAATCATCATAAGGCAACTATCATAATTCGACTTAATTAAATGATTGTATTCATCTCCGATAATGTGATCCTGCCTCAATTCTTTTAAAATACGTGCTCGTTGATAGAATACATACGGATGGGCGCTATACATATGCTCTATATAATCGAATTCACGATTCATATTATCAATTTCATACGCAGCGTTTCCAGATGTAATATTTTTTTTGTACTCATACAAGGTAAATGCGTGACAGATTGCGAGATTTTCATTTTCCTCTGTACCACACCATTCCGATAAAACCTCAGACAGTTTTGGGTAATTCAGTTTGAATTCATCTACGCTCATTTTTTGCTCTTCGACCATGTGCATTGCCGAGAGTAGATTGGATTCCCATTTTGCTTTTGCCGCCGATGAGAGTGCCAAGCTTGTCATAATGAAGTGGTTAGCAAACTCATTTATTGAATAAGAATCTCCAGCTTTTTCAACCACAAGATATTGGGTCAGCAACTGCAAAATATCATCTATTTCATCGATGGAGCTATCCTTATGAGCCAGTGCTAAAACATCAGCAGATAGTGCCTCTGGTCGCAAAGAAAAACATATAAGAACACTTTTTATTGTTTCGCTAATTTGAGGGTAGATGCTATATAGTTCCTCTATTGTGTTTTGAAACATAAACTGACTGATAGAATTATCATCGGTGCTCTTTGGAAGCTGCTTTAATTCGTTAATAATTGCACGATATGAAGACTTTTTTGATGCCATTCTCTTTAGTGCAAGAACTAAAACTAAGGAATTACCGTATGAATACTTAGTCAATTCGTTTTTTTGTTCGTCAGTCAAATCAATAGAGATTTGGTTTTTTGTCAGGTATTCGTTAATAAAATCTAAACCAGCATCGCTTTGGAATCCGCGTAATGTTATCGTCTCATCTGCATGTTCTGGAATCCGAGTTGTAATGATAACCTGAATTGATGAAGGAAGTTCATAATTAATATAGTCGATAATTTTTGCGCGTTCTTCTCCATTAAGCGTTTCCAAATTGTCGATAATGAGAATACCTAATTTCTGCCAATTATCATCAAAACCTTCTATAGAAAGATCCTTATAGAACTTGGCAAGAAGATCTTCACAACTAAAAAATTGTTTCTTGCGATTCCGAACATATAAAGAACCAGACGTCTGATCGAATTCCATGAATTGCATTTTGGCTGAGTAGAACAGAATAAAAGCCGGACGTAATCCGTCATAACTGTCTTCCTGCATTACATTGAGCAACCGAGAGATGAACTCCGTGACAAGAGATGTTTTTCCGATACCACCATAGCCAGATACACAGACCAAATGCTTCCGGTTGCGTAGTTTTCTGGTTCCATCCCATCCGCAAATATATTTGAAGAGGCTTGACAATTCTGGCTCCCTACATACAATGACATTGGAAGGGAATGGAACACTGTCAAAATTATCGATTGCAGGTTTTTTTGACAATAATGCGGTCTCAAAAATGTCCATATCTTTTTCTAATTCAAGAGAAGAACGAAACCAAAAATACTTAGCATCAATAAATTGGCACCCTTTTCTCATGAACTGGATACTTTCTTGGGCATCTTTATCTGTAATAATGGTGGAGGCTTGATGTGATAGTGCATTACGGACTTGGTAATACTTATCGGCATGGTAAAGGTACATTTCGGGGCTACCAAAAGAGCTAATAAAAACACCGTGCAAATCTTGAAACAGATATGTCATCAGAATTGTTTGACTTAAAAAAACAACATCATGGCTAATGGTATGCTCTTTATTAAAAAAACAATTACGTGAAAAAAGTGTATTCGACCAAAAAGAAGGCCACTCCTTTGCGGATAGTATATTTGATGATGCGATTTTTCCTGACAAAATGATATGAGTTCCTTTTATTGCATCGATACGCTTTTGTATCTCATCTTTAAGTGATTGCTCGTCTGGATATTGACAAAGTAAATTATCTGCAACAAAACACCTCAAAGCAACCTCAAATGCTTTTGTAGGAGTATCTAGCATCGATTGTAACGAAGAATTTAAGTTCATAATTCATCTCTCTTTCTAAAACCATTCAACTTAAGGCTATTCCTCAAATCGCTATCGTCTAATCCGCACACTCAATTTTACAAACAGTTGGGTGCGCTGAACTGCTGTCAATCTGTGACATCTAATCCACTAACTCAGCTTTCTGCTCGTTTTCCGTTTCCGCAGATATGTTCTCTTGTACACTTCTAAATAGGAGAGTTTGGCATTTAGATGTCAGCGAATATGGCCTAAAATGCCGGAAATAAGCGGTTTTCCACACTTTATTCCTTAACCCTTGACATCAATACTACGGTCTCCACATGGCTTAAAGTTGTTCTACTACTTTAGTTATAATAATAAAATACGGCTCTATTTATATCACCTGTACGTTTTCATTCATAGCAATCAACTTACAGATTTCATCGAGCTCTATAAAAAGTACTTTTTTACCAGCCAAACGCGCGAGCATTTTAAGCGTTCCTTTTAGTCCATGGTCAAAGTATTGCGGTGCAATAACTGCAATAGCATCTACTCGTGCATCTGTCATTCCTTGTTCAACAAATTGCCTGATGATTTCCTCACCTTCCCTTGCCGTTGCAAGTAACGGTTTTTCGGCAAGCTCTTCAGTGGTTCTTTCTCTGCTTCTTCTACCAGATTTATTTTCGCTGTTCTTTTTTATAATTCCGATCATTTGATAATAGCTGTTGCCTACTTGTATCTGCCCGGATACATCGCCAAATTCTCCGCCTTTATGCGGTTGTGGACGATACGAAGGTAAGATTCCATAAAAAACTTTGGGCAAACAACTCATAGTAGCATCTTTTAGACATCGGTTTATCTTTTCAAACGAGCATGTTCCGCTGATGCACTTTTCATTCATACGCACCGCAAATGGTCTTATGTTAGGATCTGGACTCGCATTATATTGGAAACACGATACATCCGAGAAAAGTAGTTCAACTTCAGCATTTGAACCTGTCTTTTCATGTACAATATAAAGTTCGTCACCCATAATGCACATTTTGTAATCTAGGTTGTGGTCCTTATAAACATTCAAGATATTTTTGTTAATCGCATTCACTAACCTATCCTTAGGCAAAAACCACGGTTTAATTTCACATGAGCGATGCTGTTCTGCGCAGGTAACTCTTAGAGGCGCATCACAACTGCACTCTAAAACTCCCTTCCTATTATAGGTCAATGCCTCGCCGCAATGTGCGCAGTACGGCAATTCATATGATTCACATTCATTACAATAAATCCGTGGAATCTTGAAAAAAAGATCCTCCTTTTGCAAAAGCGGCTTAACACTATCAGGAATAGTGCACTGAAATTCCGTTTCTTCCCCCAAAGAGGATATTATTTGAGTTAAGAGCCAGTTAAGTTCCTCAAAATCACTCGCGTGACCGGGCCATTTGATTTCAACCCCCATCTCCCGAAAGATTTCTCCAGCCGGCCGCCCTTTCAGATTCTCAATTTCTTCGAGGATAATTTCGATTGCGGTTTTTGACCAGCTAAATAGCACGGAAGATGGTAGATGCTTATAAATGCCGAGATTTCCCTTACTGACATTATACTTTACTGTGGCGGTTGTTTCATCATTAATTTCAGCAATATAGCTGCCGGATGTGTCAAACCTTCCCGCTTGAATTCTCTCCACTTCTCGTGTTTGCTCTTCAGTAAATCCAGAGGAATTGGAGATGGCTGTTTTCTCTCCACCCGTTCCTTGTAGGACAATCCGGCTCATCGCTCGGAAGTTTGTACACCGTTCAATCGCCTTCTTAGGTGGCTTGATTTGCGTAATTGTATTTCTCAGTTTTTCCTCAATTAGACTTATTACACACGTCAACATTTTTTCGTGTTTGCTTATGCTTGCAAGATAATTTTTCTCTGTTCCTATCCGCAAGCAGCCTTGGTGCATTTCCCAGACGCTATCCGCTTTTCCTTCCTCATTAATGAAAGAATATTCTTTGCTGTAGCTATAAATCATTTCCAATCGATCCGAGCATGTTTTTAGTGAAACATACTTCAAATTGCGAAAACCTTCTACATCAATATAGTCCTCTTCAGTTTGCTCCAAAGCCTTTAGTGCAGATATATCTTCTACAGATAGAGTTTTGAAAATCCCCAAAGTGTGAAGGTAACACGATTTCCACAGGTGTAATCATCGATAACTGCTTCAATTTCAGCTTCTGTTATATCTGAAAGTAGCACTCGGCGAATAATTTCCGTTTTCTCCTTGTGTTTGATCTCTTCCACATCAATCTGCTTTTCAACAGCTAGATCATACAATGCTTGCCATGGTAAGGTATACAGTTTCTTCGCTGATTCTTCGAAATTCACAAAATCACCTTCCTCATTGTGGTTATATCTACATATTAAACGCAAGTTATAACAACTAATTGGTATCCGATTGAAGCCCGTTCATTCTATAAACCAAATAGCAACCGCTTAAGTATATTACAGGCGGCTGGCTGAGTTATCCCACTACCAACTTATTCGTCTTCTTCAAGAACTTTGCCGGGATTGGGCGGTCCAGCTGCCAGGTGATATTCATCGGCCTGCTGCCTGTGTGCTTCACGTAGTTCGCCGTGCCCAGATAGGTGTACGCCTCTGCGCCGCCGGTCACACGGTCTGACTTAAACTCACGCACAAACAGCAGCACCTTGCTACCGCGATCTTCGTGGTGAATATAGCGCTGGCCAGTGGGTGAATTCTCCGCCGTGGTGCTCTGGCTCTGCCAATGGAACAAGCTCTCATTGATGGAATAATCGTTGTACATGGTGGTTGGCGAATAGTCCTTGTCCGCCTTGTTCAGCGTCACAAAGAATACGTCGATGCCTTTCTCCTGCAGCCACTTTACGCCCTCACGAACGGTGGACGGCTTCATAAAGTCCAGCGCCGCCAAGAGCTGGTCGCGGGTATAGGTGCAGTGCAGATCCAACGGGCAGTCGAAGCCCAACTCCACCGGCTCGTCGATGAAGTCGATCTGCTCGAAGCGATAGCGCAGCAGCTCCAAGAGTTCACCGAGCAGAATTGTGCTGTCAGACAGGGCATAGAGATTACTAAGCACCTCTTCGTCGTCCCAGTCCTCCACCACCTTGCCCCAGACGGTGACATAGAACATCTGCATCATCCGCTTTTCCGCATCCGGAAGCGCTGCAAAATCAAGGTTGTCCAAACGCAGGAGAATATCCAGAAGGAATGAAATCCAGCGGCGGGAATCAGCCACAGCAAGCTTTGCAAACGCTTTGGTCAGGATGTCCTCCAGCGGCTCCGAAAAGTCCTCGATGGCATCCGCTCTGGCACAAATGCGAGAGAAGGAGGAAAACTTGTAGATCGCCCGTGGGTCAAGATGGTAGTAATCCAAGAAGTTTTTGAGCGTCAGCTCCAGCCCGCTGTCCTCCGCAAAGGAGGCTGCGCGAGCCACCAACCCAGCCGTATTGCCATAAGAGGCGCGGATATTCTCCAAAATGTATTTGGCCGCCTTCTTCTCCAGCTGGATATAGCAGCCCTTGGGAACGGACACAAAACCTTCCTTGATCTCCCGGCTCACGCTGCGGGAGGTATTCGACAGCAGCGCTGCAAACTTATCTTCAAAATTGTATTTTCGATTTGCCTGACCGATGAAGTCCAGCACGGTCAGGCATTCCTTGTCCTCGGATAGACGCAGACCGCGTCCCAACTGCTGTAAGAAGATCGTCAAAGACTCCGTGGGACGCAGAAAGAGAACCGTATTGACTTCCGGAATATCCACGCCTTCGTTATAGATATCTACGACGAAAATGAAACGGACCTCGCCAGATACAAGGCGCTGTTTTGCCACTGTTCTTTCCTCGTCCGGAGATTGTCCTGTCAGGAACATGGACGGAATATTGTGCTCATTGAAGTAGCGGCACATAAATTCCGCGTGATCTACCGTTACACAGAAGCCGAGACCCTTCACCTCGTCAATGTCCGTCACATATTTCAGCAGTGCCGTCACCACATGGTCGGCGCGGCGGTCGGCAACCGCCCCGCTGAACGTGTAGATGTGCTCCAGCTCGCTCTTTTGGTAGCCACCAGCAGACCATTTGAGCGCATCCAGATCCACCGTATCGGTAACGCCAAAATACTGGAACGGGCACAGGAGCTTTCGGTCAATGGCTTCCGGCAGACGGATCTCCGCCGCAATGCGGTTATGGAAGTATGGCAGGATGTTCTTGCCGTCCATACGCTCCGGAGTAGCGGTCAAGCCCAGCAGGATGCGCGGCTGGTAGTAGGACAACAACTTCTGATAAGTCGGTGCAGCGGCATGGTGGAATTCGTCCACGATGATGTAATCGTAAAAATCGGGGCTCGTCTTTTCCGTGAAGCTCTGTGAGTTGAAGGTCTGGATGGACAGAAACAGGTTGTCGATGCTCTCCGGCTTATAGTTGCCCACAAACAGCTCACCAAAGTTTGCGTCCTTGAGCACAGCGCGGAAGGTGTACAAGCTCTGCTTGAGGATTTCCTCCCGGTGCGCCACAAAGAGCAGGCGGCAGGGTCGATCCGGATTCTGCTTGCGGAAACGCTTGTAATCCAGCGCAGAGATGACCGTCTTGCCGGTACCGGTGGCCGCCACCACCAGATTGCGCGTATAGCCACGGACAGTGCGCTCTGCCTCCAGCTTGTCCAAAATCTCCTGCTGGTAGGAATAGGGGTTGATGTCCATGGTGTAGACGTCAGCATTGTTGGTGTCGAAATATTTTTCCGCCTTCAATGCCCGTGCTAAGCGCTCTTTCTGTCCCTCATCATAGTACTCAAATTCGCGGTCATTCCAGTAATACTCGAAGGTAGCGGCGATCTTGTCGATAGTTTCGGGCAGGTCGCGCCGCGTTACTTTTGTGTTCCATTCAAGGCCGCTGGTCAATGCGGCATTGGACAGATTGGACGAGCCAACATAGGCCGTCGTGAAGCCGGTTTCGCGGTAAAAAATATATGCCTTGGCGTGGAGGCGGGTCGTCTTGGTGTTGTAGCTGACCTTGATGTGCGTATTGGGCAGCTTTCGAAGCTCCTCAATGGCCTTCACATCTGTTGCGCCCATGTAAGAGGTGGTGATGATGCGGAGCTCGCCGCCGCTGCACGTAAACTCCCGCAGCTCGTCCATAATGAGCCGCAGACCGCTCCATTTGATGAAGGACACCAGCATGTCGATCCGATCAGCCGAGACGATTTCCTTTTTGAGCTCGGTAAACATCTGCGGCTCATGCACAGCCCCGGTGAAAAGCGAGCTTTGTGCGATGGAGGTCTCTGGGCGCTCTATATCCGCCGCTGTTTTCCCCATCGCTAACCGTGGGTCGGTCTCCCGTAAAAGCGCAAGAAGCTGCTCTGCCCGCCGGTCAACGCCCAGCGCGGCAAAGTCAGCTTCTTTCGTTGTATTTTGAATGAGATTAACGATCTGGTTGGTCAGCCCGATCTGGGCAGAAATATCCCCGCCGTTGTCCAGCACGTTATCCAAGCCCTTTTGAACCACATCCGCCAGATACTGCGCCAGCACCTTGGAGGCTTCCGCCTTGTCAATGGGCGCAACAGACTTGCGGGCCTCCGGAATCTCCGCAAGCTCGCCCGTCAAGACGTTGTTGATGACTTGTTCGTATAGACCGGGGTGTAGCATAGTAAAATCCTCAATTTCTTCGATCGTTAGGCATTCTCAAATTTAGTTTTCATCAAATGCTCGGTCGATTAGAGGCTTTGCCTTCTCGAAATCCGCACCACTTTGCAAATAGAGCTCAAGCGCACCGCAGCCCCAGTGACCGATGTTTGTAACATCTCTTGAAAAGCCTTCTTCAAATGATACAGTAGACACATCAAGCGGCAAATTCAGAATTAGCTTTTTCTTTTGGGCGACTACTGTGACCACATTTCTGATTTTCTTAAATGCCGCATATAGCTTCAGATGACTTTCGCTAATATCATCACCAAGGCTAAGAATATAGTTGGAAAGGTTTTCGTACAACACTCTAATGCTCTCGTCAGCATTTCTGATCTGCTCATCAAATGTTTTATCAGTAGCTTTTGTTTTGCTGACGGGTTCATTATCCGGAATAGCGGAGACAACATTCTCATTGACTTGCTCGAACATAAGCAGGTCCTCTCCGAATTTCTTATATCGGATCAAGCTAATATTGCGGTTCATCTGTTTGATTGCAGACTCATCATATTTTGTGAAGTCACCCGCGACACATACAACTCGCGGCATGCTCCAATCAATGTTATTTGCCGCTTTCAAACCCAGCTTTTCAATTACAAGCACCTTGAAACTATCTTTATGATCCAAAAGCCAGTTCAAATAAAATAGGCCTTGGTTAATCACATTCTCCTTCACAGACCGCTTGTATTCAAAGATGACAGGGCAATGGTTTTCGTCAATGCCAATGCTGTCCATGCGTCCACCATCCGTTGTGCGATACTCAGAGGCAAGAAATGTTACCCCGAAGAAGATATTCATATTATTTTCAATCACTGTCTGAAGTTCTTTCTCAAGTGTGACAGTACCGCTTTGATATTCTTTTACCGTGCCCTTTATGTTAAAAAGTTTTGTGTCAGCCATCGTATTCTCCATCCCTTTCGTCATTGGTAAATTCCATCACATCTCCGATATTGACATCTAACGCAACGCAGATTCTATTGAGCACCGCCAGCGTGACTTCCTCGTCCCGCCGCAGCCGGGTCATGGTGTTCGGCGCGATGCCTGCCGCTTTGCGCAGATCAGCTTTGCTCATCTTCTTATCGACGAGCAGTTTCCAGAGCTTATTATACGAAATAGCCATTTCCGTTCGACCTCCGGCTACAAATATTGTTCTTATTATACATCTTTCTCGATCACAAGGCAAGAGAGCTTCGCATCGTGTTGCGAAACTCTCTAATTTCAAAAACAGCTAGCATGCAAGACTCTCACGCATAGATCGTTCGTATATTTTGGCAGCAGTTTCGCTTTACGTTTTCCGCTCAGCGTCAACATCACAAGGGCTTGGGATTATCCCAAAATCGCCGCGTGTACGGACAGCGGCTGTGCTTGCTATTCTCTCAAATCTCAGTTTTCTTCGTTCTCACACCGCTCTTTCTCTCCGCCGAAATCTGTGCTATACTGTAAGAAAATCAGCGGAAGAAGGGCTTATTCATGGCGCTCAAACGGGTATTTGCCGGGTTTTATACGCGGTACGACGGAAAGCCCATCTTCGTCGTCCGTGGTCTGCAAGGACGCCAGTTTTTCCAAAGAAGACAACGAGCATTACTACCTCATCCGGTACACCTCCTTCTGCGAGCAGGTCGAAGTCGATGGTGTGCTGCGGGATAAATACGTCCGCCAAACCCGGCGCGAGATTGATGAAGGCACCGTCCGCGAAGTGTATGAGGACGGCTTTCCGGAGCCCAAGAGCAAGCCCTTTACTTATGTTGATGACGAGTACGCGGAGCGCGCCATCCGTTGCAGCAGAACCTACTATGAATACGCCAAGGACATCTGCGAAAACTACCGGATGGATCTGCGGCGCTACAAGCTCATCCGGGAGCGGAAGCAGTACATCGGCATATCCAACCGCGAGGCATATCAGGCCATGTGCGAGGATCTTGCGTTTGCCCAGCAGTCGCTCAAAACGGTGCTCAACGACTACGCCGCTCTCTTCCGGAAACGCTTTTCCGAGGGGCTGTCTATCCGCAAAGCAGCGGATGCCATGCAGCAGAATCGCGGCGTGATCGAGCGGCGGCAGGCCGCACTTTATCGGGCGTTTGCACAGCTTTTACAGCAGCGGGACGAGGCAGACGTTGTCTGTCGGCTGATGCAAAAAACTGAATACGACCAAAGGGATATAGAGGATTTGCTCGAATAATTGATGCAAAAACAAAGCGCTTGTCGTAGTGGCAGGCGCTTCTTTTTTTACCCTTGTTATGACAGAACCGTGACATGCCGCATCATTTTGTCCGTTGGAAAGTAGAAAGGGCAATTTGAAGCAGAACGCAGGGCTTGTCTCTCCGTCCTCGAAACTTTTTCGAGAAATCTGGGACAAAACCGGCCTCTGATTCACTTAGCTAAGTAGAGGGGGGATCAAGGGCAAGAGAAGTTTTCTGAAAAAAAGGTGCCAAGTTTTTGAGGAAAAATGTCCGTTGGAAAGTAGAGAGGAAAATGTCAGCGAGACAAAATCGTGACGCTCCGATTCATTCTGTCCGTTGAATAGCGAAAGGATCTTTTGGAGCGAGAGCGCAGGAAGGGTTCCTCCACCCTCAAAACTTTTTTCGAACAAAACCAGAAAATGTGTCCGTTGGTTATATAGAGGACCTTCTGTACATCCGAAATTTTTTCAGGCCATCTGACAAACGGCAAAAATTGTCCGTTGGATGGTGAAAGGAAAACCAATCCATCCAATCCGCCCTTCAAACAAAGTTTTTCAAAATTGAAAGGAGAAAACACTATGATCACTTACTACAACAACACTCACATGACCGCTGTACCCACCCGCCTCCTGCTGGATACGAACCTCTCCGCAGAAGCCAAGCTCACCGGCGCGCTCTTGTACACCTTCGAGGACGGCGGTCTGAGTGCTCAGGAGCTTGTAAATGTTCTGAGCCTCCCGCCTGAAAAAGTTGCTCCGGTTTTTGCTGAACTCACCGGCAACGGCTATCTGGAAATTCTGGAAGAAGATGGTGCCTTCGGGCTGCACCTGAAGGGGTGAGCCTCATGCCGGATCGCACGCGCCCCATCCGAAAAGAAATCTGCCTGAACGAGCAGGAACTGAATCTCATCCAGCACAAAATGCGCCAGCTGGGGACGCACAATTTCGGCGCATACACCCGCAAGATGCTGATTGACGGCTGCATAATCAAGGTCGATTACACCGAGCAAAAGAATCTGGCTGCCGCCGTCAGCCGCGCCGCCTCGAACATCAACCAGATTTGCCGCCGCATCAACAGCATCGGGCGTTTTTACGATGCGGACGTTGCCGAACTGAAAGCGCGGCAAGCCGAGATCTGGGAGCTGCTGAAAGCGCGGCAAAAGTAAGAGCTTTGACCACAACGGGATTTTCCGTGTGTGGGTTTTCCGTTACCGGCTTTTCAGACGGTGGACAAGCTGACGCTCCGGAGCGTTCCGCAACCGGATTTCAGGACGTCGGTTTTCGCGCCCTCCATCGGGACTGAAATTCATCCTCTAACTAATAAGAAATAAATCAAGATGCAAGAGAATCAATCTGTCAATCAACCAACACAAAAATGAATGGATTGATGGATGGGACAGGAGGTCAGATGAAAACTTTTTGCAAGTTCACGGCGCAGAGCTCGGCAGCGTCCTATGTGCCGCTTCCGAGGTTTCTTCTCCAAGACGAAGCCCTGCGGGGCATCAGCAACGACGCGAAGGTACTCTATGCGCTGCTGCTGGACAGAGCCAGCATTTCCCGGCAGAACGGCTACATCGAGCCGGACGGCACGATTCGGCTGTACTTCACCTTGGGACAGGCGCAAACCAAGCTCCACCGCAGCTTGTCCGCAATTTCCGTGATCTCGGATGCGTCCGAAAACCGCAGATTGAACTTCTCGGCATCCAAAAACTTATGTGGAAGGACGACCGGGAACTTGAGAATTTGAAGCGGCGCAACTTTTAACGCACCTGCAACATTCGCAGCCAATACATAGCTGCGGACTTTCAGGCGGCAGAACATAGACCATTTTGCCCCAAAAGGTTCATGGTTTTCCACCTCAACCGCCGTTTGTTCCGCTGCGATAGTATAGCATTCTCTACGCAGCGGGCGGCGTAGGTCGCAAGGCGCGCGCCCTTCTCGGGCTTGAAGGTCGAAATGCCCTTGATGAGCCCGATGGTGCCGATGGAGATGAGATCGTCCTGCTCCTCGGACTGGGTGTAGTATTTCTTTAACATGTGGTTCAAAGGCACAAGGAGCTTTTCTCTGCCCCATATCTTCCCTAAATATTAATCCAAAAGATAGTGAAGAAACCCTGTCTGGTAATATGCGGTTCGACAGCTATAATCGTCACTTGGATATATTGTATAACACACATATTCTGTTGCCTACATAAGCAAATGGAGCATGAACGAATCACAAAAGACAATATGAAATGACTCCTGCGCTTGTAAAACGTGGATTTACCTGTCATACTTTTAGCGCAAACTCAAAAGTACCAGACCTACCACATACAAGGAGGAGTCATCATGGCAAGTATAATCTACGTCGGCATGGATGTCCATACCACAAATTTCACTTTTTGCTGCTTTACCGCAGATTCCGACCGCGGCTTCGCTGTTGCGCAAACAGAACCGGATTACCGTCAGGTAATCAAGTATATGGAACGTGTCCAGAAGCAACGCGGTGAAGAATGCAAATTTGTTTGCGGCTATGAAGCTGGCTGTTTGGGTTATTCACTCTACCACCAACTCACCAGATACGGTGTGGACTGCGTTATGAACATTTACACTAATTTTCACCGCTTTCTGCGTAAAGCAGGAATCTCCTATGGCGGGAAAGGGAAGGGCCCTCGCGTCTATGACCTTCGGCACACATTTGCTGTCCACTGCTTACGGCACTTGGTTTTATCGGGTAAAGATATTGCCGTTTACCACCAAGCATTAAAAACTTACATGGGGCACTCCTTTTTCAAATATACGGCGTACTATCTAAAACTCACGACCGATATGTTTCCCGACATAAGAGAGAAGATGGAAGTTTACTATAAGTTGAACATTGATGGGAGTGTGGTGTGCCATGAATAAAACAACCGACTTTTCTTACCACATCACCAAATATTTTGGGGAGTATCTGCCATGTGTCAGAAATTTTAGCGTAAACACGATTCGCTCCTATAGAGACACATTTAAACTGTTTTTGATATCACTTCATGCGAAAGCTCTTCCATCGGAAGCTCAGATATATCGGCATATTTGCATACCGCTAAAAAACTTGTGCGGTAAGTCCTCAGTGTGGCCTCTTTTGCACCAAGAGCCTTTCTTGAGTGCAGAAATGCTTCATAAACCTGTGAAACCGTGCTTAATCTAATCTTTTTCATGCGCGCATAGCTCCTTTGTTTTTTTCAAGAAACTAAGCGTGCAAAAAAAGAATCCCTAAGCCAATGCTTATGTGCGGTAAAGTAACACAAAACATAAACAGACAATCATCCCCTCTATTCCATAAAAATTTTTCACATTTTAAGTGCTCGGTAGAAGAATGGTCATATTGAACAATAAAGCATTACTTAAATTTAATAATCTATACAAAATAGATATTCACTATTGAAATCAAGGGAATAAATGTATATAATATTAGTGACAATAGCAAATTGGACTTATGCAAAGGAGGATTTCTATGAGATTATTAAATTCATGCCGATTCAAGAAATTTTGTTCACTTTTGACAGTAATGCTTTTAATGCTATTCAGTGTAATTCCTGCATCAGCAGCAGAGTTATCTACTGATGAAAAAGCAGAAGTGCTTGTAGGGACGGAGTATGCTATAGAGATTCCTTCTTCTATGGCAGATAATACAGTTGCAATATCTGTAGATGACATTATGGAGCATTCCACTGTTACCACTTATGGTGCTTCTATGGAAGGTTCATATGAATCTGAAAAATATGATGCAGGATTGCCAGGATATACATTCCAGATTATATTTGATTGGAAAGCAGCAGTAAATTCTAGTGGGGATTATATTTTTGACAAAATTACTAATGCCAAAGTCACAACATATAAAAATGATATAATCTGTGCTATGACCTGGGGATACAGTAGTTATAAAGTGACAAAAAATACATACTCAATTAGCAGTAACAAAAAGAGTATAACATTTAATACAACATATGACTTTGAGTATATCATGAAAGACGATCCGCTTGCTCATATTTATAATAGCACAGAGTCGCATACATATACAATTCAGTTAAATGACATTATCTAGTAGGATGGAAAGGTGGTATAAGTTTATGAAAAAACAATTTGGGGCTTTGTTCTTATCTTTAGTTATGGTAATTGGATGTAGTTCTACAGCGTTAGCTGCTGAAGTGGGAATTGAAAGAAATACTTTTTCGGAAAAAGCTGGAGAAGTTGTCTGGATAACAAATAGCGATATTGATACATTTGACGCTATTCTTGATACATCTCCAGAAGTTATAGATAATTTCTTTGATTCACAAGGGATTCTAGTTGTTACTGGAAATAATACGGATGAACCTTTGAACTTGGAAGAAAAACTAAATCTTCCGGTAACAGCCGCAGATACTGAGCTTGCATTTGCTTCTAATGATGATGCTATTATTGATCCAGGTATTGATATTGCTACAATTTATTATAAACATGGCAATGTTTTTTCTGTTCACGAAATCAATGTTGGAAGCAATGATACGGTAGATAGAAATGCACTTATTGAAGAAGTTATATCCGAAGTAAAAGATAATCAAGCACAACCTATTGCTACTCGTGCAAGTGGTTCCTTGATTGGGGAAAAGGATTATACATATACTAGAGAACCTAAAGGAAAAATGACTGCATACTATGATGTTTATACCGTCCAAAATTTTAATTCCAGAGATCACTATATCATAAAGGCAAATGTTACTGGTATGCCAGGATGTGACTTAGGCGGTGCTTATGAGACGAAATACCAAGGCGAGGATTTGGATGTAACGCTTTCAACTTCGTCTTCTAGTGTAACTGTTGATGATTATGGTCCAGAAAGAGTTGCAAATACCGGCTCGGTAGGTGTAAATGTAGGAGGTACTTTAGGCGAAGATATTTCATTAGAGCTAGGCTTGAGTTGGACACAAAATACAACAGATACAAATATTGATGTATCTGTATCTACATCTGGTGTAACATGGAATACAGCTTTAAGTGGAGGTGCTCAAAAGGCTGCATTTACATTTAAACCGGGAATTAACTTCCAATGTCCTTCTAATAAATCGAGCGTCTCGGTTACTGCTAATGCAAGTTACACGCTTGATTCGTGGGATAGTGGAAGAGAAGAAATTTCTTTGAACAAATCGTTCACTTGTTATCCAGACAGAGTAAGTTGAGGATAGCGATATGAAGAAGTATTTTATAAAAATTCTCTGTGGAGTTGTATATTTGGTGTCATTTATAGCATTGGGGATGATTTTTGTTAATTTGATGCCTAAAAATGATTTGTTTTATGTTGACTCCAATAATAGTGATATTGTATATGTCATCTTGTATGTGGGAAGTGTTATTTCTTTTCAGATTGGGGCTATGAATTATCGTCTAAAAGGCACTGACAAAAAATAAAATAATAAATCCAATCTTATTGACATTGGTATGGAAAGGGGTTTCGCCTATTGTAGTAGACGAAACCCTTTCATATTTCAATGGTTATTCTTCACAGAATTACATTATATTATTTTTTCAAAATTGAATACTTCCCGCCCTGTAGCGATACATGAAGCAGTAAATCCGAAAAAGATTTGCTGCTTTTTTTGCACCCATTTTGGGCAAATCGGGAAAGTAGCGATACTGGTATGTGAGCAAGGAAATTTCCCGTTTTCTATCAGACAGCGGGCAAAACGCAGCTTCCGAAACGCCTTATTGTCGGGAAAGACCGAGCCGCCGGAAAAGTTCTTGCCGGAAAGTCCGTCCATTCTGCTCTTTTGTGGTTTGTAGGGAGTAAGGGGGAAAATGCCAGCCCGCCGCCTTTTATGAAAAAAGCTGGTTATAGATTTCCCGAAAAAGTGGCAGTAGCAAGTGAGGACAATCCAGCAGCTCTTTATAAAAAAAGCTGGTTGCGATTTTCTGAAAAAGTGGCAGTAGGAAGTGAACAGCAGTCCGGCAGTTTCTTAGAGCAAGATTCTACCGCAGTACCAAAATTCGCTTTTCGCTCATTTTGCCCCTGCGGGAATCTTGTTGGGGAGTGCCTTCCCCAAACCCTGCTAATGCGGCTTACGCCGCTTAAAAATCCCTCAAAATATTTTTTCGGATTTTTCAAAAACAGTTCCGCTTCACACCCTGTTTTTCTCCTATTAGTGAGAGGACACCACGCACAGCCGAAAGGAGGTTTTTACCATGCGAAAACGATATAACACGCCGCACCGCAGCCGGGTAGTCAAGACCCGCATGACCGAGGAAGAATACGCCGAGTTTGCGGAAAGGCTTTCTGCCTACAACATGAGCCAAGCCGAGTTTATCCGGCAAGCCATAA
>OHHU01000315.1_pt1 | contig 31622 bp, 39 predicted proteins | sample 1568151 | NCBI WGS metagenome assembly OHHU01 (sample SAMEA3879572, study PRJEB24766) | human gut metagenome | biome: human-associated habitat; feature: feces | place: USA | collected 1985/1987 | reverse complement strand
AAAGGGATTCATTGGTGAATCGCATATGATTCACCAATGAATTTAACACAACTCATAGATGAATCAGTAATAATAAAACAACGAGTTAAAGCGAATTGACTCTAGATTCAATTCGTGATGTGATTTGCTGCATGAATCGTAATTTTCGTAACTTGCGTCACGATTCGATTCATCGATGAATTGTCATTTTTTTATATGTGAAATAAATTTGATGCGATAAGAAAATAAAGAGGTATACATATGGCGAAAGTGCAGGCTTATGTCAGTGACGAAATTGTCTATAAAATAAATAAAATTGTGGAAAGAAGACGTGCAGAAGGAGCTAAAAGTACAGATGTAAGTTTCTCAAGCATATCCACTATGCTTCTCGAATTAGGGCTTCGTGTATATGAGGCTCAGATGGAGCGTAAAGAGTCAGCGTTCAATCAGGCTGAGTTTAATAAGGTGCTTCTTGAATGTGCGGTAAAAACACAGTCAACAGTTGCTAAGATTTTAGGTATTGAGTCACTAAGCCCTCATGTTTCCGGGAATCCAAAGTTTGAATATGCGAATATGGTCGAAGATATCAGGGAGAAGGTGTCATCTGAGATGGAGAGGTTCTTTCCAGAAAATGATGAGGATTAAAAAAGAATTAAAAGTTGATTTGCTTCAAATAACAGGATTTTGATCTGGTTCAATTTGATGACAATTAACCGCATAAAGGTTATATTAATTATGTGGTTAATGCCACGTTAAAACTTGATATTAAAAATCGCCGATGCAGGGAGCTCTTACCTCCCTGCATCGACTGTCCATAGAATCCTTAACGGAGGTTCCTATGTGTGCACTGGATCCTAGAGAAAGGCCACTTAACAGTCAATCTGTAAATAAATACATTCTTAACGTTCAAAATATCTACAGGAATTCTCCTGTTCCTGTTTGTGTCCGTAACAAAAACAGGAAAATCCTTTATGCCAATGGGGCCTTTATTGAACTCTTTTCCAAAGAAGATAAACCCTTCTCTGGTGAAAGTTATGTACGTCTGCAGGTTGAAATTTTTCTTTCATCACTTGAGCTTGAATGCCAGTCTCTTGGGCATGGTTCCGCATTTTGTCGTCGTTTTAATTTTCATGGAGAAATCTATCAAATAAGGATGGAAAATGTTTCATTTTATAATGAAGAATCTGTTGTTCTATGGCAAATTAATATATTCCCTGACTATCCATTCTTTCGTGTGGAAAAAGAAAATTATTATCATCGTGATAGCTATGTACAGTCTGTTATATCGAATATGACAGCAAAATCATTGGTTGTTTTTTGTTTCTATGCATTAGGGTATAAACATATAAATATAGCTAAAGAATTAAAAATCACAGAAGTGGCTTCTAAAAAAAGGATTAAAAAGATTAATGCGGATATCAATAAAAGATTGGGTTCCTTCGATTTGTTCAGGAATAAATGTATTAAGACAGGTGTAATGTACGAAATATTAAACGTTTTGAGTGAATATATGGGTGTTAAAAAAATGTAATAAAGCAGGGCTCGTTTTTGGCCCATTTTCGACAGGCCATTTCTGTGCAATCATGATTTTATTGGTCAGGAAACAGAGGTGAATTGAGTGAGGAGGAGTAACGCGAGAGGCGGGATAAGCAGAACAGTCTCAGTGTATCTCGATGAAGATACAAATAACCGACTTATTCGGGCCAAAGATCGTAGCGGTAGAAGTAAAACTATAGAGGTTCAGATCCGTCTCAGAGATCATCTGAAACGGTTTCCTGATTTCTATAATGAAGAAATATTCAGGGAGGTGATCGAAGAGAACGAGTCAACATTTAAAGAACTTTAGTTTTTATCTATCAATATTAAACAGAGGAATCATATGAATACTGTTTTAAGTGTTCAGGGTGCTTCTGCGCCCGTTGAAAAGAAATCGTTTTTTTCTAAATTCACTCGTCTGAATATGCTTCGCCTGGCTCGCGCTGTGATCCCTGCTGCTGTTCTGATGATGTTCTTCCCGCAACTGGCAATGGCCGCCCAGGGGGCAGGTCAGGACCTGATGCAGAGTGGTAACTCCACGGTTAAGGCGACCTTCGGTAAGGACTCCAGTGTTGTTAAATGGGTTGTTCTGGCTGAAGTCCTGGTCGGTGCGGTCATGTACATGATGACCAAAAACGTCAAGTTCCTGGCCGGTTTTGCCATCATCTCTGTATTTATTGCTGTGGGTATGGCCGTCGTTGGCCTCTGACAGGAAATAAAATGATGTCGGGAGACGAGAATAAACTTAAGAAATATCGTTTCCCGGAAACACTGACCAACCAGAGCCGCTGGTTTGGCCTGCCACTGGATGAACTGATCCCCGCAGCAATCTGTATTGGCTGGGGTATCACAACATCGAAATATCTGTTCGGTATTGGTGCAGCGGTTCTGGTTTATTTCGGGATTAAAAAACTGAAAAAAGGGCGGGGCAGTTCCTGGTTACGTGACCTGATTTACTGGTATATGCCAACAGCCCTGCTGCGCGGTATTTTTCATAATGTTCCCGATTCGTGTTTCCGGCAGTGGATTAAATAGAACTGATACCAGGATTGTTATATGGAACACGGTGCCCGTTTAAGTACCAGTCGTGTAATGGCCATCGCCTTTATATTTATGTCAGTGCTTATTGTTCTCAGCCTCTCTGTTAACGTCATTCAGGGGGTGAATAACTACCGTCTTCAGAATAAGCAACGCACTGCCGTGACCCCAATGGGATTTAATGTGCCCTTTGCCGTGTCACAGAACAGTGCCGACGCCTCTTATTTACAGCAGATGGCGCTGTCATTTATTGCCCTCCGTCTGAATGTCTCACCGGAAATCGTCGATGCCTCACATCAGGCGCTTCTGCAATATATCCGCCCGGGTGCACAGAACCAGATGAAAGTTATTCTGGCTGAAGAAGCGAAACTCATTAAAAAAGATAACGTGAATTCTGCTTTTTTCCAGACCAGTGTCCGTGTCTGGCCTCAGTATGGTCGTGTGGAAATCCGTGGAATTCGGAAAACATGGATTGGTAACTCCGAACCTTTTACTGATATCAAACATTACATTCTTATTCTGAAGCGGGAAAACGGGGTGACCTGGCTGGATAATTTCGGGGAAACAGACGATGAGAAAAAATAATACGGCAATAATATTCGGCGGCCTGTTTTTTTCCTGCAGCGTGATGGCCGGAGCCGGTACGCTGGCCCCCACCGTGGTGCCAATGGTGAACGGTGGTCAGGCCAGTATTGCCATCAGCAATACCAGCCCGAATCTGTTTACCGTTCCCGGTGACCGGATTATCGCCGTGAACAGTCTGGATGGTGCCCTGACCAATAATGAGCAGACCGCCTCCGGCGGTGTGGTGGTTGCCACCGTCAACAAAAAGCCCTTTACGTTCATTCTGGAAACAGAACGTGGTCTGAATCTTTCCATTCAGGCCGTTCCCCGTGAAGGCGCGGGGCGTACCATTCAGCTGGTCAGTGACCTGCGCGGAACCGGAGAAGAAGCCGGTGCGTGGGAAACGTCCACGCCTTACGAATCCCTGCTTGTGACCATCAGCCAGGCTGTCCGTGGCGGAAAATTACCTGCAGGCTGGTATCAGGTTCCTGTGACAAAGGAAACCCTGCAGGCCCCGGCGGGGCTGTCTTCAGTGGCAGATGCTGTATGGACGGGGAATCACCTGAAGATGGTCCGCTTTGTCGTGGAAAATAAAACGCTGTCTGCCCTGAATATCCGGGAAAGTGATTTCTGGCAGCCGGGAACCCGTGCCGTGATGTTCAGCCAGCCTGCCAGCCAGTTACTGGCAGGTGCGCGCATGGATGTGTATGTCATCCGTGACGGGGAGGGCAACTGATGGCCAGTATCAATACCATTGTGAAACGCAAGCAGTACCTGTGGCTGGGGATTGTGGTTGTCGGTGCAGCCTCCGCGATTGGTGGTGCACTGTATCTGTCTGATGTGGACATGTCCGGTAACGGTGAGGCGGTGGCTGAACAGGAGCCTGTGCCGGATATGACCGGTGTGGTGGATACGACCTTTGATGACAAGGTGCGTCAGCATGCCACCACAGAGATGCAGGTGACAGCAGCGCAGATGCAGAAGCAGTATGAGGAAATCCGTCGTGAACTGGATGTCCTGAACAAACAGCGCGGTGATGACCAGCGTCGTATTGAAAAGCTGGGACAGGATAATGCTGCCCTGGCAGAGCAGGTAAAAGCCCTGGGTGCAAATCCCGTCACCGCGACCGGTGAGCCTGTACCGCAGACGCCAGCCTCACCGCCCGGGCCGGAAGGCGAACCACAGCCAGGAAACACCCCCGTATCCTTCCCGCCGCAGGGCAGCGTTGCTGTTCCACCGCCGACGGCGTTTTATCCCGGGAATGGTGTCACGCCACCACCACAGGTGACGTACCAGTCTGTGCCGGTGCCTAACCGGATACAGCGTAAGGTGTTTACCCGTAATGAGGGAAAACAGGGACCATCGCTGCCGTACATTCCGTCAGGAAGTTTTGCGAAAGCCATGCTGATTGAAGGGGCGGATGCCAATGCCTCAGTCACCGGTAATGAATCCACGGTGCCGATGTAGCTGCGTATCACCGGTCTGGTGGAAATGCCGAACAGCAAGACGTATGACGCAACGGGATGTTTTGTGGGGCTGGAAGCCTGGGGGGATGTCTCCAGTGAACGTGCTATTGTTCGCACCCGTAACACGCGGCTGATTTCGCCCCGGGAGGCGGTGGCTGAAGGTGTCACACTGTACACCCCGGACAAAATCCGGGTGGGGACCGGCGACCGGATGCGCTTCACGAAGAGTGACCGGGAGCGCGGTTATGTGGCCAACAGCGTCTGGACGGTGACAGCGGTTTCTGGTGACAGTGTCACGCTGTCGGACGGCCAGCAGACCCGGGTGATTCGCCCCGGTCAGGAGCGGGCAGAGCAACATATTGACCTGGCCTATGCCATCACCGCCCACGGTGCGCAGGGGGCGAGTGAAACCTTTGCCATCGCGCTTGAAGGCACGGAAGGTAACCGGAAACTGATGGCCGGCTTTGAGTCAGCCTACGTGGCCCTGTCGCGTATGAAGCAGCATGTGCAGGTGTACACCGATAACCGTCAGGGCTGGACGGATGCCATCAACAATGCCGTACAGAAAGGAACGGCCCACGATGTGTTTGAACCGAAACCGGACCGGGAGGTCATGAATGCAGAGCGGCTGTTCAGTACGGCACGGGAACTGCGGGACGTGGCGGCAGGCCGTGCCGTTCTCCGTCAGGCGGGGCTGGCCGGGGGAGACAGTCCTGCACGGTTTATTGCTCCGGGACGTAAATATCCGCAGCCGTATGTGGCACTGCCGGCGTTTGACTGTAACGGCAGGTCCGCCGGTATCTGGCTGAACCCACTGACCACGGATGACGGAAACGGGCTGCGGGGATTCAGCGGTGAAGGACGGGTGAAAGGCAGCGGGGATGCGCAGTTCGTGGCCCTGCAGGGCAGCCGTAACGGAGAGAGCCTGCTGGCTGATAATATGCAGGATGGTGTCCGGATTGCCCGTGATAATCCTGACAGCGGTGTGGTGGTAAGAATTGCCGGTGAAGGTCGTCCGTGGAATCCCGGTGCCATCACCGGTGGTCGCGTGTGGGGGGATATCCCGGACAGCAGCGTCCAGCCGGGAGCCGGAAATGGCGAACCGGTCACGGCAGAGGTGCTGGCACAGCGGCAGGCTGAAGAGGCCATCCGCCGTGAAACGGAACGCCGCGCAGATGAAATTGTCAGAAAAATGGCAGAGAACAAACCTGACCTGCCGGATGGCAAAACAGAGCAGGCTGTCAGGGAAATTGCCGGGCAGGAGCGTGACCGGGCTGACATAACTGAACGGGAAGCCGCGCTGCCGGAGAGTGTGCTGCGTGAATCACAACGGGAGCAGGAAGCGGTCCGGGAGGTTGCCCGGGAAAATCTGCTGCAGGAGCGTCTGCAGCAGATGGAGCGGGATATGGTTCGTGACCTGCAGAAAGAGAAAACCCTGGGCGGAGACTGATACAGGAAGATAAACGCTGATGACAACGGATAACACGAACACGACACGTAACGATTCACTGGCTGCACGGACCGATACCTGGTTGCAGTCATTTCTGGTCTGGTCACCCGGACAGCGGGATATCATCAAAACGGTGGCACTGGTGCTGATGGTACTGGACCACATCAATCTGATATTCCAGCTGAAGCAGGAATGGATGTTTCTGGCCGGGCGAGGAGCCTTTCCGCTGTTTGCCCTGGTGTGGGGGCTGAATCTGTCCCGTCATGCGCATATCCGGCAACCGGCCATTAACCGGCTGTGGGGATGGGGAATTATTGCCCAGTTCGCATATTATCTGGCAGGCTTTCCCTGGTATGAGGGGAATATCCTGTTTGCCTTTGCAGTGGCGGCACAGGTGCTGACGTGGTGTGAAACGCGCAGTGGGTGGCGTACAGCAGCGGCCATTCTTCTGATGGCCCTGTGGGGGCCTTTGTCCGGCACCAGTTACGGCATTGCCGGGCTGCTGATGCTGGCAGTCAGCCACCGGCTGTACCGGGCGGAAGACAGAGCGGAGCGTCTGGCGCTGGTCGCCTGTCTGCTGGCTGTTATTCCGGCGCTTAACCTTGCCACCAGTGATGCAGCGGCGGTGGCTGGTCTTGTGATGACGGTGCTGACTGTTGGTCTGGTGTCGTGTGCAGGAAAATCATTACCCCGTTTCTGGCCCGGGGATTTTTTCCCGGTATTCTACGCCTGTCATCTGGCTGTGCTGGGCGTTCTGGCGCTGTGACGGGTGTGGTATCTTTGACCGTAACAGGATGATTCGTCAGAGGCAGAACACAGCATGACAGAGCAGAAGCGACCGGTACTGACACTGAAGCGAAAAACGGAAGGGGAGACGCCTGTCCGCAGGCGGAAAACCATCATCAATGTCACCACGCCACCAAAGTGGAAGGTGAAAAAGCAGAAGCTGGCCGAGAAAGCAGCCCGGGAAGCGGAGCTGGCGGCAAAAAAAGCGCAGGCCAGACAGGCGCTGTCCATTTATCTGAACCTGCCCTCGCTGGATGAGGCCGTGAACACCCTGAAACCCTGGTGGCCGGGATTATTTGACGGTGACACGCCCCGGCTTCTGGCCTGCGGTATCCGGGACGTGTTACTGGAAGACGTGGCGCAGCGGAATATCCCGCTCTCGCATAAAAAACTGCGCAGGGCGCTGAAGGCCATCACCCGTTCAGAAAGCTATCTGTGTGCCATGAAAGCCGGAGCCTGCCGGTATGATACGGAAGGGTATGTGACGGAGCATATTTCTCAGGAGGAGGAAGCGTATGCGGCAGCGCGTCTGGATAAAATCCGCCGCCAGAACCGGATAAAGGCAGAACTTCAGGCCGTGCTTGATGAGAAATAAAAAAAAGCCTCCATCAGAGAGGAGGCAGGGAAATAAGGCTTAAAAGGAAATAACTTCCGTACCCGAAAGGAAGCCAATTCAGTAGATTATTTAACACCATAATACTGACGGGTTAAAGAGGAGTGATAAAGATGAATGGATTCAGAAACAGTTCACGGAACGGTCAGGTCTGGCGCTGGCAGCGTGCCGGAAGCCGGGCCGTTATTCTGGAGGTCAGTGGACGCTGGATGGAAGCGGCAGAAGCATGGCGACGGGCTGCCGGTGTTGCACCCCGGACAGACTGGCAGCAGTTTGCCCGAAAAAGGGCTGAACAATGCCACCGGCGCTGCCGGGGAAGGGTGTAACGAAAAAGCAGCCTTCATTACTCCAGGGATTCAGAAGGCTGAATAATGCATGAGATTTGCTTTTTTTAATATCCGGTCGGGCAGTATGACCGGACAGTTCTGAGTAGCACAGAGTTTTTTCCGTATTAAGTCGAGATTTTATATTTTGTGATTTATTTCACAAAACAAGGTGTTATTCATTGTGTGCTGCAATGTTCAGGATGCCTGAAATACAGGTGCCATTTATCTGATATGGAGAATAACATGATGAAATATATTCCACTGGTATTATTTATCTTTTCATGGCCGGTATTGTCTGCAGATATTCATGGACGGGTTGTTCGTGTACTGGACGGTGATACCATCGAGGTCATGGACTCACGGAAGGCGGTGCGGATCAGGCTGGTAAATATTGATGCACCGGAAAAGAAACAGGATTATGGCCGGTGGTCAACGGACATGATGAAATCACTGGTTGCAGGAAAAACGGTTACCGTCACATATTTTCAGCGAGATCGTTATGGTCGTATTCTCGGGCAGGTTTATGCACCAGACGGAATGAATGTTAATCAGTTTATGGTCCGGGCCGGGGCTGCCTGGGTATATGAGCAGTACAACACAGATCCCGTGCTGCCTGTCTTTCAGAACGAAGCCAGACAACAAAAACGTGGGCTCTGGTCAGATGCTGATCCGGTTCCCCCCTGGATATGGAGACACCGTAAATAAAGCGCTGGCAATCTTATCATTCATCTGTTCTCAGCGGGAATAAAAATGGCAAAAACAAAACAGGAATGGCTGTATCAGTTACGGCGATGTTCATCAGTCAATACGCTGGAAAAAATTATTCATAAAAACAGAGACAGTTTATCAACCAGTGAACGTGAATCATTTAATTCAGCAGCAGACCACCGGTTAGCGGAATTAATCACCGGAAAGTTATATGACAGGATACCAAAAGAGATATGGAAATATGTAAGGTAATAATTCAGAATAATTAATTACCAGGAGCAGATAAACAATGAAGCTGATTATTTTTATTCTCATTGTTCTGATTATTGCAGCGTTACTTATCCGGATTATCCTCAGAAGTGTAAATCAGCATTCTCCTTTGCTGATGCAGTTGCATGCGGCAGGTATACGGACCGGTGATGCAGAGCGAATACTGTCCGGCGGTGAATACTGGCAACGTCAGAAGACGCTGCTGACAGAAAGGGAAGTCAGTTTTATGAAAGGACTGTTCAGAATTGTGGATATGAAGCGGTGGTATCTGTGTCCGCAGGTACGGGTCGCGGATATCGTCCAGCTGAACGGGAATATCCGGCCACGATCACGCCAGTGGTGGCAGTTATTCAGGATGGTGTCTCAGTGGCATGTTGATGTGGTTATCGTTGAGCGGCGTTCGTTCAGTATTGTTGCAGCAGTAGAGCTGGATGATGCCAGCCATTTACGACCGGAACGCAGACGCCGGGATATTCTTCTGGAAGAGGTTCTGAGGCAGGCTGGTATTCCGTTGCTCAGAAGCCACGATGCCAGAAAACTGCTGCAGATGACCGGAGAATGGCTGAATACAACAGGGGCTGATCAGCAGTCACCAGAACATCGTAGCTGACGCCTTCGCGTTGCTCAGTTGTCCAACCCCGGAAACGGGAAAAAGCAAGTTTTCCCCGCTCCCGGCGTTTCCATAACTGAAAACCATACTATTTCACAGTTTAAATCACATTAAACGACAGTAATCCCCGTTGATTTGTGCGCCAACACAGATCTTCGTCACAATTCTCAAGTCGCTGATTTCAAAAAACTGTAGTATCCTCTGCGAAACGATCCCTGTTTGAGTATTGAGGAGGCGAGATGTCGCAGACAGAAAATGCAGTGACTTCCTCATCTGGCGCAAAACGAGCATACAGAAAGGGGAATCCGCTTTCTGATGCAGAGAAACAAAGATTATCAGTGGCCCGTAAAAGAGCTTCGTTCAAGGAAGTAAAAGTATTTCTTGAACCAAAGTATAAGGCCATGCTCATGCAAATGTGTCATGAAGATGGCCTGACTCAGGCTGAAGTTCTGACCGCACTGATAAAAAGTGAAGCGCAAAAACGATGCATGTGATGATGGGCTTACATTCTTGAGTGTTCAGAAGATTAGTGCTAGATTACTGATCGTTTAAGGAATTTTGTGGCTGGCCACGCCGTAAGGTGGCAAGGAACTGGTTCTGATGTGGATTTACAGGAGCCAGAAAAGCAAAAACCCCGATAATCTTCTTCAACTTTGGCGAGTACGAAAAGATTACCGGGGCCCACTTAAACCGTATAGCCAACAATTCAGCTATGCGGGGAGTATAGTTATATGCCCGGAAAAGTTCAAGACTTCTTTCTGTGCTCGCTCCTTCTGCGCATTGTAAGTGCAGGATGGTGTGACTGATCTTCACCAAACGTATTACCGCCAGGTAAAGAACCCGAATCCGGTGTTTACACCCCGTGAAGGTGCAGGAACGCTGAAGTTCTGCGAAAAACTGATGGAAAAGGCGGTGGGCTTCACTTCCCGTTTTGATTTCGGCATTCATGTGGCGCATGCCCGTTCGCGTGGTCTGCGTCGACGCATGCCACCGGTGCTGCGTCGACGGGCTATTGATGCGCTCCTGCAGGGGCTGTGTTTCCACTATGACCCGCTGGCCAACCGCGTCCAGTGCTCCATCACCACGCTGGCCATTGAGTGCGGACTGGCGACGGAGTCTGCTGCCGGAAAACTCTCCATCACCCGTGCCACCCGTGCCCTGACGTTCCTGTCAGAGCTGGGACTGATTACCTACCAGACGGAATATGACCCGCTTATCGGGTGCTACATTCCGACCGACATCACGTTCACACCGGCTCTGTTTGCTGCCCTTGATGTGTCTGAGGATGCAGTGGCAGCTGCGCGCCGCAGTCGTGTTGAATGGGAAAACAAACAGCGCAAAAAGCAGGGGCTGGATACCCTGGGTATGGATGAGCTGATAGCGAAAGCCTGGCGTTTTGTGCGTGAGCGTTTCCGCAGTTACCAGACAGAGCTTAAGTCCCGTGGAATAAAACGTGCCCGTGCGCGTCGTGATGCGAACAGGGAACGTCAGGATATCGTCACCCTGGTGAAACGGCAGCTGACGCGTGAAATCTCGGAAGGGCGCTTTACTGCTAATGGTGAGACGGTAAAACGCGAAGTGGAGCGTCGTGTGAAGGAGCGCATGATTCTGTCACGTAACCGTAATTACAGCCGGCTGGCCACAGCTTCCCCCTGAACCTGACCTCCTCTGAATAATCCGGCCCGCGCCGGAGGCTTCCGCACGTCTGAAGCCCGACAGCGCACAAAAAATCAGCACCACATACAAAAAACAACCTCATCATCCAGCTTCTGGTGCATCCGGCCCCCCCTGTTTTCGATACAAAACACGCCTCACAGACGGGGAATTTTGCTTATCCACATTTAACTGCAAGGGACTTCCCCATAAGGTTACAACCGTTCATGTCATAAAGCGCCAGCCGCCAGTCTTACAGGGTGCAATGTATCTTTTAAACATCTGTTTATATCTCCTTTAAACTACTTAATTACATTCATTTAAAAAGAAAACCTATTCATTGCCTGTCCTGTGGACAGACAGATATGCACCTCCCACCGCAAGCGGCGGGCCCCGACCGGAGCCATTTTAGTTACAACACTCAAATACAACCACCAAGAAACCCCCGGTCCAGCGCAGAACCGAAACCACAAAGCCCCTCCCTCATAACTGAAAAGCGGCCCCGCCCCGGCCCAAAGGGCCGGAACAGAGTCGCTTTTAATTATGAATGTTGTAACTACATCTTCATCGCTGTCAGTCTTCTCGCTGGAAGTTCTCAGTACACGCTCGTAAGCGGCCCTGACGGCCCGCTAACGCGGAGATACGCCCCGACTTCGGGTAAACCCTCGTCGGGACCACTCCGACCGCGTACAGAAGCTCTCTCATGGCTGAAAACGGGTATGGTCTGGCAGGGCTGGGGATGGGTAAGGTGAAATCTATCAGTCCGTACCGGCTGACGCCGGGCTTCGGCGGTTTTACACCTGTGCTACATGTAACCTCCGTATGCCGCCTTACATGCGCTGACGCGCATTATTTGCCTTGTTCCATCTGAAAGTAATCACTATGATTAAATATGATTAACAACTAATCGGATATGCAAATGAAAAACAATGCCGCACAAGCAACAAAAGTAATTACCGCGCATGTGCCATTACCTATGGCTGATAAAGTCGACCAGATGGCCGCCAGACTGGAACGTTCCCGGGGCTGGGTTATCAAACAGGCGCTTTCTGCATGGCTTGCCCAGGAGGAGGAGCGTAATCGCCTGACGCTGGAAGCCCTGGACGATGTGACATCCGGACAGGTTATCGACCATCAGGCTGTACAGGCCTGGTCGGACAGCCTCAGTACTGACAATCCGTTACCGGTGCCACGCTGATGGAACTGAAGTGGACCAGTAAGGCGCTTTCTGATTTGTCGCGGTTATATGATTTTCTGGTGCTGGCCAGTAAACCTGCTGCCGCCAGAACGGTACAGTCCCTGACACAGGCACCGGTCATTCTGTTAACTCATCCACGTATGGGAGAACAGTTGTTTCAGTTTGAACCCAGGGAGGTCAGACGGATTTTTGCTGGCGAGTACGAAATCCGTTACGAAATTAATGGCCAGACTATTTATGTATTGCGTCTGTGGCACACACGAGAAAACAGGTAGATTGTGTGTGGGGACAACTTAACATAGCCTGCAGATATTAATTCTGGAACATTATTATCAGACCAGATATTTTGCATTCCATTAAATAATCTTGTAGGAGATAAAATGAATTACGATGAAATAACGAAAATTACCGCTGAACGTATTAGCGACTACATGACTGAAGCAGTTAATACAGACTCTATAGCCGTTGCGGAAATGTTTCATAACGCTGCATGGGGAGTGCGAACATTGTGGTTTGAACTCGTCACAAAAATAGATATAGATATACATAAAAAGAACAGGTATGCGAGTTATGATCTTAGAAGGAAAATCGAAATGCAGCATGAAGAGTTTCAGAAAATGACAGAGCGCGAGCAAGTACCTTTATTGAAATGTATTAGCTCAGACCTGATCTGACAGTTATCGGTTATTTATACAGGTATCTGTCAGATTACATCTGGCTTAAATTTTTCTCGGCCCAGATGCGTTTTCCATCGAGTAACGTTTCCATTGGCGTCCGCCCATTGCACATTTTTCCCTGATGGGTTCGCTCATTATTATAGTGAGCCAGCCATTCATTTCGTCACAGAATACAGTCGCCCTAGTTGCCTTCTAACTTGAGGGGTTCGAGCCCTGAAGAGGCATATCCCATCGTTTTACAGATATTGCAGAAATTGGTACGCAATATGCAGCTTCTTCCTGGAGTTTCTTCCTGGTATTTATATCGAAGTCTACATTAAGCAACTCGAACTTCCAGCTTTCCCGATAAAACTTTATAATATCCTTAGGACAAAGGAGAATAAACTGGTTTGTCGTAAACATAGAAACAGCCTGCACAGAGTAATAATCCCCCGGTTTTATATTTTTTTTATCCCATGCTGCATTGGAAAAAAACTCTTCAGGATATTCACTTGTTTTAATAATGTAGCTATGTATTTTGAAGTCACTTATACCTGATAGCTTAATAACGGAATGGGTAAAAATCACTGGTAACACGGTTATTTGAGTCGATATTATTAATAATAACATCAAGGATGCGATAAATGAATAGCTAATTCTTTTTGAAAATTTATGCTGTGGATTCATTTTCAGATAAATGACTCCAGGAAGCATTGTCAGAAGAAAGATAAAATATGACATGAAAGCCAGTTCAGCTATCACTTTGAAATTAACACTCTTATCTGAAGTTGCAATATTCCTAAAAACTATCTCCAGAGGAATTAACTGAAGATGCACCAGTAAAGCAATAGACAACGGAATGACAAGATAGATCTGAACACGTCTCAACAGTTTCATTCTATTGTTTTTAAACGATAAGTCATATTCAAACATGAAAAAATATGCTTATTATGCATCGGTCTTATGTTGTGACTAAGCCGCCTGAAGACAGAGAAGTAGCTAAGAATATGGCATCAGACACCTTCAGTTGTCGTATAAGGTTATCTGCAGGGTTTTTCTCCGTATCTGTCTGTTCCAGGCATTACCCCAATTCTCCCAAATGTTCTGTACTGGAAGCACCTTTGAGTATCGAATAAACTGCATGTAAAATTTAAACTTACAATCACGAGGCTTGATATGGCCAGAACAATGACAGTTGCTCTCGGAGATGAACTCTGGGAGTACATAGAATCTCTCATAGAATCAGGTGATTATCGTACACAGAGTGAGGTAATCCGCGAGTCACTTCGTCTCCTTCGAGAGAAACAGGCAGAGTCACGTCTCCAGGTGTCCTGCGGGATTTACTGGCAGAAGGCTTGAGCAGCGGTGAACCTGTGTCGTGGGAAAAAAATGCGTTTCTGAAAAAAGTGAAAGCTGGCGCGAGGGCTTCCGGTGAAAACCGTTAAACTCACACCTAAAGCCAGTCAGGATCTGGAGGATATCTAGCATTACGGGTACCACCATTTCGGTGAAGAGTAGGCTGATAAATATATTAATCAGATATCCGACATTTTTCAGGTTATGAGTAATCATAATATCGGTACTCCCCGTCCTGAACTGGGGGAATACACATTCGCACTACCCGTTGAACGGCATATGGTTTATTTTCTGCAAACTGATACTGAAATTGTTATTATTCGTATATTAAGTCAGCATCAGGATGCCAGCCGTCATTTCAACTGACAGTAATCAGCCACCACATTGCGTTGCGTGAAAACTGGCAGGGTTACAGGGGTGTACCTAGCCAGAATTCACGTAGCGCAACTCCCCTCTCTGTGTATTTTTCTCCTTTCCTTACGATCATCTTTGCCCTGGCATTACCCCATTTCTCCCAAAAACGGCAAACCAGTCCTCAGCCCGCACCATGACTGGCTTAAGACAGGATCCCTGCGGCAAAACGCGCCTTTACGTATTTGGTTTTACCCGCAATAATGCGTGATAAGCAAACAAAAGGATCCGCGCTCTGCGATTTATTGTCGTGGAAGGATCCGGGCGTTCAGGTCAGAATACCTGTATCCATAAACAGTGCGTGTGCTACGTGAAAAATAACTCATGAACAATGTCATTCCCCTGCAGAATTCACCAGAACGCGTCTCCCTGTTACCCATTGCGCCGGGGGTGGATTTTGCAACAGCGCTCTCCCTGAGAAGAATGGCCACCTCCACGGGGGCCACACCGGCCTACCTGCTGGCCCCGGAAGTGAGTGCCCTTCTCTTCTATATGCCGGATCAGCGTCACCATATGCTGTTCGCCACCCTCTGGAATACCGGAATGCGTATTGGCGAAGCCCGGATGCTGACGCCGGAATCATTTGACCTGGATGGAGTAAGACCGTTTGTGCGGATCCTGTCCGAAAAAGTGCGTGCGCGACGCGGACGCCCGCCAAAAGATGAAGTGCGCCTGGTTCCGCTGACAGATATAAGCTATGTCAGGCAGATGGAAAGCTGGATGATCACCACCCGGCCCCGTCGTCGTGAACCATTATGGGCCGTGACCGACGAAACCATGCGCAACTGGCTGAAGCAGGCTGTCAGACGGGCCGAAGCTGACGGGGTACACTTTTCGATTCCGGTCACACCACACACGTTCCGACACAGCTATATCATGCACATGCTCTATCACCGCCAGCCCCGGAAAGTCATCCAGGCACTGGCCGGGCACAGGGATCCACGTTCGATGGAGGTTTATACCAGAGTGTTTGCGCTGGATATGGCTGCCACGCTGGCAGTGCCTTTCACAGGTGACGGGCGGGATGCTGCGGAGATCCTGCGTACACTGCCTCCCCTGAAGTGACGGCATACACGCTTCCTTATATAAGCAGTGGTAAGCAGAGCAGACATAACATAAGCTGGAGCTGGTATATAAGCTGTAGTGAGTAGGCCATGTTTTATGAAGGGAGCAATGCCCCAGCATCAGGTTACGGGGTCACTTACGTAAAGAACTGGCAGAAGGCAGCTCAGCCACAGGCAGCACTGCAGGAAACTGAATATAAACTGCAGTGAGCAGACCACTCACTGCACCTGATAATATAAGCTGTAGTCAGTAAAGGAGCACTCTTCACTGACTACAGTTTATGTTCAGCGGGATTTGAAGAGTTTTTCCAGGTCATCCAGCGTGATGCCCAGTTTCTCAAGCAGGGCAAGTTTCTCCGCCATCTCCGGACTGACTTTTTCCGCAGGTGAAGGTGGCAACGGATTTTCCTTACTCTCATCATTCGGCGCTTTTAACCGGGGACGCCGGTAGTGAATGCAGAAGAGTTTTGTCCGCCCCCGCTGGATCTCCGTGTAATCAAGATATCCAATCTCGCGCAGCTGCTCCATTGCCCGTCTGACCGTCTGGTTCTGGGAAAATACAGGAGACTTCAGATTGAGGCGTGCACGCAGCCGCGCCAGCGATACCGGTGCCGGATCCCGGGGCAGGCTCTCTATAAAGGTGTAGAGTGCCTGGGCGGACTCCCGTCGCTTCAGGGCATTAATCGCCTTAAGCTGGAGAAGGACTTTTCTGTCAAACTGGTACAGTTCAAACAGGCGGGGATCAGCCTGTAACTGAACAATATCCCGCTCAGTATCGTAGTAGGCTGACTGTACCAGATGGGTGATGTATTCCCGGGTGTGCTTCTCATCGGTGCGGGAAAAGGAGATCACGGTACCGGCAATGCGTTTCAGGGAAGGGCTGATGCGCTCACGCAGCCTGCGTGATGACTGGCTTGAGGGTATACCACACAGTTTTGCAAACTCGACAAAAGGCAGTTCAACTTTGTCACCAATCACGTTATGGCGGGCAAAGGAATGAATGATCCCCACCCAGGTCTTGAAATCGTTATCCATATCCAGGCGGGGGCCGGTGATCTCAACCTTATCGAATCCTTCTGCACGGGCCAGGGAAAGACGCGTCAGTTCTTCCGTGGCATCGGTGCGTGACAGAGTATTTTTTTTACTGTTCTTCAGTGACTTAAGGGTCGGTACAAAGACACCCAGACGCATCAGCGCCACAGGTTGTACGGTGTTGTTATTGTTTGGTGTCAGTGTCACCAGCTCACCGGACGACTTATCCACCTCGCCGAACAGTTTTTTGATGTCTGAATTTTCGTTTTCCAGAAAGCCTCCTGCCTGTGGACAGTAAAAGAATAAACAGCAAATCGGATGTCAGAGCCCCGCTAACTGACTGAAGAAAAACCTGCAGTCTGTATTTAACAACAGAGTCTGGCGTACTGACCATAGTTTATGTCATTAACTTACTGCAGTATATGTATTACTTAATACAGATTATCATTAACTTGTTACAGTTTATCAGTAACATGCCACAGCTTATGTGATCGTGCTCCCGGACCATTAATGACAAGGTTTACAGCGATATGGGGATCTTTAATGGATCCTTTGTTGATCATTCATGGATCTGTTTACTGGATCGGGCCTCTGGATATGTGGATAAATCATTCCAGAAAAACAGCATACACTACCGATTATGAAGGCTTCAGGGCGTACCTGCTCACTGTAACTACAGATCCATTGCGCTTCCTCGCCGGTTCGCGGGCTTCGCCCGGTCACCGGTCTGCGGCGAGCACTGTTTTTTCTGAAGTCTGTCTTTACAGGTAATTTTTGACGGAATCTGCCGTACTTCCTGAGCGTACAGTCATATCCGAAATACACTTCATATGTTTGTTTCAACGCCAGAGGCGCATACAGAGTAAGCGTGCAGCAAGAACCGTATTTTGACGGGGATGTGTTATTCAGTCGGCAGTGCTACGCGCCAGGGGAGCAGTTCGCCGACCCGGTTTATCGGCCAGTCGGCTATGACGTCAAGGACATAGCGGAGGTAGCTTTCTGGCTCCACTCCGTTCAGTTTGCACGTCCCGATCAGGCTGTACAGCAGCGCTCCCCGCTCTCCTCCATGATCCGAACCGAAGAGCAGGTAGTTTTTGCGGCCCAGACTGACCATCCGCAACGCATTTTCAGCGATGTTATTGTCCGCCTCAGCCCAGCCATCATCTGCATAGTACGTCAGCGCCGGCCACTGGTTCAGGGCGTATGCGAACGCTTTCGCCAGTTCTGAGTGTCGCGACAGGGTTTTCATCTTTTCACGCAGCCAGCTTTCCAGGGATTTCAGCAGCGGTTTCGTTTTCAACTGACGTTCGGCAAGGCGCTGCTCCGCCGTCATTCCCCTTATCTCTGCCTCGATGGCGTACAGTTCGCCGATCCGTTTCAGCGCTTCCTCCGTCAGGGCTGACGGGGTGCGAACGTGCACATCGTGGATTTTACGGCGGGCGTGAGCCCAACAGGCGGCTTCCGTTATCCGGCCATCCCGGCACAGCTCGTTGAACCCGGCGTATGCATCCGCCTGCAGTACACCACTGAACCCCGCAAGATGGGTCTGCGGATGGATGCCTTTTCTGTCCGGGCTGTAAGCGAACCACACCGCCGGCGCCAGCGTTGACCCGGCGTTACGGTCGTCACGAACGTAGGTCCATAACCGCCCGGTCTTCGTTTTCTTATTGCCTGGCAACAGCACCGGGACAGGCGTGTCATCAGCATGGAGCTTACCGTCAGTCAGCACATAGTCCTGAAGCGCTTCTTCCAGCGGTGACAGTAGCCGGCAGCATGCATCCACCCAGCCCGACAGCAGTGAACGACTCAGCTCCACGCCCTGGCGGCCGTACATTTCAGACTGGCGGTACAGCGGGGTGTGCTCTGCATACTTTGAGATCAGCACGCGGGCCAGCAGCCCCGGTCCTGCGATACCCCGCTCGATGGGCCGTGAAGGCGCGGGGGCCTGCACGATGGCATCGCACTGAGTACAGGCATGCTTTTCACGTACAGTCCGGATAACCCGGAAGGCGCTGCGCATCAGCTCCAGCTGTTCGGCGGCATCCTCACCCAGATAGCTCAGCGAGCCTCCACATTCCGGGCAGCATGACGCTGCCGGCAGCAGCCGTTTTTCATCGCGGGGGAGTGATTCGGGGAACGGTTTGCGGGTGCGGGTTTGACGCAGCGGGCGCTGCACGGCCGGGTCGTCAACCCGACCGGTAAGGGTATCACTTTCTTTCTGAAGTGCCTTCAGGTCAGCTTCCATCTGTGCTATACGACGGGAGACTTTTTCCGAGCGGCTGCCGAAGTTCATCCGGCGCAGCTTATCCAGCTGTGCCTGCAGATGGTCTATTTCGCGTTCACGCTCGTTCAGCTTTTCCTGCAGGGCACGGTTCAGCGCCTCCTGTTCGGCAAGGAGACGTTTCAGTGCATTGATATCGTCAGGAAGTGAGCTGCTCATACCGGGTATATTACCAGGCTCATTCAGCGTCGACCAGGATAAAGAGGCTTACAACATAGTCAGGGACGTAAGCAGTCTTTTAGGCTGCCGCCAGTCGATACCTTCCAGCAGCATCGCCAGCTGTGCCGGTGTGAGGAACACTTTGCCATCCTGGGCTGACGGCCAGGCGAAGCGGCCGCGCTCCAGCCGTTTGGTCAGCAGACACAGTCCATCGCCGGTAGACCAGAGGAGCTTTACCTGACTGCCATTACGCCCACGGAAGATAAAAACGTGACCTGACATCGGATCGTCTTTCAGCGTCGTCTGCACCTTTGCCGCCAGGCCGTTGAAGCCGTTTCTCATATCGGTGATGCCAGCGACCAGCCAGATCTTTGTCCCTGATGGTAATGGGATCAACGTTTGAGCTCCCGTATCAGCAGGTTCAGGATATTTTCGCTGATGGCACCATTCAGACGGAGTGATCCGTGCCGGAATGTCACTTCACAGCTGATATTGAGTGATTCAGGTGTCGCAGCAGCTACAGGTTGTGACCGGGGGGAGGTTGTAGGGACAACATCTTCGGCATCAAGTGTTATCGGGAGCAGCTCAGGCACGTTGTTTTCTGTTGTTGAAGGAGGACGTAGTTTTCCTTCGCGCCAGTACTGGCGCCACTTGAACAGCAAATTATCGTTGATCCCATGCTCACGAGCGAGTTGCGCTACGGAGATCTCTGGTCGATGCGAGAGTTCAACCATTTTGATTTTGAACTCAACGGGATAATTAGGGCTTTTTTTACGCACTGCGGTTAATGATGTCATGGATAGCGTCCACCATATTTGGTGTCCACTATTCTCTCAGGAATTTCAGGATCTGCCCGACGGTGCTGAGACGACGCTTACCATACAGACTGGCTCCATGAATATCCTGACAACTGGCATCACTTAATTTACCGACAGTCTTAAGACTAATCGTCAGAATCCTGATAATTGACGTTTCAGATCCGGAGAAGTGCAGACGTTGCATCCAGTCAGCTGTGCCTGTGTCGGAGCTGATATCCGCGATGAAGCAAACCAAAGAGCTGTAGCATCAGTAGGGCAAAACGAGCTACTGTAAAAAGCCGTTGGACCGACAAAATAAGTGAATATCGTATATGCCTTTGTTGCCGGAGGATGCAGAATAAACCCTGTCAGTTATTGACTTTGGGTAAGCGTAAACTGACCGCCGTATGTAGCCATCAGACGAGAATTGTGTAGTGGCACACTAAATTTGGCCACCTGATGAAAGGTGATATTCTCACCACAACACAAAACAGGTGACTTAATGAACAAGAAAACCAAACGAACCTTCACCCCTGAGTTCAGGCTGGAATGTGCACAGCTGATTGTTGATAAGGGCTACTCATATCGACAGGCCAGTGAAGCGATGAATGTCGGTTCAACCACGCTTGAGAGCTGGGTACGCCAGCTCAGGCGAGAGCGCCAGGGTATTACGCCCTCTGCCACACCAATTGAATCTACAACCGCGCTCTTAATGTCCGACTCGCTGAACGGTTCACGATAGCCGCCAGACTAAGTGACAGCCACACGGTTGTCAGCCTGTGTTCTGCTCTGGAAATACACCGCAGCAGTTACCGGTACTGGCGAAAACGACGCGATACGGTTAATCCGGCACGAGTCAGGTTGTGCAGCGAAATACGCCGGGCGTGGAACCAAAGTCGGGGCTCTGCGGGCGCGCGCACTCTGGCTGAAATGCTGACTCAAAACGGCGTCCCGATGAGCCGTTACCGTGCCGGACGTCTGATGAAATATCTGAACCTGAGCAGTTGTCAGCCCGGAAAACATCAGTATAAAAATGCCCGTCAGGAGCATACCAGCCTGCCGAATCTGCTTGAGCGTCAGTTCGCAGTACCGGAGCCAGACCGGGTATGGTGTGGAGATATTACGTATCTCTGGGCAGGAAATCGCTGGTGCTATCTGGCGGTTGTTATGGATCTTTTTGCCCGCAGGGTTATCGGCTGGAGTCTGTCAGCGCATGCCGATACCGCACTGATAAGCAGTGCCCTGCGGATGGCCTATGAGACGCGTGGCCAACCCCGGGATGTCGTGTTCCATAGCGACCAGGGAAGCCAGTATACAGGCCTTAAATATCAACAACTTCTCTGGCGTTGCAGAATAAATCAAAGCGTCAGTCGGCGGGGAAACTGCTGGGATAACAGCCCCATGGAACGCTTCTTCCGCAGTCTGAAAACAGAATGGGTGCCAACGAATGGTTACGCAGGCAAGGACGAGGCCCGGCAGCAAATTAATGATTACATATTGAACTACTACAACAGCGTCAGACCTCACCATTATAACGGTGGGCTGACGCCGGAAGAGTCAGAGAACAGATACCATTTTTACTGTAAAACCGTGGCCAATATTACTTGACCACTACATTGGTAACTTAGACGCCCATCTGATATAGACGGACATCTAAGTATGGAATTACAGGACTGGCGAAAAGAACCTCGTAAAAACTATTCGAATGAATTCAAACTTCGTATGGTGGAACTGGCATCACAACCTGGAGCTTGTGTTGCACAGATTGCACGTGAAAATGGCGTCAATGATAATGTTATTTTCAAATGGCTCAGGCTCTGGCAGAACGAAGGGCGTGTTTCGCGGCGTCTTCCGGTAACGACCTCTTCTGACACTGGCGTTGAATTATTACCTGTAGAAATAACGCCGGATGAGCAGAAAGAACCTGTGGCGGCCATTGCGCCGTCTTTATCCACTTCCACTCAGACCAGAGTCAGTGCCAGTTCCTGCAAGGTGGAATTCCGTCACGGTAACATGACGCTGGAAAATCCATCGCCAGAGCTGCTCACGGTGTTGATCCGTGAACTGACCGGGAGGGGAAGATGATCTCACTCCCATCAGGTACCCGTATCTGGCTCGTTGCCGGCGTTACCGATATGCGTAAATCCTTCAACGGACTGGGAGAACAGGTACAACATGTGCTGAATGATAATCCCTTCTCCGGTCACCTGTTTATCTTCCGTGGCCGACGGGGTGACACCGTCAAAATTCTTTGGGCTGATGCTGATGGTCTGTGCCTGTTCACCAAACGCCTGGAGGAAGGCCAGTTTATCTGGCCTGCGGTACGTGACGGCAAGGTATCCATTACCCGCTCGCAACTGGCAATGCTCCTCGATAAGCTGGACTGGCGTCAGCCAAAAACATCCAGCCGTAACTCACTGACAATGTTGTAAAAAACTCCTGACCGCATTATAAAAACGGTCATGAGTCAGAAATACCTCATTCGCATCGCAGAGCTGGAAAGGTTGCTCTCTGAGCAGGCTGAAGCCCTCCGTCAGAAAGACCAGCAACTGAGTCTGGTTGAAGAGACGGAAGCCTTCCTGCGCTCTGCACTGACACGTGCCGAAGAAAAGATCGAAGAAGATGAACGGGAAATAGAACATCTGCGGGCTCAGATAGAAAAACTGCGCCGGATGCTGTTCGGTACCCGTTCTGAAAAACTGCGTCGTGAAGTTGAACTGGCTGAGGCTCTGCTGAAACAACGTGAACAGGACAGCGATCGTTACAGTGGGCGGGAAGACGATCCTCAGGTTCCCCGCCAGTTGCGACAGTCGCGCCATCGTCGTCCGTTACCGGCACACCTTCCCCGTGAAATACACCGCCTGGAGCCAGAAGAAAGCTGTTGCCCGGAGTGTGGCGGTGAGCTGGATTATCTGGGGGAAGTCAGCGCTGAACAGCTGGAACTGGTGAGCAGTGCCCTGAAAGTGATCCGCACAGAACGGGTAAAAAAAGCCTGTACAAAATGTGACTGTATTGTTGAAGCACCGGCGCCGTCCCGCCCGATAGAGCGTGGTATCGCGGGCCCCGGATTACTTGCCCGCGTGTTAACGGGAAAATACTGCGAACATCTGCCACTGTATCGTCAGAGTGAAATCTTTGCCCGCCAGGGTGTCGAACTGAGCCGGGCCTTACTCTCCAACTGGGTTGACGCGTGCTGCCAGTTAATGACACCGGTAAATGATGCCCTGTACCGTTATGTAATGAACACCCGCAAGGTTCACACTGATGACACACCGGTAAAGGTACTGGCACCGGGTCAGAAAAAGGCGAAAACAGGGCGTATCTGGACGTATGTCCGGGATGATCGCAATGTGGGTTCGTCATCTCCTCCAGCGGTCTGGTTCGCGTACTCGCCGAACCGGCAGGGGAAACACCCGGAGCAACACCTCCGCCCCTTCCGGGGTATCCTGCAGGCGGATGCGTTCACAGGTTACGACAGGTTGTTCAGTGCAGAACGTGAAGGTGGTGCACTGACAGAAGTTGCGTGCTGGGCCCATGCCCGGCGAAAAATCCACGATGTATACATCAGCAGCAAAAGTGCGACGGCAGAAGAAGCCCTGAAGCGAATCAGTGAACTGTACGCCATCGAGGATGAAATACGGGGATTACCGGAGTCAGAGCGTCTTGCCGTCAGGCAGCAGCGAAGCAAAGTGTTACTGACGTCGCTGCATGAATGGATGGTGGAGAAGAATGGTACGCTGTCGAAAGAATCCAGACTGGGCGAAGCGTTCAGCTATGTACTGAATCAGTGGGATGCCCTCTGTTATTACAGTGATGACGGTCTGGCGGAGGCGGATAATAATGCTGCGGAAAGAGCGCTTCGTGCAGTCTGTCTCGGAAAGAAAAACTCTTATGACCTTTGTCAAATATTGAGCCCAAAAAGACCTTACGCAGCTCCGGGAGCTTCGTTATATCGCGGATTAAAGAACCTGAAACAGTCAGACTGTATCTTGGATTTTACAAACTCTTATTCGGGGATTTTAGCCCCATGACGATTTACGCAGTGAGCTGGCCTCTTTCTATATGCAGGTATTGGCGCATTCTGACCTCCTGAATTCTTTTACGAGGATCACTCATTCCGTGTCTGACTGCTTCAGGGTTTAATTTTGCTTCTGCTGACTGAATGGTGATTGGGCAGCAAGTGCAATATCCCACATAAATCCAGTCAACTCACGAGCCACCGCCGTAATGGCTACTTGTGATTTTTTCCCTTTTGCTGTCAGACTTCGGTAACGAGAACACAATCGTTGTTGAGCTTTCCATGCAATATCTTTGGAATATTGTGTTACAGAATCCGGTCGGTAATATATAAGCCATGCACCAACTTTTGCAGGTGTACGATAAGACCAGGCGGCTTCGTAAAGCAGACGTCTCAGTTCGCTGTTTCCAACTTTTGTTATTCCCCTGGGACGAATGCTGTTTCCACTGGAATATTCCCCTGGAACCAGTCCCAGAAAAGCCATGAGTTGTTTGGGACTGGAAAATCGTGAAAAATCACCCAGTTCAGCAACCAGGGTTATTGCGGTTAGCTGACCAACACCTTTAAGGGCCTGTAACTGGCAGACCAGATTGCACAGAGACCACTCAGGTAACAGGCGGGATATTTCCTGGTCGAGTTGAAGTATGCGATCTTCAATCTGCTCCAGACTCTGACAATAGTGTTGAAAAGCAATCTGTTGAGATGGCTGACTAAATGATTGATTGGCTAACCAGGTTCGATGTTTGCCGGTCCAGTGCTTCCCTGCATAACGTTTGTCTGTTCGCAATAGCATGCTCAGAATTCGCTGTCGGGCAACTCTGCTGTCTCGTTTCGCTGCTGCACGGGCTCTGATTAGATCCCGCATAGCTTCATGAGTCAGGTCAGGGATCCAGACAGGGGTAAGTTCACCAGCCCGCAGTAACCTGGCAAGAGAAATTGCGTCCCGATGATCATTTTTGATTCTGTCTGTCGGTGATTTTGGTATCCGGGAAGGGGCAATAACCTGGCATTTTATATTCATCGCTGTGAGTTGATGATATAGCCCAAAACCACAGGGGCCAGCCTCATAGCAGGAAAGAATGTTTCCGTAAAGTCCCTGCAATTTCTGAAATAATCGACGTACAGCCTGGGCTTCGTTGTTAATCGTACCATAATAACGAACTTCGCCAAGCCGTTCAGGTGCAGCAATAGCAACCGCCAACGTTTCTTTATGTACATCCAGCCCGATGTAAGCTGCAATATTTTCCGAATGCATAATGACCTCCTCTGGAATATCCCACCAATGCTATAGTGAGTATATAAAGGTCATACCATCTATATTGATGGCAAACAGGTAGATATTCGTAACTGTCAGCAAGCCATCGCCCAGGGGATTGCGATGGTACCCGAAGACAGAAAGCGCGACGGCATCGTTCCGGTAATGGCGGTTGGTAAAAATATTACCCTCGCCGCACTCAATAAATTTACCGGTGGCATTAGCCAGCTTGATGACGCGGCAGAGCAAAAATGTATTCTGGAATCAATTCAGCAACTCAAAGTTAAAACGTCGTCCCCCGACCTTGCTATTGGACGTTTGAGCGGCGGCAATCAGCAAAAAGCGATCCTCGCTCGCTGTCTGTTACTTAACCCGCGCATCCTCATTCTTGATGAACCTACCAGGGGTATCGATATTGGCGCGAAATACGAGATCTACAAATTAATTAACCAACTCGTCCAGCAGGGTATTGCCGTTATTGTCATCTCTTCCGAATTACCTGAAGTGCTCGGCCTTAGCGATCGGGTACTGGTGATGCATGAAGGGAAACTAAAAGCCAACCTGATAAATCATAACCTGACTCAGGAGCAGGTGATGGAAGCCGCATTGAGGAGCGAACATCATGTCGAAAAGCAATCCGTCTGAAGTGAAATTGGCCGTACCGACATCCGGTGGTTTTTCTGGGCTGAAGTCACTGAATTTGCAGGTCTTCGTGATGATTGCAGCTATCATCGCAATCATGCTGTTCTTTACCTGGACCACCGATGGTGCCTACTTAAGCGCCCGTAACGTCTCCAACCTGTTACGCCAGACCGCGATTACCGGCATCCTCGCGGTAGGAATGGTGTTCGTCATAATTTCTGCTGAAATCGACCTTTCCGTCGGCTCAATGATGGGGCTATTAGGTGGCGTCGCGGCGATTTGTGACGTCTGGTTAGGCTGGCCTTTGCCACTTACCATCATTCTGACGTTGGTTCTGGGACTGCTTCTCGGTGCGTGGAACGGATGGTGGGTCGCGTACCGTAAAGTCCCTTCATTTATTGTCACCCTCGCGGGCATGTTGGCATTTCGCGGCATACTCATTGGCATCACCAACGGCACGACTGTATCCCCCACCAGCGCCGCGATGTCACAAATTGGACAAAGCTATCTCCCCGCCAGTACCGGCTTCATCATTGGCGCGCTTGGCTTAATGGCTTTTGTTGGTTGGCAATGGCGCGGAAGAATGCGCCGTCAGGCTTTGGGTTTACAGTCTCCGGCCTCTACCGCAGTAGTCGGTCGCCAGGCTTTAACCGCTATCATCGTATTAGGCGCAATCTGGCTGTTGAATGATTACCGTGGCGTTCCCACTCCTGTTCTGCTGCTGACGTTGCTGTTACTCGGCGGAATGTTTATGGCAACGCGGACGGCATTTGGACGACGCATTTATGCCATCGGCGGCAATCTTGAAGCGGCACGTCTCTCCGGGATTAACGTTGAACGCACCAAACTTGCCGTGTTCGCGATTAACGGATTAATGGTAGCCATCGCCGGATTAATCCTTAGTTCTCGACTTGGCGCTGGTTCACCTTCTGCGGGAAATATCGCCGAACTGGACGCAATTGCAGCATGCGTGATTGGCGGCACCAGCCTGGCTGGCGGTGTGGGAAGCGTTGCCGGAGCAGTAATGGGGGCATTTATCATGGCTTCACTGGATAACGGCATGAGTATGATGGATGTACCGACCTTCTGGCAGTATATCGTTAAAGGTGCGATTCTGTTGCTGGCAGTATGGATGGACTCCGCAACCAAACGCCGTTCTTGATTTTGATAAAAATTTTCTCAAAGCCGGTTACGTATTACCGGTTTTGAGTTTTTGCATGATTCAGCAGGAAAAGAACCATGTTTACTAAACGTCACCGCATCACATTACTGTTCAATGCCAATAAAGCCTATGACCGGCAGGTAGTAGAAGGCGTAGGGGAATATTTACAGGCGTCACAATCGGAATGGGATATTTTCATTGAAGAAGATTTCCGCGCCCGCATTGATAAAATCAAGGACTGGTTAGGAGATGGCGTCATTGCCGACTTCGACGACAAACAGATCGAGCAAGCGCTGGCTGATGTCGACGTCCCCATTGTTGGGGTTGGCGGCTCGTATCACCTTGCCGAAAGTTACCCACCCGTTCATTACATTGCCACCGATAACTATGCGCTGGTTGAAAGCGCATTTTTGCATTTAAAAGAGAAAGGCGTTAACCGCTTTGCTTTTTATGGTCTTCCGGAATCAAGCGGTAAACGTTGGGCCACTGAACGCGAATATGCATTTCGTCAGCTTGTCGCCGAAGAAAAGTATCGCGGAGTGGTTTATCAGGGGTTAGAAACCGCGCCAGAGAACTGGCAACATGCGCAAAATCGGCTGGCAGACTGGCTACAAACGCTGCCACCGCAAACCGGGATTATTGCCGTTACTGACGCCCGGGCGCGGCATATTCTGCAAGTATGTGAACATCTACATATTCCCGTACCGGAAAAATTATGCGTGATTGGCATCGATAACGAAGAACTGACCCGCTATCTGTCGCGTGTCGCCCTTTCTTCGGTCGCTCAGGGCGCGCGGCAAATGGGCTATCAGGCGGCAAAACTGTTGCATCGATTATTAGATAAAGAAGAAATGCCGCTACAGCGAATTTTGGTCCCACCAGTTCGCGTCATTGAACGGCGCTCAACAGATTATCGCTCGCTGACCGATCCCGCCGTTATTCAGGCCATGCATTACATTCGTAATCACGCCTGTAAAGGGATTAAAGTGGATCAGGTACTGGATGCGGTCGGGATCTCGCGCTCCAATCTTGAGAAGCGTTTTAAAGAAGAGGTGGGTGAAACCATCCATGCCATGATTCATGCCGAGAAGCTGGAGAAAGCGCGCAGTCTGCTGATTTCAACCACCTTGTCGATCAATGAGATATCGCAAATGTGCGGTTATCCATCGCTGCAATATTTCTACTCTGTTTTTAAAAAAGCATATGACACAACGCCAAAAGAGTATCGCGATGTAAATAGCGAGGTCATGTTGTAGCGATGATGAGAATTGTCGGCGTCACATCAGGGAACTCAGCACAGCCACCTGATGCGAGCAAAAGCCTTATCCGACCGACAAATCAGATAAGGCTCAAGGAAATGCAATTACATATGCGCCGCGATTAACCGTTGGTTATCCTGGTACATTGCGAACAGGTAGTTATTATAACTCTTCCCTTTGGTCGAGTAGCCCTTCAGCTTGTGAATCATCGCTGTGGCAGTCACTTCCTGATCCGCTTTACGCAGCTGCGCACGCGATTTACGGAACGAAGAGTAAGCCGGGTGCGTATTCAGGTTAGTGACATAGGCGCTCACCGATTCTTTGACAGAACTAAACTGTGAGTACCCTTTCACTTTACCCGGCGCATTGGTACAACGTCCTTTCATGCATTTCATGCCGAACAGATTGTTATTGTTGCGCGCCAGCTTCGACGTTCCCCAACCGCTTTCTGCTGCAGCCATCGTCGCCACCATACTGGTAGGGATAATGTCTACGCGTTCAAGCAAGGTATTCCACGGGATTTTTCGCGTATTACCAGACCACTTCACCTTGTAGCGTTTGGCGATGTCTTTCAGACGCGCACGCTCAGCAGGTGACCATTGGCCCTGATACTGTTTTGAAATCAGCCAGTTACGTTCTGCAGTAATGGCTGCATTTTGGCTGGTAATGTAAGGCATTACGGTCCGGAGAAACGCCTTTTTCCTTGGTGTTCCGGAAGGGTATTTTCGCAAATCAGGAAGTGAACTACTCTTTGCACTATTGCGAGAATACTCTTGTTTACTGCTTACCTGTTTATTACTAGCTTTAGTTAAGTGGGACTTTTGACTCGCTGTTGTTGTGTGCGTCTTCGCTAACACCTCACTCGAAAACACCAGAGTGAGTAACATAAGAATCATCGCCCCATATCGTCGTATGGGAGTCAAAATCATCAGGTCTCCTGGTCGGATTTAATCATTCCAACACCTTATATTTTTCACAAATTTGAGAGTTGAATCTCAAATCATATCAAAAATAGCTGTCAAGAGCACCCCAAGGAATAGTCCAAATCTGAAACTATGTCACGTGTTAACGATTCAGATTGGCGCTAAATCGCAGAAAATGTGGGGTTTATCGCAAAATTCAGCCGTTTTTTGCGCGAGATCGCTCACCCTTGCTTCTCATCCTGTGGACTTACCGCTCAGGGATGAGTTTTGTCTGGCTTATCGCTGGCAAACTATCTGAAATCGCAGCAATAAGGACTCATCCACCATGAAACTCGCCGCCTGTTTTCTGACACTCCTTCCTGGCTTCGCCGTTGCCGCCAGCTGGACTTCTCCGGGGTTCCCTGCCTTTAGCGAACAGGGAACGGGAACATTTGTCAGCCACGCGCAGTTGCCCAAAGGTACGCGTCCACTCACGCTAAATTTTGACCAACAGTGCTGGCAGCCTGCAGATGCGATAAAACTCAATCAGATGCTTTCCCTGCAACCTTGTAGCAACACGCCGCCTCAATGGCGATTGTTCAGAGACGGCAAATATACGCTGCAAATAGACACCCGCTCCGGTACGCCAACATTGATGATTTCCATCCAGAACGCCGCCGAACCGGTAGCAAACCTGGTCCGTGAATGCCCGAAATGGGATGGATTACCGCTCACGCTGGATGTCAGCGCCACTTTCCCGGAAGGAGCCGCCGTACGGGATTATTACAGCCAGCAAATTGCGATAGTGAAGAACGGTCAAATAACGTTACAACCCGCTGCTACCAGCAACGGTTTACTCCTGCTGGAACGGGCAGAAACTGACGCCCCTGCCCCTTTCGACTGGCATAACGCCACGGTTTACTTTGTGCTGACAGATCGTTTCGAAAACGGCGATCCCAGTAATGACCAGAGTTACGGACGTCATAAAGACGGTATGGCGGAAATTGGCACTTTTCACGGCGGCGATTTACGCGGCCTGACCAACAAACTGGATTACCTCCAGCAGTTGGGCGTTAATGCTTTATGGATAAGCGCCCCATTTGAGCAAATTCACGGCTGGGTCGGCGGCGGTACAAAAGGCGATTTCCCGCATTATGCCTACCACGGTTATTACACACAGGACTGGACGAATCTTGATGCCAATATGGGCAACGAAGCCGATCTACGGACGCTGGTTGATAGCGCACATCAGCGCGGTATTCGTATTCTCTTTGATGTCGTGATGAACCACACCGGCTATGCCACGCTGGCGGATATGCAGGAGTATCAGTTTGGCGCGTTATATCTTTCTGGTGACGAGGTGAAAAAAACGCTGGGTGAACGCTGGAGCGACTGGAAACCTGCCGCCGGGCAAACCTGGCATAGCTTTAACGATTACATTAATTTCAGCGACAAAACAGGCTGGGATAAATGGTGGGGAAAAAACTGGATCAGAACGGATATCGGCGATTACGACAATCCTGGATTCGACGATCTCACTATGTCGCTGGCCTTTTTGCCGGATATCAAAACCGAATCAACTACCGCTTCTGGTCTGCCGGTGTTCTATAAAAACAAAACGGATACTCACGCTAAAGTCATCGAAGGCTTTACACCTCGCGATTACTTAACCCACTGGTTAAGTCAGTGGGTCCGCGACTATGGGATTGATGGTTTTCGGGTCGATACCGCCAAACATGTTGAGTTGCCCGCCTGGCAGCAACTGAAAACCGAAGCCAGCGCCGCGCTTCGCGAATGGAAAAAAGCTAACCCCGACAAAGCATTAGATGACAAACCTTTCTGGATGACCGGTGAAGCCTGGGGCCACGGCGTGATGCAAAGTGACTACTATCGCCACGGCTTCGATGCGATGATCAATTTCGATTATCAGGAGCAGGCGGCGAAAGCAGTCGATTGTCTGGCGCAGATGGATACGACCTGGCAGCAAATGGCGGAGAAATTGCAGGGTTTCAACGTGTTGAGCTACCTCTCGTCGCATGATACCCGTCTGTTCCGTGAAGGGGGCGACAAAGCAGCAGAGTTATTACTATTAGCGCCAGGCGCGGTACAAATCTTTTATGGCGATGAATCCTCGCGTCCGTTCGGTCCTACAGGTTCTGATCCGCTGCAAGGTACACGTTCGGATATGAACTGGCAGGATGTTAGCGGTAAATCTGCCGCCAACGTCGCGCACTGGCAGAAAATCAGCCAGTTCCGCGCCCGCCATCCCGCAATTGGCGCGGGCAAACAAACGACACTTTCGCTGAAGCAGGGCTACGGCTTTGTTCGTGAGCATGGCGACGATAAAGTGCTGGTCATCTGGGCTGGGCAACAGTGACTTTTCCGGCTTCCCGTTCGTCAGTACCTCGGGAAGCCGCCAACCAGGATAAAA
>OHHU01000294.1_pt1 | contig 32757 bp, 26 predicted proteins | sample 1568151 | NCBI WGS metagenome assembly OHHU01 (sample SAMEA3879572, study PRJEB24766) | human gut metagenome | biome: human-associated habitat; feature: feces | place: USA | collected 1985/1987 | reverse complement strand
GGGGTCAAGGTCAAGTCCGTCGATAGTATTGGCGAGGTAAAATCCCTCGAGATTATACTGCGAGTCGAGCGTTGCGCGAAGATCGGATGCAACGCTTTTCTTGGCAGCAAGCAGCTCATCGTCCGTGACCTCGCCGCGCTTTATAGCCTCAAGCTGGGCGCAGATCTCGTCCTTTGCAGCGCCGAATTTGTCAAAATCAACGCCGGATGAGACGATCATAAGTCCCTTGTGCAGATCGACAAGCGAGCTTGCGTAATAGCACAGCGAGAGCTTTTCGCGAACGTTCATAAAAAGCTTGGACGTTACGCAGCCGCCGAAAACGGCGTTGAAAACGTAAAGCGCCGCAATATCCGGATCCTCCATGCAGTCGCCGAGGCGATAGCCCATGACGAGCTTGCCCTGAGTGACGCTCAGCTCGTCGGTGAATTCGCGCACGGACTCCTCAACGGCGTTCATGCGTATATCCGTGCCGATATCATAGTCGATCTCTCCTCTGGGCATGCCGCTGAATGCATCCGAGAGCTTCTCGGCAACGGCGTCCGCGCCGAGGCTGCCGCAGTAGAAGATCTCGATCGGGCAGGTCATGATAAGGCTGCGGTAATGCTTGGTGAGCTTCTGATAATATATATTTTCCGCCGTGTCCTCGGTGCCGAGGCGCGATACGGCAAACGGCTCGTAGCAGCACATCTGCTCGATAAGCCTTTGCAGCGCCCACGAACGCTTGTCGTTTAGCCTGCTTTTTATGCTGTCGAGCAGCTTATCCTTTTCGCTGTCGACATATTCGGGCAGAAGCAGGCCGCCCTTGGTGCAGGGAGCGAGCAGTATCTCGCCGCAAAGATTTGCAATGCTTTCAAAAACTCCGCTGCCGTCGGGCAGATATTTGTCGTCGGCAAAGCTCGCAAGAAATCCGATGCACTGTATCTCGCCGATCTTGCGCACAACAGGCTCGATATAGCTGCCGTAAAGCCCGTCAAGTTCGGTCGCGAGCGCTTGCATATCGGTGTGATTTCTGCTGCCGCGGCGCAGAACATAGGGGATGAGCGCGTTCATCGCCGCCGTTTCGCGGTCAAGCTGAGTCAGCAGGCTGATGCTCAGACATCCGGTCTTGAATTTGTCGTTTTCGAGCGCAGTTAGCCATACGCCGGGGAGTATCTCTTTTCTGACGGTCTCCATGGCATGACCTCCTTTGATTTATAATGAATCAGTATAGCACACTTTTCAGATATATGGTATACCTTTTCCGTCATAAATTTCGCCGTCGAGCCATACTCCGCCGAGGCCGATCAATATATCGTGCGTCCTGCCGGAGCGGGTCTTGAGCGTCACGCGGCAGTCGGAAAAGCCGTCGGGCAGACAGGGGCGGATATATATCATACCGTGCCACGGTTTAAGGCCAAGAAGCTCCTCGGTAAACACCCTGAAATACCAGCCGGATGAGCCGGTGTACCACGTCCAGCCGGCCTCGCCGATGTGGCCGGGGCAGGTGTAGACATCGGCAGGAATGACAAACGGCTCTGCTTCATAAACGCGCCCGTCGTGCGCTTCCGGCAGCAGACAGCGCAGTATGGCCCAGCCGTCATTCGGCCGGGAGCGCTTAAAGCAGGCCTGAGCAAGCCACAGCGCAGCGTGCGTATACTGCCCGCCGTTTTCCCGGAAGCCGGGGCCGTAGCTGCGAATATAGCCGGGGTCGCGCCCGGAGCCGAAAAAGGGAGGGTCAAATAGCTTCACAAGGCCGTTTTCCCTGTCAAACAGCAGCCTGAGCGCGCTGCCCAGCGCGGTGTCGGCCTTCGTGTTTGACGCTTCCGGGCAGAAGCAGGCCCAGCTTTGCGCGATTGAATCTATGCGGCAGCACTCGCTCTGCCGGCCGCCAAGCTCCTCGCCGTCGGGCCAGTAGCCGCGCAGATACCATTGCCCGTTCCATGCGCGGTCGGCGGCCTTGCCCAATGCGGCGGCAAGAGCACGGTATTCGTCCGCGCCCTGCCTGCCAAGCTCGATCAGAATATCCGCAAATCGTTTTACGCAGCAGGAGAAAAACCAAGTCAGCCACACGCTCTCACCGAAAACGGCGCTCATGCCGTCGTTCCAGTCGCTGCTGCCGAAGTACAAAAGCCCGTGGCTGCCCGTGCCGCGGCCTGCGCAGCAGTCAACGGCGCGCTTTGCGTGCATAAGAACGCTCTCGGCGCAGTCCGAGCGCATGGGCGTTTCATAACGGTCGCCTTCACAGGAGTCCAAAGGCTTTGAGCTTATATAATGCTCGGAGATTTGGCATATTGAAGCGTCGCCCGTTTTTTCGACATATTCGCACAGCGCCCACACCAGCCAGAGCAGATCATCCGAGCACCGCGTGCGCACGCCCTTATCCGCGCCGCCGACGCTGTGCCACCAGTGCATAACATCGCCTTCAAGGTACTGGTGCCGGCAGCAGGCGAGTATCTGCTGCTTTGCGATGTTCGGGTCGAGCAGGATGAGGTTCACGGCGTCCTGAAGCTGATCGCGGAAGCCGAACGCGCCGCCGCTTTGATAAACCGAGCATCGCCCGAGAATGCGGCATGCAAGCGTCTGATACACTGCCCAGCCGCTCATATATTTGTCTGCCTTGCCGCAGCCGGAAACGGTCAGACGGCGGCACATACTGCGCCAATGTGCCTTTGTTTTTTCGAGCGCTTCAAATGCGGCATCGGGCTTGCACAGATCAAGGAGGTTTTCTGCGCTCTCACATCCGCAGACGAGCACGGTCACGGGCTGCGCCTCGTAGCTTGCGGCAAAAACGGGATAGCTCAGCCCGTTCGTGCGCGAGTCAAATTCGTTGTGCAGCCAGGATAAGCCGTCGCAAGTCCAAGCGAGCGCGTCACTTGAGCAAACGGCGCTGAAATTAAGCCCTCGTATAGCCGAGCGCGTGCTCGATGCGGTAAACACGGAGCTTACATAACTGCACGCGACCGCGCCGCGGTTGTTGTCACTGTCCGACATGAGAAGCTCGCATTTCCAGCCGAGCTTTCCGCTGTGCTCGCCGAAAAATTCAATTATCATTACTCTTGCATCCATATCCGGCGGAACAAAAGCCGTGCAGCGCGATGCAAAGCTGCCGAAGCTTTTTTCCCAAACGGCAAAGCCGAAGCCGAAGGTGACGCGGCAGGGAGCGCCGTCATCGTCGGCAAAAAGGCTGTGTCGCCCGGCTGCGTCGCAGTATTCCAACACCTCGGCTCCGTCTATTGCCATGGGGTCGTTTATCCATGGGGTAAGCCGCAGCTCGCGCGCGTTTTTGAGCCACATGTTTCCCATGCCGCTGTCGGCGGCAATATAGCCGAAGCTCCCGTTTGTCAGGATGCTGCTCCAGACTCTGGGCGGCAGCGAGCGGTTTACATAAAACGAAAAGCTCCCGTCATCGGCGTACTCGTGCCGCACAGAGGAAGAGCTGCTTCTTTTTCGCTGTGTAAAACACCTCGGAGCATTTTCAAATCTGCGGCCGGGTGTATCCTCTCCGACGATGAACGAGGCGGCGCTTTCTATAAGCTCGGCATCCTCGGTCGGCAGCAGGCGCACCCCGGCGTGAGTGCCGATGAGCGCTTCAAGCCCGTGGGAGGCAAGCGTGTCGCGCACCTTGGAGTACACGGGCCTGCGATACTCGCCGCCCTCATCGGTCAGGAAAACAAGATCTGCGTAAACGCCGCAGCTTCTGAGCAGACAGAACTGCTTTGTTACAGATACAACGTCGCCGTCATCCTTGCAGCAGATTATAGGAAGATCGCCCGAAAGGCCGCAGCGCCAGAGGCTGCTCTTGGGCGGAAGCTGCGACTTTGGGCTGATAAACCACAGTCTTTGCAGCATGCCCATAGCATCGTCAACTTCACGCGATGACATGTGCGTGACGCTTGCGCAGGCCGAAACCATCGCGCCGTACTCGGCAGGCCCCATCGCAAGCATATGCTGCGCGCCGCTGTATGCGCCCTCGGGAGTGTATGAAAGACACAGGGAAAAGCGCACGTCCGCTTTTTCTCCGGCCTTGAGCGACAGCGGAACGGATGCCGTTACCGCCGGATAAGACAAAAATCCGTCCTCGCCTGAGCCGCCTGCCTTTGCCGTCATCGGCTTATCGCAGGCAAGGCACAGCCAGCACTCGGCCTGACTTCCGCGCGGCAGACGGTGCAGCGTGATGCAGTTTTGGTCGCGCCGCGCTTCGATGCCGAGCCGCCAGTAGGCAGGATGGTTAACATAATCTGAAGCGTCGGCGAGCACGGCCTCGAACGAAAATTCAAGGCTTGCACTGTCGATATCCGATTTTGCAAAAACCGACACCGTGCGCGCCTCGCCGTTTTCAGCGCCCGATACCGCAACGGAGGTGCGCGCCGTGAGCTCGTCGCAAACGCAGGAAAACTCGGCAGATATTTCGGAAAATTCCCACATATACGCGCCGTTTTCATCGGGCGAGGGGAGGAGCGAGCGCACTCTGCCGCCGAGTGTGAGCGTTATTTCCGCGCCGTGCCCTTCGCCGGTCTGTTTAAACGGCGTGCGATAGATCAGCGTATCGGAGCAGCTTGCCGAGCTTATGCCGCTTTCGGTTAACATAATGTTATACGCGCCGTTTGACAGCAGCGAACACTGCGGCGAAGCGTAGTCAATTGCGCCGCCGCGCTTTTCCCAGCGGCTGTTGGGCAATATCTGCTTGTCGGACTCCGCCTCGCTCAGACGCAGAACCGGCGCGCCGAGCGGTATGCGTTCTTCGAGAAGCTGCCCGTAAGCAGCCATATCCGGCGAGTGCATGAAAGCGTGCCGGACGCAGTTTTCTCCGAGATAATTTGCGATGGCGAGCATGCTCATGCCCAGATGATGCGCCATGAAGCAGCGCACCTTTTCGCCCTCGGGTGTTCGGCAGCGTGACGGAGTGAAGTCGAGCGCCTCAAAAAATCCGTAGCGTGCTCTCATGCCGCACTTTTCGAGCCGACGCAGATTCGCAACGGCGGCACCGGGGTCAACGGCGAGGGCGAGAAAGCTGGCGTACGGTGCAATGACAAGCTCTGTATCCTGGCCGCGCTTGAGCGCAAGCCGGGCGCAGCCGTGAGCCTTGTAGCGGTAATTCAGCCCCGGGTCGAGCGAGTAAAACGCGCTTTCGGATATGCCCCACGCACCGCCGCGGCTGCGGCGCTTTTTTTGAACGTAAACGCAGAACTTCGCTGTTTCATAAAGCAGACTGTCCTGCGTCAGCGGCAGAAAAAGCTCAGGCATGAGGTACTCAAACATCGTGCCCGTCCAGCTTGCCATGCCGCGGTAGCCGCCCGACGAGCGCATCGCGCGCGACAGCCTGCGCCAGTGCCTGCGAGGCACGTCGCCTTTGGCTATGGCGGTGTAGCTCGTAAGGCGCGCCTCGCTTGCCATAAGGTCGTAAAGCCCCGGCGAGGCAGTGCCTTTTTCAAGATCAATGCCGATGTGCATAAGGCCGCGCCGGACGCTGTAAAATATCGAAAAATCCATGTCGGATATAAGCTTCTCCGTCCTGCCGGCAAGCGCTGAAAGACCTGCTGCATCCAGCCAGCTCCTGAGCGCGATAAGGCATGCGCACAGATTTCCGCAATCGACCGTGGACAGGTATTTCGGCTCGAGCGCGCGCAGAGAACGCGTGTCGTACCAGTTGCAGAAATGTCCGCCGGAGCGAGGGAGCTTTTCCATAGTGCCGAGCATGTTTCCGATAAACTCCTCGGTGCGTGCAAGATCTATTATCCCAAGCTCCTGCGCGCACATTGCCGAGCAAAGTGCAAGCCCGATGTTGGTCGGGGATGTGCGGTGGGCGATGCCGACGGGCGGCTGCTCCTGGAAATTATCCGGCGGCAGGAAATTGTCCTGCGCGGTGCAGAATGTGTCAAAATAGCTCCATATCTCATTCGCACAGCCGATAAGGTATCGGCGTTCCTCCGCTGACGGCTGTTTTTCCGCCTTCGCAGGCAGACTCAGAGCCAGGGCCGCAAGCGGAGCAAGGATCCACAGCAGCCCGACGGCTTTCGCGAAAATTCCGACCGAAAATATTACAAGGCACAGACCCGATATCGGGGCAAGCCACATGTTTTTATAAAACCCGGCCGCACCGTTTCGCTTGCCTGCGCTCTGCGCGGCCGTTTCCCACTCAAGCAGATTTCTGCCGCTTACGAGCATCCGCCAGAGCGCGCTCACGGCGGCGGAAAGCGATATCCACGCCTCGTACGGCAAAAACCAGAGCCTGAACGCCGTGCGCACGATGCTCTCGCCAATTCCGCCGAGGGTGCGGCTGTGATACTTTGCCGTCAGCGCCTCGGGCTTGCCGGACGCAAGCTCGGTGAGCGATATTATAAGTCCGGCAGCGAGAGCGATGAGCGCCGCCCATGCGGCGAGGACAAGGCCGTGCGCCCTGAGCAGCAGTCCGGCGAATATTGCGGCGAATGTAGCCGGAGCTACTAAGCTGCGGCGCAGCGAGTCGAACAGCTTCCAGCGCTCAATATCCGGAAGGAGCGCGCTTTTGCGGAATATCCAGCCGGCGTTCTGCCAATCGCCGCGTATCCAGCGGTGGCTGCGCCGAAAATAGGCGATCGGCGAGCCGGGGAAGGAGTCGGAAAACTCAACGCCGCTCATGTATCCGCCGCGCAGATACGCCCCCTCGAGCGCATCGTGCGAAAGCACCCTGCCCTCGGGGATGTGCATCTTAGAGCACAGCAGCAGCGCTTCGGCGTCTATTATGCCCTTACCGGAAAAACCGCCGCGGTCGAAGATATCCATGCCCACCTCGCCGCAAAGCATACCGTATGGCTCAAGTCCGCCGCCTCCGGAGAAAATGCGTGCAAAATCGGTCGAAACGGTCGAGGGCAGCGTTGCGCACATGCGCGGATGTATGATGCCGTGCCCGGCGGTGACAAGTCCGCGCTCGCGGTCGAGCACCGGCAAGTTCATCGGATGCAGCATTGCGCCGATAAGCTCGCGCACCGAGCCGGGCGAGGGCACGGTGTCGCCGTCGAGGGTGAGGATATAGCGCGCAGAGCGCAAAAGCTGAGCGTCGCCGCAGCGCGTGTTCAGCTCGCTCTTATCGCCGCACATGAGCTTTGCAAGCTCCAGCAGCGCGCCGCGCTTGCGCTCAAAGCCGGAGTATTTTCCGCGCCCCTCGTCGAGCGTTCGCTCGCGCGTGAAAAGATAAAATCCGCCGCCGTATTTTTGGTTCAGCGCGTCGATAGCGCGCTTGGCCGCCGCAATGATCGCCTTGTCCTCGGGCACGGTCTCCGTTTTTGCCTCTCTCAGGTCGGCAAGTATGCCCATGAGCAGATTTTTGCCGCAGTCGCGGTTTGCAAGATAAAACTCCTCCAAAAGCGCGGCAAAATGCTTGCCGCCTTTCTCGTCCGTGAGCAGCGCCGATATAACACACACCGTCCGCCCCTCGTCGGGAACGCCGCCGTCAAGCTCGAACCTCGGCAGGCGGCGCGGCGGAACGCACAGCAGAATGATGTAATCGAGCATGACCTTCGTAAGCTCCGACAGCGGCAGGAGCAGCAGCGCCGCGGCAACGGCGCTGCGCGATAAAAAGCCGCACAGCAGCGTCAGAAACAGCGTTATCAAAATGTTTGCGGATATATATGCCGACGCGAGCTTTTTTTCGTTCGGCGCACTGAACAAATGTATGCCGACGTGCCGTTCGAGTCCATTTGCGGCGCGGCTTTTCTCGATGAGCTTTTTCGCAAAAACGTGTTCCTCGAGTCCCTCGCGTCTGGCAAGCTTGGATAACCTTGCGCGGTACTCGGCGCGGCTCTGCTCATCCATGCGCGGATAGACTCCGGCCGGGTCTGCCGACAGCGTCTTTTCAACAGTGTCCGCGCGCTCAAGCAGACTGTGCATGTCAAGCTCGGATATCAGCCGCACAGAGCCGAAAAGTGCGGCAAACTCCTCGTCAAGATTCTCCGGCTCCGCGGTGCTTTCAAGCCTGCGGCAGACATCGGCCAGCGCGGCTGTGAGCTGCACGAGCAAAACTGCCGGAAGAAGATAAAGCTCGTTCTGCGGCAGCGGCGAAACGCTTTGGAAACCATTGAGATATTCAAGCATGCCGTCCTCGGTCAGATTTCCCGAGCACACGTTTATCATATCCCGGCACAGTGCGGATAATATTATGCCGTCGTTTCCGGCGCGCAGCCGGCGAATGTCTCTGAGTGCGCTGCCGGCGCGTTTTGCCTCGCGCAATGCAAGATATCGGTTATCCAGAAGCCAGCGGCAGCTCGACGGCATAGCTGCCGCGCTGCCGAAGCGCGCCTCAACGAGCCTGTAGGCCGAGTTTATTTCCGCGCAGCTTTTTTTTAACAGTGCGCGCAGCTCGCCCACAGAGGCTGCTGCCGTGCATTCATTGAGTCTTGCGCAGCTTGCCGCGTGGCTGAAAACGGTGTTCTTGTTCTGGCTGTCCATGTTCATTCTCCCGTCGGTATATTTATAAATGTCAGTTTTGCCGCAAAATTTGAAATATATTCGACTCTCGTCAGCTCAAGTTAAGTGACAAGAATAAACCCTTGACAGCGGGCGGAGATGATGCTATACTCTGTAAAGCAAAAAACGTTTACAGGGGAGGGTACGCCGTGGAGAACAGTGCAGTGATGCGTTCAATGCTGTTTGATTTTTACGGCGAGCTGCTCACGGATAAGCAGCGTGAGTATTTCGACCTCCGCTATAACGAGGATCTTTCGCTTGGCGAGATCGCCGAGCAGTGCGGCATATCGCGCCAGGGCGTGTGGGACATAATCCGCAGAGCCGAGGCCGCGATGACCGAGATCGAAGAAAAAACCGGGCTTATAAAGCGCTTTCTCGAGCGCAACGCCCAGATAGACAAAATAATCCGGGAGCTTAGGGATAAGGGCACAGAGCCGGGTATCCTCAAGCAGCTGGAGGAACTTAAGATTTAGGAGGCAGAGAACATGGCATTTGAATCATTGTCCGACAAGCTGTCCGCTGCCTTTAAAAAGCTGCGCGGCAAGGGCAGACTGACCGCGGCAGACGTCAAGGAAGCCATGAAGGAAGTGCGCATGGCGCTTCTGGAGGCCGACGTCAGCTATAAGGTCGTAAAGGAATTTACAAAAAGCGTTACGGAGCGCGCCTCGGGCGCGGATGTGCTTGAAGCGCTCTCGCCTGCTCAGCAGGTCATCAAAATAGTCAACGAAGAGCTTGTAAAGCTCATGGGCAGCGAAAATCAGCGCCTGAGCATCGGCTCGAAATCGCCGAGCGTTGTTATGCTCGTCGGCCTTCAGGGCGCCGGTAAAACGACAAACGGCGCAAAGCTTGCAGCCTATATGCGCAAGCAGGGCAAGCGTCCGCTGCTGGCCGCGTGCGATATCTATCGCCCGGCTGCCATAAAGCAGCTCGAGACCGTCGGCAAGCAGCTCGATATCCCCGTGTTCCAGATGGGAACGACAAATCCCGTCGATATCGCAAAGGCCGCAGTCGAGCATGCAAAAAAGCACGGCAACGACCTTGTGTTCCTCGATACGGCAGGCCGTCTGCACATTGACGAGGAGCTGATGCAGGAGCTTCAGAACATCCGCGATGAGGTCGAGCCGAGCGAGATACTGCTCGTGGTCGATGCGATGACCGGCCAGGATGCCGTGAACGCGGCAAACGCATTCAACGACGCGCTCGGCGTTACCGGCGTCATGCTCACAAAGCTTGACGGCGACGCGCGCGGCGGCGCGGCGCTTTCGATAAAGGCAAGCACCGGCAAGCCCATCAAATTCATCGGCGTCGGCGAAAAGCTCGATCAGATCGAGCCGTTCTACCCCGACCGCATGGCCTCGCGTATCCTCGGTATGGGCGACGTGCTCACGCTTATCGAAAAGGCCGAGCAGAGCTTTGACGAGAAAAAGGCTCTTGAAATGGCCGAGCGAATGAAAGCAAACCGCTTCTCACTTTCCGATTATCTCGACCAGATGCGCTCACTCAAGGGTATGGGCGATATAAACGACCTTGCCGGCATGATCCCCGGCGTTGACGCAAAGGCGCTCAAGGGTGCAAAGGTCGATGAAAAGGGCATGGCGCGCATCGAGGCGATAATCCTCTCGATGACTCAGGCCGAGCGCGACGATCCGACGATACTCAACGCCTCGCGCAAAAAGCGCATTGCCGCCGGCAGCGGCACCTCGGTCGTCGATGTAAACCGCCTGCTCAAGCAGTTTGACGCAATGCAGGGCATGATGCGCCAGCTTTCCGGCAAGAACATGAAGAAACTGCAAAAGCGCTTCGGCGGAATGGGCGGAGGCGGCGGCTTCCCCGGCCTTGGCGGATTTAAGCTTTGATTACTCTCGCAAATGCGTTTGTAATATATGAAGAAATAATATGGAGGTGAAAGATAAATGGTAAAGATCAGACTTCGCAGAATGGGCGCAAAGAAGGCACCCTTCTACCGCATCGTCGTTGCTGACTCCCGCTGCCCCCGTGACGGCCGCTTCATCGAGGAGATAGGCACTTACGATCCCATGGCAGAGGGCGAGAACATCAAGGTCGATCTCGAGCGCGCAAAGTACTGGATATCCAACGGTGCTCAGCCTACCGAAACCGTACGCGGCCTGCTTACTAAAGTCGAGGCCTAACAAGGAGAAGCTACCGGCATGAAAGAACTTTTGACCTATATCGTACAGAGCCTCGTTGAAAAACCCGAAGAGGTCTCTGTGACCGAGCGCGTTCACGGCGGCGAGACCGTATATGAAGTACGCGTAGCTGACGGAGACATGGGCAAGGTCATTGGCCGGCAGGGCAGGATCGTAAAAGAGATCCGTATACTCATGCGGGCTGTCGCCCAGAGACAGGGCAAAAAGGTTTCAGTCGATATCATGGACTGATTAAAAAGCAGAACGGAAATTACCGTTCTGCTTTTTTTAGCGCCGCCGCGCTTGTTAAACCGCGTCCTTTGTGGTAAATTATATACTGACCAACTATGGAGGTTTTTACATGGAGAAGCAGCAGTACATCGAAGCGGGCAAAATCGTGAATACACACGGCGTGCGCGGCGAGGTCAAGATCCAGGTATGGCTTGACAGTCCGGAGTTCATGCGCCGTTTTAAGACTTTATATATCGACTCAAAGCCGGTCAGGCTCCTCTCATCGCGCGCGCATAAGGGCTTTCTTATAGCCATGCTCGAGGGTGTGGAGGACATAAACGCGGCCATGAGTTTGAAGAATAAAACAGTTTACATCGACCGCGCGGATGCAAAGCTCAAAAAGGGCGAATACTTCCTGTGCGATATCATCGGCTCGCGCGTCGAGACCGAAAATGGCGAGCTTGTCGGCACGCTTGAGGATATCCTCGAAACGCCGGCATCGTCTGTTTACATCGTTCGCGGCGAAACAGAGCACATGATCCCGGCAGTCCCGGAATTCGTGCTCAAAACCGATGCCGAAAACGGGATAATAACCGTGCGCCTGATAGAGGGCATGTAATATATTATGTTAACTGACGATAAGGAGAGCTTCCCCGGAATGAGAATAGATATAATGACGCTGTTCCCGGATACGATGAATGCGATCATGCATGAAAGCATCCTCGGACGGGCGGCGAAAAAGGGGATAATCGAGATAAATTGCGTGCAGATACGCGATTATACGGAAAATAAGCAGTGCCAGGTAGATGACTATCCGTATGGCGGCGGCTGGGGCTGCGTTATGATGGCGCAGCCGCTCAAGTCCTGCCTTGATGATATTATGTCAACTGCACAGGGCAAGCGCAGCCGCGTTATCTACATGTCGCCGCAGGGCAAGCCCTACGATCAGGCAACGGCAAGGAGGCTTAAAAACGACTATGACCATCTCGTGCTCGTGTGCGGCCATTATGAGGGCATAGACGAGCGCTTTATCGAGCAGTGCGTCGATGAGGAGATATCGCTGGGCGATTTCGTGCTCACCGGCGGCGAGCTTGCCGCGATGGCGGTTGCCGACTCCGTGTGCCGCCTCGTGCCGGGCGTTCTTGCCGATGAGGAGTGCTTCACCGGCGAAAGCCACTGGGACGGAGTGCTCGAATATCCGCAGTATACGCGCCCCGAGGTCTGGGAGGGCAGGGAAGTGCCGAAGGTGCTTCTCGGCGGAGACCATGCTGCCGTTGCGCGCTGGCGGCGCAAAAAAAGCCTTGAGCGCACGATGGACAAGCGCCCGGATATGTTTGAAAAGCTTGAGCTGACGGATAAAACCGACTTGAAGCTTTTGGACGAGATAAAGAAAGAGCGCAGCCGCATGCAGCTCACAAAGCCGATAGAGTGCCGCAAGGCCGTGCCGGAGGATATGGATGAGATAATGCTCATCGTGCGTCAGGCCCGCAATTACCTCAAAAAGCACAGGGTCGATCAGTGGCAGGGCGATTATCCGGCGCAGGAAAATTTCATGCCTGATATAAATGCCGGCAGATGCTATGTTATGACCTACGGCGGAGCGATCGCAGGCTTTTTCTGCCTCGGCGACGAGCCTGAGCCGGATTACGACGGCATAACCGACGGCCGCTGGCACGGCGAGGGCAAATACTGCACGCTGCACCGAGCGGCGGTGGCTGCCGAATTCCGCGGAACGGGAATGAGCCGAAAGCTCATGGAAACTCTTGAATGGCATTCAAGAGGTCTGGGAGCAAGGTCTGTGCGCACCGATACGCACAGAAAAAACAAGGCCATGCAGCAGCTTCTGCGCGCAAGCGGCTTTGTCTATCGCGGAAACATGCTCTGCTCGGCCGAGCCGGGACACGACCCGGCGCGCCAGTGCTTTGAAAAACTGCTTTGACGGAGAAAACGATGGATCTTACGAACATAAACGATATAAAGGCGCTGCTTGCGCGGCACGGCTTCCGCTTTTCCAAATCCATGGGGCAGAACTTTTTGACCGCTGCGTGGGTGCCGGAGGATATCGCCGACGCAGCCGGGCTTGACGAGCGCACCGGCGTTTTGGAGATCGGCCCAGGCATAGGCTGCCTCACCGAGCAGCTTTCAATGCGCGCAGGCAAGGTCGTTTCCGTCGAGATTGACAAGGCACTCAAACCGGTGCTTCGGGAGACTCTCGGAGGCTGTGAAAATGTCGAGATAGTTTTCGATGATGTGCTCAAGGTCGATATTCCTTCGCTTTTGGATGAAAAAATGCCGGGAATGCGACACGTTGTGTGCGCCAATCTGCCGTATAATGTGACGGGACCTGTGATATCAAAGCTTCTGGAGATCGGCTGCTTTGACTCCGTCACCGTTATGATCCAGCGTGAAGTGGCACGCAGAATATGCGCAAAGCCCGGAACGGGCGATTACGGAGCGTTCACGGTGTTCGTAAACTGGTTTGCGCAGCCCGAGCTTCTTTTCGATGTGCAGCCCGGCTGCTTCATTCCGCAGCCCAAGGTGACATCGAGCGTAATACGTCTTACGCGGAGATCCGAGCCGCCGGCAGAGGTCAAAAGCGAGGCGATGTTTATGCGCGTCGTAAAGGCTGCATTTGCTCAGCGGCGCAAGACTTTGCTGAACGCTTTAAGTGCAGGATTTGGCGAAATGAGTAAGGAAACCGTCGAAAAATGCCTTACAGATAGTGGTTTTGACCCAAAAGTGCGCGGAGAAGTACTTTCAATTGGTGAATTTGCAAAAATCGCGGATGCTTTTTGCGCTGTTTTAGATTAATTTTTGTAAGCAAAATGCATTGATTAAGAACTATCAAAGATGGTAGTCTTAATTAAGGTGTTATTGGTAATAATTTTTATGAAAATATGGAGGAAAAGATCATGAAACTGACCGATAATGTCCACATTCTCAAGTGGGTCGACGAAATGGCCGCACTTACGAAGCCTGAAAAGATCGTTTGGATCGACGGCTCTGAAGAGCAGCTCGAGCAGCTGAGAGCCGAGGCTATGGGCACAGGCGAGCTTATTAAGCTCAACGAAGAGAAGCTCCCCGGATGCTACCTTCACCGTTCGGACGTAAACGACGTTGCGCGCGTCGAAGATCGCACCTTTATCTGCTCCAAGCGTCAGGAGGATGCAGGTCCGACCAACAACTGGATGGAACCTCAGGAGATGTACAAAAAGCTGTACGAGATATTCGACGGTTCGATGAAGGGGCGCACAATGTATGTTATCCCCTATTCGATGGGTGTTATCGGCTCTGATTTTGCCAAGTACGGCATCGAGCTGACCGACAGCATCTATGTTGTCGTTTCAATGGCGATCATGACCCGTATCGGCACCAAGGCGCTCGATGCTATCGGCGACAGTGACGACTATATCAAGGGTCTGCATTCCAAGGCTCAGCTCGACCCCGAGAAGAGATACATCGTCCACTTCCCGGAGGACAACACCATCATGTCCGTCAACTCCGGCTACGGCGGAAACGTTCTGCTCGGCAAAAAGTGCTTTGCACTGCGCATAGCCTCCACCCTCGGCAGGAAAGAGGAATGGATGGCAGAGCATATGCTCATCCTCGGCGTTGAAAATCCGCAGGGTGAGATTCGTTATGTTTGCGGCGCATTCCCGTCTGCATGCGGCAAAACGAACCTCGCAATGCTCATCCCCCCCGAGGCCTACCGTGAAAAGGGCTGGAAGTGCTGGACGGTCGGCGACGATATCGCATGGCTGCGCATCGGTCCCGACGGCAGACTGTGGGCAGTAAACCCCGAAAACGGCTTCTTCGGCGTTGCACCCGGCACCAGCGCAAAGTCCAATCCCAACGCTCTTGCCGCAACCAAGAAGAACACCATCTTCACCAACGTTGTTCACAATCTTGACGACAACACCGTGTGGTGGGAAGGCATGGACAAGAATCCTCCCAAGAACGCGGAAAACTGGAAGGGCGAAAAGTGGGACTGCACCGACGGCAGCAAGGGCGCACACCCCAACTCCCGTTTCACCGCTCCGGCCGTGAACTGCCCCTGCATCAGCCCCGAGTTTGAAAGCAAGACCGGCGTTCCCATCTCCGCCATCATCTTCGGCGGCCGCCGCGCAAAGACCGCTCCTCTGGTCTATCAGTCCCGCGACTGGGATCACGGCGTGTTCGTCGGCTCCATCATGGCAAGCGAGACCACCGCAGCTGCAACCGGCAAGGTCGGCGTTGTAAGGCGCGATCCCATGGCGATGCGTCCGTTCTGCGGCTACAATATGGGCGACTACTGGCAGCATTGGCTCGACATGGGCGCAAAGCTCACCAATCCCCCGAAGATTTTCAACGTCAACTGGTTCCGTACCGATGACGAGGGCAATTTCGAGTGGCCCGGATTCGGCGACAACCTGCGTGTTGTCGAGTGGATACTCGGCCGCTGCTTCGGCGAAAAGGACGCAGTCGAGACCGAGCTTGGCTATGAGCCCAAGCCCGAGGACATCAACCTCGAAGGCGTTGATGTCACTCTCGACACCGTTAAGGATATCCTCGGAGTCGATAAGGAGCTGTGGCTTGAGGAATGCAAGGGCATCCGCGAGTATTACGCACAGTTCGGCGATAAGCTGCCCAAAAAGCTTGCACAGGAACTCGACGACCTCGAGGCAAGACTTAAAAAGTAAAAAACGCGCGCTTTTGCGCGCGTAAGCATAGAAAGGATGATTACCCAATGAGCAAGAAGTATGTTTATCTGTTCTCCGAAGGCAACGCAAAAATGCGTGAGCTTCTCGGCGGCAAGGGCGCAAACCTGGCGGAAATGACCAACATCGGTCTGCCCGTACCCCAGGGCTTCACCATTACCACCGAGGCATGCACGCAGTACTATGAAGACGGCCAGAAGATCAATGATGAGATCATGGCAGAGATCATGGAGTACGTAGTGAAGATGGAAGGCATCACCGGAAAGAAGTTCGGCGACCTTGAAAATCCTCTCCTCGTATCTGTCCGCTCCGGCGCACGTGCATCCATGCCCGGCATGATGGACACCATCCTCAACCTCGGCCTGAACGAGCAGGTCGTTGAAGTCATGGCTAAGAAGTCCAATAATCCCCGTTGGGCATGGGACTGCTACCGCCGCTTCATCCAGATGTACTCCGACGTTGTTATGGAGGTCGGCAAAAAATACTTCGAACAGCTCATTGATGAAATGAAGGAAGCACGTGGCGTAACTCAGGACGTTGAGCTCACCGCAGACGACCTTAAGGAACTTGCAGGCAAGTTCAAGGCAGAATATAAGGAAAAGATCGGCGAGGACTTCCCGACTGACCCGAAAGAGCAGCTTATGGGCGCTATCAAGGCAGTTTTCCGCAGCTGGGACAACCCCCGTGCAAACGTTTACCGCCGCGATAACGACATCCCCTACAGCTGGGGCACCGCTGTCAACGTTCAGATGATGGCATTCGGCAACATGGGCGACGACTGCGGCACCGGCGTTGCATTTACCCGCGACCCCGCAACCGGAGAGAAGAAGCTCATGGGCGAGTTCCTTACCAATGCACAGGGCGAAGACGTCGTTGCAGGCGTTCGCACCCCGATGCCCATTGCACAGATGGCAGAGAAGTTCCCCGAGGCATTTGCTCAGTTCGAGAACGTCTGCAAGACACTTGAGAATCACTACCGTGATATGCAGGACATGGAGTTCACCGTTGAAAACGGTAAGCTCTACATGCTCCAGACCCGTAACGGCAAGCGCACCGCACAGGCCGCGCTCAAGATCGCATGCGACCTCGTTGACGAGGGCATGATCACCGAAAAAGAAGCCGTTGCAATGATCGATCCCAGAAACCTTGACACTCTGCTGCACCCCCAGTTTGATGCTGCCGCGCTTAAGGCTGCAACTCCGATGGGCAAGGGCCTTGGTGCATCCCCCGGCGCTGCATGCGGCAAGGTCGTTTTCACCGCTGAGGAAGCAAAGGCATGGAACGAGCGCGGCGAAAAGGTCGTTCTCGTCCGTCTCGAGACCTCTCCCGAGGATATCGAGGGCATGAAAGCCGCACAGGGCATCCTGACCGTTCGCGGCGGCATGACCAGCCACGCAGCCGTTGTCGCTCGCGGCATGGGCAAGTGCTGTGTCTCCGGCTGCGGCGACATTAAGATGGACGAGGAGAACAAGCAGTTCACCCTCGCCGGCAAGACCTTCCACGAGGGCGACTTCATCTCTCTCGACGGCTCGACCGGTAAGATCTACGACGGCATCATCCCCACCGTTGACGCTTCCATCGCAGGCGAGTTCGGTCGCATCATGGCATGGGCCGACAAGTATCGCCGCCTCCAGGTTCGCACCAATGCAGATACTCCGTACGATGCACGCAAGGCTCGCGAGCTTGGTGCACAGGGCATCGGCCTTACCCGTACCGAGCACATGTTCTTCGACAGCGACCGTATCGCCGCGTTCCGCGAGATGATCTGCGCCGACACGCTTGAAGAGCGCGTTGCGGCTCTGGCAAAGCTCGAGCCCATGCAGCAGGCCGACTTCGAGGGCATCTATGAAGCAATGGAAGGCTGCCCGGTAACCATCCGTTTCCTCGATCCTCCTCTCCACGAGTTCGTTCCCACTGAGGAAGCCGATATCGAGGCTCTGGCAAAGGCACAGCATAAGTCCGTTGAGACTATCAAGGCTCTCATCGCATCCCTGCATGAGTTCAACCCCATGATGGGTCACCGCGGCTGCCGTCTGGCTGTCACCTATCCCGAGATCGCTGCAATGCAGACCCGTGCTGTCATCAGCGCTGCAATAAATGTTCAGAAGCGCCATCCCGATTGGAAGATGGTTCCCGAGATCATGATCCCGCTGGTCGGCGAGGTCAAGGAGCTCAAGTACGTAAAGGACGTTGTTGTCAAAAATGCCGACGAGCTGATCACAGCAAGCGGCCTTGATATGAAGTACCTTGTCGGTACCATGATCGAGATCCCCAGAGCGGCTCTGACCGCCGACGAGATCGCCAAGGAAGCAGAGTTCTTCTCCTTCGGCACCAACGACCTGACTCAGATGACCTTCGGCTTCAGCCGCGACGACGCCGGCAAGTTCCTCGACAGCTACTACGAGAACAAGATCTTCGAGAGCGATCCCTTCGCGCGTCTGGATCAGGACGGCGTTGGCAAGCTGGTGAAGATGGCTGCCAAGCTGGGCCGCGAGACTCGCCCCAACATCAAGCTGGGCATCTGCGGCGAGCACGGCGGCGATCCGTCCACCATCGAGTTCTGCCACAACGTGGGCCTGAACTACGTCAGCTGCTCTCCCTTCCGTGTGCCGATCGCCCGTCTGGCCGCTGCTCATGCCGCCATCAAGGCCGAAGGCAACAAGTAATTTTCCCCGGTTTTTTCAGAGCCGTCCATTTGGTGGACGGCTCTGTTTTTTGTCATTTCAAAATAAAGAATTGATTTGATGAAGCATGAATCAATGACAGTAGGCTTGAGTTTTCTCCCATCTCGAGTATAATAGAACCGTCAAAGGAGTTGATTCCATGTTCAGGAAAAAGAAATCAAATGAGCCAAAGTATTATAAAACTATCAAATGGCGTTGGACGGGCTTGATTCTCTATCCTCTCGGGTACAGTATGAGAGCTGTCACTGAATATGACCCTAACGATACCTATGAGCTTTTTTGCCATGATGTATATGGGGTGCATCCCCACTTCATTAGAGGATGGCCTACTCCCGTATATTTCTCCCCAGCCATAAGCGCTTTTATTGCCCTATGGGGAATTTTGGAGCATTCCGACTTCCCGGTATATTTCATTCCTGGCTGGGCTTTGTTTGTGACGTTTGCCAATTGGTATTTCACTACGCATGAAAGGAATAAGGAATATTGAAAAAGGCACTTCATGACGCTCTGGGGTATTTATGGGTTAAGAATTCCGTTGAAGCCGAGAAAAAGAAAAAAGCGGATGTGGCGCAGCTGAATGCCAACTTTCAAGCAGCCGTGGATGCAAAATGGGACTACGTGTATGCTACGAAATATTGGGGGACTACAGAACTTGGCTACTTCACCACAGCTCGGCCTGGTTATCCTTATAGATTGCATTGGTTCCCCAAAGACGAATTTATTGCAATTCTCAAGAGAAGCGGCAATCCAGCATTTCAGGGGCTTTGGTGGAATCCAAAATTTGGAAACATGGAAGATTACTTTTCTGAGGCTAAGCTCGAATATGTGCGGAGGTCAATGGAGCCTTTCTTGATGCGAGGAAAGCGCTTGAACCTTCCTGGCCTTCCTTATGAAAGACGCGAAGATGTTGTCAAAGAAATCATGGAAGGCACCATGCCTCGCACGGAGTTTGACGGCGGGAAAATTTGAAAATAAATCTTAACTGTCGCACAGATGAGCAGAATATGCTCTGAAAATGAAAGAGCGGTGGACGCTCCCTGAATATTCAGGGAGCGTTTCTTATCTTCCCAAGTTTTCCCATTTATTACCAGTTGACTTGACAATCCGCCTTCCGTATAATAGAATCATGAAATGCGAACTGATGTTCGCACAATTTCGTTGAAAGTTGGGTGGCCATACCAATTTTTCATAGTTGTTTTTGTTTCTTTTGCTACAATTTCATTTTTGAGGAGGGAACACTATGACTCAGGAAATCGTTCTGAAAAATCCCACTTCTCTGCACGAACATCCCCGCAACCAGGAATTTTTTGACGATATCGTTGGTTCCAAGTGGGATGAATTTAAGACTTCCATCGCTCAGATGGGCGTCATGAACCCGCTAATCGTCACCGAAAACAACACCGTTATCAGCGGCTGGCAGCGTACCCGCGCCGCGTTGGAGCTGGGTATGGAAAATGTGCCCTGCATCGTCCGGCAGTTCGAAAACGAGGACGAAATTCTCCGCTGCCTCATTGAGACCAACATTCGCCAGCGTGGGCGCATCGACTCCAACCACAGTCCTGAACGCGGCAAGTTATAATAAAATCCCCCGAAGTTTCAAACTTCAGGGGATTTTTATCCGCGTGGTTATTTCTTGCAGTCGACCAGCTTATTCCGCAGCGGCCTCGGTCACGCTGCCCAGCATTTCCATGATGTAGGCAGGCGCTTCCAGATCGGGATCCTGCGCGGTGAAGGAGAAGCAGAACATGTTCTCTTCGGTCATGTACAGGTAAGCGTAGGAGGTCAGGTTGTCGGCGGTGGCGGTGAGGATGTAGTACCAGTCGTTGATGGTCACTTCGCTCACTTCGGGCTGGATATCGCCGGACTGCAGCTGCTCGTCGATGCCGGCAGCAACGGTGTCAAAGTCGGAGCAGAGGAAACCGCACATGGTGATAGCGCCGTCGGGAGAGGCGTAGGCAAACTGAGCGTTTTCGGGAGCGGCTACTTCGACCCAATCGGATGGCAGCAGGAAGACCAGACCCATATCGGCCAGAGAAACTTCCACGCCTTCATAAGAAACGGTGTTGGTGATGGCGGTAATTTCTTCCTCGTCTTCCGCAGCTTCTTCTGCAAAAGCAGTGAAGCAAACCATGCAGAGGGAAAGAGCCAGCAGGAGAGCCAAGAGTTTCTTCATTTTCATTTGTTGTATACCCCTTTCGCGTGTGTATATGGGTTTACTGCCAATCGTTAGGATAAAAAAAACGGTCTAAAAAGTCAAGTTTTTTATAGTTTCAGCTGCACACGGGCTTCGTCGATGGAAGACTGCACGGCGGAGGGCGCGGGCCCGCCGGGGATGCAGCGGCCTTCCACACAGGTCTTCAGGCTCATGGCCTCGAATACGTCCTGCTCAAAGGCGGGATGGAAGGACTTGAGTTCTTCCAGAGAAAGATCCATCAGCGCCGCGTCGGCCTTGATGCAGTAGTTCACCAGTTCGCCGACTACCCGATGGGCGTCCCGGAAGGGAACGCCCTTCTTGGTCAGATAATCCGCGCAGTCCGTGGCGTTGGTGAAGCCGCCCGCAGCGCCCTTTTCCATCACGTCCTCCCAGAAGGTCATGGTGCGCAGCATGGCTGTGAACACGGGCAGGCTTTTCAGCAGCGTGTCCCGCGCGTCGAAGAAGGGCTCCTTGTCCTCCTGCATATCTTTGTTATAGGCCAGCGGAATGCCCTTCATCACGGTCAGCAGGGAGAACAGATCGCCGTAGACCCGGCCGGTCTTGCCCCGCAGCAGCTCCGCCACGTCGGGGTTTTTCTTCTGGGGCATGATGGAGGAGCCGGTGGAGAACGCGTCGTCCATCTCCACAAAATGGAACTCGGAGGAATTCCACAGGATCAGTTCTTCGCAGAAGCGGCTCAGATGCATCATGCACAGGGAAGCGGCGGACAGATAGTCCAGCAGGAAGTCCCGGTCGCTGACGCCGTCCAGACTGTTCTGGGTGATGGCGGGGAAGTCCAGCAGCTCCGCTACCCGCTGACGGTTCAGGGGATAGGTGGTGGCGGCCAGCGCACCGGAACCCAGCGGCATGACGTTAGCCGCATCGTAGGCGTACTGGAAACGCTTCCGATCCCGCAGGAACATCTGCACATAGGCCATCATGTAGTGGGCCAGCGTGACGGGCTGCGCTTTTTGCAGATGGGTATAGCCCGGCATGATGGTGTTCAGGTGATCCTGTGCGATCGTCAGCAGGGTCTCGATCAGCTCGTCCAGCAGGGCACGCGTCTCCACGCAGGACTGCCGGGCATACATGCGGGTGTCCAGCACGCACTGGTCGTTGCGGCTGCGGCCCGTATGCAGCCGCTTGCCGGCCTCGCCGATCCGCTGGATCAGGATCGTTTCCACATTCATATGGATATCTTCGGCTTCGGTGGACCACTGGATCTTTCCTTCCCGCGCGTCGGCCAGAATGCCTTTCAAGCCTTCCACGATCTTTTTCGCGTCCTCCGGCGGGATGATGTTTTCTTCGCCCAGCATGGTGGCGTGGGCAATGGAACCCAGAATATCCTGTTCGTATAAACGGGAGCCAAAACCGATGCAGGCGTTGAATGCGTCTACCATGGCGTTGGTTTCCTTTTCAAAGCGGCCGCCCCAGAGCTTCATATCGTCGTCCTCCTGTTGATCGGGAATATCGTAGGGTTGTTCCGAAAGGACCATACCACTTTTCGCAGGTTTTGGCAATAAAAAACGATAAATATGCAGTATAAAAATTCAAATATTTATATTTTTATTGAATAAATACGCTTTTTATTCGAAAAATTGTGCATAAAAATTAAAAATAAGGATTGACTTCAGGAAAAAACTGTATTATTATGACGTCATTCCAACGAAGGAGGCACCCAACGATGAAAAAGATGATTGCCCTGATGCTTTGCGCTATCCTGATGTGGTAAAGAACATTGAAAAGGCCATCCAGCAGGCGGGCGTGGAGGTCGAACCTATCATGCGGGAGACCGTCGCGAATGTCTACCATGTCAACCGCCTTTATACGGCGGAATTGGTCGATCAGCAAGCCGGGGTAAATCTGTCCTACTCCGTGCCCACGACGGCGCAGGCGGAGATCATCCTCAAGGACAGCCAGCCGCCCATGAGCAAGATCGCCTACCAAAACCTGCGGGAAGCCCCTGCCATGATGCGGAGGCTGCAGAACGAAATGACACAGGCCGTCATGCTGGGTGAAGACAAGAAGAAGCTGATTCACCGCATCCGCAACGTAATGGGAAACAGCGCTTATTGTGCGAAGCGTATTGCCCAGACCGAGCGGAACCGCGTGCAATCGCAGGCGCGGAGCGATACCATCCGGGAAGCCGCCGAAGCGGGCGTGGTCATGCACAAGCGCTGGTCAACGCGCATGGTCAACAGCCGTGACAGCCACGTGGCGCTGAACGGCGTGGAAATTCCCGAAGGGGAGAAGTTCCATACCATCTGGGGGAATGCTCTTGCTTACCCCGGAGACCCGGACGCGCCTGCCCGGGAGGTTATCAACTGCCACTGCGTACTGATTCCGGTGGTGCTGCCGCCGGAGGAAAAGCGGAAAGAAAGCACTGAAAACCTTGAAAATACTGGCAAACATGATATAATGAAGCTGGATTTGCAATGGTTCGCTGAGAAGGACTTAAGCAAACAAAAGACTGCTTCCCTTAAGAAAGGCATTGCCAGCTTTGAAACTCGGATTGCAGAGCATAAAGAAAAACTTGCACATCCGGAATATTTTGATGAAAGCTGGGAGAAAAAAAGCGACAATGCGAAGAAAGGGCTGCTAAAACATTGGGAAAAAGAAATCCAAAATTTTGAAGAATCTGTGCGAAACAGGATGGAAGAATTAGAGAAAAGAGGTGAACACGATGAATGAATCTGAACTGAAATACATTATTGCCAGAGTGATTGACAATGCCAATGATGCATTGAAAGAATCACGCGAAAATCCGGGGTCTGAATTTTATGAGGGGAAAAAATTAGCATACTATGAAACTCTTGATACTATAAAAAACGAACTGATGTGTCGTACGGATAGTTTGAAAGAGTTTGGGCTTGATACCAATCTTGAAAAAATGTTTCTCTCGTAAAAGCCGTCCAGCCGAAAGGCCGGACGGTTTTTCATACCCGAAAGGAGCTAACCCATGCCCGTAAAATTCGACGACCTTTCCCCCGAAGTAAAAGCCAAGCTGGAACAGAACCTCAAGGCGGCGCTGCATGCCATCGGGCAGAAGGGCGTGGAACTGACCCTCGGCCAGATGGAAAGTGGCTACGGCAAGCCCATCCGGCAGACCGGCGACCTGATGCGTGATGTACAGTACGAAGTAGAGCGAGGCGGGGAGAACACCGTTGACATCGGGAACTCGCTGGAATACGCGCCCTTTGTCCATGACGGCACCTACAAAATGGCCGGTCGTCCCTACCTGCGTGATGCGATCATGGGCGGGCGCGGGGCGATACAGTCGATTGCCGAACAATATCTGAAACAGGGGTTCTAACGTTTTTTTGCGATTGGTCGCTTTATTTTTTGCGAGATGAGCTGTGTTGCCGGTATGGCAGTGGCCGAGGAGACCAAACCCCTGGCGGGCCAAAAGTTGACCATTGCCCTGAGCCCCAACTTCATGTTCTTTGAAACGGTTTCCGAGACCGACCCCACCGGCTACGAAGGACTGGATATTGACATTATTAAGGAACTTTCCGATATGCTGGGCTTTGAATTTGAAATCGTGCCCATGAGCTTTTCCTCGCTGGTGGGCTCCCTGCAGGCCAACAGTGTGGACATGGTCATCTCCGGCATGACCGCCACCGAGGAACGCAAGCAGATCGTGGATTTCTCCGATGTGTACTGTACCTCCAGCGTGGGCTGCGTCACCAAGGCAGACTCCGACATCAACAGCTTTGAAGACCTGCAGAACCAGATCGTCTGCTGCTCTCAGGGCACCAACTATGAAATGATGATCGAGGACATCCCCGGCACGACCCTCAAGACCTATCAGGGTCAGGCCGCTGTGGGAACCGCCGTGGCCGAGGCCACCGACGGCGTAGCTGCCGGCCTGACCAGCATCAACGGCGCCAAAAAGCTGGCCACTACCATGCTGGACGCGGACGGCAACCCCATGCTGAAGTACTTCGCGCTGGAAGGCGCCCGGGCCGACGAATACTGCATGGCCTTCCCCAAGGGCAGCGAGCTGACCGCCATCTTCAACGAAGGCATTCAGGCCCTGAAGGATTCCGGCAAGCTGGAAGAACTGATTCAGTACTGGCTGTACTAAGGCGCGGGAGCCGAAAGCTCCGCTCTTTTCCGCGGCGCTCCCCGCAAGGCTTCGGGAGCGCCGCATAGTCGCGTATTTCGAAACGTTCTGATAGGAAGGAATGGAACGCCGTGCAACTGGATTTTGGAATCATTCTGGACTGGCTGCCCGCCTTCGGCGACGCGCTGCTGGTGACGCTGGAAACCACCGTCTGTTCGCTGATCTTGGGATTGCTGATCTCCATTCCGCTGTCGCTGTGCAAGATCTCCAATCTGAAGCCCCTGCAGTGGTTGGCGTTCTTTTACACCTCGGTTTTCCGCGGTGTGCCGCTGCTGGTGCAGGTGTTCATGATGTATTTCGGCATTCCGCTGGTGCTGCCGGTTCGTTTTACCGCCTTTCAGGCCGGTACGCTGGTCTTCGCCATGAACTCCGCCGCGTACATTTCCGAAAGCCTGAAGGGCGGCATCAGCGCCATCGACCGTGGCCAGTACGAAGCCGCCATGGCGCTGGGCGTTCACTATCCCTCCATGATGAAGGATGTGATCCTGCCCCAGGCCATCAAGAGCGTGCTGCCCAGTCTGGTGAACGAATTTATCAGTCTTTTGAAGAATACTACCCTGATTGCCTCCATCGGTCTGGTGGATATCCTCAGCGTGGGCCAGCGGATCCAGGCCCGGACGTACCGGGCGTTCGAACCGTTTTTTGCCATTGCGGTGTTCTATTATGTTCTGGTGTTGGGCCTGTCCTTCCTTGGAAAGGCGCTGGAAAAGAAGGTGAACGCAAGTGATCGAGGTTAAAGGGCTGTACAAGGATTTTGGCGCGCTGCACGTGCTGCGGGGCGTGAGTTTGAATGTGGAGCAGGGCGATATCATCTCCATCATCGGGCCCTCCGGCAGCGGAAAATCCACGCTGCTTCGGTCGATCAACCTGCTGGAAAAGCCGACTTACGGCGAAATTTGGGTGGAGGGCAAGCTCATTACGCCGCCCGATCCCTATCTGCACTGGGACGTGATCCGTGCCTCCAAGACCTACGGCGAGCTTCGAGCGCAGGGGATGGAGGATGAACTCGCCATCATGAAGATCAAAAAGGAAGATCTGCTCAAGCCCCGGGAAGGCATGGCCTATCAGAGGCTGATGAAGCAGATCATGAAGGATCATTTTGAGGACACCTATTCCGTCCGCCGCCGGGTGGGCATGGTGTTCCAACACTTCAATCTTTTCCCGCACATGACGGTATTGGAAAACATGATCTACGCCCCCATGAAGGTGAACAAGGTGCCGAAGGAACAGGCGGTCGCCAAGGCCCGGGAGCTTCTGGACAATGTCGGGATGCTCTCCAAGATCAACGCTTATCCCGGCAAGCTCTCCGGCGGTCAGAAGCAGCGGGTCGCCATTGCGCGGACGCTGGCCATGGAGCCGGACGTGGTACTTTTTGACGAGCCCACTTCCGCCCTTGACCCGGAGCTGACGGGAGAGGTGCTGTCCGTCATGCGCGACCTGGCGCAGGAGGGCATGACCATGCTGGTGGTCACCCATGAAATGGGCTTTGCCCGGAATGTTTCCAACAAGGTGGCCTTCATGGAAAACGGCGTTATTGTGGAGGAAGGCCCATCCAAGGCGTTTTTCGATCATCCGAAGGAAGCGCGCACCCGCGCCTTTTTGCGGATGGTCGATGGCGATCAGGAGCCCCGCGCCTGATGCTCGCGGGGAACGAGTCAAAGAAAGGAATGATAGAGCATGCATAAATTTCGTGGATTTGCGGCGCTATTGCTGGCGCTGATGATGGGACTGACCGTTTTTGCGGCTCAGGCTGAAAGCGGCGATCTTCTTTCGGAAATCCAGAGCCGGGGCGAGATCGTAGTCGCCACTGAGGGCGCGTGGGCTCCGTGGACGTATCATGACGAGCAGGGCACACTGGTGGGCTTCGACGTGGAGGTCATGCAGGCCATCGCCGCCAAGCTGGGCGTGACGGCTACCTTTGCCGAGACCGAGTGGGACGGCATCTTCGCCGGGCTGGACTCCGGCCGTTACGATATTGCCGCCAACGGTGTGGAAGTGACGGACGAGCGCGCCCAGAAGTATGATTTCTCCACGCCCTACGGCTATATCCGTACGGCGCTGATCGTGCGGGGCGACAATACCGATATTCAGTCCTTCGAGGATCTGAAGGGTAAGCATACCGCCAACTCCATCGCCAGCACCTACATGACGCTGGCTGAGGGTTACGGCGCTACCGCCGCCGGGGTGGATACGCTGGATCAGACCATCCAGATGGTGCTGTCCGGCCGCGCGGATGCGACGCTGAACGCGGAGGTCTCCTTCTACGATTACATGAACGTCCATCCCGATGCGAACCTGAAGGTGGTCGCCCTGACGGACGAAGCCTCCAAGGTGTCCCTGCCCATGCGCAAGGAAGAACGCAGCGCTTCTCTGCTGGAAGCGGTCAATGAGGCCATTGCCGAGCTGGACGCGGAAGGTGAACTGACCCGCATTTCTGAAAAATACTTCGGTAAGGATATTACCAAGGCGGAACAGTAAAGCGCTTATAAACTCAAAACGTCTCCTCCTATCCATGGGGGAGACGTTTTTTGAGGAAGGCTGGACAGAAAATCAGGGCTGCGGCATGGCAATACGTTTCGTGGAGCAGGCAGCGAAGCCTTGAAAACGCCAGCCGTCAGGCCGGTCAATTCTTGCGGCGCATCCCTGCCGGGAGCCAGGGCTCGCTGAAAGCGAACAGTTCGTCTACCAGCTGACGAATCTCCCGCAGATCCAGCACGGCGGAGGTGAGCGGGTCGTAGCAGATCGCCTTGTAAATCAGTTCGCGGTCGCCCTCGAAGCAGGCGCGAACCGCCATTTCCTCGATCTGGCTGGAAGAATGCATCAGGGGGAGGAGTTCGTCGGGGATCGGCCCCACGTGAATGGGCTGCAGGCCGTTGCGGCTGGCCAGAACGGGCACTTCCACGCAGGCTCCCGCCGGCAGATTGTCGATCAGGCCGTAGTTGCGCACGTTGCCGTTGAAGGAGTACAGCTGGCCGTCCCCGAAGAGGGCGTTGAAAATGCTGGCGGCGTACTCGTTGCCGCGCTGGAGGTCGGCCGGTTCGTTGAGAAATTTTTCCAAATCGGTGTAGTAGTCTGCTTTCCGTTTTTCCCGGACCTCGATGGTGAAGTTGGTGCGGCCCGTGTTCCAGCTGGTGCCTCGGTAGCAGTATTTTTCCAGCAGGTCGTCCCGCTTGCGGAACCACGGGCTGTACTCGGAAAAATGTCCGCTGGATTCGGTCACATAATACCCCAGCGCTAGAAAGACCTCGTTGCGAACGATGTCCTCGTCATACACCGCCGGATCGTTCAGCGTGCGCTGCCGCAGGGCCGGGTACAGGTTTTCTCCGTTGTGGGTCAGCTTCAGATAATAGGCCAGATGATTGATGCCGGCGCAGGTGTATTCGATTTCATTCACAGGGATATTCAGAATTTTGCTGAATTTTTCAATACCGTGCTGTACGCTGTGGCACAGGCCGGTGGTCAGTACCTCGGGCGCGGCCTCCTGCATGGCGCGGCAAAGCATGGCCATGGGGTTGGTGTAGTTCAGAAAGACCGCGTTGGGGCAGTAGCGCTGAACGTCCTTCAGCACGTCCAGCATGACGGGAACGGTGCGCAGAAAACGGAAAATGCCCGCAGGGTTCCGGGTGTCGCCCACATTGATCTTAACACCGTACTTTTCGCAGATTTCCAGATCACGCCGAAAAACCTCCAACGGCTGGGCCATCAGCATACTCAGCACGCCGTCCGCCCCGGGAAGCACCTCCGTGCGATCAGTGGTGCAGATCAGCTTGGCGGGGTAATGCCCTGCGTCAATGATGTGCTGCACCGCACGGCGCGCGTATTCCAGCCCTTCGGGGTTGATGTCTACCAAAGCGATGGTCGCGTCGGCAAAAGCGGGAAAGGTGAGAATGTCCCGAACCAGATTGCGGGTGAAAACGTGGCTGCCCGCGCCGATGAGAACAAATTTCCTGGACATCTGTCGTTCCTCCTGTTCAAACGATGGAAAGCCTAGGTAAAGCCTAGAAAAATCCATGCTGTATCATTTGCACACACTGTAGCATGATGAAATAAAACTGTCAATGTGGCCAAATTCTCTCCAAAATAGAAGGGTGAAATTCGCTGTACACCAGAAATAAAACCGATTTGGCAAAAACGTGGTCAAATTCACCACGAGCAAAAGAAAAAGCCGAAAAAAACGTCCTTTTTCCGAACGATTGTCCTGCTGTGAATTTGACTATATTTACGAAAACGATTCGTCCGCCTATAATCGGGCCATAGCAAAACGCAACAGGAGTGAATGGAGAATGACGAACCGAATGGACAGCGCGGCCGCCTTGACGCCGCGCCGCCGGAAAAGCCAGCTTCACTGGCAGCTGCTTCTAATGGTGCTTCCGGCGCTGATCTATCTGCTGATTTTTCATTATAAGCCCATGTACGGCGTGGTGATCGCCTTCAAGAATTATAAATTCAAGCTGGGCATCCTGGGCAGCCCCTGGTGCGGGCTGGAGAATTTTCAGCGGCTGTTCAGCTCCTACTGGTTCCCGATCATTTTGAAGAATACGCTTACCATCAGCATTTTGTCGCTGGTGATGGGATTCCCCATGCCCATCCTGCTGGCCCTGATGGTGAACGAGATCGAGCACGAAAAGATCAAGCGCACCTTCCAGACCATCTCCTATGCGCCCCATTTTATTTCCACCATCGTGGTATGCGGCATGGTGATCCTGTTCACCAATCCCAATTCGGGAATCATCAATAAGGCGCTGGGGCTGTTCGGGCTGGAGCCGGTGGCCTTTATGCAGAGCGCGCCCGCATTCAAATGGGTATATGTCCTCAGCGGCATCTGGCAGTCCACGGGGTGGAGCTCCATCATTTACTTTGCGGCGCTGTCCGGCGTAGATAAATCCCTGCTGGAGGCGGCGGAGATCGACGGTGCGAACCGGCTGCAGAAGATTTTCTACATCAACCTTCCCGTGCTGGTGCCCACGATGCTGGTGTTGTTCATCCTGCAGTGCGGTTCCCTGCTGAACGTGGGGTACGAAAAGGTCTACGCCCTGCAGAACGCCACCAATCTGACGGGCTCCGAGGTCATTTCCACCTATGTGTATAAGGTCGGTATGGTGCAGAAGGACTTCGCATTCTCCACAGCTACGGGTCTGTTCAATTCAGCCGTCAACTGCGTCATTCTGGTGCTGGCCAATACGCTGTCCAAGTCGCTGGCCCATTCCAGTCTTTGGTAATGGAGGAAGAAAGAAACATGAACGTGAGCATCCATGCCGCAAGCCGGCGGAGCAAGCCCCGGCTTTCCCGGGGAGATCGGGTCTTCGTCTGGGTCAATTACGCGCTGCTGATTTTGATCACCATCGTGACCCTTTACCCGCTGCTGTTCGTCATCAGCGCGTCCATCAGCGACCCCAAGGCCGTAGCCAGCGGGAAAATGATCCTGCTGCCTATCGACCCCACGTTGGAGGCCTACCGCTTTATTTTCAACTATCAGGAGATCTGGACGGGCTATGCCAACACCATTTTCTACACCTTCTTTGGAACGCTCATCAATCTGGCGTTGACGGTTCCCGCGGCCTACGCCCTTTCCCGGAGAGACTGCCCCTGCAAGGGCTTCATCATGACGCTGTTCATGATCACCATGTATTTCGGCGGAGGGCTGATCCCCGGCTATCTGAACATCCGACAGCTGGGACTGCTGAACAGCCGGGCAGTACTGCTGATCTGCGGCGCGGTCTCCACCTACAACCTGATCGTGGCGCGTACCTTCTTTGCCAATACCATTCCCTGGGAGCTGCATGAAGCGGCGTTTCTGGACGGATGCAGCGATTTCGGCATTCTGCGGCGGATCGTTCTGCCCCTGTCCTCGCCCATCATCGTGGTGCTGATCCTTTACTACGGTGTAACCCATTGGAACAGCTATTTCAACGCCCTGATCTACCTGACCAGCCGGGAAAAATACCCGCTGCAGGTGTTCCTGCGGGAGATCCTGACGCTGGGACAGTTTGTCAGCGACCAGCTGATGAACGCCGACAACCTGTCCCCGGACGCCATGCAGGAGCTGATCAAGCAGGCGGACACGGCCAATATGATCAAGTACGCCGTTATTATCGTTTCCACCGTGCCCATGATGGTGATCTATCCGTGGGTGCAGAAGTACTTTGCCAAGGGGATCATGATCGGCTCTGTCAAGGGCTGAACGATCATAGAAAAAATCGATCATAAAGGAGGAACCTACCCCATGAAGAACCGCTTTTCCCGTTTCCTATCTCTGGCGCTGGCAGCGATGATGCTGCTGGCCATTGCGCCGGTGAGCGCGCTGGCGGACGAACCAGTCGTGCTGACCATGGCCGCCAAGAACGCACCCAGCGCCGCCGATTATCAGGATCGCGACATCGTTTCGGAAATTGAGAAACGCCTCGGCATCCATCTGGACATCACCTCTTATTCCACTGACGCATGGGAAACCCAGCTTTCCCTGATGATGGCTTCCGACGAGCTGCCGGACATTCTGGCCGAGCTGGACATGAGCCGCGCGGATGTGAACAAGTATGGTCAGGAAGGCTTCTTTCTGGATTTGAGCCAGTATTTGGACTATATGCCCAACTTCAAGGCCCGGCTGGAAAGCGACCCCATTCTGGACGCTTATTCCCGGGACGAGCATGGCGCGATCTACGGCATCTCCAAGACCCGCGACTCGCTGTGCAGCCGCGCCGTGTCCATGGCCTATCTGAACAAGAACTGGCTGAAGAATGTGGGCATGGAAGCCCCCACCACCACCGAAGAACTCTATCAGGTGCTGAAGGCCTTCAAGGAGCAGGACGCTAATGGCAACGGCAAGACCGATGACGAGATCCCGCTGTCCATCACCTTCGACAGCGGTTCCGGGGTGCGCGGCGAGTACGTGATCCGTTCCGCGTTCGGCATCTATGGCTATAGCAGCAACTATCAGCCCCAGCTGGACGAAAACGGCAAGGTGTATCTGGCCGAGACTACCGAGGGCTGGAAAGAATACGTGAAGTATATGAACCGGCTTTACACCGAGGGCCTGCTGGATCCTGACTGCTTCATCATGACCAACGATGAATATGTGGACAAGACGGCCTCCGACCGCATCGGCCTGTTCGCCAGCTGGAATACCCTGAACCGAGTCTTCGGCACCGACGATCTGAGCATTTATTTCGATTACATTTTCTTCACCGGCGTGACCTCCGATCTGACGGAAGAAGTGGTGTACCCCCTGTGGAACCCCGTGACCGCCAACTGCGTCACCGCCGTTTCCGCCGACACCGAGCATCCTGAGGACGTGGCCCGGATGCTGGACTACTTCTACACCGAGGACGGTATGGAGCTGGCGACCTACGGTACGCCCGGCAAAAACTGCAGTGTGATCGAGGGTTATATGGGCATCAAGACCTACGACTACACCGGCTATTGGGAGAATTCCGGCTACGAAAGCGCTAACGCCTATGTATCCAACGCCCTTCTGTTCAACAATATGTGCCAGTTTGTGCAGTACAGCCCTGCGCAGCGCGTGGTAGACGAAGCCACCGACGAGCAGCTGGATCAGATGCTGGCGGAGGATCAGAGTCAGGTGACCACCATCGACGCGTATAAGGAAAAGGCCCGCCGCGCCGTCAAGTGCTGCGACGACTTCCCGCTGCTGGTGTACACCGCCGACGAGACCGCCGAGCGTGCCAGCCTGCTGGCGGATATTCAGACCTATATCAAGACCATGAAGGCTCAGTTCATCATCGGCGAGACCGATATCGACAGCAACTGGGACACCTTCATCAACACCTTGAACGGGATGCGGCTGCAGCGTCTGCTGGAGATCGAACAGCAGGCCTACGACCGTTATGCCAAGAACCTGTAAGGAAACCGTGTTTCCCGCGGCGGGAGCGTCTGTGCGGCGCTCCCGCTTTGCGGCGTTTTTTTGCGGATAAAGGAAAAAGCTGATATAATATCAGCAGAATGAAATGGGCGGGGGAAACGCACATGCAACGGAAAAATCGGCTGATCTGGAATTTTTTGCTGGCCTACCTGACGGTATTGATCCCCATGCTGCTGGTCAGCTTTCTGGTATCGGGACAGACGATCCGCCGCATGGAGGAGAACTCCTATCACGCCATTCAGGATCGGGTGAACCGGGCCAGCAAGGATTTTGTAACGCTGCTGAGCCGCTACGAGGGAAGCAGCGCGGCGCTTTCGCGGGAGGAAGCGCTTATTGGGGAGTTCTGGACGCAGAATATCAAGCGCTATGACGCCATCCACA
>OHHU01000269.1_pt1 | contig 34782 bp, 36 predicted proteins | sample 1568151 | NCBI WGS metagenome assembly OHHU01 (sample SAMEA3879572, study PRJEB24766) | human gut metagenome | biome: human-associated habitat; feature: feces | place: USA | collected 1985/1987 | reverse complement strand
TTCCCGCGACGCCTCCCGCCAGAACCAGAACGTAGGGGATGATCTGAAGAAGATCGTAGTGTTCGTCAATGGGCGCGGTGTCATGCCCCATGGTCAGAAGCAGAATCAGCGCCAGCGTGGCAATGGCCGCGGGCAGGGCAATCCAGAAATTTCCCTTGAACTTGTCCCTCATGGCGCAGCCCTGACCGTTGCAGGCGGCAATGGTGGTGTCGGAGATGAAGGACAGGTTGTCGCCGAACATGGCCCCGCCCACGACGCTTCCGGTACACAGCGCCGTGTCAAAGCCGGACGCCTGGGCGACCTCCAGGGCGATGGGCATGATGAGGGTGATGGTGCCGACGGAGGTTCCCATAGCGGTGGAGACAAAGCAGGCAACCACAAACAGCACCGCCACGGCAAACCGGGCGGGGATGATGTCGAGCATGAAGTAGGCGACGCTCTGGGCGGAGCTGCGCCCCACCACGCCGACGAACGCCCCTGCCGTCAGAAAGATCAGCAGCATGGTGATGATGTTCTTATCCCCCACGCCCTGCCCCATGATAACGAGCTTTTCCTCAAAGGAAACCGCCCGGTTCTGAAGACAGGCTACTAAGATAGCCACGAGAAACGCGATGACGATGGGGATGTTGTAAAAGTCCATGGGGATGTGCAGACCGTACTCAAACAGCAGCCCCAGCCCGAGATACAGCACGAGAAAAACGCCGATGGGCAGCAGCGCGATGGGATTTCCTTTTTTCATGTTCCAAACCTCTCAACGAACAGATTTTGCGTATTCTGTGGGGGTAATGCCAAACTTCTCCTTAAACTGCCGGGAGAAATGATGCACCGTGGAATAGTGGAGCTGGGCGGCGATCTCCGTGAAGTTCAGGTTGTTTTCCCGGATCATCTGCTTGCTCTCCTGTAGCTTGATCCGGCGGATGTATTCGCCGGGGGAAATTTGCAGGTTCTTGTGGAACAGCGCCGTGAGATAGCTGGGGCTGACGTCCACCTGCCGGGCGACCAGCGGCACCGACAGCTTTTCCCGGATGTGAGCGCTGATAAACTGCTGCGCCTGACGGATGATCTCGTTCTCGCTGTGGACGGCGTTGGCGGTTTGCAGCTTCCCGGCCTTGGGGGACGCGGCCTCCCGCTGAAGCCGGAGCAGCAGCAGATTCAGCTGGTAGAGGATGATGTCGTTGGAGTAGGCGTCCATAACCTCCTGCTCCCGGAGCATATTTTGCAGCAGCGCCGCCACGCTCTGGGGCGCGGAGAATTTCCGGTTCAGCAGGGGAGCCAGATCAACGCCGCTGACGTCAAAGGAAATGGTCACAAACCGGGGGGCGACACCGATGTCGGCGTACTGCATGTGCCACTGTCCCGGGCCGTAGAGGACGATGTCCCCCTGCCGGAGCAGAAGATCCTGCCCGTCCACCACGCTGTGGAGCGCGCCCTGATCCACGTAGGTCAGCTCGGTCATGGGGTGGGATTCCCCGGAAAACAGGAAGCCCTGTTCCTTTTCCTGGTAGAAGAAGGTGTAAATGCCCTCCACCCGCAGCTGATGATCCACCCGGGCGCTGCCGAGGGCGCGGCGTCCCAGCTCCTCCGGCGGCTCCTGAGCGGACACCATCACCGTGGCGTCCCCCTGAAACGGCTCCAGGAGGAAATAAATCCCTTTGCGGACGACGGCGGGCTTGTCCAGATAGAAGCGCTGGTAGGTTTCCCCGTCCGTGCTGGCGGACAGGACGCTCATGCCCATGCCGCAGCTGATCCGGGTCTCCGACGCGGCGCGGTAGACCACCGCCTCCGTCCGGGACAGCCGCACGGCGGCAGCATCGTCCCGGAACAGATTCCTGTCCGTCTGGGTGCGCTCGGACGGAACGCTGCCAAAGCAGCGGAACGTGACCTGATTCAGGTTTCGGATCATGGAAATCAACCCCCGGATAAAAATAGCTCGCGCAAACCAGCCGTAGCCGTATCAGAGTCATTATATCGAAAAAAGAAGGGAATGGCAAATGGTTTTCCACTGTGTTCCGAAAAACCGTCAAAACGCCCAAAGAACGGTGATTCCTGCCATACACCGTACCGATGTTCCCGCAGGAAAACGCCCTGCCCAGAGCGGAAAACGGAGGTTGGTCATTTCGACGGTTTTCGGGAACGGCGAAATGACGTGCAGATAATACCAGCCGGGGCAGGCCGCAGACCTGCCCCGGCTGGGGTGACAGCGATTCATACTATTTCTCGATAAAATGGTTAACACCATTTTATCCTGCGAATCCTTCGCAGGCCGCCGGTGGCGGCGAGAAATGTATGGACTTACGTTTTTTGCGGCTACGCCGCTGGCTGCTGAAACAGCAGCCGAATAAAACGGTTTTTAACCGTTTTATTGAAAACCAGTATCAGAAAGCGTCGCTTTACCGCTGATATTCAAACTCGAAGTCGTAGATATCCACGGTGTCTCCGTCGGCAATGCCCATTTCCTCCAGACGGGCGAACAGACCCACCTTGCGAAGCTGCTGGTCGAAGTAGTTCCGGGACTCGTAGTCCTCGAAATTGATGTTCTGCACCAGCCGTTCCAGCCAGGTGCCGGTGACCAGCCAGGTGCTGCCGTAATGCTCAATGTCGAAGGCGTTGGGGTCGGTAGGCTCGGCGATGACCTCCACGTACTCCGGCTCGTAAATGGTCACGGGGGGCAGGGTGCGCAGCCGCTCGGCTACCGCCCGCATAAGATTCCGGGTGCCCACGGTGGTGCCTGCGGAAATTTCGTACAGCTCACAGCCCGCTTCCCGGGCGGCGGCGCGGAGCCGCTCCAGATTGTCGCTGTCCGGGGGCAGCAGGTCGGTCTTGTTGGCAGCCACGATCATGGGGCGGTTGCTGAGATCAACGCTGTAGTTTTTCAGCTCCGCGCAGATGGCGTGAAAATCCTCCACGGGGTCGCGCCCTTCGCTGCCGGACACGTCCACAACGTGAACAAGCAGGCGGCACCGGTCGATGTGGCGGAGAAAATCATGCCCCAGACCCGCGCCCTCGGCGGCTCCCTCAATGATGCCCGGGATGTCCGCCATGACGAAGGATACGCCCTCGTCCACGTAAATCACGCCCAGATTGGGATACAAAGTCGTAAAATGGTAGTTGGCAATCTTCGGGTGAGCGTTGGAGGTGACGGAAAGCAGGGTGGATTTGCCCACGTTGGGGAAGCCCACCAGGCCCACGTCCGCCAGAAGCTTTAATTCCAGAATCACGTCCCGCTCCTGGCCCTTGAGACCGGCCTTGGCAAACCGGGGAACCTGACGGGTGGGAGTGGCGTAATGGGCATTGCCCCAGCCGCCCCGTCCGCCCTTGGCGAGGATGAAGTCCTCGCCGGTGGACATGTCCACGATGATCTGATTTGTTTCGGCGTCCCGGACGACGGTACCCCGGGGAACCTCGATGATCAGGTTTTCCCCCCGTTTGCCCGCCATTTTCCGGCCTTGACCGCTGACACCGGCGGCGGCCTGGTACTTGCGCCTGTAGCGGAAATCCAGCAGGGTAGACAGGTTGTCGTTGACCCGGAGAATGACGCTGCCGCCATGTCCGCCGTCGCCGCCGTCCGGGCCGCCGGAGGCCACATATTTTTCCCGGTGGAATGCCACCGCTCCATCGCCGCCCCGTCCACCGATGACGGTGATGCGCACTTTATCCACGAACATAGTTGTACGTCCTCCTAATCTATGGAAGTACGGGTACTTCCCTTTATTCAGCCGATTCTGCTGGCCAGCTCGAAGGCCAGCAGGGCAATTTTCTCCTTGTCGGATAACCGGGAATGGCCGGACAGGCTTCTGGGGTCCCATTGGGGATGGTCCAGATTGTCCCCGGCGTAGAAATACTGGAAAAATTCCACACCCCGGAAATTACATACGGCCTGCATGGCCGCGCACTCCATCTCCACGCACACCGCGCCCATGCGCCGCCTGGCGGCGACCTTTGCGGGGGTTTCCCGGTAAAAGGCGTCTGTCGTCCAGGTGACGCCCCGGACATAAGGATACCCAAAATCCCGGAGAACCTCAATAAATTCGGGAATGTAGCGGGTATTGACGTCGATCAGATCCTCCGCCGGTAGGTAATGGTAGCTGGTACCCTCGTCCCGGATGGCTTTTGTGGGGATGATAATGCCGCAGTCCTCGATTTTCCTGTCCAGAACGCCGCAGTTGCCCAGCAGAATGATCCGCTTGGCGCCCATGGCGATGATGTCCTCGAACTGCCCCGCGCAGGCGGGCGCGCCGACTCTGGCCTTGCAGAAGCCCAGCCGCTTTTCGCGGTAGTGAACCGCATAAACCGGCCAGACGCCGTCCGCGTCGTGGGTCTCGGCAATGACCTGACCCTCCAGAAGCGCGGCCACGGAGGCAAAAAGTCTGTGGGAAAAGACGGAGATCACCGTTTCCGGGAAATGTTCCACCGGCTTATGGATAAAGTCCGGGTTGATGACGGCACGGGGCGTGGGGTCAAATTCCGTTAACAGCACGGCTGTGCCTCCTTCCTGTGCATGCGCACAACGGCGCGATGTTATTTCAGAGTTTCCCTATAAAAAAGGCTGCCGCAATTTATACTGCGGCAGCCTTCCTTGTCCAGATGATCTTACTGCTCGGCGTACACGGAGCACTGCCGGCGATCCTTGCCCAGACGCTCAAACTTGACGGTGCCGTCAACCTTGGCGAACAGGGTGTCGTCCTTACCGATGCCCACATTGACACCGGGATGGATGTGGGTGCCTCTCTGGCGAACCAGAATGTTGCCAGCCAGAACGAACTGACCGTCGGCACGCTTCACGCCCAGACGCTTGGACTCGGAATCACGGCCGTTCTTGGTGGAACCGCCGCCCTTGTGGTGAGCGAAGAACTGAATACCAATCTTCAGCATGGTGTTACACCTCCAAAACTTCGATATTATCAGGATAGTCATCCCGCAGCGAACACAGAGTCACCAGCATTCCGGCAAGCACTGCCTGAACGGTGTCCTCCTCGTCGCAGGACGCGGGGAGGGTCAGGGTGATGCGGTTATCTTCCCCATCCTTGACCCGAACCTTGGCCTTGGCGCCGCACACATCGTTGATGGTGGCTTCGGCCATGGTAACGACAGCGGAGACGGCGGCGCAGACAATGTCCTTTCCCGGCTCGTCATAATCGCTGTGACCCGAGACGGAGAATCCGGTGATCCTCTCGCCCTCGGTGAAAAATTCGCATCTTGTCATAAATTACAGAGCGATCTTGGTGATCTCCACCTTGGTGTAAGGCTGGCGATGACCGATGTGCTTCTTCTCGTTCTTCTTGGACTTGTAGCGGATGATGTCAAGCTTCTTGCCCTTGCCGTTCTTGACGACCTTGGCCTCAACGCTGGCACCCTCCACAGTGGGAGCGCCGATCTTGGTGTTCTCGCCGTCCAGGACAGCCAGAACCTGGTCGAACTTGACGGTAGCTTCGGCATCCGCGCCCAGCTTTTCCACGAACACGACGTCGCCCTCGGCTACGGTGTACTGCTTACCACCGGTTACGATAACTGCTTTCATTTGTTTCACCTACTTTAATTGTGTAGTCTCGCTCTGGGGGCGCGGTGATTTTGGACGCACCGACTGAAAGCCCCTTCAATGCGGCCTATCCATTCTAGCATTGCGTAAAGAAAAAGTCAAGAAGTTTCTGGGACTTTTTCTTGCGTTTTTCGCTGACTTTTGCTATACTGCCAATGGAATCGCAAATCTTTCCCCGGGAGGTGACCGCTCTGTGAAAACAAAAACCTGGATAGCCCTCATCGCGGCCATAGCGGCGGTTTGCCTGGGGCTGAGCGTTTTTCTCCTGCTGCCCGGCGGCGATGCCGGTTACGCCCAGATCAGCAGCGGGGGAAAGGTCGTCAAAACCGTGAATCTGCGTATCGATCAGCAGTTCACCGTCACCGGGGAAACCGGCGGCAGCAACACCGTCACCGTCCGGGACGGGCGCATCGCCGTCACGGAGGCGGACTGCCCTGACCACTACTGCATGGAGCGAGGCTTTTGCAGCGGCGGCACGCCAATCGTGTGCCTCCCAAACCGCCTGGTGATCCGGTTCCTGGGGGAACAGAGCGTTGACGCGGCAGCGGGATAAATTATAGAAAAAACCCTTGACAAATGGCGACAGGTTGTGTATACTAATCAGGCATTCAGTTGAGTGCGCTGATGGACGATTAGCTCAGCTGGCTAGAGCATCCGCTTGACGTGCGGAAGGTCATAGGTTCGAGTCCTATATCGTCCACCATAACTTTCCTAAGCAGCATTCGCGCAAGCCAAGGTTGCTTAGGAAAATTTCGTCTATGCGGAGAAAATGCGGAGTTCCGATGCAGCACTCCCACGGATGCGATCCGGCTGTCTTAGGCGCAGCCCCTCCTTACGGTGTGTCCGATCATGCGCTGCGCTCGCCATCATCAGCACGATGGGACGGCCGAGGGCCGCTGAAGGGTCGTGGCACAGTTTGGCATGATCTCTGTTGCATTTCTCCCTGTGACTAACTTACAACGGCTTCATTGAGCGCTGCAAGCAGTGTTTTTCAAAGTTCATAGATCCCTTACGGGATCGTCAGGGGTTGTCGGTAACATCCCCTGAGCAATATATCCAAAGCCGGGTGCAACCGGCGGGATATAACAATTTGGCAAGCCCCATGATTTTCCGCATCAATAAGGCTTGCCAAAGTATTTAGAGTGTGATAAAATCACACCGTAAGTCTTTAACTAAGTCTTGTTGATGCGTCAACATCTTCAAGGCGCAAGCCTCGGTCGGTCGCCAAACTGACCGAGGCTGGTTAAGGTCTTTTTTTATTTCTTTCATCATAGCCTATTTGTGGGAAAATGTCAAGAGAAGTTTTTTGACGTTGCAGTCCCGTGCTTGTTAAGAGAATGGAAAGAAAAAACGAGGAGAAGTGTCAAAGATGGCAAAATGTGAATGTTGCGGACGTGTTCTGGAGAATAAGGGCCACCGGCTTTGCAGGCGCTGCTATGCAAGAAGCAAGCAGGAGGAAATCGTGTATACCCGGTATGGCTGGAAAGAAGTGCCGCACGGCTGTCGTGCAGAAAAGGACGATTACCTGTACTACGTGAAGGAAACCCTGCTTCGGAACGTTGAAGTCATTTTTTACAATTTCATTCAAAAGGCCATTGCCACTGCGAAGGACATCCGGCAGGATATGATCCTTCTGCCGCAGGTTGCGCTTTCGGCGATTATTTGCAAAACAGGCCAGCCGGAGAAGCAGTGGGAGCTGAACCGGGTCGTTGATTTTTTACTGGTCGATCAGAGCTTTTCTCCGCTGGTTTGCATTGAAATCAATGATAAGACCCATGAAGAGCCTGAACGAATCAAACGAGATCTCTTTGTGAAAGAGGCCTGTGCTGCTGCGGGAATCCCTCTCGTCCCTCTCTGGGTGGGCGTGTGGAGAGATGCAGTAAAGAATAAATCAGAAGAAGCGGCAGAAGCGGAAGAAATCCGATACATCCAGAAGGAGCTCCGCGAGGCACTGGAAACCCGTAAAAATCAGGCTCGAAAGCCGGATATTTACCGTATTTACAATGCGGATGGAGATAGCATCCTGGATATCCAGCGAGGGTGAGCGGCAAAAAGGGCAGACTATCCCCTTGGTGCATGGCTGAGAGGTTTTGGCAGGCTCGTTTTGCTACCTTGAGGGAGAAAAAATGTGATTCCGTAATGCGTCAAAACGGGCTCTTTTACGGAATTTCTCGACACCATATTTCCTCTCCCCTTAAAGTATAAACCCAACGTTATCTTTTTAATAACGGTACTGTGTCAAATTTGGGACCACCCGCGGGGCTTGTAAATTTGCTGCCGATGTGGTATCCTTCAGTCAGTGGCTGGGACGCAATGCCAGCCACGGGAAAGACTACATAGTAGGAATTACAGGAGTAGCAACCCAAGCAATTCCGGCAACGAAGTCTGATAATTTCCTGTGAGAGGATCAGAATCGACACACCACGGCAGACGGTGGATTTTGAGCAGTCGAGCGTGCGGGCGGTGTGGCGCAGGGAAGGATAGGCTCTGCCTGTTCTACCGGCGCACTGGTGGAGAAAAAGGCTGATGACGAAGGTGGCGTGAGAAACTGCGGAGTGCAGCAGCCGACGCGGAACCAGCGTATAGCCCATGCTCAGATCGATATGCAGGGAGTATCTGTTTGCGGCAAAAACCGGACGGTGCAGCAGCGCGTCATAGCGGTATCTTTTCTGTCTGCGCAGAAAGCCGTGCTCCTCCAGCGCGTCGAGGGCGCGCAGGACGGTGCCTCTGCTGACACCGCTTCTCTTGACGAGGGTGGCTACAGATTTGCAGCAGGCGTTTTGCCGGTTTCGATACGCCAGCAGAGCAACTGCAACTCTTTTCGCACTGGGAAGCAGGGAAGAATCGCAAATCAGACTGTTTGGAACGATTATGTAGCTTTTTCTCATATTTTCCTTTCCGGAAGCCCGACGGTGTTGGCGTCGGGCTTCTGCTATTTTTATTGATTTTCTTTTTGCATTAGCTCGCGCAGCAGCGGGGTCAAATAGCGCAGATAAAGAGATGTATTGCAAGCTCTGAAAGGATCTGGGTGCCACGGTGCGGCCATAACGGAAGCCGGTATTCCCAGTTTGTCCAGCAGGCTTCGCAGCGTGGGCAGCTCCTGACTCCCTGTGAAGGATGCAATAAGTATCAGCCGTCTTGCTTGCTTCATCAGTGCAAGCGCTTTTGCGGTTTGCGGCAGTTCCCAAGGTGCGGTTCCGCAGACGAGTACGGAAATGTCTGCATCACAGGCTTCAGAAGCGTTGCCGGATTGGATAACACCAAGATCACGGACAAAAGAGTCCTTTGGTATGCTCATTTCTGCTGCAAATGCGATGCCCTCTATCAGGCAGATTCCGTTTTGCTCGATGGAAGAAAGAACGGAAGAAATCAGCCCCAGCTGCTCCGGAGGGAGGATCACAGCAGGGGATAGATGCAGCGCAGACAACGCTTGAAACAGGCAGATTGCCTGCGTTGTGCAGCCGATCCGTGACTGACTTCCAACAACATCAATTACGGGGAGAAGCCCGGCAGGAAGCTGTAAGGGCGGCAGCGGTAAGAGCTCAGACTTTTCTTCTTTTGCCTGTTTCGTAAAGCTGGCGGCTTCCGCCTCTAAAGACTTTTTTGCTTCTGAGAAATTCAACGCAAAAAAAGAGAATTTTCTCAGTTCGGCACTTTGAGGAGAAAGAACACAAAAGGAAATTTTTTGACGCTGAAACCCTGCGTGAGCCGCGAGAATATGCGGCAGGGAATAGGCAAGCTCCGCGCAGCAGTCGAGCAGCACGGCATCATACTGCGGCTTTTCGGCCATTGCCAGCGCAACGAGCGACGGAACCTTTTGCAGAGGCAGCGTAAACGCTGCCTCTGCCGGTTTATTTGCCTCCGCGCCGATCCATAAGAGCTTCATGGGGTGCTCCTTTCTACAGTAACCGTATCGCCGGAAATGACGTATGTATAACCGGTGTCTGCACTGCTCGTGATGTACTGACCATGCAAATACAGCCACGCCTCGCAGATACGCCGGTCGACCAAACCGGGCAGCACCTTGCCTCCGGCGTGAGAAAGATTCGCAAACGCCTGTATGACAGTCTGCTCATCCGTTGACACCGTGAGCGCACTGCGGAATCCGGCGTAGCTGTTCGAGGTCATCCAATCACTGCCAATGTTGTAGGTAAGGGATGCCAGCGCGTCGCGCTGCGCCGTCGTAAGCGTAAGCTGAGCGGATGCAGCGTAGCTGTCTACGGCATTGACGGCCGACAGCAGCGCCTGCTCCAGCAGCTCTTCCGCGTCAGATTCCGGGATGCCGTAGCGCCGGTATTCGTCCAGCCTGTCAGCCGGGCAGGCCGTGCCGTAGCCAACGCTGTACTGCGAGTAGTCCCAGAATGGGTATTTTGAAAAGCCCTCAAAGGCCTTCACCCAATCCGCAAGCCCATTGGCACTGGTCTGAATTCGGGCGAATCCAAATATCGCAGCTCCCGGCCACGATTGGCCGTAGAGGTCAGTGTAGGTTTTCATTGCAACGTAATTATTGGCAGAGCCGAAACCTCCGGTGTTGCCTTCTACGGTGGTCAGCTTTTTCTCCTCGTAATCTGCAACAATTCCGACGTGCGCAAGATGCGCGTAATTCTCCAGCGACGCAGCACACCCGCCGGAAGTGGAGTACCAGAAGATCAGGTCACCGGCGCGTGGCGTGTCCTCTCCAACCCGGAAAAGATAAGCGCCCTGCGCCTTGAGCTGTGACCATGCAGTCGTGCAGGCGGCGGTGTAAGGGCCGAGGGGCTTGTCCTGCCCGACAAGGCCGATCTGATCGCCGCAGTAGTAGACGAAATCGACGCACCATGCTTCGACGCCTTTGTTCCAGTAGCTCCAGTAGGTTTCCCCTCCGCCCTTGATATTGCCATTCTGCTCGTACTCTTTCAGGGCAACCGCGGCAAGCTCGGCGCGGGAAGCGGCAAGCAGACCTCCGCCGAGGGAGTCTGCCTCCCCGCCGCTTACATTCCACCCGCACAGCAGCAAAAGCAGGATAGCCGCAGCCAGAGGAACGGCCAGCCACTTCGGCGCTTTGTCTGTAGAAAACATTATCTGCCTCCTCCGCGTCCCATCAGGTCGAGCTTGTACTGAGGGAGGTCGAAGATCACACGGAGGTGATGCTGCGTGCCGACCAGGCAGAGCGCGTTTTTCTGTTCAAAGCCTCCCAGCAGCTTTGCCTCCGGGGCAGTGAGCCGGAACAAGTCCACGGTATCTTCCAGATTTTTGGCGTCACAATGGAAGAGCAAACGGTAGGCAGTGTTGTCGATAATCGCCTGTCCGGACAGCCGGATCTGCGGATCGAGCATATCTGCAACGCTCTGCGTTGCCAGCCAGAGTGCCGACTCATACTTTCTGACGCGCTTTATGATGTTCCGCACAAAAAGACCGACCTCCGGCAAGCGCGGGTCAAAAAGCATATGCGCTTCATCCGCAAGGATAATGACCGGCTCGTCCCGGTTCCGCGAGGCAACATCCCAGCAGAGGGATAGCAGTTGAAAATAGATGGAGGACTGTGTCTGTTGGGATAGAGGCTGTAGTCTGTGGGTGTCCAGACAGACAAGCTGCGCGTTCATGTCGATGTTGGTGTGGCCGTTCCAGAGGAACCTGTCGGAACCATAGGCCAGCGGCCACAGCAGCGTGTATAGCTGCTGATATGCAGCATTTTCGCTCACCATCATTTGCAGGAGATCCACCCAGTTTTCCATGATCGGATAATTGACCGACGGAATCTCAAGCGGATTGACGGCTTCATCAATATCGAAGGAGTCATACAGCCGAATCAGGCTCTTGTCCAACAGAGAGATCTGCGCATCCGTCAGCGATGGAAATTGCAGCCGCAGCCGCACAAGCAGGGTCTTGATGTGCATCGCGCGGGCGTTCGCGCAGGAACGGTATAGCGCCGGTACGTCGTCATCGTCGTCATCCGGTGCGGATCGAATCTCCAGAGGGTTGGATTTTGCAACGCCGCCGCCCGCGTCCAGCCATGTGCCGCCGAGGTTTTGGCAGAGATCGCGGTACTCGCGTTCCGGGTCAATGATAATGATTTTTGTGCCGAGCATATACATGGATTCTATCAGGTGCTTCAGCGCTGTGGATTTGCCGGAGCCGGACGTTCCGAGGGCTACCAGATTCCCGTTGGTGCGGTTCCGGCCGCGGTAGCGCATATTAACGCAGATTGGCGCACCGGAGGGTGTTTTTGCAAAGTAGATTCCACCGTCGTCACGCAGGAGCGTTGAGGTCATCGGTTCGCCGCCGGTCACAGTATCGAGCGGCAGAATCTGCTTGAGCATCTGATCAATGCGGGGCTGATTTACGTAAAAGGGGGATAGATGGCAGAAAGCGTCCTTCTGGAGATTCCCCAAGCTCTTCAGACGCAGCTGCCCGGCGCTGTAGCGTCCTACGACCCGTTCGCAAACCTTCCGGAAATCACTCTCACAGTCCGTAAACGGCATGACGACAAGGCTCATATGGCCTATGGCAAGACCTCCTGCGTCCATTTCGTCGATCAGACGGTCGGCGCCCTCCATCTGGCGCATATACTGCTTTTGCGTTCGTGCATCGTTGCTGGCGGCCATGTTGGTTGCAGATCGGTGGATCGCACGGGACAGGGCATCGCCCAGCTCGCCGGAGCCGGGATAGTAGGTCAGGCAGGTCACTGCATCGAGGTAGCTCATGAGCTGTACAAGCCAGCCGTAGGAAACCTGCGGCGGATATTTGACAACACCGTAGCAGCGCCCGATCACATTGCCGATTTGCAGCGTGTTGCTGTGAAATGTATAGCCGCCGACCGGGGTGATCGCGTTCAGCAGCTGCGCGGCTTCGTTTTCCGGGGCATTTGTGGTAATACGGCGTTTTTTCCCGATCAGAAGCGGAATGTCGGTGTTTTCTTCTTCTCTTGAAGTAAAGAGATCGAGCGCAGCATAGAGCTTACAAAGCCACTTGATCTCACCGTTTTCCAACCGGTGCGCCTTAATGCCGCAGTCGGGCAAACGGTGCTCCAGCATTTCCAGCCGACGGTTGATCCGCTGATCTGCACCGGGAACCGTGTGTTCCCATATTTTAAGGAGCAGCAAGGGCTCCTTTGCGCCGTCCTGCATCAGCTTCCGCAGCGCTTCGATCTCCCCGCGCAGAAGCAGCAGCGTCGTTTCCTGTTGGCATCCCTCTGCAAGCGCTTCCAGCTGCTCAACAATGCTCACCATATCGACAACGCGGGGAATAGAAAGCAGCTGCCAGGGCTGCAAGGAAGAATCCTCACGCAGTACCGTAGAGAGATTGCGCATGGCAGCCTCCCGATCTGCGCCGTCGAGCAGCTTGTTGTCCGGCCCACGGACGGAGAGAAATCCAATCAGCCAATGATCCTTCGTGTGGATCAGATTCTCATGAATCCCTTCGATGTTCAAAAACTGCTGCGCCGCTTCGTTTGCAGCAGTCTTATGTTTTTTCATAAACGACCTCCTCTGCCTTTATGTCGTCATAGCGCTTTTGCGAACGGCCAAACTGATAGGCATATTTTGCATAAGTGTAAATCGACAGGCGGTTCGCCTGCTGGGAAAACAAGCCGGCAGCGATGACTCCTGCGGCGAGAACAATGACAAGCGCAGTAATAACGCGCATAGGCGAGCTGCTGAATTTATAATAGAGAAGCGCTCCTACGGCTGCGGCAGCCACAATAACTGCGGATTGCATCAGCTCCCGGAAGCCAAACCCCCGGAACAGCTCCCAGCGCAGGGGCACATTCTCCGGAATGTAGAGCCGGTTATCTGTTACCTTATGTTCTTCCATGTTGTCCCTCCTTAAGCTGAAAAATAGCCGCTGATAACCTTTATAAGTCCCATGATGCTTTCCGCCAGGATCAGGAAAATCAGAATGTTCCTGATCCTGCGCTTGTAGCTACTATCATCAGAATGATCGGTGCTCATGGCGATCAGGCAGTAGACAATACGAGCCGCAGCGGCCAGTGGAAGCAGGATGAGCAGTACGGTGATCAGCTGAGATACCTGTTGCATACGTCCTCCTATCTGCGCCCGATGAGCTGCCGCAGCATCAGAGCCGTGTGCAGCTTCGGGCCAACGCCTGCTCCCTGCTTCTGCGGCGTAAGGATCTGCGCAAGGAGCGCCGGGCCGCGGAAGGCAACGCCAATGATGGCAAGCCCCATGATCACATGAGATACGGAAAAATCCATGGCAATATAGAAGCTGAGATACATGGCGATCACCTGAAGCACGGAGGTTGCAAATTGCTTGAAAATGAGCTGGATGTAGGAGGGGAAAATTCCGCCGTCTGAGTTGATCAAGCCAACTGCGGCAATCGGAAGTCCCCAGCGCAGCAGAAGCATTTCAAAGCTGCGGCCGATCAGCCTCGCAAAAAGGGCGATATAGGCGATAAAGTACACTGCCAGCAGGAGAACGCCCCACAGATTGATCGTTCCCAGCGCATCCGACAGGCTTGCGATATCGCGTGTCTGCATCCCCTGTGCAAGACCTTTCACGGTAATGCCCTCTTCCGGCAAAAGCAGCTGCAAGAGCGAGGCGGGGTTAAAAATGTAGTCGTAGACATTGCCTATCTCCATATTGGTGTAGGCCATCCAGTAGTCGTACTTGGCCAGCCAGCTTTTGCTCTCCTCAAGGTGCTCTGCGGAGCGCAGATAGTCGCAGGTTTCCTGAATCTCGCGCGGCGTGATAGTGCCGTTGCCGTTGACATCAAAGCGGTAGAGCACGTCGTCCCACATCTGCTGTGCTTTGATGAGGTAGCTGTCGCTGTCCAGCATCTGAATGACTTCGGCCTTGCCCGGCCAGTGGGCGTCAATGGTCTGCACGATGCCGTTGCCAATGTCGGCGGTCGCTGACACGCCGACATTGTAAACGGTAGGAAATGCGAGAGATACAATAAGCGCAAGGCAGACGCCAAGCAGCATATGGTGCGGGGAAACATCGGAATCGCCGTCCCGCCAGAGAATGTAGACCTGAAATCCTTTCCAGAGGAATTTCAGGGCAACAAGCGTTACCACCGCACCGTAAATGTACATATAGATGTCGGAGATCAGCTCCAGCGTGAGCGGATTGTCAGAAATCCATCTGGCATTTTCTACGCTGAGCGACGTTTCCACGAGCCACGAGGTGGTATCTGTGACCCATGCGATCATCTCCGCAATCAGACGGATCAGAAGATCTCGCAGCGCATTATACATGGTGCTGGCCTCAGAGATAGTAATGGGAAACTGCCTTCAGGATTCCGCCGACCAGAGCGCCTGCGACACCGCAGATACCGGCAGTAATTGCACGTTTTTTCCACGACAGCGCATCTGCCTCGTTTGCGGTGCTGCGGCGGATAAGGCAGTAAACGACAGCCGCAATGCCTACTGTGAGGCAGAGACCGATCAGCCACGAGGTAAGGTCCTCCAGCAGCTTCTGCGTTCCGGTGACGAGCTTGGAATCCAACAGGCCGCCTTCGTCTTCCTCTGCAAAAGCGGAAACGGCGGCCAATTTCCCGATGATCAGGGTGGATGCGGCAGCCAACGCACCGCGTGCTTTTTTGATAAGTTTCATGGTGTTCCTCCTTAGATAATGTGATTAGGTTTTCTCTGCCAGCTGAATGTATGGAAGCCAGACGTTCCAATAGGATTTAAGGAGCCTCTGCTCCGGACGGGAATTAAGGCGCTGCTCTAAAAGTGAAATGTTGTGAGCCTTGTCGCCCATGCCAAGCATGGCGTTGAATGGTGTTTGGGCGATATCCGGCGCACGGGCAATAAAGCTGCGCCCATTGCGCAGGAATACGAGCTGATACGGACGTCCGATTTTACTGATCTCTTCCGGCATTAAGAGCCGCCGTCCGGTCAGACCATATCCTCCGGAAGTGCTGCCGGTAGATGTGCTGGACTGGTTCGGCGTGCGGATGGTATAGCTGCCAAGACGCTTGGAAAGCTCTTCGAGGGTATCTGTATTATCCGTTTGCAGATAGATCCAAGTTTCACAGTTTGAGGAGATCGTGTGGCCGGGCTTGTCACCATATTTTTCATAGAGCTGGCCGGTGTCCTGCACATAGAGGTGAAAGCGCATCCCGCGTCCGCCCCCAACAGTGACGAACTTGTCAAAATCAGGAATCTTTACAAAGTTACCGAATTCGTCGCAGACGAAGTTGACACGGCGCGGCAGCCGTCCGCCTCTGGCATCCGCCGCAGCGACGAGCGCCTGATACTGCTCATAGACAAACAGGGAGGCCAGCGGATAGTAGGTGCCCCGTTCGTCCGGCAGAATCAGGAAGATCGCGCGTTTTCGATTGCCGGTCATGGCATAGTCAAAATCCGTGATTGAACTCATGCTTTGTATGTATGGGTCGGAAAAAAGTTCCAGTGTCGTCAAAGCGGAGGTGTAAAAGCTGCCGCGCATTTTGGATGGTGCAATTTGCGCGATGGCCATAGCGGCCATCAGAGGACTGTCCGGCGGCAGGCTTTTCAGATACAGCTCCAGAGGCAGCTGGCTCTTGCTCCCGCGCGGCGCGCACATATTTGCAAGAAAAGCGCGGGCATTGGAAAGGTTTTGCTGCAAGGGATCCTGACACTCCAGACAGACTGCCAGAATCGAAGCGGTAAGTGCCGAACGCTGGCCATCCAGCCAGATAGGATCTGTGTGCTGAAAGGCCCCATCCGGCACGAGCATAGAGGCAATATCTCTTGCACGTTGTACAGCCAATGGCACATTGCCGAGGAGGACGGCGTCCAAAACCGGCTGAAGGAAATTGTAGCGGTTGCTTCTCACTGGATTCTTGAAGTCAATACAAATCACTTCATAACCAAGCCGATGCAGCAGCTCAGAAGTATAGCCGTAAAGCTCTCCCTTCGGATCGACCGCAATGATACTCTCTCCGGAAAATGCCTGAAGGATGATGCTGGGAAGTACGTTGCAGCGTGTTTTGCCGCAGCGTGTTGCTCCAATGATCAGCGTGTGGGTATCATCGGTGTTCAAAAGGCACTTGTGGCGGCCCTGCCAGCCAAGAAGAACACCGCCGGGTACGCTTTTTTCTTCGCCTTTCGGTTCTTCTTCAGGATCGAGCTTGCGCAAGGTACAGACGTTTCGAATCTGACGCTTCGATGCAAAATGCGCCGTTCCGTATTCACCGTGTCCTGCCGCTTCCGGAATACTGACCTCCGGGATGATTCGGCTGCTTCCCGTATGATAGGCCTCACTACCGCTGAACAGGCAGAATATCAGAAATACCAGAGAAAGCAGAACGAAGAGAGCGAAGAAAAGCCGTACCGAAGGAATCTGGACAACTGCATTGAACAGAGCGGATGGCCGCCATGAAAATGCTGCCCCACCGGAAAGAAGAATGTGAAGATTGTAAGCCGCAAGAAGCGATACTGCCGTAAAAATTGGAAGCAGCAGTAGGGTTGCAATGATTCTCTTTTTCACGAAATCCTCCTTTATAATTCGAATTCCGGAGTGTCCGCAAGGCTACGCTTTTGCTTTTGATCCTTGCGGGCTTCCTTGGAAAGGTCTCTTTTGATGTGCAGTTCGCCTTTTGCACGCTGCTGAGAGGTAGATTGTGCCAGCAACGCGATCAGTCGCTGCATCAGGTGTAAACAATGTGTCTGAGCCGCCTCCCAATTCCAGCCCTTATCCTCGTAGACCTGCACTATGAGCTGCCGGTCAGTTTCCCTCATGGCAAAGGCAACAGATGCCCGGTAAGCAGCGGCGGCTTCCAAGTGTTCGGCAGCTTTTTCAAGCTGCCCCTTTGCAAAAGCGGAAAGCTGTGCCCGAAAGCGGGCATCCTCCAATAGACGTGCGTGGAGCTCTGTATGATAGCTGCGGAAATCTTCGCGACAGTTCAGCGCCTGCCATGGGATGCGCTCAGCCGGGAGAGAAGATAGTAATTGGCCATAGGCAGGATCGTTTGCAAGCTGCAATTGCTGAGCAACCCAGCCGCTTAATTCGGAGTAAGAAGTTGGAGCCTCCTGCCGAAGCTCCTGCATCATTACCCGAAGAATCTGCATGATTTCATTTCCAAAATCCTTTTGCAGCTTGCTTTCTGCCTTGTCCAACGCCGCCTGCTTTGAATCGGCACCGTTTCCGTATAGTTCACATACCTGCTGCACGGAATTCAGATAACGCTTTGCTTTTGCAGACACACAGGGAAATTCAAGGAGTTTTTGCGCAAAGGCATCTACTTTTGCTTTATACTCTGGCGGAAGATACTGGTATTTCAGACTTCCGCTGGAGGGCAGTGTCTTTAGAAGCTGCTGAAGATCTTCGGCCAGCACAGGAAATTGGGAATCCTTTATAGTTGACACGGTGGAAAAGGATGCCTGTGGATTATTCTCCAAAAACAGCGCTCGCAGTTCTAGCCGTGCATCCTTCAGGTTAGCCTTCCCTTCTTCCAAGGTGTTACGGATTTCATCCCCGTAAACGCTGCGGTTTAGTCCGGCGCGGATGCGTTCGGCGGACTGCTGAAAGCGCTGACCTGAAATGAAGTCCTGCCGCGGCTCAATCCCTGCATCCCAGAACAATAGGTGAACGTGCGGATGTCCGTCCACACGGTGCATTGCGGCCATCCAGCGAAGATCAGCAGACGGAATCTGCATCTGCCGCGCAATCTCGCGGATGTTTTCGGTAACAAGCGGCTCCCATTTGGAGCGCTCATAAAACCCAAGCTCCCCGGCTTCCGGCTCCCCCAGAGAAATGATTGCACGGAAGATTGTGCGGCCGCGTTCAGATTCCTGCCGAAGAAGTGCCTTTGCGGCTTCAAGATCGTTCAAATTCGCCGCCCGCGTCCTCGGCTCAATCGCCCCCCAGAGCGAGAAGCCGCAGCCGGGATTGTAGACGGCGCCGGGACGGGTGGCAATGTATTGCAGATGCCGGACGTTCAGACCGGGAATAGATTCCGGCGGAACCTGCCTGCTGTCCGCATACCGCTGCTTGTAGAGAAATCCCATAGATTATTCCTCCTGCCTGTGCGCCATCCGCCCGACGGCTTGTGCGATCCATTCGTCAAGATCTGCCGATTTGGAAACCTTGAGATATTCAATGCCAAGCCGACGAGCACGACCGGCAATTTCGTCCAGATCGCCGCGCAGTGAATCGGGCAAGAGAAGTCGATCGGTATAAAGGGCCATAAAAAAGGCGGCTGCACCAATGTGCGCCGCTTTGGCTGAGATGCTGGCAAGCCGGTCAACTGCCGGTTGGAGCGAGGCTGCAACCGCATCCTGTACGATCTGATCCAGTTCTTTTACACCGGGGAGATAGCCGCCTGCGGCCAGACCCTTTTCTACAAGCTCCCGCAGCACGGCACTCATGCTTTTTCCGGAGGCCGCGCCAATGCTGCGTAGAATTTCATCAGTTTCTGAAGAACAACGAAAGGGAATGTACTTTGCGCGATGCCTGTCTTTTTCCATTTTTTCACCTCCAAGTAAAACAGGCCGCGAAGATGTCCCTTCACGGCCTGCTATGACGTTATTTATAATTCATAATTCTGGCTCTTCGGCCTCTTCCGGTACGTTTTCGTAGGTGCTGGAAAGATAGGAAGAAAAATCACGCAGCCATTTTGGAGCACGCTCTCCAACCCGGCGCAGTTCGCCGTTGGAGTATTCCGCTACCTTTTCAAATCCGTTTTCGTTGTCGAAAAAGACGGCCTCGTTGCAGTAGGGCAGAATGGCTGCCAGAGCTTCCCAGCGGCCGGAAAACCGACGGAGTACGTCTTCGCGGTCAATGTCATGTCCGCCGTGGTTTACGCGGTTCTGAATGCGGGAAAGGCTTTCTTCCACACTGTCGAGGCCAACATAGTAAAGCCGTACAAGATAGCCAAGATCTCTTGCCCGACGAGCGGTCTTTTCTGTCCGATAGCCGGAGAGGGTGGTTTCCTGCGTGAAAGATAACTCCCTCTTGAGGCAAAAGTCTATCTTACGAAGTGCCGCTTTTCCACCAGCCAGAAGATTACCGCCCAGCTCGGCAGTAATCTTATCTACGTCGATGATCATACCAAGATCTGTGCGGCTGTCCTTCAGGACGCCGGTCAGACTGCTTTTGCCGACGCCGTTCACACCGCCGATGATCGTATATATCTTCATGTGTCATTTCCTCCTGCTATAGCTCCATCCCATAGTCATTGTCATGGCTGCGCGGTTTGTTCTGAAAATGCTGCACCCTAAGAAGTTCAATTTCGTGCTTGAGGTGGTCGTTTTCCTGCCTGAGCTGATTATTCTGTTGTACGACTTCTTGCAGAAGATCAGAAAAGACGTTCAATCTCCCGACGGCATCTACAACGGATTTTTGGTTGGCATCGAGATTTTTATACGCGGCGTCGCGCTCTTCGCTCCGTTTTACTAGTGCACCAATGTCTTTTGCCAATGCCACCTGTGCTTTACCGGACTCGTTATGGAATCGCTCGGCAGCACTCCTGATGTGCTCGTGATCGTCATGGAGCACACCATTAGAAGGGTCCATTTTTTGATGTAACTTCTCAAATATTTTATCCGGTAGCTTCCTGAGAGCGAAAAGATAGACGGCAACACTAGAAGCACCTGAAACCGCAATTGGTATAATGATATTCGTTACAAGGTTGATTTCCATATTGCTTTCGCCCTCCATAATAGCAGGAGCATTATCTGTATTTGGCGGATTGTGCGCACTTCCCAAAATGTGAAAGAGGAAGAGCCAGTATGGGGTAGAAATTGCGAACACCAGCAAATACAGCTTCCATAATCTCCTTTTTTCTTCCATTTTACCATCCTTTCAGAAAATCGTCAATAAAAAACGTGGAACACGAAGGAACACAAAAAAATGCTGGTGGAACACACGTTGATTGCTTTGCAATCAAGCGGTTTCTTGCAGCGTGGAACACGCTTTATCCTGCCGTTCCAAAAGCACTTCGTGCTTTTTCGGGGGTTAAGCGCTCTTGAAAGCGCTTAACATTGCCTCCGGCACGGACAGAAAGCAGAAAGAACAGCTTGTAACGCGGAAAAACGTGCCGTTAACCGGGGGCCTTCCTTTACAAAGTACCCCGGTTAAGCTCTCCTAGCCCTCCCATTCTTCCTCAAACGCCTCCTCTGCGTCAGCCACATCCTGCGAAATAAGCTGAAGTGTGCCGCTGTCGGTACGGACTGCCGATGCGGCTTCTGACAGTCCAGAATTAAAAGGAGCGGCGGCCCGGCTCAGTTCATCTGAAAATTGTTTTGGCAGGAAACAGCTTCCTTTTTTTATCGCGTCCCATTCTGAGATCGAACCGGAAAACTCAATGGTGTTGAGCTTGCCGCAGCCGTCAAATCCCCAATGCCCGATTCGCTGTAATGAGTGTGGGAGCGCGACGGTTTGCAATGCGGGCATCTTTTGAAAGCTGCGATTTCCTATTTCAGTAATGCCTTCAGCAACATGAAGTTCGCTGATATGTGCCCGGTATGGCCTGAGCGCGCGGGTACAATCTTCTTCACGGACGCTGCCGCTCCCGTTGACAGAGAGATAATATCCGCCGCGCGCCCAGCAGTTCTTCAGCACAAAGGTGATGCTTCCGGCTGTAATTTCTACCGGTGAAGATAAATACGCAGCACGCTGCTCAAACGAAAACTCGCCCATAGCGAGCAGATAATCACTGATTTTCTCCGCGTCACGAATGGCCTCAAACAGTTCCTGCGGACGATCTTCCAGAAGCCCGATCCAACCTTGAATGTATGCCTTATGCAGGTCAAGATTCTCATCCAGTGCTGCATCTTCCATTTTCAGATGCAGCGCCTGCGACGTGAAGGCACTTGCAATTTCTGCCCGTAATTCTTCTCTGGCATAGTTCTCCGTGCCGCGATCACCAAGATCGCGATTAAGGCGGCTGGGATGCGCTGATGCGTGCCCGCACTCGTGCAGGAAAGTGCATAGGTAGCCGTATGTACTCTCAAAGCTGCGCTCTGGTGGAAGTACGACCTTGTCCTCGGCTGGGCTGTAGTATGCCTGGCTGCCATGCTCTTCGTAGGCAAGATGCATATTTTTCAAAATAGTATTTCGTTGGTCGCGAACAGCGCCGACCTCAAAGCGCGGTGCTTCCGGCAGATATTCCGGGATGCCTATGATATCGGCAGCATTGAATACAGTGCTGATCTTACAGCGCAGGACGAGCTGTTCCATTCGCTCCGGCTCTTCGAGCTTGATTCTTCGGACTTCCTTCCAGCTCAGCATTTTCTGAATCTTTGGATCGACAAAGGCCCAGTATTCTACAGGGACGCCTTTTGCTCCCTTAGAAATGCTCCACCCGTTCTGCTTTGCCTGAAGAAAGGTACACCATCTGGGATCATCATAGCTGCGCAGCATCCCGACGACGGATAGTATAAGGTTATTTACACCTCTGTATTCTTTCAGAGTTGCTGCGTTGCGCGGCAATCTCTGATCCCATACTGCACGCCATGGCAGCTTTTCTTCTTTCAGCCCCTGAAGAAAGAAATCAGTGAGCTGTTGGCGGGTTTTATTCATGATCTTCATTGTTCCATTTCCTCTTCTCCTGTAGTATCGAGGCATAGTGCCTCATTCCAGTCCTTACCCGCCGCAGGAAGCTCAATGTCAACATGGTAGCCGCTTTCCTTCAGCTGATCCTGTAAGCGTGATGCAGCATCGTTACCGGCAGTGTCATTATCCAAGCACAGTGAGATCTGACGTACTTCAGGGTGGACAGCAAGATAGCGCCTCAACGGCTTAAAATTCAGCCCTTCCAGTGATAGATGATCGGCCCCTCGCTCTGCCGGTACGCTGGCAAGGTGGGAGGCTGCGTCGATTGCTGCCTCAAAAACACATACACGCTGTAGCCGGTTGCTGCCAATGCCCTTTAGAAGCCAACCGCAATCCTTTCGGCTGCCCTGAACGTCGCGCTTGTAGGGAGTTTCCGGATTCATGCCTCTGGCATAGGCTCCGGTAACGTTACCATCAAAATCACGATAGACAAATACGGTGTTGTGTATTTCCTTTCCGCTCTGAGTAGTAAAGACACCTTCGTACAGTGCATCCTCGCGGATCATATGCAGCACGATCCACTTAGGCAAATGCCGTGTCCCACAGAGATAGCCGAATAGCCGCTTGTAGTTTTCTGCTTTTGGCGGCAGCACAAAAGCGGCAGCATCCGCCTGCTCCGGTAGTGCAGTGGACTGCCCGGGAGGAATCCGTTTGGCGACTGGCTCGCTTCCGGCCAGCTCACAGACCGCATCTGCAAAGTTCTTGCCTTCGTAAGCAACCATGAAATCCAAAGCGCCGCCCTGTAAACCACGCGAATTCCAATACCATTGCCCATTTGGCGTAAATATCATGGAATCGTGTTCTGCAAGGTGGTAATATCCGCCGGTCTTTACGAGAGGATAGCCCTGCTTTTGCGCGTATTCCAGTGCATTATTGTTTTCGTATTTTGCACGAAAATACTGCTCTTTGGTGTAATAGGTGTTGCCGTTTTTGCTGATGGGCATGTTGTCCCTCCTTTTCAATTTCAATAAAAAAGCCGCTCCAGACGGAGCGGCTTGGTGTATGGAACATCAGGGTGCGTTTTCTTTTTGTTTTTTACAATAGTATTCCAGCGCCTTTTGGATGGTTTCCTGCATCTCCTTCTGCCCGACATCCGGAGGGAAGAAGCTGCGTATTGGCTTGAGTTGAAGTTTTAATATGCGAGCGGCGCGCTGCACAGGCGCTTCCAACAGTGCGGCAATCGCTTCGGCATCCGGTTGTCGGGTGAGATCAGCATCCAGCTTCCGGAGCTCCAGCGCCTGCGCTTTGGAGATCCCGTGTTTGCTGGAACTGAGATATTCCAGCAGCAGCTCCTGCGTTGGACGGCAGAGGTAGGACAGCTCTACAGCGGTCTGTAGCCCGATTTTTTGGGCATCCGTTAATTCCAATAATCCATCGATCAGATACGTCAGCCGCACATATCGCTGAATCTGCGTCTGCCCTTCACCGACAATTCTTGAGAGAAGCTCTTTGCTATTCCATGGGCTATTTAACTTTTGTCCCACTTTTTTAGAATCTGCGCTGGAGGTAATGCCGAACTCCTGCGTTGATCTTTCAAGATCTACCAGATGAAGAGTTGCTTGTTCTCCTTGACGGTTCATGCGTTCCAACCAGAGCCTATACGCGCGGCCCTTTTCGGACGGCAGCAGTGTATCAAGGCGCTGTAGTAGATTATCTGTCAGAAGCAGATCAATGACAGCGTCATCATCTACATCTTTTACGATGCAGGGAAGCTCCTGATAACCGCAGCGCATGGCAGCACGCTTCCGGCAGTGTCCGCCGATAATCTGATAGTGTTCCTCAAAAGGGCGTACCAGAAGGGGAGAGAGGATGCCGCTGCGGCGGATGCTCTCGCTCATGTGCTTAATGCGATCTTCTGAAGCGGCTCGAAACGGGGCACCCTGCGCGTAAGAAGGGTGATCTGCCAGTTCTTCCACCGGCAGCATGACGATGCTTTCAACGCTTGCAGGGACGGTAAGTTCCTTTTGTGGCTCCATATTTGCCGCTGTGAATATGGCCTCCCAGTTATACTCCGCCATGATCTGCCTCTGTAATTTCTGACAGTTCCGGAACGCTGTTTTCGGCAGCCTCCCGTTGCTTTCCTTCGCCAAAATAAATGTCCTCGACGTTGATCTCCGTGCTGCGGTGCTTTGCGCCATCGTTGTCTGTCCAGCTGCTGCTTTGCAGACGCCCAGATACGACGGCCATACGTCCTTTGGCAAAGTATTTATTGACGAAAACTGCGGTGGATCGCCATGCCACGCAATCAAGATAATCCACTGCGCGCTCGCCGTTTTCCTGCTTGAAATCACGTTCGACTGCAAGCGTGAAGCGTGAAACGGCAATTCCGCTTGTTGTTGTTCTCATTTCTGGGTCGCGTGTCAGACGCCCCATGACGATGGTTTTATTCAGCATTTTCTGTACTCCTTTCGCGCTTGATGTAATTTACTGCAAGGGCTGCGGCGGCCTGAAGCAGCGCCGCCTGAAATGCTGCATCAACCGTCAGTCGTGCAAATTCTTCTTCTGAAAGACCTGTGCTTTGCAGAAAATCAGATTGTGAAAACTTCAGGTTGATGCTTGGTTCTTTCTTTTTTTCTCCTAGAAGTGTTTGTACTTCCTTCTCCGTTTTTGGCATGGCGCGGTGCAGCAACTGCGCCTTTGACGTGCTGAGCCGTATGCCATCTTCCTGTATCAGGCGAAAAACAATGTCCTGTATACTAAGAGGGAGAAAGGACAGCTCAACACCGGAGATCAGCTTGAGTTTCCCGCTGTCTACCATATTCAGAAAGTCCGGCGTTAAATAGGTCAGGCGAATGTAGCGCTGAATTTGCCGCGCGCTGTCGTCACTGCTTTCTGCTAACAGATCGCGACTCTTGGCCATGGAAAAATTGTGGCCAAGTTGGCCACAATTTTCTGCGTCTGTATCGGCAGCAGCAACTTTCCTCGGACGCCCTGCCGACCGCTTCATAGCCTCCAGACGCAGCTTGTAGGCGAAGGCTTTCTCACTGGGCAGGAGCGTTTGGCGTTGTTTGAGGTTGCTATCGACGAGTATTTGCGCTGCCTCGTCATCGTCCACATCCTCGACAATGGCGGGCACGGTGCGCAGCCCGGCCAGCTTTGCAGCCTTGCAGCGGTTATGCCCGGAGAGAATTTGAAAACGACCGTCCATTGGCCGCAGCCGCAGGGGAGTGATGATGCCATGCTGCCGGATATTATCGGCGAGATCTTCCAGCTCCGCTGGCGAGTAAGAACGGAACGGCTGCATATTGCCTGCCGCATCCGACCACGGCTCCAGCAGCTCCAGCGGCGCTTGTATCAGGCGGCTTCCGCTGGGGGTAAAGCCGCCGCCGAAGGTGTCCCGCCATTCGGTCGCGCCTCGTGCGTTATTCATAAAACCTTTTCCTTTCTTTACATAGCAAAAGGACAGTTTCGTTTGAAACTGTCCTTTTGTTCTGCTCTTTCATAAGCTGTTCGACATATCTGTGTCAGATACCTAGTTTTTTACGAATTCTTCCATCATCGCCCAGCTCATCAAGTATCTGTCGCCATTCTGTAATATTTGCTGCGGCTTCTCCTTCACTGAATTCTTCCTCTAAATCGCATTGAATAGACCGGTAGTACTCATGGTCTACAATCTCAAATCCGAATTTTGTATATAAATGTCGCAGCAGAAGTTCATGATCAAAATCAACGAAGCTGATTTCCCCTACAATCTTCTTGTATCCTTGCCTTCTGAGATATTTCATAACTGATTCCAGAAAGAACGTCCCATCCCCGTGACCCGGCATTTCAACGTGCCAGCCCTTCAATGTTGCGCTTTCCCCATTTCGTGCATACAGATACATAATACCGAGCTTAGAGAATCTTCCCAGCCCACGGCCAAGTAGTTTAAAGTAGATTTCATCAAGTGAATCGCCATAGAATCCAATTACTTCAAAAGGAGCAATTCTGTTTTTTGTTCTGCGCAAGGCAATAATGCCGCCTTTCTGTAGTAACTCTTCCAATTCCAATAAGCACTTCTCGTGGTACTCCATTTCTTTTGCTGTTTTTTCGTTGCGATGCACCAGATTAACATATTCCGAATTATCAGTGCAACTGAAACAATCTCTGATTCGCATAGTCCAGACCCCCCAAAAAGATAAAGTTCTCATGGGAAGAACGCATATCGTTTCATCAGGCACTGAGCGTTAAACAGGTTCTGGCGTTGCTCTGTGTTGGATGTTTCACGAAGTTCTCTTTCCAAGAAAGATAGATCCCCCTGAAAATAGCTGCGTCCTTTTCCGCTATCCCGCGCATAGCGATATGCTGCAATATAATAACTACAGCAATTCTTTCCACGGCGTTCTTTGCGCGGAATATCCCATAGGTGTATTTTACCACAAAGAATTGCATATGTATATCTTTCAAGCATTTTATCCGTCGGTAAAATTGAAATCATATGCGCCATCATTCGCCCTCCTTTCGTTTCTCCTCCAAGTACTCATTTCTCCATTCTTTCCAAGAACTCTACCGCGAACCGCTCATACTGCTGGCCGAGCTTGCTCCTGCTGCCGACCAGAGGCGTATGCGTGCCGGTGGATTTGCTGGCATCAATGCTGCGGCGGATGCCGCTTTGATAGACATAGTCGGGATATTCCCGGTGCAGCAGCGCTACCACGCCGTCGCTGGTTGTCGTGCGTGTGAGCATGGTAGGCAGCAGCCCCAGCAGTTGCAGCCGCGGATTGCCCTGCTCACGGATGAGGCGGATGAGATCAAGCATATCGGCAAGACCGTCAACCGCAAACTCCTCGGCCTGCACCGGCACGATCACGCCGTCTGCTGCAATCAGCACATTGGTCAGCAGGATGCCCATGCTGGGATTGCAGTCGATCAGCACATAATCGTAATCTTGCAGGGGGAGCAGCTCCAGCACATCGGCCAATACGCGCTCCCGGAACATGGCCTGTGCCAGCACGAGGTCGGCTTTTGCCAGCTTCAGGGAGGCCGGGATATAGTCTACTCCGATTGCGCTGTGCCGGATAATGCTCTCCACCGGAATCTCCGGGTAATACTGCGCTTTGGCAAACAGGCAGTCGGCAATGGTCGGCTTCTCATCGTAGGTGTGGCCGATGTACTTTCCAAGATGGCACTGCGGGTCAAAGTCGATGCAAAGCACCTTTTTGCCGTGCTGTTGCAGCCCCACGGCCAGGTTGAGTGTAGTGGTCGTCTTTCCGACGCCGCCCTTCTGATTCGCAATTGCAATGATTTTCATATTTTCCTTTTCCTTTCTTTTTGTCGCGTTGAGATCATTTTTTTCTGAGTCTGTCTGCTTCCCTCCACGGTTCTGGCGGGAGCTGCGGCCAAACCGCCGCAGCTCCATGGTGAAATTACTTCGTCGCGCGGCGCTTTTTGTCCGCAATGGCGATCATCAGCGCGCCCAGAGCAGCTGCACCGCAGAGGATGCTCCACGGGAGGATATGGCTGCTATCGCCGGTCTTTGGGGTTTCCGGCGGGGTGATCGTTACGGTCTGCCCCTCGTCCTCGATGTCGGCGTGGACGGCAAGCAGCACCTTTTCGTGATAGACGGCCTCGAATACCACGATGTCCGTTTTTTCCGAAATTCCGGCAGCATCGAAGGTGAATTCCACTTCGATCTCGCCGTCCGGCTCGTCCGGCGTGAAGGTCACTTCCGAGGTGATTTCTTTTCCGTCCAGAAGGAACGCCTTGCCGGTGGCCTTGTCCATCAGCTTGCCGGTCAGTGTGTACTCTTTGCCGGGAATCAGGTGCTTATAGCTCACGGTGTCCGTCAGCGTGATGACGCCAGATGCACCCACGGCTTTTTCGCCGTCCACGTCGGCCGTCGTGTGGATCTCCGGAATTCGATAGTTGACCGCAATGATCTCCAAGCGCTGTGCATCTTTAGAGATCGTCACGGGATAGATTTTTTCGTTGGGGAGGAAGCCTTCTGCCGGTTCCAGCTCCTTGATGATCCAGTCGCCGTAGAGGACATTTGCAAAGGCAAACCGGCCGTTTTCGTCCGACGTGGCGAGCTGCACTGCGGTTTCCTTTGTAAATTCGGTTTCATCGGCCGGGAAGAGGCCGAACACCGCGCCGGAGATTTTCCCGCCGTCCGGATCGACCTTCTTACCGTAGACCGTGCCGCGCTTGATGGTATTGCGAAACGTGACTTCGGCCACGGCATCCGCCTTGACAGTTATAGTTTTCGGATGCTGCGGGGCGTAGCGATCCGGCGCGTCCTGCTCGGTGACGGTGTAAGTGCCGGGCAGCAGATTTTGGAGCAGCAGCTCACCGGCGTCATTCGTGGTGGCCGTCTGATCGTAGTTGTTGCCGGTCACACGGAAGGTGATTCCGGCCACGACGCCATCCTCAGAGGTCTTTTTAATTTTTAGCGCGCCGGTCGCATTGACCTGCACGGAGAGGGACACGGCCAGCGGATCCGGCGGCGTGCCAAGCACCGCGTGCTGCGCTGCGCTCATCACGCAGAGGGCGTTGCCGGTAGCAACCAGCAGCTTGCGCTGCAAGCCGATGTTGACCGGCTTATTCGGGCTTAGGGCTTCTGTCGCGTAGACGAAAAGGTTATTGCCGGTCTGCTCGACCACAACGCCGGATTTTGCTGCACTAGCAGAAATTGACCACTGGTCATTGCGGAAGGTTCCGTTGGCGTCCGTTATCGTGACGCCGTTTGCACGACCATAGCCATTCAGGGTGATCTTTTGGCGGTTAAAACTCGGAAGGGCCTGATGAAGTGCGATTTGTGCAAGGATTCCATCGTAGTTGGCTTTCAAGCGGGAGTTGCTTGCAAGTGTCGTGGAAAACATCCCGCAGGATTGCGTAGCAGATGTTCTTGCGCCAGTCTGGTATTCCCAGATGATCAACTGCGTTGCGGCATACCCGAAAAATTCATTAGAGTAACTAGGGCAACCATAAATAAGCGCATAGGTAATACCCTGCTGCGCCCTTATTGAGAGATTAGTCCAATACGTTGTATCTTCTAACACCGTAGCAGTGGAGCTTACGACTCCCTGCTGCGCCTTGTTGTAGTAGTCGATGCAGTAGATCCATTCGCCGGATGTAGTAAGCGTGTTGCCGTTTTCGGCCGACGAGCAGTATTTCGTTGCCATCCATGGGAACGCCAGAAGGTGGTGTTCCGGAAGTGAGAGCAGCGCGGTAAGATCGAGATAGACGTTGACATTATCCCCCGCCGTATATGCGCTGGCAGAGGGGATCATGGTTGCCAGCAGCACCATGCACAAGAGCAGCGCTGCCAGCCGTTTGCATTGTTTCATTGCGTTTCCTCCTAGTATTTAATTTTTGATATAAAAAACGGGATCGTTTTCGACTTGAAAACGATCCCGTAGAAAAAATATTTATTTTTTGTTGCAAAAATAAAATCCTATGGTATACTGTAGACAAAGGAGCTGCCGACGAACGGTTGCTCTCCCTTAGTTAACAGATTACTCCGTCATGCTCGGCAAAGCTTTGGACGGAGTAATCTTTTTATTTATTAAAAAGATTATCGCTTTCTCTGAAACAGAGAAATGATAGTACAAAGCATTGTTATGAACGAAAACAGGGTTTCAAACGTAACAAAGTTCATATCTACCACCCCCTCTTGTAATAGAAGAGGGAGAACAATCCGTCCGCCGTTTTTGGCAGCTCCTCGGACACCGAAGCGTCAGGTTAATTATAGCAGAGGAATCGACTGATTACAAGCCGATTCCCCTGCTTTTTTCAATCTTTTGTGGATATGTCCACTATAATGTTTTAATGTTATAGCGGCATAATGCTAATTGCGGTCAGAGCACATACTTCACATAGATATACCATCCACCGCGTCCATTGGAGCCATAGGTAATGTAGAAGTTAGTTTTTGGCCAATCTGCATCATTTGCAAGGGTGTTTACCGCTTCTTTGATTCTATTTAAGTGCCAAGCCGCTGGATCGCCAGATACTTCTGCGGTTGTACTCTGGGGAGCAACCCAGCACTCGGCAGTTGGATCTACGGTTAAACCAATAGACCGGACGTATTCATTGCCCTGTGCGCAAATCCGCGCGACAACCTCTTCCGTGTCCCAGCGGACAGGGTCGGTATAATTGTCCTTGTAGCTGTCCCCGCAACGGCTGCAAGTATGCTCGGTGTACCCTTGAGAAGAGGTTGTCGGCGCGACCACGGTATCTACGTAGCTATGGCCAAGCGCTGCGGTCTGGCCATCCTTGTAACTTGCACCGCAAGCACACTCGTGGAGTGTGTAGCCACCCGTGGTGCAAGTCGCAGCTACTGTCGTGGTTTTGTAGTTGTGCTGATGGGTAGTGGGCTTCGGTTCTGTCGGCTTTGCGCTTTCGCTGGGCTTGCTGCTCTCTGGCGGCTTGCTGCCGGTCGAGGGCTTCTCCGTCGGCTGCTGCGGCTTTTCCGTGGGCTTCTGGCTGCCGCTCGTCGGCTTCTCACTCCCGGATGAGCTGCCGGGCGCGGTTTCTTTTTGGCCGTTCTCGCTGCTTTCGGTCGGCTCGTCGGCCGGAGCGGTGTTCTTGCCGGAGCTGGCCGTGCTGCCCTTCGTCCCCGTCGCGGCCGAGGGCTTTTCAGATTCTTCCTCCGTACTCGATGCAGCGCTGCTTTCGCCGGGCGTCGCATCCGGCTCTGCCGGTGCTTTCTGACAGGCTGCCATTGACGCCGCCAGCGCCAGCGCCGCAAGAAGGGCGGTGATGCGTTTCAGATTCATTGATGTACCTCCATTCCTCTTGATGTTTTTAACGTTTTTCATGTTCTCACCTCCATTTTATAAGCCTTTGTTTGCAATGTCAACAGCTTGCGGGAATCAAAAACGGGATCGTTTTCAAATCGAAAACGATCCCGTAAAAAATATTAATTTTTCGTTGTTGCAAAAATGAAATCCTGTGGTATACTGTAGACAAAGGAGCTGCCGACGAACGGTTGCTCTCCCTAGTTTGACAGATTACTCCGTCGTGCTTGGTAGGCATTGGGACGGAGTAATCTTTTTATTGCCTCTCTTTCGGTGCTTCCTTCCGATGCATCAGGAGCTCATCAAGGGAGTACGTAACTTCCTCATCATAGTCGTTTTCAGCTTCCGCATAGCCTTCCTGATCTATTTCAATACTTTGCTCAAGCTCTTGTAGAAGCCGGTCGATATCTCTACTACTTGTCACTTTATCACCTCCATTTTATAGTTGTTTTTTGCGGTGTAAGTGCATTTAACAATGCTATTTGCATAAAAGTGTGCTAATATTTCTGTTACACTATAAAAGAAAGGTGAAGAAATAAGAAATGACCAAAAATGTAACAGAAATTACGCTGAACGAATGGGCTTCACAGTGGCTTGGTGCCTACAAGAAAGGCACGATGAAAGATACTTCGTACCATCAGCTTGAACTGCTGATACGATATATTCCGGAGGAACTGGGAAATAAAAGCATGGCAGAAATTCTGCCGATGCATTTGCAAAAATTTGTAAACCAGTTTGCGCGGAACGCCTCCAAGTCCTACATGGATAAGATGAGGGTTCTACTCAGAGGGCTTTTCACCGATGCACAGGCGAATGGCTTTTGTGACCGTAATCCTACGGCTTATTTGAAAATCCCTCGGATTATTGAACGCCCTAGAGTTTCCTTCACAGCGGAGGAAACGCGGGATATTCTCTGTTTTGCGGCCGGTTATGAACGGAAAAGAATTGCGACCGGCATTATTACATTGCTGCTTACAGGCCTGCGCCGGGGGGAATTGCTTGGCTTGAAATGGGCCGATCTTACGGACAGAACGCTGGAAATCAAAAGGGGAGTGTTTCTTCAGAATGGTTCTCCCTGCGTTGAGGAATTTGTCGCAAAAACACAGGGCAGTTTGCGTACTGTCCCGCTTCTGCCAGAGGTGGAATATTATCTTCAAAGCCTCCCGCGGCGAAGTGAGTATATTTTTACGACCAGATCCGGCAACTTGTTGTCGCCGTGTAATTTTTCACGTGATTACCGGGCTTTTTTTCGCGATCTGCGGGATGCGCACGACGTGCGTTATTTATCGGTACACAGTTGCAGGCATACTTTTGCAACGCTTACACTACAGGCTGGCGCGGATCTTCGGACGGTGCAGCAGCTCCTTGGTCATAGTGACATAAAGAGCACGGCGCGTTACTTGCATCCAGATCTTGCAGCCAAAAGAGATGCGGTGGCTAAACTTAGCTTGACGTGCGGAAGGTCATAGGTTCGAGTCCTATATCGTCCACCATTTGCCCACCGCAGTTGAATTGCGGTGGGCTTTTTCTATACCCGAAAACCGCTTGGAATCAGGCTTTTCGGCTGTTCGGGCTCATAAACGAACCCCGCTGCAGGCAATTCTGCGGCGGGGTTTTGTGCGTTTTAGGAGGATTGTAGCTTTCTGTGCCGTTGTAATCGTTAAACAGCTGGGGTAATCGTTGAACTGCTGGGAGTATCAAGCAGACTCGGCCACGCGCAGACCTCCACCACGATGAACATATATGCTCATGCCTTGCAGGAAAGCGACCGCAAAGCAGCGGACGCTGTCGAAAATCTACTCTCAAAAGAGGCATGAGCGCAAAAAAATCCCGCTCCAGTAGCCAAATAGTAGCTAAATGGCTTTTCAGAACGGGATTCAGATTTTTGAGAAAAAGAAAAAAGCCTTGAAAATCAAGGCTTTTTCATGGAGCTGCTATCCAGATTCGAACTGGAGACCTCATCCTTACCAAGGATGCGCTCTACCTGCTGAGCTATAGCAGCGTCTGTATTGACAGCTTCCATATTATATCAGCACGAGGCGATCTTGTCAAGGATTATTTCAGAATTTCTGACACTTTTTTTGAGGCGCTTCCCGGACGCGGACGGCGTCGTCAAAAAATGCGTTGATACGGCGCATCAGCAGGGGATTTGCGTCTTCCGGGCGATCGCTGAAGAGCAGATCCGCATGGCCGTCGCGGCCCTCCTCACCCCAGAGTAGGCACTGCACGCCGCTGTTTCTGACCTGATGAACGTGGGAAATGACGGAGGCGCGGTTCAGAGGCGCGATCCAGTCGTTGACCCCGTTGACAAGCAGCAAGGCGCGGGCATCCTGCGCGCCGTCGATGGCTTCGCGCAGCAAGGCGCGCCGCCCGAAGCGCAGGCACTGGTAGGCATAGAGAAAGGGATAGTGCAGAAAGGCGAGGCGGCCGAAAAAATGATATACGCCGGAGATGGTTGCTTCCATGGCGCTGTTGACGCCGCCGACGCTCACCGCGGCGTCCGCCGCACATTCGGAAAGAATACTGCACACGGCGTAGCCGCCCATGCTGTGGCCGAAGAGGCACAGGTATTTGCTGCCGAACAGGTCGTTCTCGCGCAGAAAGCGCAGCGCAGCGCGCAGATCGTCCAGCGCCTGCGGAAATCCGCGGCAGGAGCGCCCCTCGCTTTCATAGCAGCCGGTGTAGTCGAAGGCAAAGACACGCTTGCCGGCAGCTTGAAAATAACGGATCTGCGGGCTGTAGTGGCAGGCACTGTTTCCCAGCCCTGCGGCCATGACGACCAGAGATTCGCCCTCGCCGAAGAGATAACCTTGCAGGGCTTTTCCGCCGCTTTCAAACGAAACCCGGCGGTAGGGGCAGCCGAAGTCCTCCGCTTTCGGCGCGTCGTAACGACGAAAACAGCGTTCATAGACAAGAATCGTCAGCAGCAAAAACAACAGCATGGCACACGGCTCCTTTTGGCTCAGTATGCCCGCCGGTGAGGATTTCATCCTTGCAAGACGCGGCTTTTATGCTATAATAAGAAAAAACTGGAGGCGGCCATGGAGTATTTTCATCCGGAGCGGACGGAACTGATCGGGGAGTCCGGCTATATCGAAACGCTGTGCGGCATCCGGGAACGGCTGGCGCCCTATCTTCTGACAGAGCGGTTTGCCTCCTTTGACGGCACGGAGCTGAGCTGGGAAGGGTATCTGGCGGAAAATGCCCGCGGTGCGGTGGTCATCCTTCACGGCTTTACGGAATTCCCGGGGAAATATCTGGAGATGGCGTGGTATTTTCTGAACCGTGGTTATCATGTTTTTCTCCCGACGCAGCGGGGGCATGATTCCGGCGGCGCGATCCACGTGGATCATTTTGACGACTATGTGCATGATCTGCACTGCCTTGTCGAGCGCTTCCGGAACTATTGCGGGACACTTCCGATGTACCTCTATGCGCACTCCATGGGCGGCGGTGTCGGTGCGCGGCACTTGCAGGAATATCCGGGCGAGTTTGCCAAGGCAGTGCTGACTGCGCCGATGTTCTGCCCCAAAGCCTCGGATGTGCCCTATCCCATCGCGCTGTGCGGGGCAGGGCTGCTTCTCTGCCGCGGGGCAAGGAAAACCAGCACGCTGTTTCGCAGCACCTTTAACCCGAATGCCACGGTCGAGCAGAGCAGCGCCACCAGCGAGGCGCGCTTCCGCTGGAACATGAAATGCCGGATCGAAAACCCGGCCTATCAGACGGCGGGTGCGACGAACCGCTGGGTCTATGAATCGCTGGCTCTGCGGCGCAAGATCCTGCGGCGGAAAAACTGCCGGAAGATCTGCGTGCCGGTGCTGGTATTCAGTGCGGGACAGGATTCTCAGGTGCGGACGGATGTGCAGCGGCGCTTTGTCCGGCGGGTGCCGGGCGCACAGCTGGTCGTCTACCCGGAACAGAAGCATGAGCTTTTTTCAACGAAAAACGAGGTATTACGGGATTATCTGGAAAAGATCTTCCGATTTCTGGAAGGATAAACAAGGGCCTCCGGCTTAGCCGGAGGCCCTTCAGCTTGTCAAAAAAG
>OHHU01000255.1_pt1 | contig 35635 bp, 34 predicted proteins | sample 1568151 | NCBI WGS metagenome assembly OHHU01 (sample SAMEA3879572, study PRJEB24766) | human gut metagenome | biome: human-associated habitat; feature: feces | place: USA | collected 1985/1987 | reverse complement strand
CGTAGTGAAACACTAGTTCAGTCGTAGTGGGAAGTGGTTTCAGTCGTAGTGGGAAGTATGTTCAGTCCTAATGGGAATATAGTTCATTGTTGCACCGGAAAGAATCAATCCCACATCCCCCTTTACATCTAAAATGTCTGCAAATACTTTCAGATAATACCGATTTTCTAAAAAAAATATCGTCTCTTTGCAACTTTCTAACTGGCATGATACGTCTAACACACAAAGAAACAATAAAAGATAAAACAAAATATGATTATGAAACGGATAATTTTAGCACTCATCGCCGCCATGACATTATGTTCACTGGTACAGGCAAAAAACAGAACGGTTACAGAAAACGACAGTCTGGGGAACAAAAAACGCGTGATTGAACTGCGCGATACTACCATCGACGGAAAGACAGTAACCGATACGCTCAGCATCATGACCTACGAAGGCAGTAGCTCAGATAGCAAAAGCGATAAAGGATGGAAACACCACAACGGCAGTGGTTGGAACTGGGACTTCGATTTAGGTGGAAAAACCTCTGAAACCATCATTTCAGTTACTGCCATCGTCTTCATCTTCGGTCTGCCGCTACTCATCGTCTTTACGGTATTCTTCTTCAATTACAAAAATCGAAAAGCCAAATACCGCCTTGCAGAACAAGCACTTTCGAGCGGTCAACAACTGCCTGAAGACTTCTTCAAGAATGCGGAGAAAACAGAAGATATCCGTACCAAAGGTATCAAAAACATCTTCATCGGCATCGGATTGTTCATCTTCCTCTGGGCCATTACCGAGAACTTTGGAGTAGGTTGTGTCGGACTGCTGATCATGTTCACCGGATTCGGACAATTAGTTATCTATTATACGCAAGACTCTAATAAAAAGAACAACCGGGAGAGATGAGCCAACTCAATGACATATCGTTAGTCGCACAGGTCGTGGTGTTTCGCAACACCAGGGCCTTCGACCAGTTGGTGAAAAAGTACCAGTCGCCCGTGCGACGGTTCTTCCTCAATCTGACTTGCGGCGACAACGAGTTGAGTGACGACCTGGCGCAGGACACGTTTATCAAAGCCTACACCAACCTGGCTTCATTCAAAAACCTGTCCAATTTCTCCACCTGGCTCTACCGTATTGCATATAATGTATTTTATGATTATCTTCGCAGTCGAAAGGAAACAGCCGAACTTGATAGCCGTGAAGTGGATGCCAACTGGAATACCAGTCAGGATGACGTGGGACAACAGATGGACATTTACCGGGCGCTGGCGACACTGAAAGAAATGGAACGAACCTGCATCACGCTCTTCTATATGGAAGATCAGAGCATCGAAAAGATTGCAGGTATCACGGGATGCCCGGCGGGAACAGTCAAAAGCCACCTCTCGCGGGCGAAAGAAAAAATGGCTACCTACTTAAAACAAAATGGTTATGACGGAAACAACTGATGATAAACTTTTGCAGCAGTTCTTCTCTGACAATCGGAAAGAGATAGAAGATAACGGCTTCAGCCGTCGCGTGATGCACCACCTGCCCGACCGGTATTACCGGATTTCGCAGTTGTGGAGCTTGTTCTGTTTTACGCTTGCCGTAGTGTTGTTCTTTGTTCTCGACGGCTTGCAGCTGGTGCTGGGGGCCTTACGCGAAACTTTCACCAGCGCCATACAAAGCGGTGCAGCGGAACTAGATCCCAAATCACTGATTATAGTGGCAGTAGTATTGGTCTACTTAGGATATCGCAAGATTTGTTCTTTAGCATAAAGCTCATTTATTCTTGCAATAAATCCGTTTGCCCTTACAATAATTTAATTAGCCCTTGCCTGCATTTTGCAGGTCAAGGGCTAATTTTTTTTAACTGAGCAAACATTTCTCATCAATAAATTGTATCTTTGTCGACTCAATTAGAAAAACTAACTAAGCGTAAGAAGTTTTGAGAAGAATATTATTCATCATATTATCATCTGCATTATTCTTTATAGGAAATATTCACGCGCAAGTCGCCACCAGTGACTCGCTCGTGATGCATTATCTACAACAACAAGGCATTCCGGTTACCGCCAACAATGAAGTAAAGCTTCTGATGAGCGGACGGGAGAAGTTTCTGGATCTCTTCGAAGAAATACGCCACGCCAAACATCACATTCATCTGGAATACTTCAATTTCCGCAATGACTCCATAGCCAATGCCCTGTTCGACTTACTGGCTGAAAAAGTACAGGAAGGTGTGGAAGTCCGTGCTCTCTTCGATGCTTTCGGTAACTGGTCTAATAACAAACCATTAAAGAAACATCACCTGAAAGCAATCCGTGACCGGGGCATTGAAATAGTGAAATTTGACCCGATCACCTTTCCATGGATCAATCATGCCATGCATCGCGATCATAGGAAAATCGTAGTGATTGACGGCAAAATAGGATATACCGGTGGTATGAATATAGCCGATTATTACATCACGGGACTGCCCAAAATCGGTCAATGGCACGACATGCACATGCGTATCGAAGGAGATGCAGTGCGCTATCTGCAAGGTATCTTCCTCACTATGTGGAACCAGGAGACTAAACAGCACGTCGGCGGCCCCGTTTACTTTCCGGATATACCGCAACTCCCCGACAGTATAGCCGAAGAAATAGCCATAGTAGACCGTACACCAAGGGAAACTCCCCGCTCCATCAGTCACGCTTATGCAGCATCCATTGGAGCAGCGCAACATAGCATACAGATTGTGAACCCCTACTTTGTACCGACCAAATCCATCCGGAAGGCTATTAAATATGCATTAAAAAAAGGTACTGAAGTGGAAATCATGATACCTGCCGTTTCTGATATTCCTTTCACCCCGGAAGCATCTTTCTATATCGTACACAAGCTGATGAAGAAAGGGGCAAAAGTTTATCTCTTTAACGGAGGCTTCCACCATTCCAAGATTATGATGGTAGACCGGAATTTCTGTACTGTGGGTACAGCCAATCTGAATAGCCGCAGTCTGCGATATGACTTTGAAACGAATGCGTTTATTTTCGATCCTACAATCACTCACCAGTTGAATGATATGTTTGAACGGGATAAAAAGAATAGTACGCTATTGACTCCCGAAGTTTGGAAAAAGCGTTCAGGATGGAAGAAGTTTGTAGGTTGGGTGGGTAACTTAATGACACCGTTCCTCTAATTATACCGCCGTTCCTCTAATTTTTAATTGAAAATTATTCTATGCTATCTGCCGAAGTTTAGTTACCTTTGGCGAGGCAAAAAAAAGATTGTCCCTTTTGTTGTTTATAATTCGTAATCTGCAATCATGAAACAATATTTAGACTTGCTCAATCGGGTATTAACCGAGGGCGTACACAAGGAAGACCGTACCGGAACCGGTACAATCAGCGTATTCGGACATCAAATGCGCTTCAATATGGATGATGGCTTTCCCTGCCTCACCACCAAAAAACTGCATCTGAAATCGATTATATATGAATTGCTATGGTTCCTGAATGGAGATACTAATGCCAAGTATCTGCAAGATCATGGTGTTCGCATTTGGAACGAATGGGCGGATGAGAATGGTGATCTGGGACATATTTACGGTTATCAATGGCGTTCCTGGCCTGACTACAAAGGTGGTTCCATCGATCAGATCAGTGAGGCTGTAGAAACAATTCTTCATAATCCGGATTCCCGCCGCATCATTGTCAGCGCTTGGAATGTGGGAGATATTAACAACATGAATCTTCCTCCCTGTCATGCTTTCTTTCAATTCTATGTGGCAGACGGACGGTTGAGCCTCCAACTCTATCAACGAAGTGCGGATATTTTCCTCGGTGTACCTTTCAACATTGCATCTTATGCCCTACTGTTGCAGATGATGGCACAAGTGACCGGGCTGAAAGCAGGGGATTTCATTCATACGCTCGGTGATGCGCACATTTATCTGAATCATCTGGAGCAGGTCAAACTGCAACTTTCCCGCGAACCACGGCCGTTGCCGCAAATGAAGATAAACCCGGACGTGAAGAGCATCTTCGACTTCCAATATGAAGATTTCGAATTGGTAAATTACGATCCGCATCCGCATATAGCAGGTAAAGTTTCTGTTTAACAAATCATACATCCAATCATGATTAGTATCATCGCCGCCGTAGACCGCAACTTAGGAATCGGTTTCCAAAATAAATTATTATTCTGGCTTCCCAATGATTTAAAACGTTTCAAGGCATTGACCACAGGAAACACCATCATCATGGGAAGAAAAACATTCGAGTCCCTGCCTAAAGGCGCACTGCCCAACCGAAGGAATGTGGTGCTTTCATCCAATCTTGCGACTCAATGCCCCGGTGCAGAAGTATTCCCTACCCTCGAAGCAGCTTTGAAAAGCTGTCAACCTGAGGAACAAGTATATATTATCGGCGGAGCAAGTGTATATAAACAGGCAATGCCATTGGCAGACATGCTTTGCCTGACGGAAATCGATGCAGAAGCACCTCAGATAGATGCTTACTTCCCAGCTGTAGAGTCCAGAATATGGCATGAAAAAAGCAGGGAATCTCATCTTGTTGACGAGAAACATCCCTGCCCTTATGCATTTGTGGATTATATCCGTAAGTAATTCCTAATCTTCATCCACCTCCACCATGATTGGCATCTGCCGTTTTATGGCTTCATGGAAGGATATTAGTGTTTCTGTGCGCGCTAACCCCAACGGCTGTAATTTATCGTGGATAATACTCAGCAAATGGTGGTTATTGCGTGCGTAAAGTTTAATAAACATATCATATTTACCCGTCGTAAAGTGACATTCCACAACTTCGGGAATAGCTTCAAGTGCCTTTGTCACTGCGTCAAAAGATTCCGGATCTTTCAGATAAATGCCAATATAGGCACAAGTCTCATAACCGATTTTTTCCGGATCGATGACGTACTCCGAACCTTTCAAGATACCTAAATTCGTCAATTTTTGTATGCGTTGATGTATGGCTGCACCGGAAACATTGCAAGCTCTCGCCACTTCCAGGAAAGGAATACGGGCATTATCTGCAATCAATTTCAGTATTTGCTCGTCTAAAGTATCCAATTGATGATGTCCCATTTCTAATTTTATGATTAATAAATAACGATTGCTTCACCGTATTCTCATACGATAATGTGCAAAGTTAGCGAAATTTTTCCCAATAAAAATACGATTTATTACTTTTCTTGCTAAAAAATGAATAAACCCACAGTTACGATAAACAGGGTGAAAAGAAGATAAGCTGCATCTCGGCATAACTTTTTCATGCAAGCATGAAAGTTCTGCGCTCAATTTGCATTATCTTTGCCTATAACTACAAAATTAGATTGTTATGAAAAAATATCTTGTACTTGCATTGTGCCTACTGATGGTTACAATAGGCCATGCGCAAAACTACACTGAGTATTTTGCCGATAAAACATTGCGTATTGATTACATCTTTACAGGAAATGCTGCCCGTCAGAATGTATGTCTGGATGAACTGTCCGTACTTCCATCATGGGCCGGAAGGCGTCATCATTTAGCAGAATTACCTTTGCAAGGTAATGGACAAATCATCATGAAGGATTTGGAAAGTGGAAAGACAATCTATACTACTTCTTTCTCTTCCCTCTTTCAAGAGTGGCTGGAAACGGACGAAGCCAAGGCTGTCACCAAAGGATTTGAAAATACCTTCTTACTGCCCTACCCGCTCCGTCCTGTGGAAATAGAGATCACCCTGTTAAGCCCGAGAAAAGAAGTGCGTACACATCTGACGCACACTGTACGCCCCAATGATATACTTATTCATCAGAAAGGAACTGCACACATCACTCCACATAAATATCTGCTAAAGAATGGTGAAACTGACAAGTGCATCGACGTAGCCATTCTTGCCGAAGGATATACTCCTGCAGAGATGAACGTATTCTATCAGGATGCGGAAATCGCCTGTGAAAGCCTATTCTCACACGAACCGTTCAAGAGTATGAAAGATCGCTTCAATATTGTAGCTGTTGCCAGCCCATCTGATGACACAGGGGTGAGTGTCCCCCGTTTGGGAGAATGGAAACATACAGCCTTTAATTCCCATTTCAGTACATTCTATTCTGACCGTTATCTGACTACCCGTCGTGTCAAATCCATACACGATGCTTTGGCCGGAATACCATATGAACACATTATTATTCTTGCCAATACTGAAGAGTATGGAGGTGGTGGCATCTATAATGCTTATACTCTGACTACAGCTCATCACCCAATGTTCCGCCCGGTAGTTGTACACGAGTTCGGACACAGTTTCGGAGGGTTGGCCGATGAATATTTCTACAACGATGATGTCATGACAGATACCTACCCATTGGATATAGAACCTTGGGAACAAAACATAAGTACCCGTATCGATTTCGCTTCTAAATGGGAAGACATGCTCATTAAAGGTACTCCTATTCCTACCCCTGTCAACGAACAGGCAAAGTATCCGGTAGGAGTATATGAAGGAGGTGGATATTCAGCCAAAGGCATATTCCGTCCCGCTGATAACTGCCGTATGCGCACCAATGAATATCCAACATTCTGCCCGGTATGCCAACGATCACTGCAAAGACTCATTGATTTTTATACCAAATAATAAGAGAAACTAAACTTTAAAGACCAACATTATGATCAGACTTCAACGTATCAGCACCGCTGATGGATTTTTGTATGAGTACATGGAACAGTTAATAACCGCCGCCTTCCCGCCTGAAGAATACCGACCGTTAGAAGAACTGCGCCTGTACACTGATAGCAAACCTCATTTCTATAACAATATTATTTTCCACCATGATACTCCTGTAGGATTCATTACCTATTGGGATTTCGGCAAATTCTATTACGTAGAACACTTTGCTGTTGATCCGGCCCAGCGTAATGGTGGACATGGAAAGAACGTTTTAAATCATTTATGCGAGTTGCTTCAACATCCTATTGTTCTGGAAGTGGAAATGCCGGAAGAAGAAATGGCCCAAAGGCGTATTAATTTCTACAAGCGCCAAGGATTTACTCTTTGGGAGAAACCATATCTTCAGCCTCCATACAGACCCGGGGATGATTATTTACCCATGCTACTTATGGCACACGGAAATTTAGAGTGTGAAAGGGATTTTGAAACAGTAAAAAACTCTATATATCGGGAAGTATATAACGTACAAGAATAAAAAAATAAAGGGTGCCTATTCGAAATAAGCACCCTTTATTTATATAGTTTGATTTAACTTCTTACTGACGCGGCTGCGCAGAATAGTTAAGTTTCAATGCATAAGCTTTACGAAGAGCTTCTTTGATATCTGTTACGATACCCATTTTCGTATCTTGGTCTACTTTCAAAGAAACAGTCATCTGCGGTTGATCCTCTTCCTTCATACTGGCACGTTCACCAATAATATAGTCTTGGATTTCAGCAACTTCAGCATAGCTGTCGTTCAATTGGATACGACTTTCATTACCCAGTTTCTTACGGAACTCAGCTGTAGGCTTTCCTACATAGATAAACGTAACCAAAGATTTCTTTTCCAGTTTTTCCAACTCAGTAGCTTGCGGAACCTTAAACTCAACCTTTAATGTTACCTCACGCATTGTTGTTACAATCATAAAGAAGAACAACAAAGTAAAGATAAGGTCAGGCAGAGAAGAAGTATTCAACGCAGGCATTTCGCGTTTACCAGTCTTATTAAATTTTCCCATTACTTCTTTTCTCCGTACTTTTTAGGTTCTGCCTCAGAGATTTTCTGAGGATATACATCACGAATTGCTTTTTGCTCGTCTTCGCCCAAAGCAGCATAGTTCTTTCCAAATTTTTCCTGAGCTAATTCATCTCTCAACTCATTGTAAGCTGCTACCAATTCATTCTGAACTGCTAAGTATGCTTTATAGGAAGAACCACGGTCACAACGCAAAGAAACTACATGCTTTTCCGTAATCTGCATAGTTCCGAAGAAGGGAATGTCTTTCGCATGCTTTTCCGGTTTAGACTCATCATTATACGGATTGGCAATGAATTCTTTTGCCTTATCTCTCAACTGATCTATACTAACATATTCTCCACTACACATCAACTGATCGTTCATGTTCAGGAAGACTGTCATTACGTTACGCTCCTTAACCTTATCCGAATCGTCCTTCTTTTGGTCTTGTTCGGGTGGTGGCGGCAAACGTCTTGCCAAACCACGGTCCGTATCCATAGAAGTCGTAATCAAGAAGAAGATTAACAATAGGAAAGCGATATCCGCTGTAGAACTTGAGTTTATATCAGGAACTTTTCTTTTTCCTTTTGCCATTGTAATTACTCCATTAGATTGAGTTCCCTCAATCGATTATGATAATTTCTTTTTAATACTACTGAAAAGCATTGCAAGAACCGTTGCTCCCAGTAAGAAATAAATAGTATACAGGAACATGTCAGTAACCTTCAACCAGAACGGAACATTATCTGTTCCACTATAACCTGGTATATTCATCTGTTCTCCACTACCCATAGACCAAGCAACGATCATTACAATAACCAGTAAAATAACACCTACCAGTGATTTCAGAGCTTTTACAGGATTATCTTTTAATGCGCTACCAAACTGCAAAATAAAACCAGCTACCATTGCAATAACAGTCAAAACAAACAAACCATACATTAAGTATAGCAGACTATCTGTCTGTGCAGGTTGCCACATTTCGGGGTCAACACCTATCAGTTTTGCATCGCCCTGAGCATCTCCACCAAAGTAGAATAAGCCCAATACCACTAAAATAGCAGCGAACAAAACATACAGTACATAATATGATACTCTATATGATAATTTAGCCATTTCTCTTATTTTTTGTATTTCAAGTTATATTTGATAACCATGTCCAACAGAGTGATAGAAGAATCTTCCATTTCGCTGGTCAAAGCCTCAATCTTAGACAGGATATAGTTATAGAATACCTGCAGAATCAAAGCAACGATCAAACCGAAGATAGTTGTAATCAAGGCAACTTTCATACCACCTGCTACAACCGTCGGAGAAATATCACCTACTTGTTGGATCTTATCAAATGCCTGCACCATACCGATTACAGTACCCAAGAATCCCAAAGATGGAGCCATTGCGATGAACAGCGTAATCCAAGAACAACCTTTTTCCAGATAACCAGCTTGTACACCACCATAAGATACGACTGACTTCTCAACTACGTCAAGACCTTGATCGATTCTCAATAAGCCTTGGTAATAAATAGAAGCGATAGGACCTCTTGTACTACGTGCGATGTCTTTAGCAGCTTCTACGTCGCCTTTTTCCAAAGCAGCTTCAATAGCAGCCAAGAACTTCTTTGTGTTGATTTCAGCTAAGCTCAAATAAATGATACGTTCAATACAGAATGCAAGACCGATAACCAAAGCAATAGCAACCAAACTCATGAAAGATGCAGTACCTTCAATAAACTTAGTTTTAATTTCCTTGTGAATACCACCTTCTTCTACTTCTACAGTAGCATCACCGGCAGGAGCTGCCTGAGCTGCAGGAGCAGCTTGTTCTGTTTGTTCCGCTGCAGGAGCATCTTGAGCCTGAGCAAGTTGAGTTGAGCCAAATGTTAAGACTCCCATCACAGCAACAATTGCAAATAACTTTTTCATTGTGTGTCTAATTTTTAAGATTAATTAATTAATTTGTTTATTATATTCATTTATTGTTTTTGTTTTTTCTTTCATCCTGCGGAGAGACGGGGATTCGAACCCCGGATACCCTTTAGAGGTATACACGCTTTCCAGGCGTGCCTCTTCAACCACTCGAGCATCTCTCCAATAGAGGCCTCTTTCAAAAACGGCTGCAAATTACAAAAAAAATGCGAACCACAAGCGTTTTCAGCTACAAATGTATTCTTTTTTTCGTTCTTGCCCTTCATTCTCCCCGTTTTATCTTTAATAAAATCTCAAAATTAATAAACTTTAAAATCTTTCCGATGTTATTTGAGCATTCCAAACACTTTTAAAGCGTTTTCCGAAGTAACGTCTCCAACAGCCTCAGGAGACATCCCATAAATTTCAGAAACCTTCATCAAAGTATCCTTCACATAGGCACTTTCATTCCTCCTACCACGATTCGGGACTGGAGTCAGATAAGGAGAATCTGTTTCAAGAACAATTTTTTCTAATGGTATTCCTGCCAAAATTTCCGGAAGGTGGGACTTCTTAAAAGTAACCACACCATTAATTCCAATGAAGAAATCGGAAAACTCCAATACGCGGGTGGCTTCTTCTGCCGTTCCTGTAAAGCTATGAAATATTCCTTTTAAAGGAGTCTTTTTGTAAGGTTCCAGCACCTTATATATATAATCAAAGGCATCCCGGCAATGGATTACTACAGGAAGATCATATTCCAAAGCCCAGTTGACTTGTTTATCCAGTACTATTTGCTGCTCTTTCAGGTAAGTTTTGTCCCAATAAAGATCCATGCCGATCTCCCCTATAGCAACATATTCCTTAGAAAACTTCAATTCGCGAGCAACTATTTCCAATTCTTTTTCATAATTGGCATTGACAGAAGTAGGATGCAAACCAATCATAGGAAAACAGTATCCTTTATAAAGGCTACAGGCTGACAGCATTGCTTCAATAGTCGTACTGTCAATATTGGGCATAAATATATGAGTAACTCCGGCAGCACGTGCACGCTCAATAACCTGTGGGAAATCCTCTGAAAACTCCTCCAAAAAAAGATGGGAATGTGTATCTATCAATCTCATTCGTTTACTTTTTCTATTCGTTTCTCCCCAGTACGATAATAATAAATCAGCCCGTAATCACGGCATAATTCCAATCGTTTTTCATTGGGAGAAACATCTTCAAACTTTTTTTCCACCTGATTCCATATATCCAAGATCAATTCATCTGCAGTAGTTCGCATAGCAGAAAGAGAATCTAAACTACGGGCAGTTAAAGCCTGCAAATTTTTCTGTCGGTCATAACTATCTGTAAAAATATCATAATGAACTCTAACCTTCGCAATAGTAGGATTATAAATAGGAATCCCCCCTTGAGAAGTTCGCTTGGTTTCTCCATCTATAATTTTTCGCCCCCACTCTACCAAGGCTGCCTCCGTCGATAAATCCGGTACATTTGAACTATCAGCCGGCAAACCATAATAAGATTTATGGGCTGCACGCACTTCCGAGCGAATAACAGCCAGGTTCAATACCTGAATAAAATGAGAGACATACAGACGAGCCATCTTTACATTGGCCTGATGCTTACGCCCTGCTTGCGACTGACGTTCAAAGCACTGGGCATAATACGATTGGGCGGCTTCAAATCTCATCAAGAAATTCCGGGCTTCAGTCAACGTCTTTAAAGAAACTGCCAAATTATAGAGGTTATGGGTATCAGATTTTGCAACCACTGCTTTCAGTGCCCGTATTCTCGCCTGGTCTGTATTTGGTAATCTTCTATAAGGCATAGTTACAAAAAAGCACAGTTAAACTTCTCTGTGTATCAAATTTTCTATTATCTTTTTCAGTTCTTCTTTTTTTTCTTCTGCAATACTAACAGCTGCAAGGCTTTCCATTGCCCGGTTGCTATATTCCAATATCTTATTTTCGCAAACTGCTTTTACACCAATCCGGTCATACAGTTCCGTCACAGCTGCAATTTTCTCTGCCGGCTGGAAAGTCTCTGCGTTTATCCAGCTATTCAACTGGTTATGCTGATCCGCATTCGCATGTTCCAGTGCTTTAATCAGCATATATGTTTTTTTATTACAGAGAATATCCCCACCTATATTTTTTCCAAACACTTTAGCATTGCCATATACATCCAGCAAATCATCTTTCAACTGGAAGGCAACACCTATATGCATACCAAAATCATATAAACGATCAGCGTCTTCTACCGAAGCGCCCCCCAAACGAGCTCCAATCTTCAGACTCGCCGCCAACAACACGGCAGTTTTCAGACGAATCATCTCCAGATATTCTTCTGCAGTTACATCATTCCTCTGCTCAAACTCCATATCCATTTGCTGACCTTCACAAATTTCAAGTGCCGTCAAACTGAAAAGATCCATAACCTCTTTCAGAAAAGCCGAAGGACATTCTGCCATAAACTGATAGGCAAGCACCAACATCGCATCTCCCGAAAGGATAGCAGTATTATCATTCCAAACTTTGTGGACGGTTTCTTTTCCTCTACGGCGATCCGCACGATCCATCAAATCATCATGCAAAAGGGTATAATTATGATAAACTTCGATACCTGTGGCCGGAGCATAGATACGGGTCACGTCTTCCTTGTACAAATTGTAAGCCAGCAACATTAACACCGGGCGAATTCTTTTTCCACCCATAGATAATACATATTCTACCGGAGCATACAATCCTTTCGGAGTACGCGTAAATTGTAAGCCAGCAATATGAGAATTAAAATTTTCGAGAAGCTCGGAAGCTGTAAACATAATGATAGTAAATTTAGGAGAATAGTGGGAATAAAAAGAGGCTGCCCAAAAGCAGCCTCCTTTTTATATAGATAACGTATTACTGCAATCTAAACATTACAGGCACCGTATATTTAACGCGTACCGGTTTACCGCGCTGCATACCAGGTTTCCATTTCGGCATGGTACCAATCACACGAAGTGCTTCTTTATCCAGATACGGGTCAACACCTCTTATGACTTTGGCGTCTACAATACTACCGTCCTTGTTAACAACGAACTGTACTGTTACACGACCTTGCGTACCGTTTTCTTGTGCGATAGTCGGATATTTGATGTTCTTGCTCAAGAATTGCATCAAACCAGCCATACCACCATTCGGGAATTCAGGCATTTGTTCTACAACCTCAAAAATGGTTTGTTCTTCCGGTTCTTCTTCTACAACAGTTACAGGCACATATTTTACTTCTACTGCCTTACCTGTTTCTTCTGAAGAGGCGATAACTGTTTCTTCCACATCAGCATCATCCGCTACGATTTCCAACGTTTCGTTAATCGGAGCTACTTCAGGAGGAGGAGGAGCTACTTTTTCTTCCTGTTCAGTGATAGGAACCATTTCTTCTTCAAAATAGAGATCAGTAAGCGCCTGGCTCGTATCAATCTTGATATCGCGCTTCGTCCATTCAAATGCTATAAACATAAAGGCAAGCACAATAACATAACCAATAAGCATCCAAGTCGATTTCTTGTTCTCCAAATCTGCTTTAGGTGTTTTCTTAATTTCCATAATTATAATATTATTTTAACGTGTTTCTCATTTTGGGCAAATATAGTACTTTTTCCGCAAAACGTTCAGCCGTACTATCTTTTTTAAGACAATATGCACCCATTTTTGTTTTTTTTATCCTTCAGAAAGCACACCTGTGCTTTTGTGCCACAAATGTAACGAGATATTTTAAAAATACCGTATCTTTGGCAATAATTTTAAATGAAATGTTGAAAAAGTCTTTTATAACGGCGCTACTACTCCTGATTTTCTCCGTTTTACGTGCACAAGACGGAACCAGCGCCTTTCAATTTCTGAAACTCCCTTTTTCTGCCCATGCATCAGCATTGGGTGGAGAAAACATTTCTATTATAGAAGATGATTTGACTATGGCTGTCCAGAATCCGGCCCTTCTTTCCTGCGTAGCGGATAAGACTCTCAACTTGAATTACATGCTTTACATGAATGGTGTCAACGTTGGTGGAGCCGCATTTGCACGTACTGCCGGTGAGCGTTCCACCTGGGCAATAACCGCACAATATGTAGACTATGGGGAGCTTAAAGAAACGACTGAAGAAAATATTGAAACCGGAACTTTCTCCGCCAAAGATATCTCTATATCGGGTATTTATACCTATGATTTAAGTGATTATTGGAGTGGAGGTGTACGCACCAATTTCATTTACTCCCACTATGATAAATATTCTTCATTTGCTATCGGCGTCGATCTGGGATTAAACTACTATCATCAGGAGTCCGATTTTTCCGCCTCGCTCGTTGCACGCAACCTGGGAGGACAGCTTAAAGCCTTTGAGGAACGGCATGAGAAATTACCTGTTGATGTACAACTGGGGTTCAGCAAACGATTGTCACATGCTCCGTTCCGGCTTTCCCTTACCCTACATGACCTCACACACTGGAGTGCCTCAACCACAGCGGCAAACAATTTCGGAAAGAAATTGTTAAATCATATTGCCCTTGGTATTGACTTCCTACCAACCAACAACTTTTATCTGGCAGCCGGATATAATTTCCGCCGCGGAGAAGAAATGAAAATAAACGGTTCCAGTCATTGGGCAGGTTTCACCTGTGGTACAGGTATTCAATTAAAGCGGTTGAAACTGGGAATGGCATACGCCAAATATCATGTGAGTTCATCCTCACTTATTTTTAATTTATCATATACCTTATAATATATAATAGCATAACTCAAATATGAAAAAGATAACTATTGCAATCGACGGCTTTTCCTCTTGCGGAAAAAGTACTATGGCAAAAGACCTTGCCCGTGAAATAGGTTACATCTACATCGATAGTGGTGCCATGTACCGTGCAGTCACTTTATACAGTATAGAAAACGATATCTTTCAGGGAAATGACATCGATACGGAAAGACTTCGAAAAGAAATAGATAATATCCATATTTCCTTTCAATTAAACCCTGAGACCGGGCGTCCGGATACTTATCTGAACGGAGTAAATGTAGAAAATAAAATCCGCAGCATGGAAGTTTCTTCCCATGTTAGTCCCATTGCAACTTTAGGGTTTGTACGCGAAGCAATGGTAGCACAGCAACAAGCAATGGGCAATTCCAAAGGTATTGTCATGGATGGACGTGATATCGGAACTACGGTTTTTCCAGATGCTGAACTAAAAATATTTGTAACTGCCACGCCCGAAATCCGTGCACAACGTCGCTATGATGAATTAAAGACCAAAGGACAAGAAGCCAGTTTTGATGAAATACTTGAGAACGTAAAGCAACGGGATTATATCGATCAGAATAGAGAAGTAAGCCCGCTTCGCAAAGCAGATGACGCATTGCTGTTGGACAATACTGACATGACTATTCCTCAACAAAAGGAATGGTTGCAAGAGCAATTCAATAAGATCGTTAAGAGATAAAGGAAAAAGGGTGTAGCCTTATGCCGTAAAAGGTGTAGCCATCCAAGACAAAGGGTGTAGCCTTGGGCCGTAAAGGGTGTAGCCCTTCCGAAGGTCCGTTTACAATCTCTATATCAACATATTATATTATGGTAAAAGTAGAAATAGATGAAGGTTCCGGCTTCTGCTTCGGTGTAGTCACTGCAATAAATAAAGCTGAAGAAGAGCTAGCCAATGGAGGCACTTTATATTGCCTGGGAGACATCGTGCACAATAGCCGTGAAGTGGAGCGCCTGAAAGAGATGGGCCTCATCACTATCAATCATGATGACTTTAATCATTTGCACGATGCCAAAGTTTTGCTGCGTGCCCATGGAGAACCGCCCGAAACCTATGAAATTGCCCGGCGCAATAATATTGAAATCATTGATGCCACTTGCCCGGTAGTACTCCGCTTACAAAAGAAAATCAAGCAAGAATATACTCAAAAAGATACCGAGGACAAACAAATCGTTATCTATGGAAAAACCGGTCATGCGGAAGTCCTTGGTTTAGTAGGACAAACTACCGGAGAAGCAATTGTCATAGAAAAGTTGGAAGAAGCTAAAAAACTAGATTTCACCAGAAGCATCCGTTTATATTCGCAGACAACAAAGTCATTGGACGAATTCCAGAAAATCGTAGAATACATCAAAGAACATATCTCGCCTGATGTCACATTCGAATATTATGATACCATCTGCCGACAAGTAGCCAATCGCATTCCGAACATACGGAAATTTGCCGCTTCGCACGACCTGGTATTCTTTGTGAGTGGCAAGAAAAGTTCCAACGGAAAAATGTTGTTCAGCGAATGCAAAAAAGTCAACCCAAATTCCCACTTGATAGACAGTGCTGAAGAGATAGACAGTTCTCTGCTTACCGGAGCTTCCTCTATCGGAGTATGTGGAGCAACCTCCACTCCCAAATGGCTGATGGAAGAAATTTCTAAGGCCATTCAATCACGACTTACAGGACAATAAGTCACCGTTTTGAAACAACAAATTAACGTTAAATATGAATCACGCCCTCAGCTTTTTGCTATCTTTGCGTCGATTATTTAAACCAAACTAAAAGATTGTTATGGGAACAGTTAAGTGCATAGGTATTTTGACATCCGGTGGCGATGCACCGGGAATGAACGCTGCTATTCGTGCGGTAACACGTGCTGCTATTTACAACGGATTACAAGTAAAAGGTATATATAGAGGTTACAGAGGCCTGGTAACCGGTGAAATCAAAGAATTCAAAAGCCAGAACGTAAGTAATATTATACAATTAGGTGGTACTATCCTGAAAACAGCTCGTTGTCAGGAGTTCACTACTCCCGAAGGACGCCAGGTGGCGTATGATAACATGAAGAAAGAAGGTATTGATGCCTTAGTTATCATTGGTGGCGACGGCTCACTGACAGGTGCCCGCGTCTTCGCACAGGAATTTGATGTACCCTGCATCGGATTACCGGGTACTATTGATAATGACTTGTACGGAACGGATACGACCATTGGTTATGATACTGCTTTGAATACGATTCTGGATGCAGTAGATAAGATTCGCGATACCGCTACTTCTCACGAACGTTTGTTTTTTGTAGAGGTGATGGGACGCGACGCCGGTTTCCTTGCTTTGAACGGAGCCATCGCATCAGGTGCAGAAGCAGCCATTATTCCGGAATTCAGTACGGAAGTCGACCAACTGGAAGAGTTTATCAAGAACGGTTTCCGCAAATCCAAGAACAGCAGTATCGTGCTTGTAGCCGAAAGTGAACTGACAGGCGGTGCCATGCATTTTGCAGAACGCGTGAAGAACGAGTACCCTCAATATGACGTACGCGTTACCATTCTCGGCCACCTGCAACGTGGTGGAAGTCCTACGGCTCATGATCGTATCCTTGCCAGCCGACTCGGTGCAGCTGCCATTGATGCAATCATGGAAGGACAACGAAACGTGATGATCGGTATCGAGCATGACGAAGTGGTATATGTACCTTTCACAAAGGCGATCAAGAATGATAAGCCGATAAAGAGAGAGTTGGTGAATGTTCTGAGAGAATTATCTATTTAAAATAGCATAGACAACTTCGGATAAGCATATAGCGAGGTAACAAATTTGAATATAGCGTACGAATTAGCTGAAAAAATAATTCGTTACGCTTTGTTCTTCTTTGGCGAGAAGCAGTCCGAATATGGAATATGTAGGCTGACTACAGCCGACGAATACGGAAAATGTAACAGAAACATAACAAGGAAATAACGGAAAGGACACGAAACACCGAAAGGAAATATCGTTTTGGAAAACGATAATTCCAAAGGCAACGTGGTTTCCCTATCTGCATAAAACGTTATGCATGGGAACAGCAAAAGGAAAATATAATATTTCCTATTTGAAAGTTATTACAAGTGTATTGTTCGCTGTATTTCGAGTGATTTGCAGTCCGAGGTTTCTTGCAAATTTCAAGAATTCAAGTCCGAATTTATTAATGTTATAATTATTACCGTTGGCATCCTTCAACGGAATCCGCACATCATCGAAAATCATTTTCTTGTCAGTTGTACCTTGTATGTGGTAGTTATTCTTATAAGCATGTTCACTCATCCATAATTCCAACTGGTCTGACAATGCTAGACCGTCATTGCCGATTTCTGTTGACATGGAAAGATCTGATGCAGGCTCAAAGCCAAAATCCACATTGATTGAGCGTCCATTATTGACAATATCGGTAAATTTCACTTGTATAATATCAAGGAAATCATCTGCTACTTTTTCAACGGCTTTCGAACTGAGTTTTCCTATATCTTCAGTATAGAACTTACCACTTTCGCCCACTTTGTTAGAGATAGAGCCTCCAGTAGAAGTATCGTATGCGGTAAGAATAATTTTTACGCTATTGCCACTTGAAGAAAGAAGGATATCCATTTCTGCCTCCACGTATATGTCCGCACCAGATTGTTGGATAATCATTGATTGAAAATCAGATTGACTACCTTGAGACAAACATTCGGCACGAGACAACGATTTAATCTTTGCAACAAGATCCACTGTTGTAAATCCTCTACTATCAAAAGCCTCACGTATCTTTGCCAATACTATTCTTTTATTGACATCATTTTCTATTATTTGGGTCATATCCTCTCCCAGCTTTGTATATGGTATAACCATAATTTTGGGTTGTACTGTAACGGTTTGCGCCCATGTTATACTGTTAATCAAAACAGCAATCAATATTGTAATACTCTTTTTCATACTCTATAATCCGAAAATTCTTATAATACCATTTTTCAAAATAACCTCTCAGTTGGAGTACTCTTATACAGACACCTGCAATAAATATGATCTTGTGCCGAGACCTCAAACAAATTGGTCAACATTATTAGACATATTATCAGTATTTATCTTTCTTTTATGATAAGAGAACAGCTGATTTTTTTATTCGTATTAAAATGGTTATAAATATTTTTTCCTTCTTTTTTACTTACTTTACATTCTGCATAAGCCTCTCCTTTCAGCTCCGTCACCGTGGCAGTCCCCAAGGTTATAGGTAATAGCTCTCCATCAAGCACTTCAATACTTTCAACATGAAACTTATCTCCAACTTCTACACCATGTTTCTTGCCTGCTTTTATTAAAATTGTTTCTGCTACACCATTTTTCTCTCGCAATATTTTCATCAGCTTGGCAACAGTGGGAAAATTTAGCCGAAAATATTCAGCTATTCTATTTTGCAAAGACATCATAGCCATTGTAACTGCACTTTCAGGTGAAAGACACTCATTACTCGTTTTACCCTCAAAGCTAGCTGCTTCAGTACTCAATCCCGTAGCAACATCTACAATTTTCATTTGGAAAGCCACACTCGCCTTATATCCACGCACGGAACCGTCGCTGTTTTTCATTCGATAAACGGGTATCTTAATTATTTCCCCAGTTATCATCTTCTCTGCTGCCACTGCCACATCTTGTTCAACGAGGTTTTCACTATCAATGAAAGCCTCACTTTTTTGCAGTTCCAATTCCTGAGTTATTTTGTCACGACTGGTGCGGTCAACTACTCTAAAACGTTTGCTATTAGTAAGCATTTCCACTACTTTTTCTGTCACTAAACCAGTATATTGGCTATTCTCTTTACACGAGAACTCGGCAACCCCTACCACTTGACGTTCATCATCATTTGACTGTGCATATCCTTTAAAGATACACACAGTCATAATAATTGCAATAGCAATAAATCTCATAATCGCCATTTGATTACAGATTTTTACCGGATTTCAAAGTTTTAATGATTTCGTTGACAGCTTTTACTTGAGCTGCGCTTTCTTCCACAAGAATAGGGGTTGCAGTATTGCCAAACTCAACCACTGCGGCTGTCGCTTTCGCTGCTTTAACTGTTTTCGCTGCTTTCATCGGATTTTTTTCTTTTGATGAGCTTGCTGCCATTTTCTTCACCTCGTCAGCAGCAGTCTGAACTTTATCTGTTGCAGCTTTAATACTCGCCGCTTCCCCTGCTACAGTTGTAGCAAATGTCATCCACTCCTCAAGGGTTGGCTTGGTTGTTGTAACGTCAGTTACCCCATCTTTTGTCTCGCCAATCTGCCGTTTGTACATATTTTCCAATTGTACACTGTTGGCAATAGCTAAAATGGCGGCATTTTTGACCGCATCTCCATAACCATCTACATTTGCATTACCGGAACCCTTGTAGCCATCACACAATAATTGCAGTTTCTCAGCACGTTCTTTACTTTTCTGGATGTCATCTTTGGTTTGGGCATTGGCTGAACATACCACCATAAAAATAGACAGAGCCATTAAAAACAATTGTTTCATAAAAATGTTTTTGTGCCTTTAGAAGCCCGATAAGACGTTTTTTCTTATTTAAATTTGCTTACATAACAAAAAACGTGGGCTTCCATCTCCACCTGTCCGCTTCTGAGGTCCTGAGAAAACCCTGTTGGTGAACGAGTAGAGTGTTTGCCCACGCCGATATGTAGTACACATTCAAAAAGTGTGTGGAGAGTATAATATACTCTCACTACACACTTTGGGATGTGATAATAACATACCCGTAGCATCCACTTCCGACATTGTCCTTGACCAACAATTTGAAATTTCTCAGGTTTCAGAAAGCCTCAAGACAAAGCATCAATGACGCTTTTACATTATGTAACATATTCCCCCACCATTGGTGATACCATGACGTGGGAAACATTGTGGCAAATGTACTTAAATTCAACCATTCAAACAAAATAAACGGCAAAATTAATGTTGCAAAAATAAATGTAGAACCTATATGGAAAAATGAGTGGAGAATATTAATGAATATTTTTTCACTTTCGGAAAAACATATCATGCAATGCCTAAAAAATAAGCTGGTGCGCATTAAAACGATTTGAATATATTTAGTATCCACCCTTCATCAAAAGTCGTCACAAATTATACTAAGGGGAATCAATGGTGTTAAGGGAGAGTAATATCTATGCATACAAAAGGGAAGATGTTGCAGTTCAAAAATAAAATCCAAAGGTTCTGGAAATAATTCATGAAACACTTGACATCGCCTTCCAAATGTTGTATATTTGTATCGTTACCATCTATACTGATTTCACTTTTAACTTATCATAAACGGAAAGGCATTCACCTTTCCATTTTTTTTGCTCCAACGACACTATATCCGCAGTTATGCACTTGTACAAGCGCAAGCCTTCACTTATACAAGTGAGGGGTGACGCTTGTATAAGTGTTGACTTGCACACTTATCTGTGTGCCACACTTCTGCAGCCGAAATGCCACACCTTAACTCCTTGAACACCACACCTCAACCGTACAAATGAATGGCATTTTGGTTACTCAGATGTGGCATTTCCAGAGATTAGGTGTGGCATTCTCGGAACCGAAGTGTGGCATTCCGAATGAAAAGGTGTGAAAAAAGTTTGCAGAGTACCCGATACGTTAATAATTCACAAATCTGCTCTTGACAACAAACGGGGTAACTATTCTTCTATAACCACCTTGCGACAATCCGCTCCGTTTCCTCCCATAGTTGCTTCATCTGTACATGGGCAGTATATTTAGTAGACAACGTCTTCGGATGGTTATTCAGATTGAATGTACCTGTCTGTTCCCAGGCATTTTCCCGAAGTAACAGACCGATTGCTGTTGCCGCTCCCCGACGGGGCGAACGAATGAAAGGGCGGAAGAAAATATCAGTCAACGGATCAAACCACATATTCATCCTGATAATATTGGTAGAGACAATTCCCGGATCGGCAGCATTCACTGTAATTCCCTTTTGCTTTACTCGCTCTGCAAGAGAAAAAGTAAATAACAATAGCGCCAACTTCGTATTACTATAAATCGGAATACGCCAGAAAGCGCCTTTCTTTCCACGCAGGAAGAAATCCGGAAAATCCAATTTACCGATGGCATACGTGCAGGATACCATATTCACAATACGGCTCCCCTCACCCATCAATGGCAACAATTTACGAGTCAGAAGATAAGGGCCTACGTAGTTGACGCTGACGGTACGTTCCAAGCTATCTTCAGTGATAGTTCGGGCGGTTTCCATGGTTCCGGCATTATTCATCAATAAAGTGATTGCTTCGCCCCGTTGAAGGAGGATATTGGCAAAGGAAGCCACGGAAGATAAAGAAGAAAGATCGATTGGTACTATCTCAAGTGCCGTATTTCCGGTTTCCCGTATTAATGATTGCCGCTTGGGTTCTGCAAGTTGCGGAGCACGGCACGCCATGATTATTTTATATCCGGCAGAGGCAACGGCACGTGTAATCTCCATTCCCATGCCACCATCCGCCCCGGTTATGATTGCAAGTTTCTGTTCCATTAATTATATCATGATAAGAGGTGTGTCAAAAGTAAAAACAACACACCTTCAATTTACATTCTAATCCTAATTACCCTTCAATCTCAATATTCCTGATTTCCCGTTTCAGGCAAGCCGGAAGTTCTTCATTTAAGTGTTGATGACATGCCATCTCAATGGAATACATCCGTGCAATGCAGTAATTGCTATGTTTACAATTGCAACGTGCATTTTCTTCCTCGCGCATCCGGTTGACAAAGCCCGGTTCATTAAGCAATGCACGCGCCATCTGTACAGCTTCAAAACCATCATCCAACACCTCATCTATCTTTTCACGAGACACTAAACCGCCCACATACACCAGCGGCATCTTGATTTCCGCCCGAAACTTCAACGCATCTTCCAGGAAATAGGCCTCTTTGAAGGGGACGGTCGGAATCATCCATTTTCCTACCATCCGCACACCATACTTCAGCCACCAGCAATCCATATAGTGAGTCATAGAACGAATAGGCATCCGGCCACGCATCACATACATAGGAGCTTTGCTGACAAAACCTCCGCTCAACACCAATGCATGAGCGCCCGATTGCTCCAGACGCCTTGCCACCTGCATCGTTTCATCCATTTCCATACCGCCGCGAAACCCGTCACGCATATTCATCTTCACCAATACAGCCATATCGGTTCCGGCAGCTTTCATCACTTCTTCCATCACCATATCCATAAAACGCATCCGGTTTTCCAGTGAACCGCCGAAATCATCTTTACGGTGATTGGTATAAGGAGACAGGAGCTGGGAGATCAAATATCCATGTCCGGCATGTATTTCAACGGCATCAAAACCGGCCTCACGTGCAAGATTCACAGCACGTCCATAAGCCCGTGCCATCTCCGGCAATTCTTCTTTTTTCAGACCACGGACAAATGTTGGTGAGTAAAGATTGAAACCGGTAGATGCCCCAACAGGAGTAACCCCGCAAATACTTTTATGCGACATATTTCCGCAATGCCCCAACTGGATAGCAGCCGCAGCACCTTCGGTATGTACAGCATCAGTCAGTTTCCTTAATCCGGGAATGATTTCCGGACGCATCCACAATTGCCGGTCAAATGACAATCCGCTTTGGGTAACTGCCGCGTAGGCTACGGTAGTCATCCCAATTCCTCCGGCAGCTACTGAACGATGATAATCAAGCAACATTTGCGAAGGGGCATTACCCGGACACATACTTTCAAATGCCGCTGAGCGGATGGTACGATTCCGTAAAGTCAGCGGGCCAAAAGTTACAGGAGTAAATAACTTGCTCATGAGTATTATTTATGATTTGTGATTTATAAGTGAGAGAAATCAATATAGGAACGGAAAAACACGTTTCCGGTTTCCTACCGCATCTCCAAATTCTTCTTTATAGCGATGCCAGATAGCATTAGCACGAGGAACCAGGTTAGCCACTGTCCACCATAGGAAAACCAGTCCGGAAAGCGACCATGTCAATATAGCCCATCCTGTCCATTCTATAATTTCACCAAAGTAATTGGCAGAGGTGACATAACGATACATCCCCTGCGACGGCAGATAATGCTGCGTATCTCCCGGTTTACGAAGATGGCGGATTACATAATCCGAATACCAGTTGATTCCCATTCCGGTGAAGAACAGCAATACTCCAAGAATAAATTGTGGAGTCTTCAGCCAGTCCGGCATATAAAGATTTTCAGGAGCCAGATAAAAAAGCCATTCTCCTTGCATAAAGCCATTCAAGAGGTTGAACAACATTCCCATCATCATAATAGCAAGTGGCATACGGCTTTTCCCCTTCAGCAGGAAAGGAAACACAAAGGCGCGCTGGAAATAATGCAATTGGAATAAGAGAAAGAAAATTAAAGGAACAATTGAATTATATCGTGCTGAATTCCACCAAAGTAATAACATCACAATAAACACAGGTGCCTCCATCAGCATCCACGCCAACTTATTATTGATAGAAATGCCCCAAGATGCAGTTCGGAACATTCCATATCCCGCTTTGACAAAATAAAGTGCGATAAAAACAAACAGTGCGATAATGCTCATTGCACCCAGAAATAGCTGAAAAGTCCCTTGTTCCATACTTGTTTCGATTTAAGTACAGGCAAAGATATATAAAAAGGGGAGAAAAAGAAAACTTCCTCCCCATAATTAGTTTACAAATATGTTAGCAAATTATCTCATAAATATAGGGATATGAATCAGTTACGAGCTACAGGCTACAAGCTACAAGTGCCTTTCGGAACATAGCGCAGCTACTTGTAGCTTGTAGCCTGTAGCTCGTAACTTCATTCCTTTCTTTTTCGTTTTACTCGTCTTTATCGTTTCTTGATAGGTACATAGGTCGTATCTTCAAGTACATTTTTGTATGCCGGACGAATGATACGCTTACCTTCAAAGTTCAATTCTTCATTACGGTGTGCACACCAACCGACAATACGAGCCATAGCAAATAGCGGTGTAAAGATTTCCTGCGGTAATCCAATCATTTCATAAACAAAGCCGGAATAGAAATCAACGTTACTCGATACCGTCTTCCCATTGTTCTTCACGCGACCGAAAGTTTCGATAGCACGTTCTTCCAAGAGCTCAAGGAAAGCAAATTCGCGCTCTTTACCTTTTTCCCGGGCAAGATCACGAGCCAGTTCTTTCAGTAAGATAGCACGTGGATCGGAAATCGTATAAACAGCATGTCCGATACCATAAATTAATCCGGTCTTGTTATAAACTTCCTTATTCAGCATACGGGTAAAGTAAGTATCGATCTCATCCACACTTGTCCAGTCCTGAATATTCTCCTGCAAATGATGGAACATATCAGCCACCTGAATATTTGCACCACCATGAAGCGGGCCTTTCAACGAGCCGATACCTGCAGCAATGGATGAGTATGTATCCGTTCCGGTAGAAGAAGTAACACGGACTGTGAAAGTGGAGTTATTACCTCCGCCATGTTCTGCCTGAAGCACCAACAAAAGGTCGAGCGTACGAGCATCCAGCTGTGTATAATTACGTTTCAGCATATAAAGGAAATTTTCGGCAATAGAAAGATTTTCCTGCGGATGGCGAATATGCAATGAACGGCCGAAAGTGGCATGGCGCAACATATTATATGCATAAGCAATAATGGTCGGGAACTTAGAAATCAATTCTATGCTCTGGCGCATCAGGTTGTCGCGGGAAGTATCATCGGCAGCAGGGTCAAAACGATACATCTCAAGTACACTGCGTGCCAAGATATTCATAATATTATTCCCTTCCAGTTCGATAATATTCATCTTAGTCTTCTGTTCCAACGGCATATTATCATTAATCAGTTCACGGAAAGAAGCCAACTCTTCCTTATCAGGCAAATTACCGGACAGTAACAGATAAGCCACTTCCTCGAATCCAAAACGTTTCTCTTTCACAAAAGCGTGGACAATATCTTCCACATCATAACCACGATAGAACAGCTTACCCGGGATAGGTTTCAAGCCGCCGCCCGGAACACGTTCATAACCCACTACATTACCAATTCTGGTGAGTCCAACCAAAACACCCGTGCCGTCTTCATTGCGCAAACCGCGCTTCACATCAAATTTGGAGAATAATTCGGTATCAATCCGAACCGCTTCCTTCATATCCTCGGAAAGCTTATAAACTAAATATTCCTTCTTCATTTTCGTATCGTTTTAATCGTTAGTATTATTTTTCAATTCTTTCCACTATCTCCCGGGTAAAGGCAGAAGTGGACAAAGAGACACCGCCAGGCATGAAGCGCGCCAGGTCGGCGGTAGCACGGGCATCAAGGAAACTTCGTTCCAACGCATGTTCTATCAGAGAAGCAGATTCTTTCCAACCAAAGTATTCGAGCATCATTACAGCAGACAGAATGATGGAACAGGGGTTCACAATATTTTTGCCTGCAATATTCGGTGCCGTGCCATGAGTGGCTTCAAAGATGGCATGTCCGGTCTGGTAGTTGATATTTGCTCCGGGAGCAATACCGATACCGCCCACCATGGCAGCCAACTGATCGGAAACATAATCTCCATTCAGGTTAAGGGTAGCAATCACAGAGTATTCTTCAGGAATCAACAAGGTATTTTGCAGGAAAGCATCCGCAATGCAATCTTTTATCACCAGCTTTCCGTCAGCCAATGCTTCTCCAAATTCACGTTCAGCCAGTTCGTAGCCCCACTTTTTGAAACCGCCTTCAGTAAACTTCATTATATTTCCCTTGTGTACCAATGTCACGGAAGGCAGATTATTCTCAAGTGCATACCGGCAGGCAGCACGCACCAATCGTTCCGTTCCTTCTTTTGAAACTGGTTTCACACCGAAAGAAGATGTCTTGGGGAACCGTACTTTCTTCACCCCCATTTCATCGTGCAGAAACTTATAGAACTTCTCAGCTTCCGGTGTACCGGCTTCCCACTCAATACCCGCATAAATATCTTCCGTATTTTCACGGAATACACACATGTTCACCTTCTCCGGATGACGAACCGGAGAGTGAATGCCCTGATACCAACGAACCGGCCGCAGACATACATACAAGTCCAATGTCTGGCGCAATGCCACGTTCAGTGAACGAATACCACCACCGACAGGGGTCGTCAGCGGACCTTTGATACCCACCTTGTAATCACGGAAAGCTTCCATCGTTTCATCAGGTAACCACAGGCCACATTTTTCAAAAGCCCGTTCGCCTGCCCACACTTCCATCCATTCAATTTGCCGTTGTCCACTATATGCTTTCTGTACGGCAGCATTCACAATAGCTTGCATAGAAGGAGTTATTTCAACTCCTACCCCATCACCTGTAATAAAAGGTACTGTAATTTTATCCATCTTTCTATCTTGCATTAAGAGCAGAACCGGCACGGAACCAGCCTATCTGCTGTTCATTATACGTATGTTGAGCTTCGAAGCTATCCTTCGTACCATCTTCGTGGTGAAGAACAATCTTAAGATTACGGCCGGGAACAAAGTCCATCAATCCGATTACCGAAATTAAATCATGTTCCTGAATCTTATCATAATCGGCTTTATCCACAAAAGTCAATGCCAGCATACCTTGTTTCTTTAGGTTCGTTTCATGGATACGGGCAAAACTCTTTGCCAGAATCACACGGACATTTAGGAAACGGGGCTCCATAGCGGCATGTTCACGACTGGAACCTTCACCATAATTCTCTTCGGCTACTACAATGGAAGAAATTCCTTCGGACTTATACATCTTTGCCGTACCGGAAACCGGACCGTACGTATTAGTCGAACGATTCCAGACACTGTTAGTTTCTCCATTGAAAGCATTTACAGCACCCATCAGCATATTGTCTGAGATATTCTCCAGATGTCCACGGAAACGAAGCCACGGACCTGCCATTGAAATATGGTCTGTAGTACATTTACCCTGTGCCTTAATCAGCAACGGCATATTAAGTAAATCGGTCCCTTCCCAGGCAGGGAATGGTTGTAGCAATTGAAGCCGTTGCGAATGGGGATTCACATTGATTTCCACCTTTTCACTGCTGGGGGCTATATACCCTTCGCTACCTTCGGCAAATCCTTTCGGTGGCAATTCCTCACCCACAGGCTCGGAGAGTTTTACCTTTTCACCTTCACGATTCACCAATACATCTGTCAGCGGATTGAAACAAAGGTCTCCGGCAATCGTCAGTGCCATTGTCAATTCGGGGGAAGCGACAAAGGCATACGTATTCGGATTACCGTCTGCACGTTTAGCAAAATTACGGTTGAAAGAGGTTACGATAGAATTCTTGCGAGTAGGGTTATCTGTCTCACGTTTCCACTGGCCAATACAGGGACCGCAGGCGTTTGCCATAATTGTAGCACCGACTTTTTCAAAAGTTCCTATCATACCATCCCGCTCTGCTGTAGCCCGTATCCGTTCGGAACCGGGGTTCACAATCAGGGGAGCGGCTACTTTCAGGTGCTTCTCTTCAACCTGGCGGGCCAGGGAAACGGCACGACTTAAATCCTGATAAGATGAATTGGTGCATGAACCTATCAATCCGACTTCCATCTTGCGCGGATAACCGTTAACCAATACTTTTTCTGCAAATTCAGAAATAGGCGTAGCGGCATCGGGAGTAAAAGGACCATTAATATAAGGTTCCAGCCTGGAAAGGTCAATCTCAATTACCCGGTCGTAATACTTCTCCGGGGCAATCATGATGTCGGCATCTGCACGAAGATCACCCGCCACAGAATCAGCCATCTCTGCCACTTCTTCCCTTCCTGTAGCTTTCAGATAAGTAGCCATACGATCATCATAAGGGAAAAGTGACGTAGTGGCACCGACTTCGGCACCCATATTACAAATAGTTGCCTTACCGGTAGCGGACAAAGAAGCCGTACCCGGTCCAAAATATTCAATGATCGCATTTGTACCGCCTGTAACCGTCAGGATACCTGCCAACTTCAGAATCACATCTTTTGGAGCCGCCCAACCATTTAATTCACCTTTCAGATGTACACCAATCAAGCGGGGCATTTTCAATTCCCATTCCATACCAGTCATCACATCCACTGCATCGGCACCACCGACGCCGATGGCAACCATACCCAGACCGCCTGCATTGGGCGTATGCGAATCCGTACCTACCATCATTCCACCAGGGAAGGCATAATTTTCCAATACCACCTGATGAATAATACCCGCACCCGGTTGCCAGAAGCCGATACCGTATCGGGAAGAAACATCACGCAAAAAATCGTATACTTCTTCGTTTGTCCTGGTAGCAGTGGCAATATCTTCCCGGGCTCCTCTATAGGCCTGTATCAGATGGTCGCAATGTACTGTCGAAGGTACGGCAACTTGTTCGCGACCCGCATTCATAAATTGCAGCAATGCCATTTGGGCGGTTGCATCCTGCATTGCTACACGGTCAGGGCGGAAGTTTACATAATCTTCTCCCCGCTTGTAGTCTTTTACCCCCTTCTCATCAAACAGATGAGTATACAAAATCTTTTCTGCTAATGTCAGCGGACGTTGCAGTATAGCCCGCACGTGTTCCATTTTCCCCTTATAAGAAGCATAAAAGGCCTTTAACATAGTTACGTCATACACCATAATCACATTTATTTTTAGTTTTCCAATATTGTAAAGATTACAAATTAATATAATAAACAAATTAAAATCGTTAAAGGTTTAACAAATTAAAGCTTTTCTTCGTGCAAAAGCGAAGAATGATTACCTTTGTAAGAGATTTAATAATAATATGAGCAATAACCTCCTTTCTACAACAGACCATCTTCAGCGACAAGAATTGCTCCTGCGTATGGAATATGAATTCGAAAAGGAAGAATTCAAAAGACAGACCGAAACCATGGGTATCGCCCGCAAGGTGAAACGGGGACTCTGTTGGTATCCTGCCACTCCCGGACGAAGTTACTACAATTCACTGAATCAATTAGTAATAGAAATTACACATACGGAAGATACTGATATAGAACATAATTTTGAATTCGGGCGTCCCGTCTGTTTTTTCCGGCAATCAGTGGATGGAAAGATAACCTATATGAACTTTACCGGCACCGTCAGTTACGCTGATGAAGCGCGGATGGTGGTAGCGATGCCCAGTGCAGGTGCCATTTTGGAAGTACAATCTACAGATAATCTCGGTGTGCAGCTTTATTTTGATGAAACGTCCTATCGCACCATGTTCGAAGCTCTCTCTGACGTAATACGTGCCAAAGGCAACCGATTGGGAGAATTGCGCGACACCATGCTGGGAACCTTGAAACCGGCTTTCCGTGAACTTTATCCTGTACGTTTCCCCTGGCTGAACTCTACGCAGGAAACTGCCGTGAACAAAGTGTTATGCTCCCGGGATGTATCTATTGTACATGGCCCTCCGGGAACGGGAAAGACAACTACTCTTGTAGAAGCTATTTATGAAACGCTACATCGTGAACCTCAGGTTTTGGTTTGTGCCCAGAGTAACACTGCCGTCGACTGGATTAGCGAGAAACTCGTAGACCGTGGCGTCAACGTCTTGCGTATCGGTAACCCTACAAGGGTGAATGACAAGATGCTTTCGTTTACTTACGAGCGCCGCTTCGAAAATCATCCCTCCTACACCGAGCTATGGGGCATCCGCAAAGCCATGCGTGAAATGAGCGGACACCGTCGTGGCAGCTACGAGGAACGTGAAAGTGCCCGCAACCGGCTGAGCCGCCTGCGCGACCGCGCCACGCAATTGGAAATACAAATCAATGCTGACTTATTCGACTCGGCCCACGTCATAGCTTCCACTCTTGTCAGCAGCAATCACCGTATACTGAACGGTCGCCGCTTCGGCACTCTTTTCATCGATGAAGCTGCCCAGGCATTGGAAGCCGCTTGCTGGATAGCCATCCGCAAAGCCGACCGTGTAGTATTGGCAGGTGACCATTGCCAGCTACCTGCTACCATAAAATGTTATGAAGCTGCACGCGCCGGACTGGAACATACACTTATGGAACGTATTGTCACAACAAAGCCTTCCGTCGTCTCTTTATTGAAAATTCAATATCGCATGAATGAGGCTATCATGCACTTCCCTTCGCAGTGGTTTTACGACGGACAACTGGAAGCCGCTCCCGAAATACGCCACCGCGGCATCCTCGATTGGGATACTCCTATCACATGGATAGATACTTCGGAAATGGAATTTAAGGAAGAATTTGTCGGCGAAACCTTCGGACGCATCAACCGGGAAGAAGCTCATCTGTTACTGAAAGAACTGGAAGCCTATATCCAACGTATCGGCGGACACCGCATTCTCGACGAACGGATAGACTTCGGAATCATTTCGCCTTATAAGGCACAGGTGCAATATCTCAGGAATAAAATAAAAACAAGTGCCGCCCTGCGTCCTTACCGCAGCCTGCTCACCGTTAATACCGTAGACGGCTTCCAGGGACAGGAACGCGATGTTGTTTTCATCAGTCTTGTGCGTGCCAATGAAAACGGGCAGATAGGCTTCCTGAATGACTTGCGACGGATGAATGTAGCCATCACACGTGCCCGTATGAAGCTGGTGATACTGGGAGAAGTCAACACTCTGAAACATCACAAGTTCTATCATAAACTTATTGAATATATCAAAGAGATTTCAAAGGCATAAAAAAGAATTGCGCAACTCCATACAAGTCATTTCCTGCATGAAGTTGCGCAATTTCCGCCTTCTTATTTATTCAGAAAAGCTTCTCGCTTTTACTTCTTATACCAATCTTTACATTCACTACCATTAGATTTCACCCATTTGATAAACTCCGGATAAGTGATGTCTACACTTTCTTTTTCGGTCGTACTGAATTCTTCGGCATCAACCAACTGAATGGCAAACGGATAATTCTCCGCCGCTACATAGTAGACACCACTGGTTGGTGAGGATAAGTCTTTGCCTGTATGGAACAAATCCATATTAGCTTTCTCCGTCGGCTTATAGTTCACCAGATGAACTTCGCAACGATTGCTGCCCAGATTCTCATGAACCATAATAAACGGATTATAAGGAGCTACTCCGAAAGTTTCATGGTCAACAGGAGTCGTCAAGGTATTCTTAATCTTATAAACGGTGGTCTTCTGATTGTTTCCCGTAGCCGAAAGAGCATTTGTAAACACATTAACCGTAGCCTTGGAAAGTTCGCTGTCCAACCCCAAGCTGGTATCAGAAGGCTCCTCAAACACAGTAGTCACATTCGAGCGATCAGTATTCATCTGATAAGCGAAACCATTCTTATAAGAAGCTCCGGACCAAAGTGCCGTAAATGTATCTTCCGTAGAAAGTACCTGGTTCTTTGTATTAAATGCCAAAACTGAATTATACTTCACAATCACATCGTTCAAGTCATAATCACCTTTATTGGGCCAGTTATCTTCGAAAGCCAGAATTCCTTTATAAGTCATACGATAGGCAACTGAACGGTCATCATCTGTTCCCGGAGGAGTCACATCCGGAACTTCAGGGAGAATTGCTTCTATCGGATTAGACCAGACATTAAACTGCACATCGTTATAATCCTGATCAGTATTCCAATCTTCAAATGCAAGCACTACAAAATCGTTGATACGGAAAGCAGCTGTATGGGTACGTCCATTAGAATTTGCTTGAGGAGTTGAATAAAACGTTCCATATCCTCTTCCGCCATTCTTTTTATAAGAATCGTTAAAGAGGAACCATCCTATCTTCACCCCATTTGGAAATACAGTTCCCTGATCGTTCCCATTCTCATCAATGTAGTGCAATTTTACACATTCTCCGCCTTTCAACCCAATAGGTTTTCCGTTAGCAGCTCCTGTATGCGTATTAGGGAATATAATATACTTCTTTGCAGCTGCAATTGTTGCCTTAGTTGGTTCACCTCGATAACAATAATAGCCAAAAGCACTTGCAGCAGTACTAGTCCCCCCTATGAAACGAACAGCAATCTCAACGTCTCTATTTTCCGGGTCTTTCACTTCAAAATCTGCAGACTGGCGATATCTCCCAGGACAATTTCCTTTTTCCGGGATTGTTGCTTTAATAGTATTCAAGATAGATGCAGACAATTTCAACTCTCCTCCTGTATCCAGATAATTCGGACGTCCATTAGCCTGCCATGTTCCCAAAACACCAAATCCCTGAGGAGCATTCCACTTGAACGAGGCAGCACGCGTCTCCGGAGCGTTATCCGTCAATTGCCATTCTATATCAGCATTGATCACATTGTCCGTGATAGTGGTCTGCACCAATCCCGGAACTCCGACGTATGAAGTATAAATGTAAACATCCTTACCATGATCTGCCGCTACAATTTCCTTGGCGTGATATTCGCCATTCTCATCAGTCATACGGGTAATCGCAGGATTTATATCAGCACGCAAAACAGTCTGTCCATCTTCATCCGTAGTAAACGGGTCCTCAAAATAGACATTGAAAAGCACTTTGTAACCTTTGGGAACATCATACTTCACATTCAGTTGAATAGTAGAAGTAGTAGCAAAATCAAAAGAATTAGGTTTATCTTCATCACCACCACCATTAGGATCATAGACATCACGGGTACATCCCGATGCCATCAAAATAACCAATACATAGCATAGTAAATAGTAGAATGCGTTACGTATTGCATAGGAGTTTGCTTTTTTCATCATAGCAATATGTTTTATGTTGTCAATTCGGTACAAAAGTAGCAAATTATATTCTATTAGTGCAATAGAATATAAAAACAATCGAATCATTAACTTTCTTTTTTCTAATTACATCAATACATAAAAGAAAATACATAAAACTCGTCAAGAGTAAATTTATGGAAGATTAACGAATTTGGAGTAATCCGGATTTATCATTTACATTTCCTGAAAACAAATGATGTATCTGGGCAAAACAGACCATCTGTTGGAAAGAAACAGATGATGCATTTACCGACAATAAACCATCAATTTTGGAGAAACAGACCATCAATTTCCTTCTTTTGACGACAACAAGGTTCCACAGCTAACAAACAGGCACAAAAAAAGAGGAGAAGCTTTTGCTCCTCCCCCATACTATATATCTCCCGAACCTAAATCAAGATTACAGTTACAAATATACTACTTTGAAATGCCAAAGTCAAGCATCCAGGCGTTTTTATCACAAGTTAATAGAAAAAAAATACATGGAAAAATTATCTCAAAAGTATTTAAAATCGATCTCACTATTTACTTCCTTTACCTTTCAAGTACCAATCACTATCCGAAGCACCTTTAGACTTTGCCCAGTTGGCAAAAGCAGGATACTGGCCTTCTGCATCAATCCGATATGTTTCTGTTGCAGGAGTAAAGCCTTTGACAGGAATATTGATTGCGAAGGGATAAATGCCTCCTGCAGCAATATAATAAGCATTGTCTTGATTCATCTTACTGGCATCAGCAGCCGATGTCATATCATGTTTAGGCAGATGCACTTCAATACGATTGGTTTCGGTATATACCTTAGCAATAATGTACGGATTAAAATCTTCCAATGCAGTATTCTTATCTAACACAGTTGCAAAACTTCTGGTAACAGTAAAGCTCTTTCCTTTGGCAGACTTTGCACTCTCGGTAATTACAAAAGAATTTGTACCGTTTTCTTTAATCATACCCGCATCCAGAGTAGATGTTCCCATATTATTAACCTGATATGCAAAGAAATTGTCATAAGCAGCACTACCATCAGGTTGAACAGGAGTAAAAGTTTCCGAAATCTTTGTAACCTTATTATCTGTATTGTACGTCACCTTACGCGTATATTCTATAATCACATCATTCAAATCATAATCACCACCTGCAGGCCAAATATCCTCAAATGCCAATGTCCCTTCCTGCAACAATACCCCCGGCTCTTTTTCTGTATCTTCACCAGGAATCTCTCCGGTTGAACCATCCACATCTTTATTAGACTTTACAACAAACAATAAGTCACTATAATCATCATTTGCAGCTACATTCTTGGAATCTTCAAAACCCAATACCAAAAGTCCGGTTTTGGCATCTTTCAGCAAAACAAAACGTCTGTTATTACCTGTATCATTGGAGGTACAAAAGTTAGCAAGTGCTCCCGAATAATAAATATTTTGAAGGCCACCATATCGATTTTGCTCATAGCCAGTTAATGAAGAAGAAGCAGCATTCCGGATATAGAACCATGCAATCTCATAACCGGCAGGGAATTGATTTACTCCCGGTTCTACTCCACTATCCCCAAAGAATTTAAGTTGTACAGCCTGTTTTGCACCTGAACTAAATCCGGCTATTCCATCTAAGGAAGCATCAGGAGCTATTATATACTTCTTGACTTGTGACATATCTGTAGGTCGTTGACCTTTCTTATAGTAATAATAGCCAAACGTATTACGTTGTGCTGCACGTTCAACCAGAAAAGTAACTTGCAATTCCGTTCCATCTTCTTTGGTGGTCACATTCGTTTCTCCAGGTTGACCTAAAAGTGTATGTCCTTCCGATTTTTTTGAAACTTCGGTAAAGTACTTTTGTGAGCGATCAGCAAGAGGACCGGCTATGCCAGCTCCAAGCACACTTTCTGCATCCAATAGATAATTCGCCGGAGCTGAAAATTCGAACCATGAAGTCCAAGTACAAAGAGAATACAAATTCTGGTCCCAGCCCATATCAGTTTTTAAATACCGATAAGGCGCAACAGTACCGCTCAGCCCATTAACAGGATCACCACCTCTTGTTGTCGGCCTTGAAACAACATCAGCCTCGCTATCATAAGTAGCCCCCTGTTCACTCAGCTTAAGCTTAACACACTGTGGAAGCCCCCAAGCATCGGTATATAAATACGCTTCCTTTAGAGCAACAGGAACAATCATTGCTCCTTCAAACTTTCCATTTTTATCAGTATAAGCACTGTAAATAGATTGCACACCCTCTTTCTTTACCTGAGGATTTTCTTCACTCATTGGATTTTGATCATACACTTCAATAATAGCTTGAAATCCTGGTGCATGATAATCCACACTTAACTGGACCTTACCTCTCAATTCAAAATTAAAATAATTCTCTGCAGGGGGAAGTGGCTTTGTCTTTCCATTGTCCGGGTTATAAACCTCTTTTTCACATCCTGTTACAACGCCCATTAATGCCAATGCAAAAAGGTATGCAACTAAACTTGTTTTGTTTGCCTGTTTCATATTATAACTCATTATAAAGTTGATATTATTACAA
>OHHU01000222.1_pt1 | contig 37881 bp, 25 predicted proteins | sample 1568151 | NCBI WGS metagenome assembly OHHU01 (sample SAMEA3879572, study PRJEB24766) | human gut metagenome | biome: human-associated habitat; feature: feces | place: USA | collected 1985/1987 | reverse complement strand
GGCAAAGCCCGCGTAAGGCTTCACCCCGGCGCTTTGCAGCACGCGGGCAGCGTCGTCCGCGTCCTTTGCGGAATAGACGTTGGGAAGCGCCTTCATTTCCGCCATCACATCCGCCAGCGCTGCCTCGCCGCCATCATTGTACGGCGTCTGAACGGCGGCGCCATCCACCACAACCACCTTCATGCCCTGTTTTGCCAAATCCAGCAGGGCTTTCGCGCCGTCAAGCGCCAGCTGCTCCTGCCACAGCACAATCGCCTGATACCCCGCCTGCTCCAGCGTGCCGGTTTCGGCAGCGTAGGACACGCCGTCCGCCGTCAGGAAATCCGGGCTGAAGTAGTCGTAGGTATAGCCGTTGTCCTGCAAGGTCGTCGACGGGAAAAAGCCGGTCGTGTGGTCAAGCAGCCAGTTTTCGCCGCCATGGTTGCCGCTGGTCGGCATGGGCTGCTGATAGCTCATGTAAATCATGCCGACATCCGTGCGGGACACGCCCTCGCGGAGCAGCTGGCAGATGCGCCCCAGATGGTCGTTGAACGACGGATAATCCACGCTGGACGGCTCGTGCGGCCCGAAAGCGTAGAAGCTGGCATACACCGCGCCGCTGGCGGTATAATGCGGCCAGCGATTATCCGTTCCCGGCCCGTACTGCGCAGACCAGATGTGCCACACAATGCGATTGAAGCCCGCCGCAAAGAGGTTGTACGCCTCCATCAGGTGATCCTGCTCGGTATAGGCATAGCCGCCGTAAGCGCCCGTTTCGGAGGAGAGCACCTTGTTCTGCAGCTTCGCGCCGCCCGTCCACAGGCGGTACATATCCACCTGATTGTTCTGGTTGAGGATTTCCGCCTCCGGATAATCCACGCTCATGATGGGCTCGGAGATTTCCAGCCGCTGCCCATAGCTGATTTGCGCGCGGGTCTTGATGCCGTATTCGTGCAGCCACGCGCGCAGCGGCTCCAGCATCCGTTCGCGGTAGAGCTGCGTCTGCACGTCAAAGAGGTCGTTGAGCACCTTTTCGCGCATGGTTTTGTCCGCCAAATCATAGCTGCCGTAGTCCACGGCATCCCAGTAGAACAGATCCGGCAGACCGATGGTCAGGTACAGGTACGGACGAATGTCATAGCCCTTGCGCGCCAGAAATTCTTCCGCCATGTCGTCGCACCAGAACGCGCAGCCGTATTCGGTGCTGATTTCCAGCGAATCCATGAACAGCTGCACGTCGCCCGCCTGAATCTTGGCATTCAGCGCTTCGTCGTCCAGGATGTGCGCCAGCCAGTATTCCTTCAGCGCTTCAATGCCCGCTTCATCAAAATAGTTGATGCAGTACGCGGTTTCAGCGGCGGGGTGGGATTCCTGCATTGCGCCCTGCTGCCAGTAGTAAAACAGGCGGTACTTCGATTCGGCGTTTTCCGGCGTCCAGTCCAGCGTAATCGTGCCGTCCGCTTTGTAGACCAGCTTGTCGGTCAGCTCGATGATGCCCGTTCCGTCCGTCACGATGGGCTTTGCCTTGTTGCCGCTCGTCTGCGGCACGGCAAAAACGCCAATCAGCTTTGCCGTCGGCGCAATGGGGTAGACCTTGCTGCCGACTTTCTTCTGCATGGGGATTGCCCCGCTTCGGCTCGCCCCTGCCTTGATGTATTCCACAATGTCCACGACAATCTGGCTTGCGCCCTGACTGTGCGGGTCAAGACCGGGGACGTTGGCGGTCGCCCAGTTTGTGCCGGAGGTGAGGGAGACGGTCATTCCCAAGTCCAGCGCCGTGTTCATTGCCAGCTTCAAGTCGTGATCCCACTGCGCAGAGCCGTAGCCGTAGTCCGTTTCGCTGATTTCGTCTTCGCCCTGCGCGCACAGCTCCACGCCGCGGAAGCCGCCGTCGTACATCGCCTGAATTTCCGCGCGGATGGTCTCGTCCGTATGCCCTGCTTCCGCCATCCACCAGCGCACTTCGCTGCGGTTGTCGATGCTGGGCGCGGTATAGCGGCGCTCGATTTCCGCCGCAAACGCGTCGTCCTCCGCCAGCGCCGAGGCGGCGGGCAACAGCAGAGCGGCAGAGAGCACCGCCGACAAGATTTTCTTCCCAGACAGCATAATGTCCTCCTTGCAACGCTTTCTTGTACAAAATGGGGCTCCGGAACACTCCGAAGCCCCGGAAAACGGGATTAAATCTTGAACGCCTTGACAAGCAGCGGCCAAGCCCAGAGGTAGAAGACAACTGCAATCGCGATGACGGCGACGGCAATCACAATCCACATGATGCGCTTGCCCTTCTTGCTCATCCGCTTGCGATTCTGGAACTGCTCCTCGGTCATCGGCACTTTGCTGTATACGCGAATTGCCATGAACACCAGCACAAGCGCCATCAGAATGTCAAAGCCGTACAGCACAACCTTGTACCACGCCATGCCGTACAGGAAGCCCTTCTGCTCCTCAACCGCCGGGGCAGTCGTTTCTTCCGCAGCATCATCCGCCTGATTCAGCATGGCCGCATAGGCGGGGTCAACCGCCAGCGAGTTTGCCGTGTTGTAGAGAATCTGATGCACGGCTTCGCGAATCAGCTTGCGGCACCAGCCGGATTTAACGTCGCTGAGCGACTGTTCCGCGGTCGCGTGAATGAGCGTGCCGCCCGCAGCCAGATACTGGTCAGCGCCAGCGCCCTTCATGGTGGTGGTGTAGTCGGTGATGTAGCAGCCGTGCCAGCCCCATTCGTTGCGGCAGATGGCGCTCATCAGCGGATAGGAGCCGAAGGTGAACTGCCAGCCGACGCGGCACATGGTCAGCATGATGCCCTGTGCGCCGCCCTTCTGGATGGAATACTGGAAGGGCTTGAGGTAGATTTCACGGGTAGCCTGTTCCGTGCCCCACACAGCCACACAGCCGTTGGCGGCGCGGTTGGTGTCGGCGTCGTTCATGACAAAGTGCTTGATGTAGGCGTGCATACCGTGCGCTTCAACGCCCGCGCAGACCGCCGCGGAGCAAAGACCGGTCAGCACAGCATCCTCGGAGTAGTATTCGTAGTTGCGCGCGCCGAAGGGGGTGCGGTGGATGTTGATGCCGGGCGCGTACCAGCCCTCGGTGTTGGACGCAATCGCGTCTTCGCCGATGGCGTTGCCGTAGATGCGCTGAACGTCCTGACTCCACGTTGCCGCCGTCATTGTTGCGCAGGGGTAGGAGTAGATGACCGCGTCCGTCAGGAAGTTCGCAATGCCGTGCGGCGCGTCATACTCATACGTCTTGGGCTTACCAACGGATTCCACCGCCAGAGAGCCCCAGCCGGACTTGTTGAACAGCTGGTGCATCTCGGAGAGCTTGAGTTCATCCAGCAGCAGATCCCACTTCGGGTCGTTGTAGTCCAGCCCCACCATGTCGATCAGCTTCAAATTGTTCTTCGCGCCGTAGGTGTAGGCTTCCTTGCCGGGATACAGGGCAGCATCCGTCGGGTCAGTCGGGTTCAGAGAAGCCGCAAAGCCCTTCAGTTCAAATTTCGCCCGCAGGTCGTCGGAAATCACATAGGTCGGCACGTCGCCGGAGATGTTGCCGACGTTGGATACACCCTTCGCAACACCGGTGGCGTATTCCAGGCCGTTATTGTCCATCACAGACCAGTCAGAGCGGGAGAGATACACCGTGTCGTCCGCATAGACGATATCATCAAGCTGGTTGGTCACTTCCGCGCCGGAAACAGCGTCCTTGTTCAGCAGTTCCCGTTCGGAAACGGTGTACTTGGCTGCCATCGCCGTGTTGCCGTTTGCGGTCATGCCGTCCGCCGTGGTCTTGCCCTTTGCGGCAAGCACGTTGTTCACGGCCTCGTGCGCATCGTGGGCAGCGGTCACATACCAGTCGCCCGCGTCAATCACATAGGTCTTGGCGTCCTTTGCATCGTAGCTGGCAATGTCCTGCTTGGAGAAGGTGACGGACACGCGCTGCGACTCGCCGGGGGCAAGCTCAGATGTCTTGACGTACTGCGCCAGCGCCACAGCCGCCTTTTCCACGCCGCCGGGGATGTAGGGCGACTGGACGTAGAATTCCACAACATCCTTGCCGGAGGTGAAGCCGGTGTTCTTCACCGTGACCGACGCGGTGCAGAGGTCGCCGTCCCAGTCCACCTTCAGGTCAGACCACTCAAAGTCGGTGTAGCTCAGACCATAGCCGAAAGGATAGGCGACGGTGGCGGCGTAATCGTAATCGCCCGCGTTGCCCTGCTTGAGCACAGCATCCTCATAACGGGTTTCATAGTACTTGTAGCCGACATAGATGCCTTCCGCGTAGTTCACATAGGAATAGCCGGAGAGGGAGTCATCCTCGTTCACATAGCGGTAGTCGCCGAAGTTCTGCATGGCGGCGGAGGACAGGTTGTCGTGCACATAGGTGTCCACCAGACGGCCGGAGGGGTTGATGGCGCCGGACAAAATCTTGGCAATCGAGCCGATGCCGCCCGCCGGACGAGCATACCACAGCACCGCGTCAATGCCGTATTCCGCCTTGTCCACAAAGTCCATCTGCATGGCGTTGGCGGAGCTGATGAGCACAACCACCTTGTCGAAGGATTTATGCACCTCGGCAAGCAGTTCCTTTTCGTCCTTGTTCAGTTCCAGGTAGTTTTCATCCGCCGAGCCGCCGTAGCGGGACATGTCATACGGCAGGTCGTTGCCTTCCGCGCCCGTGCGCATCAGCACGACGACGGCAGCATCGTTGTAATCCTTGTAGGAGGCCTTGACGTCCGCCGTATATTCGTTCTGCGGCACTTCGTCAATCACCCAGCCGCCGGTTTCGGAGCCGTTGCCTGCCGACAGGCTGCCCGCGCCGGAGGAGTGGCTGGACGCGGCATAGAAGGCAGCCAGCGTGGGGTTGACCGTGAAGCCCTCATCCTCCAGCACCTTCTGCAAAACGCCGTTCTTGTTGTCGATGCCAAAGAGGCTGATCTTGCCGCCCTTCATGGGCAGCGCGTTCTTTTCGTTCTTCAGCAGCACCGCGCCTTCGGCGACAATCAGGTTCGCCACCTGCGCATGGTCGTCCGTGTCAAACGTCACGGTGGAAACGTTCTTCACGCCGACTTCGCCGAAGTACAGCGTCAGGGCGGAATCCCAGTACAGCGCTTCGTAGTTGACGACGCCGACGGCACTGCACAGCAGCGCAATCACCAGCGTCCAGATAATTAAATAGGTACTTTTTTTCATACCTTTCTTCGCAGCACTCATGATTTTCTCCTTTTCATGCGGTTGATCATACTAATTCGATTCTAAAACATGGCATCGAGCATAGCAGATTTTTCGTTCCGGCAAAGCTGAGTGAAGCGAGGCGTACTGGAAGTACGCGCGGGCGGAACGAAGCAAAGCCGGGGCGAAAAAGATGCTGTGCGAATGACATGGTTTAGATGAGAATTAGTATCATGCGAAAGAAAATGGGGAAGGCGTATCGCCCTCCCCGTGAGGATTTTCCGGACTTACTAACACTTTGGGGATAAGGATTAGTCGTCGTCGGAATTGGTAATCACATAGTCAAAGGTGTCGCCGCTGATGGTGATGGTCACGGTGCATTCCTCCGCGTCAAACGCCGCGTCGGAGGTGGTCAGGCTGTCCAGCAGATACGGGCCTTCAAACAGGTCGGCGATCAGATGGCTTTCCGCTTCCTTGCACTGCACAACGCCCGCCGCGTAGTCGCTGTCCGCGAAGGAAGCGTTTTCCGTGTTCTGGAAGTAGGAGCCCGCCAGAGGACCCCAGTTTTCAGACGCGGTGCCAGCCGTCGGGAACATCAAAACGACCGTGTCGCCATCCTTCGTGTAAGTGCCGGTGAAGGTGTAAACGAGGTCCGCCGCCACGGTGCCGTCTTCCGCGGTCTGCATCAGGCGCTTGGTGTACTCGTAGGTGCCGTCATCCTTGAGGACGACGGTGTTCTCGCCGGTCATGCCGATAGCGGTCACAAAGCCGTTGTGGAAGGTGTTGGACACGAGGTCTTCAGTCTTGTAGACCTTGGTCAGGGTGACGTCCGCCAGCGCGACGGACAGGAGCAGGCACAGGGACAGAGCGATGGAAAGCAGCTTCTTCATGGAAATTCCTCCATTCTTATTTGGCGATTTTTCAACCACATCGCCTTCGTGTCGTATCATAGCACAAGTTCAAGGTTTTACTGCACTTTTTGCGGAATCTACAAAGAAAACAGCATAAATTAAGGTAACACCGCACAAAGGACAGGAACGGCAAAGGAGTTTGATGAGAAATTTCCGGAAAGCCCTTTATCTATCGCTGTGTTCATGGTATGATAATAAAGGAAAAATGACGCGCCGTGCGGATTGCACAGACATTGCTGGAGGAAGCGCAATGAAGGAGTTTCTGCCGAAATCCGCCGCGAAAATGGCGGATTGCCTGATGAAGCGTTACGGCCTGCTGACCAGCCGCTGGAGCTATGACTACGGCGTGGCGTGGCGCGGCATGGAGGCGCTGTACGCCATGACGGGCGAAAAGAAGTATTTCGATTACATCAAGGACGCGATGGACACGTTCGTGACCGACGAAAGCGGCGCGATTCGCGACTACACGCTGGATGAGTTCAATCTGGACTATATCTGCAATGGGCGGCAGCTGCTGTATCTCTACAAGGCGACGGGGGATAAAAAGTACCTGCGGGCGGCAGACGTGCTGCGCGACCAGCTGCGCCGTCAGCCGCGCACATCCGACGGGGGATTCTGGCACAAAAAGTGCTACCCCTACCAAATGTGGCTGGATGGGCTGCACATGTCCGCACCGTTCTATGTGGAATACTGCCTGATGGCGGAGGACGACGCGGGTATCCGCGACGCGGCGAAGCAGCTGCAATTGGCGTATGAACACACCTATGAGCCGAAAACGCGGCTGAATCACCACGGGTGGGACGAATCCCGCGCGCAGCAGTGGTCAGACCCGGAGACGGGGCGCTCGGCGCACGCGTGGGGGCGCGCTGTCGGCTGGTATATGCTGGGGCTGGCGGATGTGCTGGCGCTGCTGCCGGAAAATCACGAATGCTTTGAGCCGCTGCGGGCGCTGATGGAGAAAATCAGCGCGCGGATGCTGGAAATCCGCGTGGACGGAGCGTGGCTGCAAGTGCTGGACTGCCCCGGCCGTGAGGGGAACTATCTGGAATCCTCCGGCTCGTGCCTGATGACGGCGGCGATTTTGAAGGCGGCGGCGAATCATCAGCTGCCTGACTGGATGCTGACGGCGGCGCAGGAGAGCTTCCGGGCGATTCAGCGGCATTTCGTCGGGCAGATGCGGGATGGCACGCTGTTTCTGGCGAAAACGTGCTACGGCGCGGGGCTGGGCGGAAAAACGGATGCGTACCGCGACGGGTCGTATGCCTACTATATTTCGGAAACCGTAGGCAGCTACGATATCAAGGGGACGGGCGCGTACATTCAGGCGGCCTGTGCCTACGAAGGGAGTGAACCCCATGCTTGACCAGCGTTTGGCAACCCGCGTGGAGAATTTTGTGAGCCGCCTGAAGCGCGAAAGTGTGTGTATGCACGGCTTCATCCTCGACGTGCGGGGCGAAGTGAAGGCGACGGCATACTATCCGCCGTTTGAGGAGGGGAAGGCGCACCGGATGTACTCGGTGTCCAAATCCATGACGGCGCTTGCCATCGGCCTCCTGCTGGACGAAGGGAAAATTTCGCTGGATGACCGCATTGCCGACTACTTCCGCGACTATCTGCCCGAACAGCCGGATGCGCGCCTGATGCGCCTGAAAATCCGCGATATGCTGCGGATGGCGACGTGCTACCGCGCCACCGTCTACCGCGAAACCGACGACGACTGGACGAAGCCGTTCTTCACCGCCGCATCCACCCACGAACCGGGCACGATGTTCCACTACGATACGGGCTGCTCGCAGGTGCTGGCGGCGCTGGTGGCGCGGCTGACCGGGCAGCAGGTGATGGACTACCTGACCGCGCGTGTGTTCACGCCCCTTGGCGCAAACGACGAGAAGCATTGGCTGCGCGACCCCGCGGGCACCTGTCAGGGCGGCACAGGGCTGTGCATGTCCCTGCGCGATTTGCACAAGGTGACGCGGCTGGTGATGGACGGCGGGCGCGGAATCCTGCCGGAATGGTTCTGCCGGGAGATGACGAAAAAGCACATCGACAACTGCCTGTGCGCGAACGAGGAAGAGCGCTACGGCTACGGCTGGCAGGTGTGGATGACGCGCGCGGGCTGGGCGATGTACGGCATGGGCGGGCAGCTTGCCGTGGTGTGTCCGGAGAAGGACGTCTGCCTGTGCACGATTGCCGACACACGCCTTGACCCCATCGGCGTGCAGCGCATCTACAACGCCTTCTTCGACGAAATCTACCCCTACTGCGGCATGGAGGATATGTCGCCTGTGCGCCTGTCGCCCGAAATGCAGCCGCTGGGGAACAATCCCGCGTGCGCGCTGGACGCGTCGCCTGTGTACCATTTCGCCGCGCCGAACCCGCTGGGCCTTAAGCGCGTGGAACTGCAGGGAAACACGCTGATTTGGGAGAACGCGCGTGGGCGGCATCCGCTGCAATTCGGGCTGGGGGAGAACCGCGTAAGTGAATTTCCCGGATGGCCGGGGCGCACGATGTTATCCTCTGGCGGCTGGGTGTCGGCGGATGAAAACGGGAATCTGCTGCGCGTCCGCTGCCAAATCATCGACGATGCCCCCTGTGGCGTGGACATGCTGCTGCGATTCACGGGCACTTGCCTGACGGTGCAGGCGCGCAAATCCTCCGACCCGGCAACGAATGCGTATGAGGGCGTGGCGACGGGGTATGTGGAAGAGGATGCTGACGAGTCCTGACCGCGTTTTCCGGCATCCAAACGCACAGCGCCGTCATTCAGCGCGGCAGCATGTTTTTTGTCGCCCCGTCTCTCTCTCGCGGGCAGTCCCGCTGAAATCGCATCAAATTCATAGAAAATCCCCCTTCATCTGGTGGTTAGAAGATGCTAACCTTGATGATACCACCCGCACCGCGTAAGCACAAGCCGGACGGCGAACGAAATTTTCCGAAATCGGCGGATTTTTGCCTGCCCGCGCGTGCCTCCGCCTGACCGGCAGTTAGCGACAACTAATCCACGCGCGTTCCTCCGCACGGCGAAACACACGCTGCTCCCGCCGCCGTGGAACAGCCGCAAAAGGCGCGGAAAATCAGCAAAATCAATCGGTCACATGAGAAAGGTTTGGAAAACGAAGCATAGCGCCTGTGTTATAATCAAGGTACTTCAAAACAGAGGCGGACAAGGGGGAGCGGTATCATGGACGATCAGAATCGGTGTATGCGGTGCATGGGCCAGAAGGATTCGCAGCAGGAGACTTGCCCGGCGTGCGGATTCAGCGAGAAGGACTTTGTGCCGGAGAAGCATCATCTTCAGCCCCACACCATCCTCAAGGGGCAGTATCTGGTGGGGTGTGCGCTGGGCGAGGGCGGCTTCGGCATCACTTACATCGGCTGGGATATGTTCCTGCATATTCCGGTCGCGATTAAGGAATATTTTCCCTCCGGCGTCGTCATTCGCGATCAGGGACAGCACACGGTCAGCGTGTTCGCGGGGAAGGATGAAGAATCCTTCCTGCAGGGGCGCAGCAGCTTCTTCCGCGAGGCGCAGAAGGTCGCGAAATTCGACAACAACGTCGGCGTTGTGTCCGTCAAAAACTGCTTTTTGGAAAACGGAACGGCGTATATCATCATGGAGTACATCTCCGGCATCAATCTGGGCGCGTACGCGGAGCTGCACGGCGGCAAGCTGACCTTCACCGAAACGCTGAAACTCCTCCGCACGCCGATTTTGACCTTGGAGGAGCTGCACCGCGCGTCAACGTGGCACCGCGACATCAGCCCGGAAAACCTGATGCTTACCAAGGATGGCAAAGTAAAGCTGATTGACTTCGGCTCGGCGATGGAGAGCGACCGCGAGAAGAAAACGCGCGTGCTGATGATTCGCGCGGGCTATTCGCCTGTGGAAATGTATTCCAGCACCGGCGAGGACGGCCCGTACTCCGATGTTTACTCGATGGCGGCGACAATTTACAAGCTGATTACCGGGGTTACGCCGCCGCCCGCCACCGACCGGCTGGATAATGACCCGCTTGTGCCGCCCTCCGCGCTGGGCGTGAAGGACATTTCCCACGCGCAGGAAGCGGCGCTGCTCAAGGGCATGGCGGTGCAGGTGAAGAGCCGCTATCAGACGATGGAGGAGTTCTTTGACGGGCTATACGGCAAGAATGCCCCCGCGCCCGCGCCGAACCAGCATCAAAAGCGGCTGCTGATCGGCATTGCGGCGCTGCTGGTGCTGATTATGGTGGGCGTGGGCGTGCTGCTTGGGCGCGACAGCCAATCCGTGCCGGGACCTGCCCCGACCGAAGCGCCGACGGACGTGCCGGCGGGACTTGCCCCGACGGAGATTCCGACCGAAGCACCCACCGCCACGCCCGTGCCGTCCGCCGTGGAAACGGCGCTGCGTGATTTCCTGAATGCCAACGGCTGCGCGATTGCGGCGGATGAGGCCATCCCGGCGGATGCGCTGGCGCGAATCGGCGGTGTGCGGCTGCTGGAGGGCAATATCGACTTCACCTTCCTGACGGACGAGGGTGAGCTGGAATATCGCGATTCCTTCTACATGAACCCGTGGCGGCGCGATGATCCGCAAACCCCCGATGTCCGCGGCGAAGCGCTGACGACGGAAATCAACCTTGCGGACTTCGCCTGCTTCCAGAATTTGCAGTATCTGGCAGTTTGGGACGAACGGGCGGTCAACCTTGAGGCACTCTCCCGTCTGCCGAAGCTGACGACGCTCGTGCTCGACCACTGCGGCTTGACGGAAAGCAACCTGCTGACCATCGCGCAGCACGCGCCGCTGCTGACGACGCTCAACATCAGCAACAGCAGCATCACGAGCGTTGCGGCGCTGGCAAGCCTGACGAAGCTGGAGCACCTGATGATCAGCAACACCGGCGTAACGACGCTGAGCCCGCTGGCAAACCTGACTATCCGGCAGCTGATGACCGAAAATACCGCCATTGTGTCCATTAACGAACTGCGCGGCACGCGGCTGGCAAAGTGCATCGGGCAATGGAATTGCCCGATTGTCACGGACGGATACGACCTGCTGGGCGAAATGCCGCAGCTGGAGGAAGTCACCATCAACGGCGACGAAAGCACCGACAAATCGCTTGTGCTGGATTTGTCTCCGCTGGCGAACGCGCAAAACCTCGTGTGGCTGGACGTTGGCTATGTCGGCGTGCAGGACATCCATTTCGTGAGCCGCCTGCCCAATCTGCGCTATCTGCTGATTGCCACGAGCAACCTGACGAGCATGATGATTGGCGAGGCGACCCTGCCCGAAAACCTTGCGTACATCGACTTTGGCGGCAACCGCATCACCAGCCTGGAGGAACTCCACCTTGAGCGCTTGCAGAAGCTGGAATACATCAGCCTGCACGCTAATTTCATCACCGACTTCTCGCCGCTGGAGCAGTGCACCGCCACGGAAACGTGGATTACCGACCAGCACAGCCCGGATATGCTGATGGGATGGCTTGGTACGTCGCTGCGGGAGGCGCTGAATCTGCCGCCCAAGGCGTTCATCACGCAGAAAATGCTGGATAATGTCATCGGCGTGACCGTGCGCGACGGCGAAATCGAGTGGGTGTTCTACGAAGAGCAGAAGAATCACGATGCTTGGCAGCGCCGCGAGCGGGAAGTCAACAACTGGGGCAAGTATATCGACAAATACAGCGACAACTGGAGTGATCCGCTGTTCCTGACGCCCAACCCGACAGACGCTGACCTGCCAACCATGAATCCCGATTCGTTCGACCTGAGCGAATTGCAGTATTTCCGCCACCTGCACTACTTCCAGCTGCGCAACCAGCAGGCGGAAGGCACTTGGGTGCTGCCGAAGCTGCCGATTCACTGGCTGATTTTGTCTAACTGCGGCTTGACCGACGCGGATATGCCGTACATCACTGCCATCAACGTGGATGACGGCGAACGCTATAACGAGCTGTACAGTCTGAATCTGGGGAATAACGCCATTACGTCCCTGTCGGGCATGGAGCGGCTGGCGACACTGAACGTCTTGCTGGTGCAGCGCAACAGCATCAGCGATTTGTCCCCGCTAAGCGACCTGACGCGCATCCATTTGCTGAATATCAGCTGGAATCCCGGCATCACGAGCATTGAGCCGCTGGCGCAAGGAATGCGGGAGACGCTGGTGAATCTGGACATGGCGGGTCTGGCGGTGGATTTGACCCCCGTCGGCGGCATGGAGAATCTGGATCATGTGCGCCTTGGCGACGACTGGAACAGCCATCGCATTTCGCTGGATTTAGCCCCGCTGTCCGGTTTAACGCACCTGAAGTACCTGCATATCTTCGGCGCAAAGCTGGATAACGTGGAAGCCATCAGCAGCATGAGCGGCTTGATTTGCATTGACCTGCAGAACTGCGGGCTGACCTCCGCCAAGCTGACCGCTCTCAATGGGCATCCGCTGACGACCGAAATCAATCTGGAGCGGAACTTCCTGCGCACGCTGGATGAACTGGATTTATCGACGCTGCCGCAGCTGAAGGAAATCGCCCTCGACGGCAACGCCATCAGCGACTTCTCGATGTTTGACGGCACGGCGATCACCGTGTACGGACAGGATTGGCAGAACACTGCTTACTAAAGCGACTATATAATAGGAAGGGAGACTGGCTATGTCCGCACCGATGATCTTGGCGGAAAGCGAAGTGGAGCGGATTATCCGCCTGTCGCGCAACGCAGAATTTGCCCGCGCGTATCTGGAAAAGGGCATCCGCGTGCCGACGTTCCCGGAAATCCTCGCGGAATATTCCGGCATCACCGATGCTTCGGCGCTGCGGGAGAAGCTGTGCACCCGCCTGCAGGGCATGATTGGCGAGCCGAACGCCGCGTCAATCCGCCGCAAAGTGTCCGTCTGGTTTACGGGCAAAACCGCGCCGGAAAACCGCGGTCAGCTGGTGCGCATCGTGTTCGCGCTGGACATGAGCGACGAGCAGGCGCAGAATTTTCTGGCGTGCGCGGGCGGCGGCTGCCTGCATCAGCGCAATCCTATCGAGTTGGCGTACCTCTACGCGCTGCGCAGCCGCCTGGGCTACAACGAGGCGTGCCACCTCATCGAGCGCATCCGCCATATCGCCATCGGCGGACAGGGCAAAACCGAGGTGCTGGAGAACGAGTTCACCAAAATCCGCGGGGAAGATGAATTTGTGGATTTCATCAGGCAGCAGCGGATGAATCTGGGCGCGCTGCACAACACCGCCTACGAGTATTTTCAGGAGTACATGGAGGTGCTCACCAAGCCACCGGACAGCTTCCCCCACCTGCCGGAGCGCGCATACAGCGTGCGCGAAATTGTGCAGATGTACTTGAAGCCCCCCGCAGGCAGCAGCAGCGTGCTTGGCAAAACCCTGCGCGCCCACTGGCCGGATGAAAAAACGCTCTCGCAGATTGCCAACCGGCGGCAGGATGTGCCGCGAAAAGTGCTGATTCTGCTGTTTCTGATCACCGACGGGGCGGAAAACAGCCTGTATGTGAACGATGCCGCCGTCAGCGACGATGCGCGCGTGCTGTTTGACGACCGCTACCGCCGCGTGAACCAAATGCTGGATGACTGCGGATACAGCCAGCTTGACCCGCGTAACGTGTTTGACTGGCTGATGCTCTACTGCATGTACGACCACGGCGAGCTGAACGGCAATGAGCGCCTGCAGGCTGTCCTGCGGGAGACGGAAGAGAATGACGCTCTGGGAGGGGATGCCACATGACGATGCCCTATGCCTGCACGCGCTGCATGATGCCGACGGAGGAAGCCGTCTGCCCGGTGTGCGGGGCGAAAACGGAGAACGCACAGCGGATTCGCGATGCGCTGCCGCCGCAGACCATCCTGCATGGGCAGTATCTGCTTGGCGCGGCGCTGGGCGGCGGGGGATTCGGCACGACCTACCGCGCCTTGAAGCTGGAGAGCGTCGATCCCGTGCGCGGCGAAATGGTGGCGGTGAAGGAGTACTTTCCGCACAGCATTGCCGCCCGAAGCGATGACGGCAGGGTCGTCCCGCAGCGCAATGATGCCAAGCTGTTCACCAACTGGCGCGATAAGTTCGTGACGGAATACAACATGCTGCTGGAAGCCTCGCGCTGCCCGTCGGTGGTGCAGGTGCTGGATTTGTTCGAGGAAAACAATACCGCGTATCTGGTGATGGCGTACGTCGAGGGCGAAACGCTGGCGCATCGGGTGCGCGAACAGGGCGCAATCCCGCCGGAGGAGCTGATGCGGATGATGAAGCCGTTCATCGAGAATCTGCGGATGCTGCACGAGAAGAAAATCATCCACCGGGATATAAAACCCGCCAACATCATCCTCAAGGGCGGCGATACCCCGATTCTGCTGGATTTCGGCAGCGCGCGCCCCAACGACCCCGATTCGCGCAAGACCATCCTCATCAGCAAAGGCTACGCGCCGCCGGAGCAGTACGAGGAGAACAGCCTGCAAGGCAACTGGACGGACGTCTATGGTCTGTGCGCGACGATGTACTTCGCCCTGACCGCCCAAGAACCCGCCGACGCGCTGGAGCGCAAGTACGCCATCAAGGTGAAGGGCAGCGACCCGCTTGTGCCCATCCAGAAGCTGTGCCCGAGGCTGAAAAGCCAGTGGGCGGATGCGCTGATGGCGGGGCTTGCGATGAATTTCGGCGAGCGTCCGTCATCGTTTATGGCGCTGGAAACGGCGCTCTTCAGCGAAAGCAAGCCGGATGCGCCGAAGCCCGCGCCCATCATCGACAGCGCGCAGACGACCCGCGCCCTGCTTGCCGCCAAGCGCGCCGGGAATCTGCTCAAGCGCTTTGCGCCGCAGAAGTACGAGGGCATCCTGCGCGAAATCGACCGCATCAGCCGTTTGAGCAGCATCGCGCAGCAGGCAGAGAGCCTCCAGCAGCTTTTGCAGGGCAGCGGCGTTATCTTCCGCCTGCTGACCAATGGCTTCCGTGCGACGAAGCCCTGATACTATTTCCAAATTCACCTGCGCCATCTGCTCGCGCCTTGGCGCATTCTCATTTGGAAATAGTATGATTTCGCCGCGCGGAAATGAGCGGGAAAACCCGCCATCATCAAGTGCTATAATTCCCAGTGAAAGCAAGCCCCGCCGACCAAAGCGGAGCACGGTAGAAGGAGGAAAATCTATATGATTATGAAGCAGTGCAGCGTCGGCCATTTCTACGACGCAGAACGCTACGACAGCTGCCCCTACTGCGGCACGAACGAGGACAAGGTGCACACCCAGCCGAACGTGATTCCGGTGGACAACGGGCTTGAACCGACCGTTCCCGTGAATCCGACCACGGGATTTGGCGGCGGCGAGACAATCGGGCTGGATATGTCCAAGGAGGTGCGCCCGGTCGTTGGCTGGCTGGTGTGCATCGAGGGCCCCGATCGTGGCCGCTCCTACGAAATCCACAAGGAAAACAACTACCTCGGCCGCTCGGCGCAGATGGATATCTACATCGCCGGCGATGCCACCATCTCCCGCGACAGCCCGATGGTCGTCACCTACGACGCGAACAGCCGCAGCTTCTACTGCGGATTCATGGGCGGCCGCTCCATCGTCCGCCTGAATGGGATGCCCCTGCTTTCCACCACGCAGCTCAAGCGCGGCGACATCATCGAGCTGGGCAAAACGAAGCTGATGTTCGTTCCCTTCAGCAGCGATGCCTTCGATTGGGACTGGACGCAGGCGTAAGGGGAGGAACACAGCATGAGGGCGAAAAAGTTGTTTTCCATCCTTCTGGCAATGATGCTGATGCTCTTTACGCTTTTCCCGATTCAGGCGGTGCTTGCCGAAACGACCAATCAGCCCTCACAAACCACCAGTACCGCAGAGCCGCCTGCAAGCTCTGCGGTACCCACCCAGCGGTCTGACACGCCCGCGCCCACGTCGGGCGCTGAACCCGGTGTGGAAACACCTGTGGACGTGTCGGGGCAGCTGGGTTTTTTTGTTCAGCAGTATGGGCTGATGGTGCTCCTTGCGCTGGCGGTGATTGTGCTCGTGGTGCTGATTGCGCTGCTTGCGCGGTCGTGGAGGAGAAAGCGGACGGCGGAGATCGCACAGGGCGGACAGATGATTGCCGTCATGGATATGCCCGGCGAGCCGCCAATCCTTGATGTGACGGAGGTTGGCAACGTACACAACATCGGCAAACGGAATTATCAGCAGGACGCGTTCGGCGTGTCGCCCCTGCAGGACGAGAAATTGCGGCATTCAAGAGGTGTGCTGGCAGTGCTGGCGGACGGCATGGGCGGCATGACAAACAGCGGCGAACTGAGCCAAGCAGCAGTTTTGGCGGCACTGCGCAGTTTCCCGCAAGCCCCCGGCGGCACGGGCGAAACGCTGGCGAGCGTCGCGCACAGCGTGCTGGACATGGTGCAGAAGCGCTTCACGGGTTCAGGGTCAGGGTCAACGCTGGTGCTGGCGAACATCCGCGACGGCAAGCTCGACTTCCTCACCATCGGGGACAGCCGCATTGCCCTCCTGCGGGATGGTGCGCTGCTGACGCTCAACCGCGAGCACAACTACGCCGCGACGCTGCGCCATCAGGCGGCTTTGGGGATGATTCCGTGGCGGGAGGTGACGGAGAATCCGCGTTGCCGCGCGCTGACGAGCTATCTGGGGCTGGCGGATGACCCGGCGATGGATTTCCCCGCCGAGCCAATTCCGCTGACCAGCGGGGACAAAATTGTGCTGATGTCCGACGGCGTGTTTGGCACGCTGGAGGACGAAACGCTGACACGCGTGCTTTTCCGAAGCCAAAACGTGGTGGAGGCTGCGCATAAGCTGGAAGATGCGGTGCTGATGGCGAGAAAGGCGAATCAGGATAACTTTACAGCGGTGATTATCGAGATTGCAAACGTACGCAAACTGAACCGAGTACAGGAGTAAAGGAGACGAAACCATGAAACAGTGGATGCGCAGTTTTTTCGCGGTGATGATGATGGTTTGCCTGCTGGCGGGCAATGCGTGGGCAGAAGAGACGGCGCTGGTGGATGTGAATGAGCTGCTGGACAGCGTGATAACGGCGGAATTAAGTGATAACGCGCTGAATTTTGATGCTGCCTACACCCTGAACACGCTGAATGATGCGAGCCAGAATGCAGCATCATCAGCAGATGAATTGGGGAGTGAGGGCGGCGATTTGCTGGTCGTTGCTGATGGCTCAGTGGTCTCAATGGCAGTTCGCTACTACAATACAATTGTGGCTGTGAGCAATTCAGACATAAAGACAGCGACATCGTTTAGGATCTATGACTTAAATACGGGAAACGGATATCCGGCACAAATAAGCGGTGAAGAAAATTCGCTGATATTTTTCAAGCTGGATGAAATGCCTGACGTTGAAAAGTTATACATGACAAACGGAATACCGGCAGGAGCTACCGTTGGTACGAATGGCGGTATATACAGCTACTATGTTGATGGAGAAAGCATTCGCATTACAAAAGTGCAGGTGACCCGCCCTGCAGAAGGAGAACTGTTTGGTACATACAGTGGTGCCGAATTGATGCAGGGCAGTCCGATTTTCTTCTTTACAGATGATAAGGAGCGCGTCACGATAGGGCTTGCGGACAAAAACCACCGCTATCTGGATTTGTACGCGTATTACGAACTGACTACGGCGGCAAATAGTTCCACTGCCGCCCCGACTGCTGCCCCGACAAGCGCCCCGACGACTGCCCCGACAGCCGTTCCGGCAGGTGCATCGACGGACGCGCCGAACAATCCCCCGACGAATGTGCCGACCGCTGTCCCGACGGAAGTCCCGACGGACGAGCCGACCGCTGCCCCCACCGCCGCACCGACGGAATCCCCCGCAGCCGAATCCCAGACGCAAACCGTGCTCTACGTCATCATCGGCGTTCTTGCGGCGGCAGTCGTTGCCCTTGTTCTCACGCGCGGCAGGAAGAAAGGCGGCATAAATCAGCAGGCAACGGCGGAAACGAAGCCCCTTCCCCCGGAAGTGCCGGATGAACCCACCCAGCAGGTGGAGGAAGCATCGAAAGCCCGCGTCGCGCTGGCGTGCATCGGCGGCGCATTGCAGGGCATGACGTTCCCCATTTCCTCGCGCGTCGTCATCGGGCGTGACCCGAAGCACTGTTCCATCATCTACCCCAAGGACGCCCATGGCATCAGCAGCGTGCACTGCGCGGCAGAACCCACGGCGGACGGGCAAATCATCCTCATCGACCTCGGCTCGACGTATGGCACGATGGCGGGCGGGCAGCAGCTGACGGCGGGCAAGGGCGTGACGCTTCATCCCGGCGACGCCTTCACGCTCGGCGGAAAAGAGAATGTGTTCGAGGTGCGCCGCCTGTAATCCGCATCAGAAAGGAGCATTGCCTTGAAGTGTCCCTATTGTTTTCGGGAAATCCCCTTCAGCACCGTCTGCCCAGCGTGCGGCAGGGCGCTGCATTTCGGCGGCAACACGCAGTTTCTGGCGGAGGTGCAGCAGGGGCGGCTGGGCGTGAAGGACATCTTCGCGCAGACGTTCAAGCGCCATAAAAAGGGCGATGCCTTCCGCTCCCTGACGCGCCGCCCCGCGCTGACGGCGGAAATGCTGGAAACGTGGCAGCGCCCGTGGATGTTCCTGCGCCTGTTCGTGATGCTGCTGATTGCGACGGTGCTGCTGACTTTCGCGGCGGAGACGATGGTGTATATTTCGCCTAAACTCAAGATGGAGTTTAATTTCCCGCTGTCTGTCATTGCCAACATTGTCGGCAGTACGGTGATTCCGTGGACGATGGTGCTGTTTATCTGGAAGATGGACATGTATGGCAATCTCTCCATCTTTGATTTGCTGGGGCTGCTGCTTGTCGGCGGGCTGCTGAGTATTGCCATCGCGTCACCGTTTTTTCGCCTCATGGAGCATGTGTTTTCGCTGGGGGAGGAGTATTCGAAGTCGTGGGCGGCGGTAGCAGAAGAACCCGCAAAAATCCTGATTTGCATTCTGTTTATCCTGCTGTCAAGGCGCAAACTGAACGCGCTGGATGGTCTGGTGATTGGCGCGGCGGTTGCATCCGGATTCGCCTTCATCGAAACAACGCAGTATGGCTATGTCCATGGGCTGAACACGATGGAAGCGCGGAACTTCTGGACGCTGTTCTCTAATCACCTGCTGTTTACAGCCCCGGTTTTGGGCGCACTGGGGCTGGCGGCGAACGGGGAAAAGCTGAAACTGCGCCATTTCCTGAACTGGCGGGTGATTCTCTGCCTTGCGCTTGGCATGGGCTGCCACGCACTCAATAATGCCAGCAAGGAGTACTTGCCGATTTCCTACTGGTTTCTCACGGTAACGATACTGACCATTGGCGATTATCCGCTGTTCATGAGTCAACTGATTGTCGCGCTTGTCGAGTGGACAGCGCTGCTCCTTGTGCTGCGCGGCGGCATCCGCCAAGCCTTGGCGGCGAGCGAGCGCGGCAAAACAATGGCGTACATGGAACATTACGGAAAAATCGACGCGCCGAAAGTGCCGGATACGCCGGATACGCCGATGCTCTGCGGGCAGGCGGGTTCATTCAGCGGGCAAAAGCTGCGCGTGCCGAGAAACAAGCCGATTTCGATGGGGCGGGAGGCATCCTGCCAGCTGGTGCTTGCATCGAAGCAGGTCAGCCGGAAGCACTGCGAGGTGCGGTTGACGGCGGATAGGCTGGTTATTCGCGACCTGAACTCCGCCAACGGCACGAAAGTCAACGGCGCACGGATTCCGCCGCAGCAGGATGTTCCGCTGAAGCGCGGCGACCGGGTGGAAATCGGCTCGAAGGACGAATGCTTCGTCATTCAGTGATACTAATTCTCATCTAAAACATGGCATTCGCACAGCATCTTTCCCGTCCCGGCTTTGCTTCGTTCCGCTCGCGCGTACCTCCAGTACGCCTCGCTTCACTCAGCTTTGCCGGAACGAAAAATCTGCTATGCTCGATGCCATGTTTTAGAATCGAATTAGTATGAGAAAGGGGGAAAAGCCTAAATGCAAAACGAATTGACAATCAGCTTTCGGGATGTGATGGCACCCGCCTTCCGCCGTCACGCACGGGGAGAAGTCTTCCGCGCGCTGACACGCCGGCCGGAAAACCCGCAAAAAGCCGTCCGCCGATGGCAAATGCCGTGGATGTACCTGCGCCTGTTCGGCATCCTGCTGCTGATGGCGGCGGTGTGCCTTGCCTGTATTTGGCTGGATATTGGCGCACTGCCCGCGCCGTACATCTACGCCTTCTTCTGGTGCGGATCGCTTTTTCCGCTGACGTTGGCAATGTTCCTCTGGGAGCTTGACCCCTTCGTGAATATCTCGATTTTCGAGATGATGGGGCTGGCGCTGCTCTCCGGGGTGGTTTGCGTGCTGTTCGGCACGCCGGTGGATAACAGCATCATCAGCGGCTATTTTGCCCCGGTTTGGGGCTATGTGAAGGACAGCGTTTTGATGCTGGGCGTGCTCATCCTCGTGCTGGTGTGCACCCGCAAGCGGATGTACGGGCTGGGCGGCTTGGCGCTTGGTGCGGCTATCGGCGCGGGGTACGCGCTGTTTACCATGCTGATGGCATCCATCGTGGACACGCCGATTGTGGAAACGCCCACTGGGCTGGCACGTGATTTCAGCGGGCTGACGAACGCCATCAGCGCAAGCGTGCCGATGCTCTTCGGCAATCACGCGCTGTGGTTCGCGCCGGTCGCGGGAGCGCTGGGGCTGCGCATGAACGGCGAGAAAATCAACATTCGCCATTTTGCGGATGTTCGCGTCATTCTCCTGATTCTGCTGGGCTTTGCCGAAAATTATCTGATGAACAGCGCCAAATCCCCCTTCGGCTGGACGTTCCTGAACGCGGATTTGATTGCCCTCACGCGCACGGATGCCATTGAGGTGAAGCACGTCATCGTGCTGGCCATCGGCATGGCGGCGCTCATCAGGACGATTCGCCTGTGCGTCGCGCAGGCGCTCACCGTCGGCGGCGGCGCGGTGGTCGGGCGCAAGGCGCGCACAGGTCGGCTCATCGGCATCAGCGGAACGTATGCGAACCGCGTGGTGACGCTGCTCGAGGGGCAGGAGCTGCGCGTCGGGCGCGAAACGGGCAAGCACATGCTCACCCTGCACGGCGAGGGGGTCAGCCGCGTGCACTGCCTGCTCACCCTGCGAGAGGGCAGCATCATCGTGCGCGATTTGGGCTCGTCCAACGGCACATGGCTCAATGGCAAGCGGCTGACGAGCGAACAGGATACCCCTATCAGCAAAGGCGATGTGCTTGCCATCGGTTCGCCGAAAGAAAGGTTTGAGGTGCAATGAAGTACAGCTATGCGGCGGTGTCGGACGTAGGCAAGCGCGAAATCAACGAGGATGCGCTGGAGGTGCGCGCCGGGCGATGCTATCTGGCGTGCGCGCTGGGCGACGGGCTGGGCGGACAGGGAAGCGGCGATTTTGCGTCGAAGCTGGCGACGGACGTGTCCATCCGGCGGATGAGCGGGTTTCTGCCCGCTGGCCGGCGCACGCTGGACGCCTGTGTGCGGGAAGCAAACCGCCTCATCCGCGACCAGCAGGAGGAGCAGCACTGCCGGATGATGACGACCCTTGCGCTCCTGCGCTTGAGCGGCGCGCGCGCACAGCTGGCGTACGTCGGCGACACGCGCATCTACTGGATTCGCGGCGGCGAAATCATCTACCAGAGCAAAGACCACAGCATCCCGCAGATGATGGTGACGTGCGGCGAAATCACCTACGACCAGATTCGGGGGCATGAAAGCCGAAATCTGCTGACGCGCGCGCTTGGCTACAAGGACGACGTGACGGCGGAGCATTTCGCGGGCAGAATCCGGCGCGGAGACCGTCTGCTGCTGTGCACCGACGGCTTCTGGGAATGGGTGCTGGAGGCGGACATGGTGGCGTGCGCACGGGGCAAATCCGCGCAGGAATGGCTGAACGGCATGTGCGCGCTGATCGCGCAGCGCTTCGACGAGGAAGCGGACAATTACAGCGCCATTGCGATTGTGGCGGAATAAAATCAGCGGGGCTGCAAGCGTGCCAAATGCGCTTTTGCAGCCCTATTTTGATGCACCATGACGTACTTGGCAAGGAATTGGGGGAATTTTCGGGCTTTTCAAATGCGGATTTTCGTGGTAAAATGGACGATAGGGGAATTTGCGATTTTTCCCCATAACCTCTTTTCGCGATGCGGATTTTGGCGTGTGTTTTTTACCTATGCGACTTGATTTTTCATGTTGCAGGGGATTTCGCTCCTGCGGGAGCGACAAGGGGGCAATGAAAACAGACGAACGTCTGCGATCGCCCCCTTGACCCCTTCGCAGTGCACACTCCTGTTACTGGTCTTTGCCGTAACTTGTGGATACGGGGGAAAGTGTGGGTATCCTGTGGATAAACACGCGGGCATAGCATGAAAAAGTGACCAACTCAATCGCGAGATGGGTGTCGAGAGGGTCGAAGACCCTTCGCGGGTGCAGGGCAGAGCCCTGCTGGGGTCAAGGGGCAAAGCCCCTTGGGTTCCCCCATCAATGGTAAGGAGAAAGCAATGACGAAACTCAAGGTTGGAATGATTTCGCTGGGATGTAATAAGAACCGCGTGGATAGCGAGACCGCGCTGGGGCTGCTGCGGGAGCACGGGTATGAGCTGACGAACGACCCCGCGCAGGCGGATGTGCTGATGGTGAACACCTGCGGGTTCATCGCGTCGGCGAAGGAGGAGTCCATCGACGCGATTCTCGACATGGCGCGGTACAAGCAAATCGGCAAGTGCCGGGGGCTGGTGGTCACGGGCTGCCTTGCCCAGCGCTACGAGAAGGATTTGATGCAGGAGATTCCTGAAATCGACCTGCTGATGGGCGTCAACCAGTATCAGCAGCTGCCCGACGCGCTGGAGAAGGCGCTTGGCGGCGTGCGCAAGTCCTACTGCATGGACGACCACACCTACTACGCCCACGACCGCGTGCTGACCACCCCGTCCTACACCGCGTACACCCGCATCGGCGAGGGCTGCTCGAACTGCTGCACGTTCTGCGCGATTCCGAAAATCCGCGGCCCGTACCGCTCCCGCCCCGAAGCCGACATCCTCCGCGAAATCGAAAGTTTGGCCAAGCAGGGCGTGAAGGAGCACATCCTCGTTGCGCAGGACACGTCGCGCTACGGCATGGACTTCGGCGGCGGATCGAAGCTGGCGGAGCTGATGCAGAAGGCGGCGAAAATCGACGGCGTGGACTGGCTGCGCGTCCTCTACTGCTATCCGGAGGAAACCAGCGAGCAGCTGCTGGACATCATCGCAAACACGCCCAATATTTGCAGCTATGTTGATTTGCCGATTCAGCACGTCAACGACGCGGTGCTGAAAAGGATGCACCGCCGCGGCACAAGCGCCGATATTCGCCGCGCTGTCAAGGGCGCGCACGAGCGCGGCATCACCCTGCGCACGTCGATTATCGTCGGCTTCCCCGGCGAGACGGAAGAGCAGTTCCAAGAATTGCTTGATTTCCTGCCCGAAGCCGAGTTCGACCGCCTCGGCGCGTTCACCTACTCCCCCGAAGAGGGCACGCCCGCCGCGAAAATGCCCGACCAAATTCCGGAGGAAGTCAAGGCGGAGCGGCTTGACCGGCTGATGAAGCGGCAGGCCGCCATCGCGCGGAAGAAGAATCAGGCGCGCGTGGGCACGGTGGAGAAAGTCCTTGTGACCGACCGCAACGCGCGCGGCGAAATCCTCGGCAGAAGCCAGCGCGAAGCCCCCGAAACCGACGGCGAAATCATCTTCACCGCGGGCGAAAGCAAAATGCCCAGCGTCGGCGATTTCGTGGACGTCCGCATTGAAAAAGCCAGCACCTACGACCTGACAGGAGTGATTGCATGAACCTGCCCAACAAATTGTCGCTCCTGCGCGTCGCGCTGATTCCGGTGATGGTGGCGCTGATGCTCCCGCAGACCCTCGTTTGCGATCTGCTCGCCGCTGCCGTGTTCGCCGTCGCTGCCCTGACGGATTATTTTGACGGCCATATCGCCCGATCCCGCCACCTGATTACCGATTTCGGCAAGTTTATCGACCCCGTCGCGGACAAGCTGCTCAACCTCTCCGCCATGATGATGCTCGTCCAGCGCGGGACGCTGCCGGGCTGGGTCGTCGTGCTGATTTTGGCGCGCGAACTCGCCGTTGACGGCCTGCGCATGGTCGCCGTGGGGCAGGGGCGCGTGATTGCCGCGGGCAAGCTCGGCAAAATCAAGACCGCCAGCCAGATGGTGATGCTCCTCTTCGTGCTGATTACGCACCAGCCCGCCCTGACCGCCCCCGCGTGGGACGTTGTGAACGCGACTGTCCTCGGCGCGCCGTGGATGCGGTGGATCAGCACCGTGCTGACGCTGTGGGTCGCCGCCATCACCCTCTGGAGCGGCATCGACTACTTCGTCCGCAACAAGGACTGCATCAAGGATATGTAACCGAAGGGGTCAAGGGGGCGACCGGAAAGCCCCCTTGAACTATGCAAAAGTCCAGTTGTGGAAGAGTAGTCAACTATGCTAACATAATTAGCAAAAAGGTCAATTCCGCTTCAGATGGAAGCTGCCGAAACCCTTGCCACTGTTTCTTCAATCGCCTTGGCGACGGCTTCTGCCATACTCATTTTTGCTGTTCCCACAACCGTGGCTTGGCATTTGCTCACCGGCAGCAGAATCTTGTGCGCCTTGCTGCGCCCGACCGCCAGCGCCATGTTCGCGGTCACTTCGCCCAGCATCGCGTCGCACAGCACCATGCCAATCGGGCAAAGAATCAAATCCGCCATCCCGGCGCATACCACGACGGCGTTTTCGCCCGTCGCCACTTGGTCTGCCCCCGCGCGGAGCATCGCTGCCGTCGCCAGCGCGTTCGTCCCCACCGCAATCAACGGCTGATTCGGCAGCGCTTTCTTCAGCCCCTCGACCAGCTGCCGCCCCATGCCGCCGCCCTGCGCATCAAGAATGACAATTTTCATGCGGATTTTTCCTCCTCGTGGAAGTTGCATTTTTCTTGATTAGTATAGCATAGAATTTTTCAATTCGCAATGCGCATACCATTGCAGGGGAATCATGCCTGCGTAACTTGCAGTTATCAGCCAGAAAGAAGGCTTCATCCATGAAGAGAAAAATCGTCCTTACCGGCGGGGGCACGATGGGTCACCCCCAACCTCGCGCTCCTGCCGCACCTCCTCGCCGCGGGCTACGAAGTCCACTACATCGGCACGGAAAACGGCATGGAAGCCGAGAAACTCCGCAACGTCCCCGGCGTCATCTACCACGGGGTGAAGACCGGCAAGCTCCGCCGCTACTTCGACTGGAAGAATTTCACTGACCCCTTCCGCGTCGCCGCGGGGGCGTTCCAGTCCGCGCACCTCATGGGCAAAATTAAACCGGATGTTTGCTTCAGCAAGGGCGGATTCGTCGCCGTGCCGGTCGTGTTCGGCGCGTGGCTGCATCACGTTCCCGTCGTCTGCCACGAAAGTGATTTAACCCCCGGTTTGGCGAATAAGCTCAGCCGCCCGTTCGTCAAGCGAATCGCCACCACCTTCCCCGAATGCGCGCAGATGCTCGGCGCAAAGGCGGAGATGGTCGGCACGCCCCTGCGCCCGGAGCTTTTCCGCGGCAGCCGCGCCAAGGGTCTGTCCTTCCTGCGCTTCGACGGCACGAAGCCCGTTCTGCTGATGATGGGCGGATCGCTCGGCGCGCAGGCGGTCAATAAGGCGCTGCGGGATGCTCTGCCGATGCTCACCGGCACGTTTGATGTCGCCCATATCTGCGGCAAGGGCAACCTTGACCCGATGCTTGATAAAACCACCGGTTACACGCAGGTGGAGTTCCTCGATAAGGAACTGCCGGATGTGCTCGCCGCTGCCGACCTTGTGCTCTCCCGCGCGGGCAGCAACGCTCTGATGGAGTTCCAAGCGCTTGCCCGTCCGCTGCTGCTTGTCCCGTACCCCAAGGGTGCCAGCCGCGGCGACCAGATTCTCAACGCCCAAAGCCTTGAAAAACGCGGACTCTGCCACGTTCTCCTGCAGGAAAACATGACCCCGCAGACCCTGACCGACGCCCTGATGCAGACGTGGGCGGAGCGCGACAAATTGACCGCCGCCGTCAAAAACGCCCCTCCCGCCGATGGCACAAAGCGCGTGCTGGAGATGATTGAAGAGGTGCAGACCCGAAAGGCTTGAGCGTGCGCCGGAAATCCCATTAAATCTGCGGTTACAACCAGCAAGTTCATAAAGCCAACCCTTCGCCCGACTGCGCCCCACCGCCAGCCGGGCGTTTTTCGGTTCTTCACGGAATCTTGAGGGAAGAGCAGCTTGGGGGCGCGTCTGCGGACGCGCAAAGTTACTGGCAGGGACGCTTCGCTGCCTGCGCCTTTGTTGGCGGCTTCCTTGGGATTGGTCGGACGCGGAACAGTTGGGGCGTTGCCCCAAACCCCACAAGGGACGCTGTCCCTTGACCCTGCAAGGGGCAATTGCCCCTTGACCCCTTTTCGCGATTGAGTTGGTCGCACTTTCATGCTCCTTCCGCGTGCAGCTTTTTGGTGCTTCGCTTAAGCCCTTGTTTGCTTCCCCAACTTTCCGTGAAGAACCAAATAATTCCGCATTCCGAACTCCGCATTTCCCTTCACGCCGCCCCATGCTCCGCCCTGAACGCCCCCAAAAGCTCCCACCCCTCCTCCCGCGTGTGCATCAGCGCGTTCCCTTGCGCCATACTCCGTGCATACAGGTAGTCCTCCATTTCCGCAACCGTCCGAACACCCGCGCCGCCCCAGTCCGTCAGCAGCTGAATCAGGTAATTCACCGCGTTCGTCGGATTCGCCTCCGCCGTCTTGGCGACTGCCTGAATCATCAGCCCGTCCTCGAACGGGTACGCCCCAAACGCCGCCATCACCCGATTCAGCTGATTCTCCGTGAACTGCTGATGCAGCAGCACCTTACCCGCCAGTTTCGCGCTCTCCCGCACTGACCGCGGAAACGCCCCCTCGCGCGCGCCCGCCTCCGTACACGCATACGCACCCGTACACGCGCCCGCGTATCCGGCAGAGAAAGCAGATGTCTCCTTTTCATCATCATTCTTTTTCCCCGTTGGGTTTACGGTTTCCGTTTCTGTTTCTGTATAGTTTATATTAGTGTCGTGGAAATCGGGCGTATTTCCGTGGCAATCGGTTGTGCAATCGCTTGGGTAAACGCTTGGGTAATTCGGATTGTCACGGGGATAGTCACAGATTTCGGGGCAATCGGCGTGGCAATCAGCGTGATACTTGGCAGGAGAATCGGGATTGTCACGGGAATAGTCACGGATTTCGGGGCAATCAGCGGGGCAATCGGCTGCGCTATCAGCGCTGGTTTCACGCGGATAGTCACGCTCAATAACGCCTTTTCCGTCGCAAACGGAGAAGTAGTGCAGGCGGTACGCGGGCGGCGTGCGCTTCTTTTCGCCGGGAATGTACTCCAAAAGCCCGGATTCGCAGAGCGTGCGTCGAGCGTCGGCGAGGGCGGTGGCGCTCATGGGAAAGTAGGCGAGCAGGTACGGGTTGTCGATGCGGAGGAAGCCGTCGCACCAGTCGCCGCCGCGGGCGTGCTGGTTCATGATTTCAATCAGCTTATACCACAGCAGCTGGGCGCTGGCGGGGAGGCGGGTTCGCGCGGCGAATGTGTTGAAACGGCGGATTTCAATCAGGTAGTTTACATTGCACATTTAGGTCATTCCTTTCGGATTTTATTCGCCGCTATTGCGACAGTGATATTGTAGTACGGGGAATGGATGTTCGTCAAGGAAATTTGATTTCATTTGATTTCGCTTGATTGCATTTGATTTTGGGGTCAAAACCAACTGCATTTTTTTGTTGCGCAGGGGATTTCGCGTCTGCGGACGCGACCAAAGGGCAATGAAAACAGACGAACGTCTGCGCTCGCCCTTTGGAAACCTTCGCAGCGCACACTCCTGTTACTTGGCTTTAATCGCGGCAGGAAATTTGCACCCATGCTTCTTGAACTCTTTGTTACATGAGATAACCAAACTTCCCCAAAACAAAAAGCCCCGTGCCTTTCCGCTTCCGGAAAAAACACGGGGTGCTTTCTGTATACAATTGCTTACAGGCGCTTGAAGCCCTTGCGGCCGTCGTCGAGCAGGGAGGCGTAGGCGCCGGGGTCTTCCACGGCAATGCCGCAGCCGAGAACGACGCTGGTCTGCGGGTCGTCGGCGACGCCGCAGGGGATGTGCAGGGCGGTGTAAATCGCTTCGGGCAGGCGCGCCAGTCCCGCAGCGCCGCCGCTTAAGACGATGCCGTCATCAAAAATGTCGGACGCCAGCTGCGGGGGTGTGCGCACCAGCACGTCCTGAATGCTGCCGATGAGGGCGGCGACGGGGTCTTTCAGCGCCTCGTAGATTTCAGCGGCGTGAATCTCCTGCGTGCGGGGCAGGCCGGAGAGCTGGTTGCGGCCGACGACGGGCATGGCAAGGTTCGCTTCATCGGTTTCGGGCTTCATCGCCGTGCCGATGTTGATTTTAATCTGCTCGGCGGTTCGCTCGCCAATCAGCAGAGAGTACTTCTTGCGGATGTAGCGGACAATCGCGTCATCAAAGTAGTCGCCGGCGTAATAGACGCTGGAGGACTGGACGATTTCGCCCTCGGAAATAACGGCAATGTCGGTGATGCCCGCGCCCATGTCCACAATCATGCGGCCGTAGCGCTGGCGCAAATCCATGCCGACGCCAAGCGCCGCCGCGAGCGGACGGTCAAGCAGATAGGTACGCTTCACGCCCGCGTCCAGCAGGATGTTGATGAGGGAGTGCTTTTCCGTCTCGGTCACGCCGGAAGGGACGCTCATGACGACGCGCGGCCCGGAGAACAGGCGCTTGGACAGCACACCGTTCAAGAAGAAGCGGAGCATGGTGTTCGTCAGCTCAAAATCCGCGACGGTGCCCTGCTTCAGCGGGCGAATCGCCATGATGTTGCTGGGCGTGCGGCCGACCATGCGCTGGGCATCGTCCCCGATGGCCAGCACCTTCTTGGTGGAGCGCTCAATGGCGACTACCGCCGGTCTGCGGAGCACAAGCCCCTTGCCCTGCTGGTAAATCAATACATTGGAGGTTCCAAGGTCAATGCCCAAATCGTTCAGCTGCGCCATCGCATACTCCCCATTTCCCGGCACGTTTTTCGCGCCGTACATGCCATTATACCATCAAAAACGGAAAACGTAAACAGGTTTTTTCGGGCGGATGGCTATTTTCGGGCGCTGGAACATAAAAATTCGATGAGAAAGGGGGCTGTGCATCATGGAGAAGGAGCCGTTTTTCCCGTCGGAGGTGACGGGTGGCGCATTCAAGGTGACGCTGACGGGGCGCGGCCGCGCGTGGGTGGAGCAGCATCAGGGTCTGCTGGGGTACACGGCGGAGGAGGCGCTCTTCCGCACGAAGGAGGGCGCGCTGCGCATTAGCGGGGCGAACCTGCGCTTCCTGCGCTATTCATCATCAGACGCGATTGTGACCGGGCAAATTGACGCCATCAGCGTGCTGGGAGGCGGAACATGAGCGGGCGGCCGTGGCTTATCGCCGTCACGGTGGATGGGGTCAATCTGCCGCGGTTTTTGCGCCGCGCGGGGGAAATGGGGCTGCTGCTGACGGGCGTGCGCATCCGCGGCAAACATCTCAGTGCCTTTGCCCGCGAGGATGATGTGCCGCCGCTGCGGATGATGGCGGAAAACGGCGGCTGGCGCTTCTCAGTCGGCAATCGGCAGGGCACGGGACGGCTGATGACGTGGATTCGCCATCGGCTGGCGCTGCTTTCCGCGCTGATGCTGGGCATTGGCGCGCTCATCGGCGCGTCGCAGGTGATGTGGCGCGTGGAGATTGAAAACGCCGGGATTTACGCCGCGGATTTGCCCGAATACCTGCAGGCGCTGGGCATCACCCCGCCGATGCGAAAAAGCGACGTTCATCCGGGGCAGCTGCGCGACCTGCTGGAATGGCGCTACCCGGAAACAGCGTGGGTGGAGTGCGGCTGGCGGGGGATGACGCTGCTGATTCGCGTGGTGGACGGCGTGCCAGCGGGAACGCCCTTGTCCGAAACGGGCGTGGGGGACGTGGTCGCCGCGCGGGACGGCATCGTCGATAGCATCCGCACGAAGGCAGGCACGGCGCTTGTTCAGCCCGGTGACGTGGTGCGCAAGGGGCAAATCCTCATCCGCGGCGAGGAACGCACGGGCAGCGGCGTGCGGGCGGTATCAGCGCGCGGGGTGGTGATGGCGCGCGTGTGGGACGCGGCTGCCATCCGCATGGACTTGACGGAGCTGCACACATCGTATTCCGGGCGCACGGAGGAAAGCGTGACGGTCGTCAGCCCGTGGTTCGCCCTGTGGCATGAGCCGGAGAGCGCGTTCCATCAGGCGGATGTGTCCCGGCGCACGCTCCCGCTGGGCGGCTTCTTCCTGCCGCTCACCTGCGTGTGGGAAAAGCGGTATGAATGTGAAATTACGAAACAAAATCGGGCAAATGAGGAAATAACTGCCGAAGCAAGCATAGCTGCTTTGCGAAAACTGCGCGAAATCATCGGTACGAACGAATCTTTGGTTGACAAGTGGGTAAATTGTAGTATGATAGATCATGAGGTACTGTTGGCAGTGGCAACGGGCGAAAGGCTTGTGGATATTGCCGAGCAGATACCCAGCGGCGCGCCAGATAAGGGATACTAATTCTCATCTAAAACATGGCATTCGCACAGCATCTTTTCCGCCCCGGCTTTGCTTCGTTCCGCTCGCGCGTACCTCCAGTACGCCTCGCTTCACTCAGCTTTGCCGGAACGAAAAATCTGCTATGCTCGATGCCACGTTTTGGAATCGAATTAGTATGAACTTGATTGTCGCCGTTTCAAATGGAAAGAAGGACATCGTTTTTGACTGAAACGAGAAAGATTCCCCTGACGCTGGATTCGATGGATGCCTATATGGCTCTGTTCGGGCTGAACGACCAGAATGTTGCGCTGGTGGAGCAGGAGTGCGGCGTCGCTGTCTCCCTGCGCGGCTCGGAGCTGCTCCTCACGGGCGAAGCGGAGGATGCGGGGCTGGCGGAAAGCGTCATCCTGAAGCTGCTGGAAATGATCCGCCGCGGCGATCTGGTTGACCGCACGCGCATCCGCTACGCCATCGCCCTGGCGCGCGAGGGCGACGTGGATCGCATCGACGAGATTCTGCGCTCCGTCGTCGCCATCACCCACCGCGGCAAGCAGATTCGCTGCAAGACGCTGGGGCAGCAGGAGTATGTGCAGGCCATCCGCGACCATGACCTCACGTTCGCCGTCGGCCCGGCGGGTACGGGCAAGACGTATCTGGCAATGGCGCTGGCTGTCGTGGCGCTGAAAAACAAGGAGATTGAGCGCATTGTGCTCACGCGCCCGGCGGTGGAGGCGGGGGAGAAGCTGGGCTTCCTGCCCGGCGACCTGACGCAGAAGGTTGACCCGTATCTGCGCCCGCTCTACGACGCGCTGTACGACTTCATGGGCGTGGACAGCTACCAGAAGCTGCTGGAACGCGGCGTGGTGGAGGTTGCCCCGCTGGCGTACATGCGCGGCCGCACGCTGTCGGATTCCTTCATCATTCTGGACGAGGCGCAGAACACGACTTCTGAACAGATGAAGATGTTCCTGACGCGTCTGGGCTTCCACAGCAAAGTCGTCGTTACCGGCGACATCACCCAGACGGACTTGCCTTACGGGAAGAAATCTGGCTTGGCGGAAGCAATCGAAATTTTGAAGGACATTCCGGAAATCGGCATGGTGCACCTGACGCACAAGGACGTCGTCCGCCACGAGCTGGTGCAGACGATTGTCAAGGCGTATGACGCCTACTACCATCGGGAAGCGGAAGGGCAGCGCCCGTAAATCCGCCCCCTCCGGTGCAGAAGGAGTGATAACTACATGCGTAAACGCGAAAACAAGCAGAACCACCGCCCGATTTTGCGCCGCTTCACCACTTGGCTGCACGGCGCGGGCGCGAAATGCGCGCTCATTTACGCCGTCGGCACGCTGGTGCTGCTGGTCTTGTTTGCCGCGGCGTGCGCACCGCAGCGCTACAGCCTGAGCGTCGGCGCGATTTCGCACCAGACGATTACCGCCACGAAGGACGTGGAGGACACGGTGACGACCGAAAGCCGCCGCCGCGAAGCCTCCGTCCGTGTGGAAGCGACCTACCACTTTCAGGAGGGCGTGACCGAAAGCGTGCTGAGCGACCTCGACGAGACGTTCCGCCAGCTGCGCATTGTGCAGCAGTACGGGCTGACCCTGCGCGTGCAGGAAGGCGAAACCGCGACGGAAACAAACCTCGCGGCGACCTTCAGCGCGGAGGAAATCGACTACGCCCTCCAGCAGGTGGAAGCCGTGTCGCTCACGCGCTATCAGGCGACTGTCCTCATGCGCGCCAGCACGGAGAATTTCGACACCATGGCGGCGACGGTGCGCCTCGCCGTGGAAAGCGCGCTGAACACCACCATCCGCGAAGGGCAGGTCAGCCAGTCCATCGCGGCGATTAAACAGATTGCGGGCTACCGCGTCGAAACGTCGCTGATGCAGAACATTGTGCCCGTCGTGCTCAACCACTGCATCCGCCCGAACATGGTTATCGATCAGGAATTGACCGCGCAGGCACAGGAGAACGCCGCCGCGCAGGTGGAGCCGGTGGTGTACCTGCAGGGGCAGAACATCATCCGCGAGGGCGAGCGCGTGCAGGCGAATCAGCTTGCTATGCTGGAGGCGCTGGGGCTGCTGGATACCGCGTCGTATGATTATGACATCTACCTCGGCGCGCTGCTGCTCATCGCGATTTCCATGTCGGTGCTGATTTTGATGCTCGTTATCCTTGCGCCGGAGGTTTTGAGGGACGTGCGCCGCTCCAGCGTCATCATGGTGGTGCTGGTGCTGTGCGAAGGACTGTGCGTGATTGCCGTCAAGCTGATGGACGTCTACCTTGCCCCGGTTGTGATGGCGGCGATGCTGCTGACTACGCTGCTGAGTGCGCGCGTCGGCATTTCCGCCACGTTCACCATGGCGCTGATTGCGGCGGGGCTTAGCGCGGGCAGCTCCAACGCCTACTCGGCGGAAATGGTGCATTTGATACTCACGGGCGTCGTCTCCGGCATCGTCGCCGTGCAGTACTTGAAGGATAAGCCGCAGCGTGTCCGCATGGTGATTGCGGGCGTGATTGTCGCGGTGATGAATATGGTCGTTATCCTCGCCATGAGCCTGATGACCTCCAACAATATATCCGGCATGATGAACAACGCCATGTGGTCGATGGCGGGCGGCATTTTGAGCGGCCTGATTTCCGTCGGCTTCCAGCCTGTGTTCGAGGCGGCGTTCAACCTCGCCACGCCCGCGAAGCTGCTGGAACTGGCGAACCCGAATCAGCCGCTGCTGCGCCGTCTGCTGCTGGAAGCGCCCGGAACGTATCACCACGCGATTGTGGTGGCGAATCTGGCGGAAGCGGCGGCGGAGAAAATCGGCGCGAACCCGCTGCTGGCGCGCACGGGCGCGTATTTCCATGACATCGGGAAACTCAAGCGCCCGCTGTACTTCAAGGAAAACCAGATGGGCGATAACCCGCACGACCGCACCGACCCGTATGTATCCGCCGCGATTGTTACGGCGCATACCCGCGATGGTCTGGCGCTGGCGCAGAAATACCACCTGCCGCCTGAAATCCAGACGATTATCATGGAGCATCACGGCGACACCCCCGTGATGTACTTCTACCACAAAGCCTTGCAGATGGCGGACGGCAAGCCGGTTGATATTGCTGATTTCCGCTATAACGGTCAGCGCCCGACGACGAAGGAGAGCGCCATCGTCATGCTGGCGGACACCATCGAGGCGGCGGTGCGCTCCATCCCTGACCCCACGCCCAAGGCGATTGAGCAGTTCATCGAGCGCCTTGCCCGCGGCAAGCTGGAGGACGGACAGCTCAGCAATTCGCCGCTGACCTTGCGCGATATTGACGCGATTTGCGAAGCGTTCTGCAAGGTCTTGAATGGCGTGTTCCACGAGCGCATTGAGTACCCGACGGTGAACGTCCCCGCGCGCCCGCTCGTCAAGGCGGAAAAGGAAGCGGAGAAGGAAACGAAGCAGATGCAGGCGGAAAAACAGGCGGAAGCGGAAAAAACACCCGAAGTGAAGGCAGAAGCGAAGGCGGAAAAGCCGGATGTGCCGGAAAAGCCCGCCGCGCCGGTGGAGGAAAGCGAGGAGAACACATGAAACTGCTTTGGCAGATTGACACGCAGGTTGACCCGCGCTATTTGTCCCTGATGCAGACGGCGGCGGACTGCGCCCTGTGGATGGAAGGCGTTTCGCGTCCCTGCGCGGTGAACATCCGCATTTGCGGCGACGACGCGATTCACGAAATCAACCGCGAGTACCGTGGCGTTGACCGCGCGACGGACGTGCTGTCCTTCCCGACGGTGAATTATCCGGCAGGCAAAACGGCGGGGCAGTGCGACAAGCTGCTTGCACGCGAGCTGGATGACGAGGTGGACGCCTGTATGCTCGGCGATCTCATCATCTCCATGCCGCATGTACTGGCGCAGGCGGCGGAGTATGGGCATTCCCCGGAGCGGGAGGCAGCGTATTTGACCGTCCACGGTCTGTGCCACCTGATGGGCTATGACCACATTGAGGATGAAGACAAAAAGAAGATGCGGGCGATGGAAGAAAAGATTCTGTCCGCCATCGGCATGACGCGCGACGGCGAAATGCAGACCGACGTTTCCGATGAGACGCTGCTGGAAATGGCGCGGCAGGCGATGCTGCGGAGCTATTCGCCCTATTCCGGCTATCCGGTCGGCGCGGCGCTGCTGTGCGCGGATGGCCGCGTGTTTCAGGGCTGCAACATCGAGAACGCGTCGTTCGGCTTGACGAACTGCGCCGAGCGCACGGCGATGTTCAAGGCGGTCAGCGAGGGCGCGCGGGAATTCACCGCGATTGCGATTGCCTCGCGCGACGCCGCCCCTTGGCCCTGCGGCGCGTGCCGGCAGGTGCTCAACGAATTCGCACCGAATATCCGCGTGCTGGTGACGTGGCAGGGCGGCACGGAAAGCGCGACCCTGCCGGAACTGCTGCCGCACGGCTTCGGCCCGCAGCAGCTGACGACGAAGGAGTAAAATCAGGAGAAAAATCATGAGCGAAAATACGAAATTCCATTCTGGATTTATTACCATTGTGGGCCGCCCGAATGTGGGCAAATCCACCTTGATGAACGCGATGGTCGGCGAGAAAATTGCGATTGTCTCCAGCCGCCCGCAGACGACGCGCAACCGCATTATGGGCGTGATGACGCGCCCTGATTGGCAGATTGTGTTTCTCGACACCCCCGGCATCCACACGCCCCGCACGAAGCTGGGCGAAAGCATGATGCAGTCCGTCAAGGACGCGATGGACGGCATGGACGGCGTGCTGGTGCTGGTGGACGCGACGCAGGTGGGCGAACACGACCGCGCCATCGTCCGCGATATGGCGGGCAAGAAAGTGCCGAAGGTGCTGGCAATCAACAAGATTGACCTGCTGCCGCCGGAGAAGCTGCTGGGGCTGATTGCATCTTTCGCTGACCTTGGCTATGACGCGATTATCCCCATCAGCGCCAAAACCGGCGACGGGCTGGATGACCTGACGAAGCAGCTTGCCACGCACCTGCCGGAAGGCCCGAAGTATTTCCCGGACGACATGATGACCGATCAGCCGGAGCGGCTGATTTGTGCGGAGCTGATTCGCGAGAAGGCGCTCCAGCATTTGCGCGACGAAGTGCCGCACGGCATCGGCGTGGAAATGATGGGCATGGAGAAGATGAACGACAACTTCATGGAAATCAACGCGACGATTTACTGCGAACGCGACGCGCACAAGGGCATCATCATCGGCAAGCACGGCGCAATGCTGCAAACCATCGGCTCGGAGGCGCGCGAGGACATCGAGAAGCTGCTGGGGCTGCATGTAAACCTGAAGTTATGGGTGAAGGTGCGTCCCGACTGGCGCAACCGCGCGTCGGATTTGCGCACGCTGGGGTATGACGCGAAATAAAAGGGGGATTTGTGTGTCCCCCTGACCCTAAGCAGGGGAAGCCGATGCGGGCTTCTCCTGCATCATTGTGCGTTCTTGCTGCGCAGGGGTTTCGCTCCTGCGGGAGCGACCAAAGGGCAATGAAAACAGACGAACGTCTGCGATCGCCCTTTGGAAACCTTCGGTACACACTCCTGTTTATTGACTTCTATCGGAAGTTATTTCGTTGGTGGACAAAAGTCAACCATGCCTATCCCCAAAAAATTAATGCGAAGGAGACAATCACCATGGGCAAGTATTTCGGAACGGACGGATTCCGCGGAGAAGCGAACAAGGAGCTGACCGCTGACCATGCCTACCGGGTGGGACGCTTTCTCGGCTGGTACTACGGCGAGTGCAAGCGCCGCAATGGCGACCACACCCGCCCGCGCATCGTCATCGGCAAGGATACCCGCCGTTCCAGCTATATGTTCGAGTATTCGCTCGTCGGCGGGCTGACCGCGTCCGGCGCGGATGCGTACCTTCTCCACGTCACCACGACCCCGTCCGTCGCGTTCGTCGCGCGGCTCGATGGCTTTGACTGCGGCATCATGATTTCCGCCAGCCATAACCCGTACTACGACAACGGCATCAAGCTCATCAACGGGCAGGGCGAAAAGATGGATGAGGACACGATTGCCCTCGTCGAAGCCTACCTGGACGGGCATCTGGAATGCTTCGGGCAGACGTGGGACGAAATTCCCTTCGCGCATCAGGAGCAGATTGGCTGCACGGTGGACGATGTGTCCGGCCGCAACCGCTATGTCGGCTACCTGATTTCGCTGGGGCTGTACTCCTTCCGCGGGCGGCGGATTGCGCTGGACTGCGCCAACGGTTCCAGCTGGAACATCGCCAAGGCGGTTTTCGACGCGCTGGGAGCGACGACACTGGTCATCAACGCCGAACCGAACGGGCTGAACATCAACCGCGACGCGGGTTCGACGCATATCGAGGGTTTGCAGAAGTTCGTCGTCGAAAACCACTGCGACGTGGGCTTTGCCTTCGACGGCGACGCGGACCGCTGCCTGTGCGTGGACGAAACGGGCATGGAAATTACCGGCGACCACATCCTCTTCATCTGCGGACGGCACATGAAGCAGACGGGTGAGCTGCTGGGCAACACGGTCGTCGCGACGGTGATGAGCAATCTGGGGCTGTTCCGCGCGCTGGATGACCTCGGCATTGCATCCGCCAAGACCGCCGTGGGCGACAAGTACGTCTACGAGTACATGACGAAGAACAACTGCCGTCTGGGCGGCGAGCAGTCCGGGCACATTATCTTCAGCAAGTACGCGTCGACCGGCGACGGCATCCTGACGAGCCTGAAGGTGATGGAGGTCATGTGCGCGGCGAAGAAAACGCTGCATCAATTGGCTTCCGACCTGACGATTTATCCGCAGAAGCTGATTAACGTGCGGGTAAAGGACAAGAAGGCGGCGCAGGCGGACGCGAAGGTGCAGGAAGCGATTCGCGCGGCGGAGGAAAAGCTGGGCGACACGGGGCGCGTGCTGGTGCGCGAGAGCGGCACGGAGCCGCTGGTGCGCGTGATGGTGGAAGCGCAGGACGCGGCGCTGTGCGCGCAGTGCTGCGAGGAGATTGCGCAGACCATCCGGGCGCAGGGGTGGGCGTTGTAAAGCCTGCTTCGGGAAACTTGCGGTTTCGCGGCTTGCGGATTGGATGATTTTTTCCGGCTTGATTGTTCTTGCTTCGCAGGGGGTTTCGCCTCTGCGGAGGCGACGAGGGGGCAATGAAAACAGACGAATGTCTGCGGT